>Ga0302192_10002403_pt1 | contig 11766 bp, 8 predicted proteins | sample II_Bog_E3_2_FD_200230 | JGI IMG/M metagenome (GOLD analysis project Ga0302192, IMG submission 200230) | Peat permafrost microbial communities from Stordalen Mire near Abisko, Sweden - II_Bog_E3_2 | ecosystem: Environmental > Terrestrial > Soil > Wetlands > Peat | place: Sweden: Abisko, Stordalen...
ATCTGGAGTTGTCGGTGGGGCATGCGGGAACGCTATGGCTGAGCCTGGTGTCGCTGTTTCCGCCGACGTATCATGATCGGCCGAATGGGTTCCGGGTGGATTTGATGGAGAAGATGGCGGCGATGCATCCGCAGTTTTTGCGGTTCCCCGGCGGGAATTATCTGGAGGGCAATCATATTTCGGAGCGGTTTGACTGGAAGAAGACGATTGGCCCGCTGGTGGACAGGCCGACGCATATGAGCCCTTGGGGGTATCGGTCGACGGATGGGATGGGGCTGCTGGAGTTTCTGGAGTGGTGTGAGGACTTGAAGATGCGGCCGCTGCTGGCGGTTTATGCGGGGTATTCGCTGTCGCAGGAGCATGTAAAGCCGGGGCCGGACCTGGAGCCGTATGTGCAGGACGCGCTGGACGAGATTGAGTATGTGACGGGCGGGACGGATACGAAGTGGGGCGCGGAGCGGGCGAAGGATGGTCACCCGGAGCCGTTCAAGCTGACGTATGTAGAGATAGGGAACGAGGATAACTTCGACCACTCGGGGAGCTACGAGGGGCGGTATGCGCAGTTTTATAAGGCGATCAAGGCGAAGTACCCGGAGCTGCAGTTGATTGCGACGATGCCGTTGAAGGGGATGAAACCCGACGTGGTAGACGATCACTACTATGTGCGGGCACAGGAGTTTTTCAAGGATCAGACGCACTACGACAAGATCGACCGCAACGGGCCGAAGATTTTTGTGGGCGAGTGGGCGACGCGTGAGGGCGCGCCGACACCGAACTTTGGCGCGGCACTGGGCGATGCGGCGTGGATGACGGGGTTGGAGCGGAACAGCGACCTGGTGGTGATGGCGTCGTATGCGCCGCTGCTGACGAATGTGAATCCGGGCGGGTTGCAGTGGGATACGGATTTGATTGGGTATGACGCGCTGCGGAGTTATGGGTCGCCGAGCTACTACGCGCAGGTGATGTTCGGAAGCTACCTGGGTAGCGAGACGCCGGCGACGAAGCTGGAGGGCGTGGATGCGGTGCCGGATGGCGGGGTGCCGAAGTTTTTCTACAGCGTGACGCGGGATGCTGCGAAGAAGAAGCTGTATGTGAAGCTGGTGAACGCTTCGACGACGGCGCAGGCGCTGGAGATTGAGTTGCCGGGGGCAAAGCTGGCGGCGGATGGCAAGCTGGTGGCGCTGCATGCACACAGCACGCAGTCGACGAACACCATCGATCATCCGACGCAGTTGGTTCCAGCAGAGAGCGTGCTGCACGGCGTGGGCGAGAAGATCAGCCACACAGTGCCGGGGCTGTCGATTGAGGTGCTGGTGCTGGAGGAGAAGTAGAGGGGCAGCGAGTCAGCAGGTCAGCGAGTTAGCAAGTCAGCGGCGGCTTGGTTCGCGCCCTTCGGATTGCCGGTGCGAGCGCCAGGTCAGGGCAGGACGGACCAGGCAAGCCCGTCAGGTCCGCCGCCGGCGTTGATTTTGCCGACGACTTCAAGGGTCTTGAGGTCGATGACGGTGACGTAGTTGGCTCCGCCGGTAGCTACGTAGGCGCGAGCGCCGTCAGGTTGCATCTGGATGCCGCCGCCGTTGCCGCCGGTGTGGATGCGCTTGATGACCTGGTGGGTGGCAGTGTCGACGACGACCACTTCAGGGCCAGCGGAGAGGAGGGCGAGCTTGCCATCGGGAGTGAACTTGAGGCGGTTTGCGCCGCGGGCGTTCACTTCGAGGGTGTCGGTGACCTTCTTTGAGGCTAGGTCGATGATGGAGACGGTTCCGTCTTGGGCGTTGGCGACCCAGTCTTCCTTGAGGTCGGGGGAGATGTCGAAGCCTTCAGATCCGCGGCCGACGGGGAAAACGGTGAGCTCCCAGTTGGGGCCGGGCGGTGGCGGAGGAGGGCCTGGAGGCATTCCTGGAGGGGGACCTGGCTGGCCACCGAGGCCGTTTGAGCCGGGGGGCGGCGGCATTCCGGGTGGAGGGCCGAAGGGGCGGGCGGGGACCTGCTCCATGATGGTGACGGTGGCGGCGTTGACGTTGGTGGTGGCGATGCGCTTGCCGTCGGGGAAGACGTAGAGCATGTGGGTGCGGTCCTGGCCGGTGCCCATGATCCAGTCGATGGTACCGGTGGCGGGGTCGTAGCTTCCGATGGCCTTGGCAGCTTCGGCGGTGAAGAAGACTTTGCCGAGGGCGAAGTGAAGGCCATGGGGGCCGCGGAGCGCGCCGAGATCGATGAAGCGGACCTGCCGCTGGTTGGTGAGATCGATGACGCAAAGGGTGTGGAAGGCGCCGAAACCGTAGTTGGAGACGTAGGCGGTTTTGCCGTCGGCGGAGGCGACGACTTCGTGGGGATCGCCGCCAACGGGGATGCGTGCGACGACGTGGAGGTCAGTGGGGTCGACGATGGCGAGGGTGTGGTCCTGCTTGGAGAGGACGAGGAGTGAGGCCTTGGGAGTGGGCTCGGCTGCTGCGTGGGCGAAGGCGTGATTGAATGCGAGGGGAGCCAAAAGGGCGAGGGCGCAGACGTGATGGCGCATGCGGATACCTCCAATCAACGGCGAGACAGGGAAACGGTGCGACGGGGATGGACTAGATCATCGGCTCGGAGTGATGTTCGAACGCATCCGCTGGATGGGGGGCTTGCTGCGAAGCGGGCTGGGCTTGCTGCGAAGCGCGATCAGTGGGTTGGGATGCACCGAGGACTTCGACGACGGCCTTGACGCCGGCGAGGAGACCAGAGATCTGTCGTATCGGCTTGTTGACGGCGTCAACTACAACGCCGGCAGTGCGGTCGATAGCGTCGAGCGCGCCGGAGACCATCGCATCGACGCGCGAAGACTGCGCGTTGACGCGCTGGGCGATCTCCGTGGCTGAAGCGCTGACCTTGGTGGTGTTTTCCTTGAGCGTTTGCGACATTTCCGCCACGTTCTTTGCGGTCTCTTCCACCCTGGGCGTGATGCGCTCGACAAATCCCCTGGTGTGATCGATGACGGGCATTGCCGAGGCACGCAAGTCGTCGACGTTTTCGGTGAGCGACTTGATGCCCTTGCGCACGGCGATGAACATGGCAGAGAGCAGAATGGTCTGAAAGAGGATGCAAATCGCGGTTACGGCGATGAGGAGCAGCTCGAGGGTGTCATGGTCCAGTTTTGGCATCGGATTGGTCTCGCTTAAGTGCGCTGCGAAGCTGGAAACATCGTACTACTCGCCTGTGCTGCACGGAACCTGGGCGCGGCTCGGCGGAGAGCCGGAGAGCGGCGAGGAGGGCGTGGTTCGAGGATACATGGCTTGGTCCGGAGCAAAATCAACTGCCCGAGTGGGCGTGTCGACAATGCTCCGGGCTGAAGAATCCTAGAACCATAAAGGCCGGACCGGAACCCCGGCGGAAGAACGACCGGATGAGTTACAGCGGTTCGTTGGTGGTGGTGGTGGCGGTGGTGGTGCGATATGCATCACGGCCTGCGTCGACGGCTGCACCCACCTTGGTGGTCTGCTCGGCTACGAGGTTCTTGCCCCTCTCGACGAACTCCTCCCATTGTGCGCGGCCACGGTCGACAACCTCACGGCTGCGGTCCACATACTGACCAACCTGCTCCTTGCTCTTGTCGACGATGGTGGAAACGTGCTCGCGGCCCTTGTCGACGAGCACAGAGGCCTGCTCGGCTGCGTACTGTGCCTTGGCCTTGACAAACTCGGTGCCCTGCTTGGCGCCGGTGGCGATGTCCTCACGGGTTTCGCGACCGCTCTTGGGGGCATAGAGAATGCCGACAACCGCGCCCACGCCCAACCCGGCGATAAACCATGCGAGGTGATGAATTTTGCTTTCTTCAGCCATAACGACGTTCTCCTTTTTTCGCTCAGAGCGAAGAGTACATGAGCTTAACAAGATCGTTTATACGCAGCAAATGAAGGAATAGTTCGGACGGTGTGCCTTCATGTGCCGGAAGTCCTGGGGCCCTTTGAGTCAGGTCAGAATCGACCCAGCCTCTGGTTACATTGGACGCAGAATGTGATCGTCCCGTTGCAACTGATTATCAGGCAGCCGCACAAAGATCGCCTGTTCAAAACAATACAGGATAGGAGGCAGCCGAAGTGAATGGTTTAACGGACTCAATGGCTGCATCCGCAGGAGCGCTCAAGAACCTCGGCGAAGTGCAGGCTGGAGCGGTGAGCGAGGTGGCTGATCTGCTCGCGGCAACTGAATCCGTCGGCGACGATGACGGTGAGGGGGTCGGCGGCTTCGATTACGGGGAGAAGATCGAGGTTGGCGATGGCTTTTGAGAGCTCGAATTTGTTTTTCTCAAAGCCAAAGGGGCCGGCCATACCGCAGCAGGTGGAGTTGATGAGCTCTACGTGAGCGCCGGCTTTGCGAAGGAGGGCGAGTTCAGAGGAAGGGCCGCCAAAGACGGCCTTGTGGTGGCAGTGGCCGTGGAGGAGAAGCTGCGCGCCGTTGAGGCGGCCGGCTACCCATTCGGAGCCGTGTGCGGAGAGCCAGTCGGCGAGGAGCCAAACTTGAGAGCTGAGCTTCTGAGCGCGGGGATCGGCAGGGAAGAACTCGAGCATTTCATTCCGGAAAACTGAGGCGCAACTGGGCTCGAGAAAGATGAAGGGGAGTCCGGCATCGATTTGCGGGGCGACGCGCTGAAGAACGTTGGCGAGGTAGGACTCTGCGGAGTTGAGCATGCCGAAGTCGTAGAGTGGGCGGCCACAGCAGATGTGGCCTTGCGGGACGGAGACCTGGAAGCCTGCCTGGGTGAGGACGGACTCAGCGGCGGCGAGGGTTTGCGGGTGGTAGAAGTTGTTCCAGGTGTCGGCCCACAGGACAACTTTTTGCTGTTTCTTTTTGTGGTCTTGGTTTGAAGCGTCCGTGGAGACAGCGGCGCGAGACTGGCCGGTCGCGCGGGATTGCAGAAACGATCGATCGGCGAGGCGGGGCATGGGGCGCTTTTGAGCAACGCCGAGGATGTGTTTGACGAGCGGGCTGGAGAGGGAACTGCCGAGCACTGCGTTGGTGAGGGCTGGAGTGAGAGCGCCGAGGCGGGCGAGCTTGTCGGCATAGCCGAAGACGTAGTGGTGGAGCGGGTGAAGGCGGCCCTTGTACTTCTGCGCGAGGAACTCGGCTTTGTATGTGGCCATGTCGACGGCGACGGGGCACTCGGTTTTGCAGGCCTTGCAACTGAGGCAGAGATCGAGGGCCTGGTGGACGGCCTGGCTCTGGAAGCCTTCAGAGCGCAGCGCGCCGGCGAGCATCTCCCAGAGCAGGCGGGCGCGGCCGCGGGTGGAGTGCTGCTCGTCGCGGGTGGCGCGGTAACTGGGGCACATGACTCCGCCTTCGGACTTGAGGCATGCGCCGACTCCGACACAGCGGGCAGTGGCACGCTCGAGGGAGCCCTGGTCGCTGAGGAGAACGAAGTGAGTTTCAAGATTGGTGTGTTGGGCGCGCCGGCCGGGCTGCTCGCCAGGCTCGACGGGGCTATGGCGGAGGTTCTGGACGGGATCGTAGACACGAACCGCATCCGAAAGTTTTCCGGGGTTCATGCGGTTGTCGGGATCCCAGATGGACTTGAACTCGCGGAAGGCATCGACAAGCTCGGGGCCAAACATTTTGGGCAGAAGCGCAGCGCGGGCCTGACCGTCGCCGTGTTCGCCGGAGAGTGATCCACCGAGGGAGAGGACCAGGTCGGCGGCGCGATCGATGAATTCGCGGAATTTGCGCAGGCCTTCGATGGAGGAGAAGTCGAAGTTGATGCGGAGATGGGAGCAGCCTTGGCCGTAGTGACCGTAGAAGGGGCTGGAGTAGCCGTAGTCGGCCATGAGGGCGGTGAGTCCGCGGAGATATGCGCCAAGGTGCTCCGGAGCAACGGCGGCATCTTCCCAGCCTTCATGGCGGTCTGGCTCGCCGGGGACGGAGACAGTTGCGCCGAGGCCCGACTCGCGGACGTGCCAGACGCGGGCGGCATCTTCGGAGTTGTAGGTGCGGGCGCGCGATGATTCGGGCCAGGATTTGGAGGCGGCGATGAGAGCCTGGGTTTGGGATTGGGCTTCTTCGGCGGTCCAGCCGCCCATTTCGACGAGAAGGAAACCGTTGCCGGGTGGCAGGAGAGCGACATCGTCGACGGCGAGCTGCTTGCGCATCATGAAGTCGACGAGTGTGCCGTCGAAGCCTTCGAGGCCGAGGGGGCTTAGCTCAAGAACGCGCGGGACGACGTCGGCGGGCTGGAAGCGGTCATCGAAGGCGAGGACGGTAAGGATGCGGTAGGGTGGCGAGGCCGTGAGGTTGAGCGTGGCGGAGAGGATGATGGCGCAGGTGCCCTCAGAGCCTACGAGGGCGCGGGCGACGTTAAAGTCGTTTTCGGGAAGAAGCTCGTCGAGGTTGTAACCGGAGACGCGGCGGGGAATGCGGGGAAAGCGCTGGCGGATGCGATCGGCGTGCTGGTCGCGGAGAGCCTTGAGGTGGGAGTAGATCGAGCCGATACGGCCGCCTTGGGCGATGAGGGAGTGGAGCTGGTCTTCGCTGGTCCGGCCGACGGTGAGGCGGGTTCCGTCGTAGAGGAGGATGTCGAGCGACTCGACATTGTCGACGACCTTGCCAGCCATGAGGCCGTGGACGCCGCAACTGTTGTTGCCGATCATGCCGCCGAGGGTGCAGCGGCTGTGGGTGGCGGGATCGGGGCCGTAGGTGAGGTGGTGCAGTTCGGCAGCTTCGCGGAGGCGGTCGAGCACAATTCCTGGCTCAACGATTGCAAGGCGGGCGGCGGGGTCGAGGGAGGTGAGGCGGTTAAGGTAACGGGAGAAGTCAAAGACGACGGCGACATTGGCGGTTTGGCCGGCGACGCTGGTACCTGCTCCACGAGGAAGGATGGCTGCGCCGACTGCGCGGCAAGCGGCAACAGCGGCTTCGACGTCGGCGATGTCGCGGGGCAGTATGACACCGACGGGGAGCTGGCGATAGTTGGAGGCGTCGGCTGCGTACAGGGCGCGCGACGCGAGATCGAAGCGGACTTCGCCACGGAGAGTGGATCTAAGGCGAGCCTCGAGGTCGCGATGGGCGGCGAAGGCCTCATGATCGAGCGGAGGCTGGTGGAGGAGCTCGGCGATCTGTGACGCGGTCACGGTCATGGTGGGAACCGTTGATGGACCAGAGACTAGTGCGTCGGCCACTCATCTACGACGACGCCGAGGTCGTTCAGTTGCTGGATGACAGCCTCGACGTTGCGGCGGAGTTTGGGGCGGTCGGACTTGTCTGCACCGGGTGACTCGGCAACGGCGACTACGCGGCCATAGTGCCATGCGCCGGCAGGGAGAGCGATGAGCGCGTCGGGCAGATCGGCGAGTCGAATCTGAAGCTGCTGTCGGCGGGCCCCTTCGGGGCGGAGCATCGATCCCTGACCGACGGTGCTGGTGTTGGTGTCAGGGAGAGTGATGCGCATACTTATGTATTCGGCGTCGACCGAGAGGAAGGGATTTCGCCAGGCGCCTGGCTCGTGAACGTCGACGTACATGCTTTTGGTGGGGAGCGGAATCTGGGCGAGTTGGGCTCGCCGTTGCTCTGTTTTGCTTTCAGACGCCGTGGCTTTAGCGGCAGCTTGCTCTTCGGCGGTGACCGCCGTCTTGGCCACGCCGACGACCGCCTGTTCCTCCTTGTGGCAGGCGACGAGGGCGACAACGAGCAGGATGGCCAAGCTTAGAAGTCCGCGCACGGGGAAGCTTTTTCTCACATTTCAAGGATAGCAAGATGGGGGCAACTGAGGCTGCTTGCTATTTGCCAATCTGGCCACGGGCGACGGCGTCGAGTACGCCGTTGAGGAAGTTGATCGACTCCGGGGCTGAGTAGCGGCGGCCGATCTCGAGGGCCTCGTTAATGACGATGGGGAATGGCGTGCCCTTGAAGGCGAGGATCTCGGCGATGGCCATGCGAAGAAGGTTGCGATCGATGCGCCAATGCTTGGAGTTGAGCGCGATGAGCTCGTCGATCTCCTGCTGGCGGGCGACGGCAGCGCGAAAGAGGTCTTCGGCAAAGCCGCGGATTTCAGGCTCGACGGGGTCGGCGCTCATCCAGAATGTGGAGCGAACCTCGTCAGGGGACATTTTGCCGATGTCCGCCTGGAAGAGCATCTGCATGGCGATCTCACGGGATTTGCGGCGACCCGAGCCGTGGTGCTTGGCGGGGCTCAAGCTTTGCCGCCCTGGCGGATGGAGCGCTTGAGATTGACCATCTCGATGGCAGCGCAGGCGGCTTCAAAGCCCTTGTTTCCGGCCTTGATGCCGGCGCGATTGAGAGCTTGCTCGAGGTTTTCGCAGGTGAGCACGCCGAAGCTGTGGGGAATACCGGTCTCCTGTTGCGATTGGCCAATGCCGCGCGCGACTTCGTTGTAAATGGCTTCGTAATGGGCGGTTTCGCCGCGCAGCAGGCAGCCGAGGGTGATGACGGCATCCACCTGGCCGAGGTTGGCGATGGTGCGTGCGCCGTCGGGGACTTCCCACGCGCCGGGAACGCGCACGACCTGGATGTCTTTGCGTTGCGCGCCGCTGCGGAGAAGTGCGTCAAGCGCCCCTTCGAGCAGGCGGTCGGTGATAACGGCGTTCCATCGGGCGACGACGATGGCGAACTTCATGCCTGCGGCGGAGAGATCGCCTTCCAGGGCGACCGGCTTGCCTTTCACGGGATCGGTCCATGCCCAGAAGCTGAAAGTGAATCCAGGCTCGGGCTCGACCGTGAAGATGCGCGACTTCCAATGAGTGTCTAAAATAGGGCTGAGGCGCGAGGCTTCTTTGTCGTTGCCTTCAGAGCGGAGCCAGCCGGCTGCGGCCTGATGAACAGCGTCAAGAGAAGTAACTTCGACGAGAACATCCGCGGTGGAAGGGAATTGGCCGTCTACAAATTCAAGGTTGCCAAGCGGCGCGAGGAAGGCGGCTCCACGGCTCTCTTCTTCGTTCCAGCCTGCGCCTGAGGCGAATCCAAGCATGGAGAAGAAACTGGACAGCCGTGTCCATGCATCGGAGCTATTTGCAGCGCGAAGAAATGAGATTCCCTTGATCATGCGGAAGACCTGTTCTGGATGATTCTATCGTGCGAGGGCGGGGCAACAAGCCGAGAGGTGTTCGGTTCGATGGCAGTGAAAAGGCCGGCAGGGTGCCGGCCTTTTCGACGAGCCATCCCAACCGGAGCCGAACTACGTTGTCGGTCGTGGCTTGATTGCGATGGCTGTCGTGGGAACGATTGCATCGTTGCCCGAATAAGTGCAGCCCTGGTCGTTGCCACCCGCGCTGACCGGGGTGCAGGCAGGAAGGTTGGGCGCAATCTGCTGCGTGTCGGTGAGGGTGGAAACGTTGATGTAGTGGATCAGATTGTCACCGGCTGTGGAAACGAAGAAGAGCTGATCGTCAGGCGTGAATGCGCCAGCGAGCGGGGCAGTGATACTCGCGCTTCCGTTGAGAGTGATGTACCCGATCTTACCCAGGCCCGCTGCGGACGGAATGTAATAAGGCAGTGAAGCGCCTGTGGCCGAGCCGCTGTATGTGATGAATGCGAGGTTTGAAGCGGGAGAGGCGAGCACCTGATTGACCGACGTGGCAACCACCTTGTTTATGGCAACGGTTCCGTTGAGCTTGCCGTTGGTTCCAAGCGGAGACAGGGTGTTGGTGCCGGCGCCGGGGCACTGCGCGTTGGCGCCGGTGGGCACTGAGACGCCGATATCGGCGAGGTTGATTTGTGAGCCGGAGAGCGAGGCCCCCAGAATGTGGCTTCCGTCTGTTGTGGCTGCCAGAACATCGCTCTGCACTGGAACCGAGTCAGCCTGTGGATAGAACTGAAGGACTCCGCCAACAGTTCCGGAAGGACACCAGGTATGCGAGACAGTAGGGATTCCGCGCAAGTATGCCCCAACGCTGGGAATGGTGATTGCCGGGTTTTGTATAGGCGGATAAGAGCCCAGACTGATTGCCGGTCCACCCGCAGGAAGGTTGCCGGCCACGTTCGGTGGCGTGTTGCAGGTGGGTTGCGCTCCTGGAGGCAGCGGGCTCGGAGGGAGTGGATAGGTGGTCCAACCAGTGTTCTGGCTATAGACATAAAGCGTGTCGGAATGGCCTGTGATGAGTGGAGTGGCAGGGCATCCAGCCGGAGCTGGCTGGCCAGGGATGTAGCCTGGGCTGTTCAGGTTCGCGTTGTCCACGATGTAGAGCGTCTTTTCGTCCGGAGTCCAGACCGCGGCATTTCCCATTCCACCGAAGGTGCTGGTGGTTCCGCCGCCGGTTAGGTAGATGTAGAAAAGATGGCGCGCCTGGTCATTGATGAGTAGATAACTGTTGCTGGGAGAAACGGCAAGGACGACGCCGGGGGCGTTCGGATCCTGCTTGGTGAGCGCGTTGGAGAAGGTGCTGTATTCCATCAGTTCGTGGGCCGAACCGAAATAGAGGTTGGTGCCGGACCTGTCCATGACCATTGAATTGGGGACGTAGGGCATTCGAACGGTCGTGCCAATCGTTCCTGTGATCAGCTCAATCGGCTCAAAGTATTGAGATTGGCCGGGGGATGAGAACCACAGTAGGTCGCTAGCAGTACCGGGGGTGGTAACGGTGACCGGATTTGAAGAGATCGGTAGCCCGGTGCCAAAGAGGCCGATCTGATTAATCGGAGAAGGATTGCATGTGCTCGGCTGGCAGATGGCATAAATAGAAGCAATTCCCGGAAAAAAGGCGTTGATGCCGCCGCCGTTGGATGCCGAGATGTCGACTGGGTCAGTGGACTCATAGTCGAGAGAGAGACCCGTAAGACTGTTGCCGTTGGTATCGGTGATTGTGGTGGTGAGGTTCTGCTGGACGCCCTGGGTGATTGTTCCAGAAGTGGAACCGTTGGCAAGCGTGACGTTGATTGATGCGGGAGGGCAGACGGAGAAGTAGCCGGCAGCAGAACTGCCACCAGCGACCTCGGCGCTTACGACGGTGGTGCCGGGAAGTTCGGCGGTAATGACGTTGGTATCCTGATTGATCGAGGCGAGGGAGTTATTGCCAAGGATGAATGAGAGTGTACCCAACGGAGCGGAGCAATTGCTGATCGTGGCTCCCGCGGGGGCGGGGCAAGCGTAGTTTGCCGGCGATACGGAGGACGGAGCGCAGAGCAACTGCTGCTGGTTGTTGGCTCCTGCAAAACAGGCTTGGGCGTCGAGCTGCGCAGTCTGTGTTTGCGACGTGCATTGTGGTGGACCCACCAGCGATATCGACGTCACCTGTGGATGGACGTATACCGTCACGGGATTCGACGTGACCGACTCGGCGGAGGCCGTGATAGATGCTGCGCCATACGGAAGGCCGCCGGTATTGGGTAGCGGACTGGGGAAGTTGCAGATGGTGTAGTTGGGAATGCCGCCGCCCGAGTTACGGTTCCACTGTCCGGCACAGATGGCACCAGTAGGCGAGATGTCTACCAACTGGTTGTTGGTGGTGCCGTAGGTGTAGCTGGTAACGGTCGCTGGAGTACCCAGACAGGTCTTGGCACTGGGGGAGGAGATCTGGGTGGTCTGGCCGAAGGCAAGGGAGATGCCCGTCGTCTGAGGCCCGATGGTGATTGAGTCCACGTCGGTGATCTTCCGCCCGTAGCCCGAGGTTGTAGGGCAGTATTTCGCTGCGGGATTGCGTGTGCATCCTACGATCGTGAACCCGGCCGGAATGGCCATACCTAGCAAGCAAACAAGCGTCAAAAACCGCCGCATGAATCCTCCCCGCCCCGCTCGCCAAACCGCGGAACGGTCTGTCCGTCTTCATCTAGAAATCTTCGGTTTATAGC
>Ga0302192_10002417_pt1 | contig 11740 bp, 8 predicted proteins | sample II_Bog_E3_2_FD_200230 | JGI IMG/M metagenome (GOLD analysis project Ga0302192, IMG submission 200230) | Peat permafrost microbial communities from Stordalen Mire near Abisko, Sweden - II_Bog_E3_2 | ecosystem: Environmental > Terrestrial > Soil > Wetlands > Peat | place: Sweden: Abisko, Stordalen...
CGGCCTTCCCGACTTCATCGAAAGGCTGCTTGATGGTTGTGAGCGCTGGGCGGAACATGGAGGCCATGGAGCGATCGTCCACTCCAACGAGTGACAGTCGTCTTGGGATCTCTATTCCCATCTCAGACGCTGCGTCATAAACTCCGAACGCTATTTCGTCGTTGGCGGCAAAGATAGCAGTGGGAGGTGCGGCAAGTTCAAAAAGCTTTTTCGTCTGCTCGTAGCCGTCTTTTGGCGAGTATCGGCCCGCTCGAAGATAATCTGCATCGAGTTCTATCCCAGCGGCATTGAGGGAATGCCGATAGACCCGCTCTCTGACCTGGCTGCTGACCAGATTCTGATGGCCGGTAATGTGGGCAATTCTCCGATGCCCAAGGTCGAGGAGATGATCCATCAAGAGTTGCGCTCCAACCTGGTCGTCGACGTCAACCGATGGAATGGTGCTCATCTTCTCTGACCAAGAGACGGCAACCAAAGGTATTTCTAGCGATCCCAACATCGTCATAAGGCCGGAATCTGTCGGAGGCGCCACAACCAAAAACCCATCGGTCCGACCGTCTCGAAAGCTGAGGGGAGATGATTTTGAGTCTTGCCAACGCTCCGTGATATGGGTGACGTTGTAGCCCTTAACGGCCGAAACTGACAGCACAGCCTGGAGGATGGCAAGGGTGTAATCGTTGAGAATGATCTCCGATGCTTCAACGACTCCAAAGATGATGCCTAGGGTATGTGTCCTCTGCCGTGCAAGGCCTCGGGCGATCGCGTTCGGATAGTAGTTGAGCCGTTGGATCGTCTCTAGAATCTTCTCCCGCGTCTCTGGCTTTACCGGACGCCCCCCGTTGTTGACCACGTTTGAGATCGTGGCCAAAGAAAAACCTGACTCCCGCGCTACGTCGTAAATGGTTGCCAAACTGCACCATCGTCGAATCGAACTACTTAATCAAAGCGCTTCGATTACCACTTAGTATATAGTAAAGCGCTTTGATTTCCAACATAAGTCGTAAGAAGGAGTTCACCGTCTTTCGACAGTCCGCCTTCGCACACCCGTTAAATCAATTGCCTGTGGGGCGTGATCAACGTTGGGCCGGCCATACAAAGAGGGTTCTACGACAATCCGCATCCGCTACTCCTTGCCCCACTTGCGTAGGATTCTTCCCCTGCATCGGACTGTGCTATAACGAGGTGATATCGGGTTACGCGGTCGTGCGTCCTCACTCTCGCGTGAACGCTGTATCAGGGTTTAAGCGATGATGATTCTTCCCGCAGCAATTCTCCTGTTTTCGCTCGAGGTATCTATGATTAACGGTGCGCCGCCAAGCCCCCAAATTGAATGGGGAACACCCAAGATTGCACGCTTTCTCGACGGTGCGGATGCCGCGGTTTCACTGCAATTCGACGATTCAATGACAAGCCAACTTGCGAACGCGTTGCCCCTGTTGAATGCCCGGGGAATCCGTGCCACGTTCTTTGTCAACACTGAGAGCTGGCAGTATAAGAACCACCGCAAAGAATGGGAAGTGGACGTTCTCAAGGCAGGACACGAGCTTGGAAATCACACGTCTCATCACACCGGCGCTAAGACGGTCGAGGAACTGACGAAGGAAATTGGGGACTGCTCGGACCAACTAGCCAGAATCTACGGCCCCGAACCCCGTCTTGTCTCCTTCGCGACGCCCGGCGGAGTTCCTTGGAACTTTACCGATGCCCAACTAGACCCGATTTATCAAAAATACCATCTCATCCATGCGGTCAACCGCAATTTCTTCGATGAGCAAAAAGTCGACCCGGTGAGCTTCGTCCAAAAGGCGATCGACACCCATTCCTGGACGAACGTTGCGATGCATGGCACAGGCGGCGAATGGCTCAGCACGAGCATCCCCAACCTCACCCGTTTGTTGGATTTCATGGTATCCCACCGGCCAGGACTGTGGATTGCGCCGGAAATTGAGGTCTACAAATACGTGCAGGAACGAGACGCCGCCGGTACGCCTACGATCAAGAGCGGAAATGGAGGCGGGTTCACGATTGGCGTGACTTGCGACGGTTCGAAGCTCTCGAGCTTTGGCTTGCCTGTCTCCGCTCTTTACGATCAGCCGCTAACGATCGAACTCTCAATCCCCGATTCATGGACGGCATTTCGAGTCGTCCAGGGCAAGCACTCGGCGAGGTATGTCCGCAATTCGTCCGGACCAGCCCGATTCAACGTTCTGCCTAACGTCGACCCCGCAGTCGTCACTCGAGAAGCAGAATCCTAGTTGCCGCGTTTGATCTCGCACTTCATTGCGGCTTCCGCGTCTGAATGTTAGAATTGCCTTGCCAACGCACTTGCATGGCGCCTGGCACTAAACTCTCATTCGACGCATGCGTCAAGCAGTTATGCCCCTGTATATCGCCGCGCTCGTCCTCGGCCAGGTAGTCCAGCCAAAGCCGCATGAACCTCAAACCGTGAAGGTGGCTGCGGTCCAATGTTCCTCAATCATGGGTGACGTTGAAGAGAATCGAAAGAAACTCATCGGACTCGTCGAAGAAGCGGCGAATAAAGGAGCGAGAATTGTCGTATTGCCAGAAGCTTCCATTACGGGATATCTGTCGCAGGACGCCAAGATCAATTGGCATCTTGAAGGTTGGCCGATCGAACCGGTGTATAGCGGTCTCAGTCCTCTCAACTATGCAGAGCAGGTTCCTGGAGATTCCACCCGGATATTCGGGGCTATTGCAAAGCGGCTGAAAATCTACGTAACGGTGCCGTTTGTGGAGATCGAACCTCAAAAGGTTGGAGTCGATCCAAAGTTCTTCAACGCAGTCTGTCTTGTTGGGCCGAGCGGCGAAGTCGTTGCGCACTATCGCAAGCTCAATCCCTGGCCCTCTCCAGAGAAATCATGGGCAACCACAGGGGATCGCGGGGTTCAAGTCTATGACACCGAATACGGCAGAGTGGGTCTTGCAATTTGCTATGACATCCATACGATCCTTGACGAGTTGAAGCCTAAGAGAATCTGGGCCCTTCTCTATCCGATCGCTTGGGTCTCAGACAGCCACCCTGCCGACTGGTTTTGGCATATTCTTCCAACGCAGCTTAAGGCATACCACCACTATGTCATTGGCGCCAATTGGAGCGTCGACGCGCCCCAGCCTTGGTTTGGCTACGGATTCTCGACTATCTATGCCCCAGGTGGAGATATCCTCAACACGGCGCATAGCCTTTACGGTTCGTCGATCATCTACGCCGACTTGAAAACCGAGACACTTACGTCGGACAAAAAACTGTAGAACTCCAACATGGTGGCGACCTCTAAATGCCCGGTTCTTGCGACGAGGTTGTTTCGCGGTCAAATTCCTTACCAGCCACCCATTTGGCGGCCTCAGGGCCCTCAGGTACGACAGGCACACCTACTCTTGAAGGCCTCTCAGAGCCTTTTGGACGCGGTCACCCAGTTGTCGGCCAAGCCACCATCTTGCTAACCTGAGCGCATCCGATCACGAATCCTGCTGCGATCGGTTCCCTGAAACAGATAGGAATCCTCACGTGTACGGGGCTAGAGGGATAGGGTGAAATGCAAGCCAAGTTCGACAAACTCTTACAGGGACAGAAGGAATCCTTCGCGGGCCTTCGAAAATATAGTGTCGTATCGCGTCGCTACACACCGAGAACAGAGATCCATGTCGACAACTCTTCAGCCAGATTTCCAGTATCTTCAGAAAACCTTCGGGCTCGACGAAACCGAGGCCATGACAAACGCGATGCATGAAGATGGGTCTGTACTCATTCCGAACGTGTTATCCGCCGACGAGGTCAAAGAGCTGCGGGACGCGATCGACCGCCTCAAGCCGTTTGCTTTCGACAACAGCGGACTTGATCAGCACTACAAATGCGTCTTCAACCGTGACCGTGCATTCCTCTCCTTAGTCGATCGGCCAGGGATCATCGAATTGGCAGAGGCAACGATGGGAGAGCATTGCCACATTCTCGGCCTTACCGCCTGGAAGTGTGGTCCGGGACACAACGGTTGGAACATTCACACGGATCACACTTTCATTACCCTGCCCGAGGAATTTGCGTCGGATCCGCGGGTGACTATGCCGATCTACATATCCACCGCTCACTACTATTTGAACGAGATGACGATCGACCTTTGTCCCACATACGTGATTCCGGGGAGCCATAAATCAGGCCGATCTCCAGCGAAGGGCGAGGAAACGTGGCACGGGAAGCCTCTTGAACCGGTTCTTTGCAAAGCGGGAGACGTGCTGGTCTTCCGCAGCGATGTTTGGCATACGGGAAGTATCAACAAGACAAACGAGACGCGATACCTGATTCAAGTTCACTACTCCCATCGCACGATCGCTCAGAGGTTCTCACCCTTTCCGTTCGTCTACAACCAGGAGTTCCTTGCCACCGCAAACGAGCGTCAACTTCGACTCTTGGGTAAGCACCCCCAAATGGCTTACGGCTAAGCCATGATCGACCTTTCGGGACAACACATCTTCGTTGCCGGAGGCAGCCGAGGGATCGGCGCCGCCACCGCGCTTCTGTCGGCCGTTGCCGGGGCGTCCGTGTCTGTCAATTATCTAAAGGATGATTCATCGGCACGGCGAATCGTTGGTCAGATCAATGATTCTGGTGGGCAGGCATGGTCGATTCGCGCTGATATGTCGGATGCGCATCAGGCCAAGCCGGCGGTTGACTCTGCAGTTGAGCGGTTTGGACCGATAAGTGGGTTGGTGGTCTCGGCCGGTGTTTTCGAGGGTCGGTCGTTGCAAGACATGACGGTCGAGTTTTGGGACCGTGTCATGGCGGTGAACCTCCGTGCCACCTTCTTGGCAGTTCAGGCAGCGGCGCCACATCTCGCGGCCAGAGGTGGGGGAAGCATCGTAATTTACAGTTCGACTGCCGGTCAGCGCGGGTCGGCCGTGTTTTCTGCCTATGCCGCATCAAAGGCAGCGCAAATCATGTTCATGCGCTCAATGGCTCTCGAACTGGCGCCTGACCGTATTCGGGTGAATTGCATTGCCCCCGCGTGGACGGAAACCGAAATGGCGAAAGCGAGCATTGAGGAAATCGGGCGAGAAAAGGTCGTCGGTGGGTCTCCATTAGGCCGGATCGGGTTGCCGGAAGACGTAGCTGGTACAACCGTCTTCCTGCTTAGCGACCTTGCCGCGTTTATCACTGGTTCGACCATCACGGTGGATGGCGGCATGGATATGCGCGGCTGACGGTCAGTCGAGAAAAAGCTCACCACATTCGCGGGGCGCCGCGCGAATCGAATATTCTCGACAACTTCAATATTGAAATCGCCGGTGCTGGCTGCTGCTCCGACAGACATTCGCGCGCCCACATCTGCCGCCGTTTCTGGTTTGGTTTGCACCGTTCTTCGAATGTCGTCAATTCATGACCATAAAGTCGACACCAAGGAGACATCTCGAATCGAAGACCGGAACCGTCCCGCGCTTGAAACCAATTCCATCTCCCGTTCCGTCGTTCACTCATTCACCGCATTCCGTCGTTTCATCCTCGCACACTGCTCTCGCCGGGCATTGTGGACTTCCAAGAAAGACAGTTATCCTACTGGGTATTCCCGCATGTCCGTGCGGTAGCCTCGAAGAAGGTCAGGCTCCCGCGTCGAGCCCGGCAAGGTATGGCTCATGCAGCGTCAGTTCATTCTTCAACAAAGCGATATCCCCACTCACTGGTACAACATCGTCGCGGATCTTCCCGTAGCGCCTGCACCACCTCTTCATCCAGCTACGAACGAACCAGCCGGTCCCCAAGACCTCCAAGCGATTTTTTGCGACGAGATTATCGGCCAAGAGGTATCCGGAGAGCGCTGGATCGAAATCCCGGAAGAAGTTCGGGACGGAATGGCCCAGTGGCGCCCCACGCCGCTCTATCGAGCCTTGAGGCTAGAGCAGGCCCTCGGTACCCCAGCCCACATCTACTACAAATTCGAAGGAACGAGCCCGGTTGGCAGCCACAAGCTGAACACAGCCCTCGCACAGGCCTACTACAATAAACGCGCTGGAGTAAAGCGGCTAGCCACCGAGACCGGAGCCGGTCAATGGGGGTGTTCCCTCGCGCTCGCATGCTCGACGGTGAACATCGACTGTACGGTTTACATGGTGCGGATAAGCTTTACCCAGAAGCCATACCGCAAGTCCCTGATGCAGGTATACGGAGCTGAAGTTTTCTCGAGCCCGAGCGAGCACACCGCGTATGGACGCAAAGTGCGTGAGGAAATGCCGGATACTCCCGGGTCGTTAGGAATCGCGATCAGCGAGGCTTTGGAGGACACGGTCACGCATCCCGGCGTGAAGTACTCCCTGGGCAGCGTCACGAACCACGTGCTGCTTCATCAGACGGTCATCGGCCTTGAGGCAAAAAAGCAAATGGAGCAGTCAGGTGACTACCCGGATGTTGTCATCGGATGCGCCGGCGGTGGATCCAATTTTGGGGGACTTGCCTTTCCATTTCTTGCCGACAAGATCGCAGGCAAGGAACTCCGGGTTGTAGCGGTCGAACCGTCGTCCTGCTCGTCTCTCACGGAAGGGGAATACCGGTACGACTTTGGAGACACTGGGCAAATGACGCCGCTCTTCAAGATGTACACCTTAGGGTCTGACTTCATTCCACCCGGAATCCATGCCGGTGGGCTTCGCTACCATGGCATGTCTCCCCTTGTCAGCCTCTGCAAGCATGAGGGCCTCATTGAGGCCGTCGCGTATCCGCAGGGAATCGTCTTCGATGCGGCGGTCGCGTTCGCAAAGGCTGAGGGCATCGTACCGGCGCCTGAATCGGCGCACGCAATTCGAGCCGCAATCGACGAAGCTCTGCGAGCAAAGGAAGAAGGCAAAGAGCGAGTCATTTTGTTCAATTTGAGCGGACATGGTTTGCTGGACTTAGGCGCTTACGACCGATACTTCGCAGGGGAACTTAACGGAGACTAGAACAGGATGCGCTGGGCCCACGTTTTGGCGCGTTCCACGGACATGCCAAAACGTGGGCAACGGAACGTGGCGGACTTTAATTCATATTTGAGAACGCAAAACCGTTTGAACCCAGCGCGTAAGGTGTCCTTTCACCGTAAACTTGACGTTATGGGTCTAAGAGATGTCCTAAATGACGATGTTCTGTTTAAGCTAGCCGGGGAGCGGTCCTATACCAGCGGCCAGAAGTACTTGGAGGAGGGTCGTGTAGGCTCTCTCAGAACGGCCCCGGCGTCCATCAGTGCAACAGTACAAGGGACAAACCTCTACCGAGCGACCCTCTCGGTGAACGACAATAAGCTCGAATACGACTGCGAGTGTCCATTTGGTCGGGATGATGTTTTTTGCAAGCACTGTGTTGCGGTTGGCCTGCTTTGGCTTGACGGCATTGGGAAGCACGACGAAGACATCCTTACCATCCTCCAATCCCTCGATAAGTCTGCGCTTATCAATTTGTTATCTGTAGAGGCAAGTCAAAACCACATCCTAAAGGTGAGAATTCTAGAGCAGGCGACCAACGCGGGGAATTCGCAGAAGTAAATTCAGGTCCTTACCGAAACTGCTCAGTAAGTTTGCTGCCTCCCTAACCGAAACGACGCCTTAATGAATCTCCTTGAACTGATGACCGCTCTCGCAATTTCGAATCTCGCCGCACCGATCGATTCAGGAGACGTTGCAACCGCCGACGCCCAAATTCAAGTTCAGGCTCGTGCGAGGGAAATACGAGTAACGAAGCTTAGAAGCAAATCGTATTCGGCCGGCTTTGTTCCTCAAAATCAAAATGCCGCAGGGCTCGCCTTGATCGATCATGCCTTTGTGAACGGTCGTCGCGTCAGCCTGAATTGGCAACTTCGAGCGAGATCCATAGATCGAATGACACGTCGACTGACGTTTCGGTATGAGTGTCAGTCTCCTCGGCTCGATCTCACGTCTATATGGCAAGGCAGTGGCGGTCCAGGTCCTGTCAATCATATCCTCACTCTTACGAATCGGCACAACGTTGCCGTCACCCTGCCTCGACAGTCCAGCCTGTCACTCGCCATCCGCGTTCCTCAAGACCACCGCATGGAGTGTTGGTGGGTTGAAAAGACGGCGGGATTTCCCACGTCGGCAGGAACTCACACAGACTTGGTCCACCCAGGCTACGCCCAGCGTCTCCTTTCGACGCCCTATTCTGAAGATGGACAGCGCGACCCAATTCCCTGGTGCTGCCTCCACGATGGGACTGCACGACGAGGCGTCTACTTGGGGGTGGCATTTTCAGGGCGTGTAAGCCTCGATCTTGCCGCAAGCCAAGTCGGCCAAATGTCCGTAGACGCAGGAATTGCGGCCGAGGCCCCCGGCGATCCGATTTACACCACGGTTCTCAAACCAGGCGAAACATTCTCGGCTCCTCCGACATTCGTTGGCTGTTATCAAGGCACAGTGGACGACGGAGCAAATCAACTCCGCACTTGGCTTCGCGAGAAGGTTTGCCAACCGATCCTAGACGAAAATTATCCTCTATTGACCCTTAACTCGTGGGGAAGCGGCATGGCAATCGGCGCTCCGCTCGCAAAGGCGATGAGTGAAAAGGCTGCAGATCTCGGCCTGGAGATGTTTCACATCGATGCAGGCTGGTTTCGGCAAGTTGGAGATTGGAGGTCCAATCCTGATAAATTCCCGAGCGGACTTCGTGCGGTTTCCGACGATGTGCATCGCCTTGGTCTAAAGTTCGGTCTTTGGACCGGCTGGACACAGGCAGGAATCGCGGACGAATTTCCCGATCCCAGTGCGATTCTGAGCGCCTTCTCATCCAGTCGAAGGGACTGGATCGCAGAGCCCCGCAAGCCGGATTGGAAGCCTGAGGACTTTATCGGCACGACGGTTTGCCTTTCAGTTCCGGCGACTCAGGATTGGTGTCTGCATCTGCTGGACCGCCTTGTGAATGAATTCCGGGTGGATATGCTTGAGCACGATCAACGTATGGTCGTCGAGAACTGCGTTCACGATGATCATCCTCATTCAAGGGCCCACTCTGACATAGCCTATCGGGCGGCCCTGGGTTATTACTCAGTCTATGATCGATTGCGCAAGCTTCACCCGAAGCTGATGTTCGAAGATTGCGTCAATGGGGGCCGTATGGTTGACTTTGGAGTTCTCAGCCGAGCAAGCTACATCAGCATCAGCGACACCTATACACCGATGGAAAACCGCCAGGCGTTCTACGACAACGCCTTCGCAATTCCACCGGCGATGTGCGAATGCTATGTAAGCGACCGGGAACCGGTCCACTCGATCGGAGAGTTTATTAGCATGCTTCGAAGCGGCATGATGGGTTGGTTCACTCTCATGCAGAATCCGGTCACTTGGACGCCCGAGCAGAGTGCGGCAGCCAAAATACAATTTCAGATCTATAAGACGCGCCTGAGGCCGCTTATTCGCAATGGCAACCTGTTCCACGCTTCGGGTCGCCCCGATGGCCTGCAATGGGACGGAATTCAATATGCTTCCCAGGACTTATCGAGTGCCGTCCTATTCGCATTCCGTGGCACTCAATGTCCATCGACCCACCGGTTTCACCTTTTGGGCCTGGACCCACACGCCACTTACACCGTCGAATTCGAAGACGGCTCTCAATCGAAAGCCCTAATATCCGGTGCGGCCCTCATGACTGATGGCATCGATGTTCAACTCCAGGACCCAAAAACGTCACAACTCGTGTTCGCTTCCCGCCATTAAGTGAAATGGATATCCACTCGAGTTCTGAAACCAGTCATCCAGATCCCGGCTTTCGTCTCCGTCTCAGTCTAAGGAGCAGTTCCTGTGCATTGTGATGTCGCCATTATTGGCGGGGGCCCGGCAGGGTCGACGGTCGCCACGTTACTTCGAAAGTACTGTCCTCAGTTATCGGTCTCCATTTTCGAGCGCGAAACGTTCCCGCGAGATCACGTAGGCGAAAGCCAACTCCCAGGCGCCTCCGCTGTACTTAATGAGATGGGGGTTTGGGATAAGGTCGAGGCAGAGAACTTTCCCATCAAGTTGGGAGCCACCCTGCTTTGGGGGCGTACCAAAGAGCTTTGGAGTTTTGACTTCTATCCAGCGGCGGACTTTCGCGATGAAACCCGCCCAGCCAAATTTGAAGGACAACGGAGAGCAACCGCATTCCAACTGGATCGTGCGATCTATGACGCGATTCTGCTCGACCATGCCAGAGAAGCGGGAGTCGATGTCAACCAACCGGCTAGCGTGAATAAGATTCTACGAGATGAGAATGCGGTCACTGGCCTCCTGTTGGAAACCGGTCAAGAAGTTCGAGCAAGGTATTACGTCGATGCATCCGGCAACTCCGCCCTCTTGCGTCGAACAATGGGCGTGCATGTCGACGTTCCGACGTCGCTTCAAAACGTTGCCTTTTGGGATTATTGGGAGAATGCCGATTGGGCGGTTGAAATAGGGATCGGAGGCACGCGTATTCAGGTGATCAGCGTCGATTACGGCTGGATCTGGTTCATACCGCTTGGGCCCAAGAGAACCAGCATCGGCTTTGTCACTTCCGCCGATTACTACAAGACGTCTGGGATGAGCCCTCAGACATTGTATCTCCAAGCCATCAAAGACTCCCCTCACATCGGAAACCTCCTTGTAAACGCGCATTCTGAAGGCAAGTTCTCAACTACCAAGGACTGGTCCTTCGTCGCGGACACGGCTCATGGCGAAAACTGGTTCTTGGTCGGTGAGAGCGCCGGCTTTGCGGACCCAATCCTATCGGCAGGGTTGACAATCACCCATGCGGCCGCCCGCGAGCTGGCGTACACGATTCATGAACTTGAGCGAGGACAGCTCGACCCGCTCTGGTTAAAGGCGGAGTTCAGCGCGCGCCAGTTGTCAAGAATGCGAAGTCATATTCGCTTTGCCGACTACTGGTACAGCGCAAATGGACAACTGAAGGACCTAAAGGAATATACGGCCAAGATCGCAAAGGACCAGGGTTTGAATCTCGACCCAGAGCAGGCGTGGCGCTGGATCGCACAAGGTGGATTCATCGATGAAGACCTGAACACCGGCACCGGGAGCTTCTCCATCGACTTCATCAAATCAATGGGTGAATTCCTTTCGGAACTGAAATTCGAATCACCATTGCGAACATGCAACGTCTTCAAACTTCAACTACAAGACTCGGATAGCAAGAGTCGGGCCAGATATGAGAATGGCCGAGTATTTGAAACGAAAAGCCTGGTGCGAAATGGCAGGGTCTTTCCTCTGGACGGAGTTTATGGATTGCTTCACGACAATCTCAAGCAAAACACCCATCTGACTGATATTGTCCGAAAGCTTCTTGCGGACGTCGAGCATTTGAGAAAGACAAACCCGTCGCTACGCTCGACCATTCTCTTGCATTCTATCCGCGGATTGGAGGCGCTGACGCACGATGGATGGATCGCCGCTTCCTACGACCCTGCCGTTCCTACCGTCGATCTTCAGACCGCCTACAAGTCCATTCACTGGAACTCAGAATCGTAATAGCGAGTAAGAGGCGGCTGTCCCAACTCGAACTCTACTGCGGCGTGCCTTGACCTGCCGGAGCAGTCGCGGTGGACGGCTTTCCACCTCGCAACCGTATAAGGTTGTCAGAGCGCTTTTTGGCTTCGGCAGGCGAAAGTTTCTGATAGTCGGACGAGATCTGCTCGTTATTGCTATTACAACCAATGATAGTGGCGGCACAAAGTGCCGCCACTATCATCGCTGGAATTTGCTTCTTGTTTCCTTGCGATGTTTC
>Ga0302192_10002418_pt1 | contig 11737 bp, 11 predicted proteins | sample II_Bog_E3_2_FD_200230 | JGI IMG/M metagenome (GOLD analysis project Ga0302192, IMG submission 200230) | Peat permafrost microbial communities from Stordalen Mire near Abisko, Sweden - II_Bog_E3_2 | ecosystem: Environmental > Terrestrial > Soil > Wetlands > Peat | place: Sweden: Abisko...
GTTTCAGAAAGTTGCCGCTGAAGATCCTGAAAATTGGCATTGGATTTCAATTCAGGGTATTTTTCGCTCACAACCATAAGCCGGGAGAGGGCATTTCCAAGCTGACCCTGAGCCTGTTGGAATTGGGCGAGCTGTTCATCCGTCTGAGGGGCCTGATTGGAATTGATGGTCATCCTGCCAACCGAGGCACGCGCTTGAGCTACTTCGACGAGAGTACCTTTTTCAAAACTGGCAGCCCCCTGAACCGTTTGAACAAGATTGGGGATGAGATCGCTCCGGCGTTGATAGACGTTCTGAACTTGTGCCCACGAAGCATCAGTGGCCTGACTCTTGCCAACAAGGCCATTATAGGCACCGACAGCAGATAACCCGACAACAACGAGGACGAGGATAACAATGGCAAGGAAGCCACCGATAACGATTAATGCTGATTTCATAGAGGAATATGTGTATTGTATTGCCAAAACCACAATGGAAATGGCGTGTTTCAACAAGATACACCGAAAAAGAAATCCGGTTCAGAAAATCATCGGAACCTAGAAATAGTAGAGATCACCTCACGGAGAGAGACTGATGGTGTAAGTGTTGACAAGAGGACTCCTCGAATTTATCTGGGAGAGATTCCTGAGTATTGTCACTTGAGCCTCGTGCGTGATTATTGATCGATGCGGTCAGGATGGAACTGGCCTTATCCGCATCAGTGGTGACAAAATCTCCGAAAGATGAACGCTCGGCTCCGTATTGATATTTAACGTGAGGAGACAAGGAAACCGAGCATGTCGGAATATCTCTTTTACTAAGCTCATCGTCCAGGGATTGGTCACCATGTCCTGCATGAAGAGCGCCAGTGAGGATAATGAGTCCATGGGGGGCATAAATTCCTGAAATTGCATGGGCCATAGAGATATTTCTCTCGGCGACTCGAAGATCATCGGCATTTAAAGAACCCAGTTTATGATTAATAGCAGCCTCCTTCATACTATCGCTTGCGTACTGCCAATCGTCAGATCGGTAGCTCTCGTCGACACAATGAACGCGGATACCATCTTTGGCGTTGCAAATGGTATCGAGTGTTTTGGTCATTCCAAGGAAATTGGGTTCATGAGCCAGGCCGCCAATACCGCCTTTGTAAGCAATAACATCGTTTTCTCCAGGTCCACGTGGGAAAAGTTGATGCGTTTCCAGAAGGTTGGCGAAATTCTCAACATCGTGCTCCTTTCTGGGGCTTGCAAGATAATGATCGACGGCAACTTGGGCGTCTCGCGGGATTTCAATGCAAACGTCTTGGACATCAGTGTTTCTCAGTGTTGAAAAAAGAGCGGCATTAGCAATATCAACAGAGTGAAGCTCGCCGTGGGTGTAGCCTATAATTCCAACCGAAGACGGGCCGCTATGAGAAGGTGTCCTACCGCGCGTGGTTAAGTTCATGGCGCAAAGATTGTTGGGCGCTGATATCCTCAAACTTACCAGGGAGTGATTCCTCGGTATGATTATGTGACTGTGGGGCGTGCTTATTGATGGAGTCGGCAAGAAAGGAGCTAGCTTTATGTGCGTCATGGGTGGACAAATCCCCAAAAGAATACCTATCTACGCCAGGCTTTGGGTTCATGCCATCAACAAGACTGACCGATTTCGTTGGAACACCTCTTTTGTTAATTTCATCATCAAGGGAGTGATCGCCGTGGCCGGCATGAAGGGCTCCAGTGAGCATAACGACGCCGTGAGGGGCATTGATGCGCGAGAGATTCTCGGCCATCACAGAGTTGCGAGGACCGATTTCCGCCCCGCTAGGGTTGGATTTATCAGGAGCGGTTCCATTAATGAGTCCCGCTGCCTTTTGATAAATTTCTGAGTTCGATTTGGCATCAACACAGTGAACCTTTATGTCGCCACCTGATTCAGCGATAGTATCAAGTGTTTTAGCCATTCCATGCATATTGGGTTGGGATGCGAGGCCATGCAGACCTCCTATGGCGAGAAGTGCGCCATCGCCAACGTGATAACCCTGCGGAAAACACTGCTTTGTAGTAACAATATCAGCTAACCGCTCCCGGTCTGCTTCTTTTCTTGGACTGGAAAGATAGTGGTCCACGGCATGTTGGTCGTCTGCGGGAATTTCAAGAGCAATATCCTTAACATTTGTTTTCTTCAAAGTTTCGCGAAGCACATGATTGGCAAGGTCCGTATTGGCGGTAGCGCCGTGAGCATAGCCGATAATGCCAACAGATGAGGGGCCGTTCCCCGCGTCATGTCGGGCTCGGGATGTCAGATTCATAGTGAAGAGTTAGCCGGAACCTCTCCACCGGTCAAGTATCGTGGGATTATTTCCCTAATGCGTGGGACACTGCCAAATCAATGGCATCTCGTGCGGACTCAGGGCAGGAAATATTAAGACCGACATCCATAAGTCGCTTAAAGACAAGAGACTCTACTTTAATGTGATCCTTGCTATCATCCAAAGCATCAGGAAGTGAAACAACGACATCAGAGTCGTGAGTTATATAGAAGCCTCGGTGAGGGGCAACGGCGACAACGGAAGCACGTGGGTCGAGAAGGACGCGTGCCTGATTCTCATAAAAGGAACTGTCGCACCAATGAGACAGTACGAGGAAGGAGATACCAACGAGTGCTGCAAACAAAAGAGATGGGGCATGATTCATGGCGGAGCCGAGAAAAACACCACCAACAATAATAAGAACCCCGAGAAAAAACAAAAGGGGACTTATCCACTCAGGAAGAAACGCCAAAGACGGATGAGGAGCCAGGATCGAAACAACCTCATGGGCGTTCATGGAATAGGTTACCGAGCGAGTTCCACAACGGCGGCCTTGGCAACATCATCGTTCGCATAGGGAAGAACGATACCACTCCGCGTCAAAGTTTTCGCTTGTTCGATGGATAAGGATATCTCGCGTGAAGGGGTGTCATTTTCTCTGCGAACAGAGTGACCCATGATATTCTCGTCATAGAAGGTCTTTTTCCCGTCAATCTTGACAGTCACAATCGTTGGAAGAACAGCATCAGGGCGCCCGATATCATACGGATGCAGTTCAGGGCCAATATATGAAATATATGCCTCCGGTGCCGTAATGATTTCAGCAATGCTATAAAGTGAGGCGCCAATCACGCAAGAAACAGCAATAGTTAAAACGCCAAACAGAAGCAACATAAGGGTTACTGTAGCAGTGAACGAGGATTGCTTCATGGAACAGACAATGGCTCCTACAATGGCAAGCATAAACAACCCAACAACAGGAAGACACCACAAGGGGAATGGTCCGAAGGGGTTTAAAAGATGGACAATCTGATCGATGGTAGGCATTGGATGAGTATAGTGGAGTATGGGATTACTGATACGATGTGGAAAGAGCTATCTTGACAGCGTCCTTGGCGCCCTCGTCACAAGGGAGATGAAGGCCCGCTTTAACAAGTTTCTTGTAGGAAGAAACCTCGATTTTTACAGAATCCTCACTGTCTGAATCAGCGCCAGGGAGAGAAACGACAACCTCGTGCTCGTCCGGGAGGAAAACGAACTTGGTGACCACAACGCCCGTGACAGATGCGTTGGGTGCAAGTAGAACACGGGCGTTATTCTGAGCCAAGGTGAGATTGCAGTTTCCGCAAATAAGGAACATAACTCCGGCATTGATTATTCCAAAAACTGCGACACCAAACCTACCTGGAGGCGCGGCGGCAATAATGGCAGAAGCCACAAGAATAAGTATTCCAAGAATTCCGCAAAGGGTGGTAATGGAGGATGGCAGCAGGGCCCAAGGAGCGATGATATTGATAACGTTTTGAGCAGTCATAGTTTTTGAAGATACAGTGTGTAAACCAAAAGTGGGGCGCTTTTTTGCAGCGCCCCACTTGGTGAAGTGAACCCTTAGAGCATGCGGGCTGCCATTTCTGCCAGCGGGCTCCGCTCTCCGCTCTTGAGGACGACATGGGCGACATTCGGGAGATTCCGCATCCGGGTGCGGACATGGATGAGTCCGTTGGATCGCGCGTCAACCCAAGGGGAGTCGATCTGAGCGGGGTCACCACTGAGAATGAGCTTGCTGTTGCGAGCCATACGAGTGACGACCGTCTTGATCTGGTGGGCGTTGGTATTCTGGGCCTCGTCCAGCATCAGGATCGAATCAGGAATTGAACGTCCACGAATGTGTGTGATGGCCTGCACCTCAAGGATGCCGCGTGCAATCAGGTCATTGAATGGTTTGATGCGAGCAGCACGCTCTAGGAGACCCTTGTCACCACTTCCCCGTGCTGGAGTACCATTTGACTTGCGCGCATTCTCTCGGGCATTCTTTGCCTTCGCCTTGCGCTCACTCTGGGGTTTGTCTTGAGGCGCTCCGGCGCGGGTGAAGAGGACATCGGCACTATCACTGTAACCCTGAAGCCAGGGAGTCATCTTCTCCTCGATATTTCCCGGGAGGAAACCGATATCATTCCCGACCCCGATAATGGGGCGGGTGATGGAGAGCCTTGTGTAGCGGCCGCCGGCGACACTGTGGAGTCCGGCGGCCATGGAGAGGATGGTTTTACCGGTTCCTGCAGGCCCAGAGATCGTAACGAGGTCGATGGAGGTATCCAGAAGGGCATCAACGAGAAAGCTCTGTTCGATGTTGCGCGGTTTGATGTGAATGCCACCAGAGACAGAGAACCCATTCTGCCCGATGAGGGTTCGGAACAATCCCCGCCCGAAATACCTGGCGGGGATTTCCTTCCCATCCTTGTCATCCCTGAGGATCACGTACTCGTTCAGGTTCAAGGAGTCAGAACGCCCATCGGAGAGATAAATTTCGGAATCGATACCAAACTGGTGTGCTTCTGGACGACGAATGTCGATAGTCTGGGTGTCGGTGACACGTGCATCCTCATGAGAAACCTTGTCGTTGCGATAATCCTCCACAGGAATACCGGCACCATGGGCCTTGATACTCATGGCGCCATCCTTGGTGACAAGAACAACCTCACCACCGGAATGTCCGGAAACATCCGCCATCTCCCGGAGGCATGCCGCCATGATGCGGTTATCAACACTAACCATATCACCTCCGACATTTTTGATAATACGGCGGATGCGGTTCTCGCGATCGGTATCATGATCGAAAGGGGGAACAAGAATATTGAGGGTTCCACCGCCAGGGAGCCAGACCGGGGCGTTGGAGGAGTCACGAATACCGAGAGAGGAGAGAAGGTTCTTGACGGCGTTTCGGGCCCCGTAGCCACGATCTGATTGCTCCGTCTTGATGCGATCGAGCTCCTGAATGACCTCGACAGGAACACGCACATGATTATCACCAAAGCCGGTAATGGCATCGGGGTCATGGATAAGGATATTGGTATCAAGAATGTAGGTCTTCTGTCCGCTTTTTGGTTGTGGGCTCATGACTGTATTGGGGTTGAGGTTAAGACCGAGGGTGATTGATTAACGAGTGAAGATACGGGCACAAGAGTTAGCGATCCTTGGTTAGAGATTGATAGTCGCCGGAAATAAGCGCCTCCTTGTCCAACCATTCATTAAGTCCGCAAGTGCATGCGGTATATCGCTGAATGTCGCCGCGCCAACCAGAACGACATTCATCATTTCTGTGAACAGTTCCATGCGTGTTGTAATAATCCATGACTTCCACACTAAGGCGCAAAAGTTCCTTCAACCGGACATTCTGGGCACGAACATCAATAGAGTCGGATTCAGACAAAAAGAGGCATTCTTGAAAAGTGCTCTTCGACTCCAGGGCGCGACACAATTCAGGCCGTTTAACCAATCGCGAGAATCTAGTCACAAAGGTACCGCACGAGAACGCCTTAAAATGGAAAGAGAAACTCTTTTTGCCACGGCCACAAAACGCACAACCTGTAAGATTAGAGGATGTCATCTGTGTCTTATGTGACAGGAGAATCATGTAGTGGAAGATACGGGCCGCCAGTCAGCTTTGAGGAAGGGTGAGTTTGGGCAACTCGGCGAGCCGAGCTATACGGGCACGTCGGTAAAAATTTAGGGCATCCGGATGAACCTGGATGGCCGAAGGGGAAAATGTTTCGATAAAAAGACCCTCCAGAGATTTCACGCGACTGAGGGCGACATACGCCTGTCCGGGAGAGAAGGCCTTGGCGAGATAAAGTTGAACCTTTTCGAGAGTCATCCCCTGACTTTTATGAATAGTGATCGCATAGGCAACGCGGAGGGGCAATTGTTGGCGCTCGGCAACGACCTCCTTCCCCTCTGTTATTTCCCACGTGTGGCGGGAAACTGGTCGCGTCATTCCATTGGTAAACTCGACAACGGCAGCATCACCGGAAAAAGAAGTAACAGTTCCGAGACTCCCATTGGCCAGTCCGGAGTCGAGGTCCAGATTCGTAAGGAGCATCACCTGGGCCCCGATTCGAAGGTGAAGATTCTTGGGTGCAAGGCAGTCTTTGTCAAGACGTCCAACATGGTAGGGAGAGCCGGCATCATGGGCAACAAAGCAATGTTTTTCTGTTTTGAGAGCGCGGAGACTTTTATCGTTGATCTGATCAACAATGGCATTATGAGTCGCGAGAATGACAGGTTTGATATGGGGATTAGGATCGAAGGCGCGAATGCGGGATCTGAGCATTTCCATGACATCAGGATCACAGCGGCCAACCCGAATCTTGCGCAGAAGGTGAGCGAAGCTTGAATCCTTTTGGCGGATGATTTTCAGGAGTTCGATAACACGTATATTCCCTTCGGCCCACGGTTCAGATTGAAAGGCAAAGCCACTAGGGTCAACAGGCGGGAGTTGGAGAAAGTCGCCAATAAAGAGCATCTGCAGGCCGCCGAAAGGTTTAGGTGAAGTGCGGACACGTCTGAGGACATAATCAAGACACGTGAAAGCACGGGAATCCATCATCGACATCTCGTCGATCGCAAGCATGGATGCTTCCCGGATACGCGTAACGGCACGCCGCTTACCTTCAACCTCTCGAAGAACCTCATGAGGTTCACCAAGACAGAGGCCAAGACCTGCCCACGAAGCCGTGGTGCATCCGCCGACACCAATTGCTGCAACTCCAGTAGTGGCGGTACGATCAAGCTCAGGATGCTCTTCGAACAAGTAATCCGACAGTGTACTTTTACCCGTTCCAGCGGGTCCGGTAATAAGAACATTCCCGCCACCCTTGACGACATCCGCAGCGACCTGCTGGTCAGAACTGAGGTCGCTATAGGTAAGAGGCATTTAAGAAGATACTACACAATGCATAAAGTTGTGTAGTATCATTTGCTATAAAAAGGCCACACAAACCTAGAAGGTGATACTATTGACTATCGTGGTATCTAAATGATTGGCGGCGATAGCGGCGGTGAGGGCGGCTTTAGTTATGCCAGTACCGTGGAGATTTACGCCAAATAAACTTGAATTATTGGCAATGGCGGCAGCCGTAAGCCCCGTAGCACCCGAAAAGTTAACGTGATCCAGAGAAACATTACTGGGGAAAACCATCCCAGTCAGGTTATCGTTCGAGAAATTTGCTCCACTCAATCGATAGTACAAACCAGTATTAGAAAAAATATTCGATGGGATATTAGAGTCGTTGGAGAAATTAGCGCTGTTTAACGAAGCTCCCATTAAGGAATAACCAGACAAATTGAGTCCGGAAAGATTAGCATGATCTAGGGAGGTGGCGCCGTTTAGCATCGACCCCTGAAATCCGGTAGTACTGGAAAGATTGGCCCACTGAAGACTTCCAGACGCAACAAACCCAGTCATATTCATCGTACCGAAATCAACGCCCTGCAATGAGGCAGCACCATTCAGCATAGAGCCGGTAATTCCAGTAGCGCCACGAAAAGAAGTGCCGCCAAGATTGATACCATTGGCATTAAAGCCGGTCATATTGATACCTGCAAGATTACCGCTTTGAAGAGACGAAGCACCGTTAAGCATGGCCGCTGTAAATCCAGTAGTGCTACTCGGATTGAAAAAATCAAGATTCATCCCGGCGCCTGAAAAACCCGCCATATTTACACCAGTTAGATTAGCGCCACTCAGGGAGGTAGCGCCCACGAGTTGAGCACCAGTAAGATGAGTGGTTGCCGAAAGATTAACTCCAGTAAGATCAATACCCGTTGCATTGAACCCAGCCATATTGACACCATTAAGATTAGCGCTGTTAAGGGATGTAGCGCCATTTAGCATGGAACCAGTGAGCCCAGTGGCGCCTGTGAAATCGATATTGGCAAGATTGACGCCCTGGGCAGAAAACCCCGCCATATTGACACCCGTAAGGTCTGCGCCTTGAAGAGACGTTGCTCCATTGAGATTGGCTCCAGTAAGTCCAGTGAGCCCATCGAAGTTCAGGGAGGAAAGATTAAGGCCCGCAGCGGAGAAATTACTAAAATCAATACCTGCTACACTACCAAGAGTATTATTACCGGCACGGTCAGCAAGAACAGCCTGATAGAGAGATTGTTCCTCGGCATCATTTCCACTGGCCTGCAGGGCTTGGATCATATTATTCACAAAGGCAGGATCTCCGGACTGAACAGCGGTTTCGCTGACAAGAGATGCAATATCGGAGGGTTGAAGGAGACCGGACGCAATTGCTCCAACGAGTGCATTCTTTTCAGCGTCGGTTGTCGGCGGCGCATCCGGAACAACAACCCCCTCCTGCGTGGTGGCGAAACCGGCAAATCCGGTTGGGCCACCCGTATAAGCAGGTGTCTGGGGGTCAACGCCATTGTTCGGCGTAAATACCGACGCGAAGCCAAATATGGATTCACCGTTTTCGCCTTGCGCGTAGGCAAGAAGTTGAGCCTCGCCATTTGGAGACCCATCGCCAAACCATTGACTGGCCATGTCAGAAAGGGACGAGTATCCCAAAGAAGCAGCCCACTGGTCCGCTGTTTGACCGCCAGTATCCGCGATAATACTTCCGCCAAGATCTGATGTCAGTGTAAACCCAGAGAAGTCAACAGGGTCGTTGGCGATCACAAGCGCCTCATCGACAGGAGATGAGTTACCATACCAGAACTGGGCAAGTGCAGCAAGTGAAGGAAGCCCCATAAATTGAGCAATCTGGTCAGGAGAATATGAAGTGTCGGTGCCTGTTAAAGACCCAAGATCCGGAAGGGTGTAACCAGGAGTTTGTCCGTAATCAAGGAGTGCTTGTGCATCGCCTGGAGGTGTAAAGCCAGCATACCAGAAGTCATTAATAATTGCCTGTTCTCCAGCAAGGGAGCCGTCACCATCCAACTGATAGGCCATATCAGAAAGTGAAGCATATCCTTGTTCTTGCGCGTATTGGTCTGCGGTCATTCCATACATCTGTGAATAAGAAGCTCCAAGATCAGGCGTAGTAGAACCTGTGTTCCAGTCAGTAACAGGTGAGTATCCGCTCCCCAATAATTGTAACTCTGATTGCACGCCGTCAGAACCAAAGTAATCAAACTCCGCAAGATTGGCTAGTGATGGAAACCCCTGTGTCACGGCCCACTGATCCGCGGTCATTCCAAGACTGGGAGAATACAGAGAACCAAGATCAGAGTAAGCAAGATTGAAGCTCGTTCCAGCGAAATAATTCCATTCCGGATCATCGAGAAGTTCAAGCTCCCCAATAACATTCCCGAGATAGCCCTGGGAAACGGCGTAATCAGCAAAGTCGGTATATCCTTGCTCTTGTGCCCATTCATCAGCGGTCATGCCTGAGTATGAATCTACCGAAGAAGCTCCAACAGTAGCGTTCGGAACAGTTGCATAAAATCCCCACAGGGAAGCGGCATCGGCAATAGAGGGGACACCCAATGCATTCAGAATGGACGCGTCAGAATAATTTGGTTGCCAGAAGGCATCGGGTCCTGACACAACAATTCCATCGAGAATTGTATCACCCGATGAATTGGTGGAAGCCGCCATCCAAACCCCTCCGACACGCGAAAGGCCATTCGTCAGATAATTGGGGTAAAAGACAGCATTTTGGAGAAACACCGCTTTTGTGATAGCATTGCTGCTAAGGTTCGACGAGGCATAACTCGCCGGTGAGCAAACAAGAAGGATAGCAAAGAGGGCTCGGAACGAAAATTTCATTCTCGAAAAATGGAGTCTTTAAGTGGCGCGTGCAAGTAAAAATGACATACGGATATCAGATTTTAAGAAATAAGGATATGAAGTCCGTTTTACTCTGATATTCCCACGCCGGAATCAATAGGTAATACTCCCTGCCTCGGCGGCCGCCTGTGCTTCTGCGTCGTCAGGGCTGTAAGGAGTGCCAAATTCGGCAAAGTATGCATCTGGGGATTCACTGGCGAAATTATTGAGCAGAGCGTTATACATCTGATCGTACGTGATACCAGTACCGGTCAAGGTGGCGCCATAGGACTCTGTTGCAGACGCAATGGCACTGGCCGTTAATCCCGTAGCGTAAGAGAAATTAGCACCATCAGGCGGCGCAGAAGAGGAGGGGGTCCATCCTGAAAGATTAAGTCCAGAGAGGTTTACTCCCACAAGACTCGTAGACCCATTGAGCATGGAGCCAGTGAAATTGGTAGTTCCAGAAAGGTTGGCTACGGTAAGATTAACACCATTGGCAGAGAATCCGGCCATATTGATGCCTGATAGGTTTGCGTACGAAAGGCTCGCGGCCCCATTGAGCATGGAGCCTGTGAGATTGACAGTTCCAGAAAGGTCAGTTTGTAGAACAATACCGTTGGCAGAGAAGCCCGTCATATCGACGCCGTTGAGGTTTGCTTGGGCAAGGCTCGTGGCCCCATTGAGCATGGAAGCAGTGAGATTGACGGCTCCGGAAAAGTCAACTCCGGTAAGATCAACACCATTGGCAGAGAATCCATCCATATTGACGCCTGATAGGTTGTCGGACGCAAGGCTCGTGGCCCCATTGAGCATGCCACCTGTGACATTCAGGGCAGTTGACAAGTCAACATTCTGTAGGATCACTCCATTGGCAGAGAAACCAGTCATGTCAACGCCCGTAAGGTTGGCGCCGTTTAGAGAGGTAGCACCATCAAACATAGCGCCGGTAAGATTGGTAGTCTGAGAAAAATCAATACCGTCTAGGGCGATACCATTAGCGGAAAAGCCGGTCATATCCAAACCAGAGGGCAAGGTAGACCAGCTAAGCGCACTTGCCCCATCCAGCATGGCGCCGGTAAGATTGGTAGTCTGAGAAAAATCCACGCCGTTTATGGCAATACCATTGGCGGAGAAGCCTGTCATATCGACGCCGTCGAGGCTTGATAAAAACATACTGGTAGCGCCGGTGATATTTGCACCAGTAAGTCCTGTAAGCTGGCCGAGCGGCAAATAGAAGAGATCAATTCCGGCGGCAGAAAAATTGGCGAAATTAATTCCGGCAGCATTATTGAGGAGATTATTACCCTGCATGTCTGCAATAATACTGCTGTAGAGGACTTGCTCCTCAGGCGTTTGGCCGCCATCCTGTAGCGACTGAAGCATATTGTTTACAAAGGAGGGATCACCGGACTGAATGATGGAAGAATCCAGATATGGGGTAAAATCTGAAGGCGAAAGGATTCCGTTGGCGGCCGCCGCAACAAGGGCAGCCTTTTCTTCAGGCGTTGAGGGTGGGGTCCCTGGAAGGGAAACACTATAGGTGTTAATCAGATACTAACTGGCATACTTGGCTGCACATCACATTAAACAAAATGGGATAGTGGTGATGCATTAGGGAAGTTATTATTACCTTATTAGGACGATCTGCTTCAATTTTATTGGTATTCGTACCCAACGGC
>Ga0302192_10002429_pt1 | contig 11706 bp, 5 predicted proteins | sample II_Bog_E3_2_FD_200230 | JGI IMG/M metagenome (GOLD analysis project Ga0302192, IMG submission 200230) | Peat permafrost microbial communities from Stordalen Mire near Abisko, Sweden - II_Bog_E3_2 | ecosystem: Environmental > Terrestrial > Soil > Wetlands > Peat | place: Sweden: Abisko, Stordalen...
GTGCCGGAAAATTATTTGGCCCGGTTAAACTCGAACGGCACGCTGGACCGGTCCGGCTTCCTCTACGGGCTGTCCGGTGCCAGCGGCGCGGTGTATGCCTTGGTGGATCAGACCGACGACCAGATCCTGGTTGGCGGCGCCTTTACCAATATCAATGGCACTGTCCTCAACCGCGTCGCCCGGCTGAACACCGACGGTTCGCTGGATTCGAGCTTCAACCCTGGTGCCGGTGCCGATAACACGGTTTATGCCCTCGCCGAAACTTTCATCGGCGGTGCCCGGGAAATTTATGCCGGCGGCGCGTTCAGCCTCATGAACGGTGTGTCCCGTCCCGGCCTCGTCCGGCTCAACAACAACGGCACGGTGGACACGGCATTTTCGACCGGCACCGGCCCGAACGCGCCGGTCTATGCGGTGGCGGTTTATCCGACCAACTCGTTGTTCGCCGGGCAGGTGCTGGTGGGCGGCGCGTTTTCGAACATCAATAATTTTGCCGTGGGCTGCATTGCCCGGCTGAATGGCGATGGCTCCATGGACACGAATTTCGATTTGAACCTGAATGCCAGCGGCACGGTCCGGGCGATTGCCATTCAGAATGACGGTCGGATTCTTATCGGCGGCGATTTCACCAATGTGGACGGTGTGCCGCTGAATCATCTGGCGCGCTTGAATCCCGACGGCTCGCTGGATTCTAATTTTACGACCAACGTCGTCCTCAATGGCGGCGCCAACGGCACGGTCAACGCGATTGCCTTGCAGGCCGACGGCCGGATTGTCGTGACCGGCCAGTTTACGCAGGCCAGCGGCGTCACCCGCAATAACCTCACCCGCCTCATGCCGGATGGCACGGTGGATCCAACCATCAATTTCGGCGACGGTGCCAACGGCGCGGTAAACGCGGTGGTCGTCCAGCCCGCCGACCAGATGCTGGTCATTGGCGGCAGCTTTACGCAATACAACGATCAGCCGGCCGGTCATATCGTCCGAATTTACGGCGGCTCGGAAACCGGCTCCGGCGTGTTCCTGTTCACCTCGGCCGGTTATCAGGTGGCTGAAAATGGGGTTCAGGCGCTTATCGGCGTCCGCCGGGTTGGCGGCACGAGCGGCACCAACGCCAATGGTTCCGGCAATGTCTTTGTCAATTTTGCCACCAGTCCGGGCACGGCCGTGCCTAACGTGAACTATCTCAGCGTGATTACCAACGTGGTCTTCCCGCCGGGCGAAGTGTTGCAGCTCATTCCGGTGCCGGTGATGGACGATTTTGTGATCACCAATAACCTGACGGTGAATCTGACGCTCTCCAATCCTTCGGCCGGGACGGCTTTGGGCAATCAGGCGACGGCCTTGCTGACTATTCTCAATGTGGATAGCGCGGTCAGCTTCACTTCGATTAATTATTCCGTGGCCAAGAATGTTCTGACGGGTTACGGGACGGTCAATGTGATGCGGCTGGGCACCACCAACGGCACGGCCTCGGTGGACTATCTGACCACGACCAACGGCTCGGCGGTCATCGGGACGGATTACTATCCGACCAATGGGACGATTGTGTTTAATCCGGGGGTCACCAATGTCACCATTCAAGTCCCGATCATCAACAACAACTTGCCGGAAGGAAACCGCACCGTCATTTTGGCGCTGACCAATGCGGTCAATACCATGCTCTATGCGCCGTCGAACACGACGCTGACGATTATTGACACGGTGCAGGCGCCTGGCCTGCTGGCGTTCTCGGCGACGAACTATGTCGCCAATTCCAGCGACGGCACGGCTTATGTGACGGTGGTGCGCACCAACGGACATTCCGGCACGGTCTCGGTGGCCTATACCACGGTGGCGGGCACGGCGGTGCCGGGAGTCAATTACCAGACCGCCAGCGGCACGCTGACCTTCAACGATGGGGACACCAGCAAGACCTTTGCCGTGCCGCTGCTTTACCAGCTGGCCGCGCCGCCGTCCGTGAGCCTGTCCTTGCAGCTTTCCAATCCCACGGGCGGCGCGGCGTTGACGAGTCCCACCAATGCCACGCTGACCCTCTTGAACACCAACGTCATCGTCTCATTTGCGACGGCGACCAGCACGTTTGCGGAAACGAATTTGTATGCCGCCGTCAGCGTCCTGCGCTACAATAATACGGCGGGAACCAACACCGTCTATTGGTCCACGACCAACGGCCCGGCGGTTGCCGGCATCGGCGCGGCCCTGGCCGGTATCAACTATTCCGCCATCACCAACCAGGCGCTGACCTTCTATCCCGGCGTCACCAATGCCACCGTCTTTGTCCCGCTGCTTTATGACACCAATGTGACCGGCCCGTTGCAGTTGACCGTGGGGCTGGCCAGTTCCACTCCCGGGGTCGTGGTGGTGCCGCCTAGCACGACCACCGTTGTCCTGCTGGACGCCGACACCGGTCTTAGTTTCAGCACAAACGCCGGCACGGTTCTGAAAAATGCCGGCAGCATCAACATCACCGTGACCTGCTCCAACACCAACGTCGAGCCGGTTTCCGTCAACTACGCCACCAGCGACGGCACGGCCACGGCCGGCACGGATTACTCGGCCACCAGCGGCACGCTGACCTTCAGCAACGGCGTGTCCAGTCTCACGTTCCCCGTCCCGATCACCAACAACGGCCTGATCACCAGCAACCGCGTCTTCTACGTCAACCTGTCCAACCCGACCGGCACCGGCCGCCTCGTTTCGCCGAGCCAGGAGACGGTGACAATTATTGACAGCAACTCCGGCCTGCTGTTCTCCAGCGCGGCCTACACGGTGCTCAAGACCAACGGCCCGGCGGTCATCACGGTTTATCGCACGGACAACACCAACACGACCTCTACCGTGAACTATCTGGCGACCAATGGCACGGCGTTCAACGGCGTCAACTTTGTCACCACCAGCGGCACGCTGGTCTTCACCAATGGCGTTACCAGCCAGATCTTCACCGTGCCCATCATTCCCACCGCCACCGTGCAGCCGGATTTGACCGTGCTGCTGACCTTGTCCGCGCCTGTCAACGGCACCCTGCTCACCCCGTCGGCGGCCACGCTGACCATCCGCGACAACAGCGGCAGCTATGTGATCCCGGCCGGCTCGCAAATGGTGACCAACTATACTTCGCTGTCCGACTACACCAATGACGTCATCGGCTCCAATGATACGGTGCAGGTGCTGTTCGCCCTCCGCGATGCGAGCCTGGTTGACGTTACCAATCTTATCGCCACCCTGTTGCCGACCAACGGAGTAACCGCTCCCAATCCGTCATCGCAGACCTACGGCTATCTCACGCACTACGGTCACTCGGTTTCCATGCCGTTCACCTTCACCGCCCACGGCAGTAACAACCAGCAGATTGCCGCCACCTTCAATTTGCAGGACGGCAGCAAGTCCATTGGCACGGCGATCTTCGGCTACACGCTCGGCACCACGACCACCGTGTTCTCGAACAATGCCGTCATTGTCATCAATGATAACGCCGCCGCCTCGCCCTATCCGTCGGTCATCAATGTCAGCGGCGTGGGCGGCTCGCTGCTCAAGGCCACCGTGACCTTGAACAAGTTCGCCCACACCGATCCGCATGACGTGTCCGCACTGGTGACGGCTCCGGCCGGCACCAACACCCTGATCATGGCGCACGCTGGTGGCAACGGCTACGGCGTGACCAACCTCGTGCTGACCTTTGACGACGCGGCGACCAACAGCCTGCCGTCGTCCGGTGCCATCACGAACGGCACCTACAAGCCGACCCGGTATTCGGCGCCCCCCAAATTTCCCTGATGCCGTGGCGTGTTGATCTGAACGAATGATTTTATGAGTAAGATGTTTTTGAAGATGAGCCTCGGAATGCTCGCCCTTGCCGGTCTGGCGCTGGCGGCGCCGGCGGCCGAGCCGGGAACTGTCAAATCGCTTCACGGCCATGTGCCGGCGGTCGTTTCCCACCTGACGCCGGCCGGTCGGCTGAATGCCACTAACCGGCTGCATCTTTCCATTGGGCTGCCCTTGCGCAACGCGGAGGGCTTGACGAATTTGCTGCAGCAGATCTATGACCCGGCCAGCCAGAACTTCCACCAGTTCCTGACGCCGGCACAGTTCACGGAGCAGTTTGCCCCCACCCCGGCGGACTATCAGGCCGTGCTGGATTTTGCGCGGACCAACGGCTTGACCGTGACGCGCACCCACGGCAACCGGATGGTGGTCGGGGTGGAAGGAAAAGTTTCCGACGTGGAACGCTCGTTCCATGTGACCCTGCGGACCTATCATCATCCGAAAGAATCCCGTGATTTCTTCGCTCCCGATACCGAACCGACGGTGGCCGCCAGCCTGCCGGTGCTGTCGGTTCAGGGGCTGAATAATTATGTCCTGCCGCGGGCGATGCTGCAAAAAATGCCGGCCTCCGCGAACACTCCGGCGCGCGGTTCGGGCCCGGGCGGCGGCTACCTCGGTTCGGATTTTCGCACGGCCTACGCTCCGGGCACGGCCTTGAGCGGCGCGGGCCAGACGGTCGGCCTGTTGCAATTTGACGGTTACTATGCGAGCGACATTGCCACTTATGAGGCTTTGGCTGGCTTGACCAATAATGTCCCGCTCATCAATGTGCTGCTAGACGGTTTCGATGGCACACCCGGATTCGGCAATGACGAAGTTTGTCTGGACATTGAAACCTCCATGTCCATGGCTCCCGGCTTGTCGGCGATTGTGGTGTTTGAGGCGGGACCGTATGGCAATCCCAATGACATTTTGAGCAGCATGGTTTCCAGCAACCAGATCAAACAGTTCAGCGCTTCCTGGGGTTATAGCATTGATGGCACCACGGAGCAGCTGTATCAGCAGATGGCCCTGCAGGGACAGACTTTCTTGAACGCCTCCGGCGACGGCGATGCCTGGCTCGGCCCCATCCCTTACGGGTCGTGCGAGGATCCTAATATCACGATTGTGGGCGGGACCACCTTGACCATGAATGGCCGCGCCGTTTCTTATGCGTCAGAACAGGCTTGGAACTGGGGTTTTACCGGCGACTATAGCTGGAACCCGGATGGTTACTTTGGCACCAGCGGCGGCGTCAGCACGGATGTCCGCATCCCCAGTTGGCAGTTGAGTGTCACCAATAACTCGCCCGCCAACCACGGTTCCACCACTTATCGCATGGTTCCTGATGTCGCCCTGACGGGCGACAATGTCTTCGTGGTTTCCAGCGGCGGCAGTCAGGGTATCTATGGCGGCACCAGTTGCGCCTCGCCGCTATGGGCCGGCTTCATGGCGCTGGTCAATCAGCAGGTGGCGTTGAATGGCCGGCTTCCCGTCGGGTTTCTGGCGCCGCAGGTTTATGCCCTCGCCAAAACTGCGGCCTATACCAATATTTTCCATGACATCACCACCGGTAACAATTACTGGGATCAAAGCCCGACCAACTTTGCCGCCGTGGCCGGCTATGATCTATGCACCGGCCTGGGCACGCCCAACGGCACCAACATGATTAGCGCGCTGGCCGGTGCCGCCACCACCACGCCGCCCATCATCTCCGCCCCGGCGAGCCCGTGGGGCACCAATCTGGCCGTGATGAACGGCAGCAATCCCAACGGCGCGTGGTTCCTGTTTGTGCAGGATGACCAGACCCCGGACAGCGGTATTATCAACAGCGGTTGGTATGTCACCCTGACCACGGCTTACCCGGTCGGCTATGCGGCGGACAACCAGCTTTACCTGACGTCCACGATTACCAACACCACGCCCGGCAACTTCTGGCCGGTCACTCTGGCCGTCACCAACTACGGCCCGTCTTCTGCCACGAACGTTTATGTCGCCGATATCCTGCCGCTGCCCGGCACCGGCGTCACGCTGGCTTCCTCCAATGCCACCTGGGGCACGGTCGCGGTTTCCGGGGAGAACCTGAAATGGACGATTGGCAACCTGCCCATCAACACCGGCGCCCGGCTGGCCCTGAATTTTTACGCCGCCACGAATGCCGTTGGCCTCTACACCAACAGCGCCACGGTCTACGCGGATACCGCCGATCCCAATTCCGACGACGACTCCGGCGCGGTCACGCTGCTGGTTTCCGTCGTGCCTTCGTCGCCGCCGCAGTTGACGCCCGCCTATAATCACGCCACCGGCACGTTCCAGTTGATTGTGACCGGTGCCGCCGACGAGTCTGTCATCGTTCAGGCCTCCACTAACTTGGTAAGTTGGTTCCCGATTGCCACCAACTCGGTGCTGCCCTATACCAATTCCTTTCCCACCAGCAACTATCCCGCCCTGTTCTATCGGGCGGTGGTCGGCCCGTAACCGCCGGCATGAAACTCTGCGGTCTGACCGGCGGCATCGGGATGGGCAAATCCACGGCCGCCGGTTTCTTTTCGCGGCTGGGTGTGCGCGTCGTGGATACCGATGAAATTGCCCGCCAGCTCGTCCAGCCCGGCCAGCCCGCTCTGTCCGAAATTCGTGACCGCTTCGGGCCCGAAGTCCTCGCGCCGGACGGCCGCCTCCGTCGCAATGTGCTGGCACAAATTGTTTTTGCCAGCGCCACCGCCCGCCAGCGGCTCGAAGCCATCCTGCACCCGCGCATCCGCGCCGCCTGGCTCGCGCAGGCGGAAGCTTGGCGGAAAGAAAACTGTCCGCTCGCCCTCGTCGTCATCCCGCTTTTGTTCGAGACCGCCGCCGAAAACCAGTTTGAAAAAATCATCTGCGCCGCCTGTTCGCCCGCCGCCCAGAACGGGCGTCTCCTGATGCGCGGCTGGTCGCCGGAACAGATTCGGCAGCGCATCGCCGCCCAGTTGCCCGTCGGGCAGAAAATCGCCCGCGCCCATTTTGCCCTCTGGACGGAAGGCCCGCTGCCGGTCCACGCGCAGCAGGCCGCCCGCATTTTAAGCCGGATTTGAAAGAATCCCCCCGTTGGGGACGCGATTTTTGCCGTGTCCCCAGAAATGGTGACTCGCGGGATTTCAGGAATCAGGTAGGCTGAAGACGTTGGTAGTAGTGAGCCAACAAAAATTAGTGTGTTGTTCCTATTGAGGCCGGAGTAGTGTCCGGCCTCTTTTCTTTTCCCGCGCGGCCCCCCGGTTAAAAATCTGTGTTTATCTGCGCCCGGCAGTCGTTTATTTTCCCCGCATGAAACTGGTTTCCTGGAACGTCAACGGCCTGCGCGCCGTGCTGAAGAAGAACTTTTTGGAGTATCTCGATGCCGAGCAGCCGGACGTGCTGTGTTTGCAGGAAACCAAATGCACGCCCGACCAAGTGGAGCAGCTCTGGCCGGCAACTTACACGACGTTCTGGAACAGCGCGGAAAAAAAGGGCTACTCTGGCACGGCGATATTCACCAAGGAACGTCCGCTTCAGGTCAAGCCGCACATCGGCGTTGCCGAGCACGACAAGGAAGGTCGCGTGCTCACCGCCGAATACAAAGATTTTTTTCTCGTCAACGTTTACACGCCGAACTCCAAGCGCGAACTGGAGCGCCTGCCGTATCGGCAGGTCTGGGATAAGGACTTTCTCGCCTACCTGAAAAAACTGGAGAAGAAAAAGCCAGTGATCTTCTGCGGCGACCTGAATGTGGCGCACACGGAGATTGACCTTGCCAATCCCAAGGCGAATGTCCGCAACCACGGTTTTACCATCGAGGAGCGGAACGGTTTTACCGCCTTCGTGGACGCGGGGTTTGTGGACACCTTCCGCGAATTTGAAAAGGGCGGGGGACATTACACTTGGTGGAGTCCGATGTCCGGCGCGCGGTCCCGGAACGTCGGCTGGCGCATTGACTACGTTCTGCTCTCGGCCAAGCTGCGTCCTGGCCTGAAAAAGGCCTTCATACGCACCGACGTGCTAGGGAGCGACCATTGCCCGGTGGGCATCGAGATTTGACCGCGCGGGGTTGAAAAGCCGGGCGCGAATGGCAGTGTTTTGGCAAAGACCGTTGGGGGATCAGGAATCTAACGCCACCACCGTTCACCACTTCTTGCTGACCTGGCGGCGGGACAGCCATTGCTCGCCGAGATCACTCAACGTCTTGGTCTTGAGGATGCGTTCGGCCAGCGGGAACACGATGCGTTCCTCCTTGTCAAAGTGCTTGCGCGAGCCGGCGATGGCGTTGAGCAGGATCTTCTTCGCGTCCTTAAGCGTGCGGGCTTTCTGCACGGCGATCAGCGCCGCCTCGATGTGCTCGTGCTCGTCATGAAACGTCTCCTTCTGTCCCATCTGGTCGAAGTAGGGCTCCAGTGGCTCGATGAACAGGTCGTCCTCGGTCCGGGAATGCGGGCCGTGGAGTTTCTCCACGAGGATGGCGAGCCCCTTCACCTCGGCCAGGGTCTTGACCTTCGGCACGGTCGCTTCAATGTGGTCGAACAAATTGTGGAACACGGCGTGTTCCGCGCGCAGGACATCGGTGATTTTCATGGCATCAATGGTTTCAGTTGTTGTCCGCAGTATCCGCCCAAACTCATCCCAAGGCTAACCGTTTTTTGTCATTCCGCCGGCGTCAGCGGCGTAGTTCTCCATCCCGGCACACGAACAAACCGGGTTGCGATCCCCATAGACGTTGTCCACCCGGCTGACGTGCGGCCAGAACTTGTAGTCGTGCAAATCCTTCGCCGGAAACGCCGCCTGTTGGCGGCTGTAAGGCCGGTTCCACTCGTCGCTCGCGATTTGATCCGCCGTGTGCGGCGCGTTTTTCAGCAAATTATTTTTTGCATCGGCAGAACCATTTTCAATCGCAGTCATTTCCGCGTGGATGGCGATCATCGCGTCGCAGAAACGGTCGAGTTCGTATTTGGATTCGCTTTCGGTCGGCTCGACCATGAGCGTGCCGGCGACCGGCCACGACAGCGTCGGCGCGTGAAAGCCGTAATCCATCAGCCGCTTTGCCACGTCTTCGGCGGTGGTGGCGTGGAACGCGCGCAGGTCCAAAATGCACTCGTGCGCCACGAGGCCATTGCTGCGGTAGAGCGTCGGGAAATATTTTTCCAGCCGCTTGGAAATGTAGTTCGCATTCAGGATGGCGAACTTGGTCGCCTCGGTCAGGCCGTCCGGCCCCATCATCGCGACATACATCCACGAGATCGTGAGAATGCTCGCGCTGCCCCACGGCGAGGCGCTCACCGGGCCGATGTGTTTCTTCGAATGGTCCTCATCCAACCGTGCGGTGAACACCGGATGGCTCGGCAAGAACGGCACCAGATGTTTCGCCACGCCGATCGGCCCCACGCCTGGCCCGCCGCCTCCGTGCGGAATGCAAAACGTCTTGTGCAAATTCAAATGGCACACGTCTGCACCGATGAACCCCGGCGAAGTCAAACCGACTTGCGCGTTCATGTTCGCGCCGTCCATATAGACCTGGCCACCATGCTGATGGATGATGGCGCAAATCTGCTGGATGGTTTCCTCGAATACGCCGTGGGTGCTGGGATAGGTGATCATCAGGCAGGACAAATCCTGCTGGTGCGCCGCCGCCTTCGCCTGTAGGTCGGCTACATCAATGTTGCCGTTCGGGTCACATGCAACCGCGACAATCTTCATCCCGGCCATCGCCGCGCTCGCCGGGTTCGTGCCGTGTGCCGATGTAGGAATGAGGCAGACGTTCCGGTGTTTATCGCCGCGTGACTCATGATAGGCGCGGATGACCAGCAGGCCGGCATATTCACCCTGCGAGCCGGCGTTCGGTTGCAATGAAATTCCGGCGAAGCCGGTGATTTCCTCCAGCCAGTCTTCGAGGTTTTGGAACAGGATCTGATAGCCGCGCGCCTGACCCAGCGGCGCGAACGGATGCAACTGGCCGAACTCCGACCACGACACGGGAAACATCTCGGACGCCGCGTTCAGTTTCATCGTGCACGAGCCCAGCGGAATCATCGAGGCCGTGAGTGAAAGGTCGCGTGATTCCAGCCGCTTGATGTAACGCAGCATCTCGGTCTCGCTGTGGTAGCGGTTGAAAACCTGATGCTGGAGAAATGAGGAGTGACGGGTGACGAGTGATGAGGGGACGGAAAAGTCCGCCACTTGCAGGTTCGTCGGTTTGTCGCCGTTGAATATCTGCCAGAGCAGGGGAATGTCTTTGGCACTGGTCGTTTCGTCGAGCGAGACGCAGAGGCTTTGTTCGTCCAACGGCCGTAGATTGATGCGGTAGTGCTCAGCGATTTTCAGCACCTCGCCGGCCGTCGTGTTTTTCAATGACACGCGCACGGTATCAAACACATTTTTCGTGGCGACCTGGTGACCGAGCTTTTCCAGACCCTGCGCAAAAATAGTTGTGAGCGCCTGCACGCGCACGGCAATCTGCTTCAGCCCCTCCGGCCCGTGATAGACCGCGTAGAGCGACGCCATGTTGGCCAGCAACGCCTGTGCGGTGCAGATGTTGCTCGTGGCTTTTTCGCGGCGGATGTGCTGCTCGCGCGTGCCCAGCGCCAGGCGCAACGCGGGCTTCCCGCGCGAGTCTTTCGACACGCCCACAATGCGGCCGGGCATCTGACGTTTGAATTCGTCCTTCGTGGCAAAAAACGCCGCATGCGGTCCGCCGTAGCCGAGCGGCACGCCGAAACGCTGCGCACTGCCCACCGCGATGTCCGCCCCGAATTCGCCCGGCGGTTTCAGCAGCGTGAGCGCGAGCAGGTCCGTGGCAACCGTCACCAACGCCCCGGCGGCATGCGCCTGCGCGATGAACGGCATGAAATCATGGAGGACGCCGCAGGTGTCCGGATATTGCACGAGCGCGCCAAAGATGTTTGGGGTGAATGCAAAGGTTTCATGGTTGCCGACCACCACTTCGATTCCCAGCGCCGCGCCGCGCGTGCGGACGACCTCGATGTTTTGCGGATGACAATGCTCTGAGACAAAGAAAACATTTCGCGTGTCCGCACCCTTGAACCGGTGGCTCATCATCATGGCCTCGGCGGCGGCGGTGGCCTCGTCGAGCATGGAGGCGTTGGCGATGTCCAGCGCGGTGAGGTCCGTGACCAGCGTCTGGAAGTTCAGCAGCGCCTCGAGGCGACCCTGGGAAATCTCCGCCTGATATGGCGTGTATTGCGTATACCAGCCGGGATTCTCCAAAACATTCCGCTGGATGACCGGCGGAGTGATGGTGCCGTAATAGCCCTGGCCGATGAAGGATCGAAAGACCTGGTTCTCGGCCGCGATGCGCCGGAGTTCGGCGAGCGCATCGAACTCGCTGCGCGCGGCGGGCAGCCTCAGGCTTTTCGGCAGCCGGATTTTTTTTGGGACGGCGGCATCAATGAGTTCGTCCAGCTTGGTGTGCCCGAGCAGCGCGAGCATGGCACTGGTTTCCGTTGCGTTCGGGCCGATATGACGGCGGACAAAATGATCGGGATGGGCAAAAATTCTTTCAGTCGAGTCCATCGGTCGAAACTATACATTGCGGCCCAAAAAAGCGAGTGGGATTTGTTCGCAAAACGGGTGTCCGCCGGTTTTTCAAGGGACACAACCGGTTTGGTTGGCAAGCTTAAACCGCCACTACTAATGGTGTTTTTCACCTAAAAAAACCGCAGTTTCGCATTGTGGAAACAGACGGATTTTCATATCTTTTTCATATTCGTTTCCGCACCGGTTTTTGCCGGTAATTGCACCATAATTATGTCGAGTATTTCTGATTCGCCTGAAGAAAAAATTGAGTCGCCCGACCGGATTGCCGACGGCAATTACGACGCTTCAAAATTGAGCCAACTTAAGGGGCTGGAGGCCGTGCGCAAGAAGCCCGGCATGTATATC
>Ga0302192_10002447_pt1 | contig 11668 bp, 17 predicted proteins | sample II_Bog_E3_2_FD_200230 | JGI IMG/M metagenome (GOLD analysis project Ga0302192, IMG submission 200230) | Peat permafrost microbial communities from Stordalen Mire near Abisko, Sweden - II_Bog_E3_2 | ecosystem: Environmental > Terrestrial > Soil > Wetlands > Peat | place: Sweden: Abisko...
CCTTGACAACAATGCCGCGCGCCACTTTCAGACGTCTTTTCAGGGTTCACGAAGGCACCCTCGGGAAGCCTTTTGGAACGGATTTCGCGCGGGTCTGAGGCGCTCGACAAGGGAACAACTGCATCCGTTCGTGATAACAGTCATCATGGAGTGACCGGCGCCGATGCGCCGACCGTGGGTTAGGCTGGCAGAATTGATTGCATTCAGCAGCCTCCATATCCCGAGTCACATATGCGCGCCGCACATGCTTGCCAGGACTAAGGTCTTTCTGGCACTTCACACAGAATAGTTTCGTGCGCGGCTTTCGTCTCGCGTCGTAGTCGATGAATTGCTTTCTGATCGGTCTTTCAAACATTACCCCACCTCGCGCTGACATCCATCTTCCCTTAGCGACAAACCTCCGTCATATCTGCTTTAGATTTAGCGAGATAAGTGACGGACTTCGGCAGGGCGACTGCGGTATAGTTGCAATTATTACCTTTAGCTTGCGCCAATTGCCGGGCTGGGAGCTGGTCGAGAGAATATGGCCGAAGTCTGCAGGTTCTGTGATGGTTCGGGGTTGCGCATTGTAGAGGAGGCTGGAAGGAACGTTGCGCGTCCGTGCGACTGCCGCCTCGAAAAGCGAGCGGCGCGGATGCTTGAGCGTGCGCGAATCCCGAAACGTTACGAACACTGCTCACTGGACAGCTATGAAAGCCGTTTCCGTGGAGCCCATAAGAGCCTCGCCGCGGCCCACCTGCATGCGCGGAAGTTCGTAGAAGGTTATCCAATCGAAACTGGCGGATCGGGGCTACTTCTCACGGGTTCAATTGGAGTAGGCAAAACGCATTTGGCTGTTGGCATCCTTCAAGCGGTGATTCTGGAACGCGGAGCTAGCGGACTCTTCTGGGACTATCGCGAGTTGCTGAAAGAGGTCCAGAACAGCTACAACCAAAACGTTCAGGCAACCGAGATGGAGATCCTCCGCCCTATCTGTAAAGCCGAAGTCCTGGTGCTGGATGAACTCGGCGCTGCGAAGCCGAGCGAATGGGTATGGGACACGGTTGCACAGGTTCTCAACTCTCGCTACAACGACCGTCTGACAACCATCATCACGACGAATTACTCCAACGCTGCACCGTTAGGTGTCGAGCCCGGCTCCAATGGGCAGATTCGTGCTGCAATGCGGGACGAAACTCTCGGTGATCGCATCGGGGAGCGCATGCGATCTCGGTTGCAGGAGATGTGTGTCGTGGTACAAATGGACGGCGAGGATTTTAGGCAGAAAGTGAAGCGCGCTGCCTTTAGTTAGTCCTCGCGTAAATACTCCGTCGCCTCGTTTCACCGAAGTTGTGTAGATCGCCTGCCCGACCCGCTAGACTAGGCTCTTCCTGCTATTTCGAGAAAAGACCCATCCACATCTGCTGAGAATCGACGGTCAACGACTGTCGGCTTCTTCTGTTAACCGAAGGGTTGTGGGTTCGAGTCCTACCTCAGGAGCCAAATAAATCAACAAGATGCAAACCTAACCCTCCCTCCAAAACCTCGAAAATTGACTCGATGTGGGGGATTTCGTGGGTGCGACAGTTCAAAATCGCTCGCGAGTCTGAGCAATCATGCGCCAAGTCTGCCGGTGACTATAGTGAGCCTCACCTTCATGTCTTGTGTGTCCGAGGTGCGTGCGAGACTGGGTGCCAGTGGATCGTGCGAGACTGAATGGCGGGGTGTATCGTGGCTACTCTCTTCTTCTCGTACTCGCACGCCGACGAAGGACTTCGGGACCAGTTGGAAAAACAGCTCTCGGGGCTTCAGCGCCAAGGGATTATCGAATCCTGGCATGATCGGCGAATCGCGGCAGGGACAGAGTTCGGGGATGCAATCGACCAGAACCTGGACGCGGCCGATGTCATACTGCTGCTGGTTAGTCCGGACTTCATCGCATCCGACTACTGCTACGAGCGGGAGATGAAGCGAGCGCTCGCTAGGCACAAACAAGGAGTCGCGCGAGTGATCCCCGTCATCCTGCGCCCTTGCGATTGGCACGGCCTGGAGTTCGGAAGGCTGTTGGCCACACCTACTGACGGTCGGCCGATCACGAAGTGGCCAAACATCGATGAAGCGTTCCTGGACGTTGTACTCGCAATCAAGAAGGCTCTGAGCGATCTGGGGCAAAAGCCTGCCATGGTTTCGCCGAAGGTGGCGGCACCGGAGAGGAGCCCGGTTCCGGAGCAGATCGTGCGGTCAAGTAATCTGCGGATCAAGAAGCAGTTTACCGATCTGGATAAGGATCGATTTCGTCACGACGGCTTTGAGTACATCGCCAAATTCTTTGAGAACTCCCTCGCCGAGTTGGTTGAACGGAACCCTGGACTTGACCAGAGCTTCCGACGCATCGATGCCAACCACTTCACCGCAGCTGCGTATCGCGGCGGAGACAAGGTCTGCAAAGGTTCTGCTTCGATCGGCGGAGGAATGATGGGAGCTGACTCCATTCAATACTCCATGACCGACGAACCACACCATGGCGGAATGAACGAAGCCGTTTCAGTCAAGGCAGACGATCAGACACTCTATTTCGAGGCTCTTGGTATGCAGTCTTACGGCAGGGACAAGCAAAAACTAACAATGCAAGGCGCTGCGGAATTCTTCTGGGACATCTTCATTCGTCCTCTTGAACAGTGACAAGATGGAAGGGCGTTTATCCGAAGGTCTGTCACGCTGCCCAATTATCCCGGCTCCCACGACAATCGCGCGTGATCTGGACATAGCCTATAACGTCCTATATATTGGACCATATATAGCTGTACGGCTTTATATATGGAGCCTTAAAGATGCGGTCGAGTGTATCAGATGTCTCGCCCTCTGCCGTCAAGCGGTCGCTGACCAAATTCGGCAGCGATCTTGCGACCGCGCGGCGAAAACGTGGGCTTACAATCCTTGCCGTCGCCGAGCGCATGGGCGTCGCCAAGAATACTTATCTGCGCGTCGAGAAGGGCGACCCTACGGTCGGCCTCGGCGTTTATGCGATGGCTCTTTTCGTCCTGGGCTTTGGCAGTCCTCTTGGCACCCTTATCGACGTGAGCCGCGACGATACCGGCCTTCTGCTCGATGAAGAACGTCTGCCCAAGCGCGTGCGCATGAAGAAAGCGCGGGTACCGCAGTCATGAAGCGAACCATTGACGTTATGCTGGGCGACGGGCTGCAGGTCGGCGCGCTGCGTTACGACCTGCAAGGGCGTCGCGAAAACGCTGCCTTCGAGTACAGCGCGGGCTGGCTCGGCGACGCCGCGCGTTTCGCTCTTGGACCGACACTTCCGCTCCAGGCGGGACCACAGTTCCATCGCAAGTCGATAGACGGTTCTCTCTTCCATGCCGCGATTGCCGACACCGAGCCCGACGGGTGGGCCAAGCGTGTCATCCTGCGTGATCACATCAAACGCAGACAAGCATTGCGCCGTGAAGGAAAAGAAGAAGAGGCACAGCCGCTCAACGCGCTTGATTATTTGCTGGCCGTGGATGATGTCAGCCGTGTCGGCGCGCTTCGCTTTCGCGACGAAGACGGAGTGTTCCAGCGCGCGCAGGAAGAAGGGCGCCGGACGGCTCCGCCACTCGTCGAACTTGGGCATTTGCTCAGCGCGTCGCGTGCTGTCGAGGCGAACAAAGAGACGGCAGCGGACCTTGCGTATTTGCGCGGGCGTGGCACGTCACTCGGCGGCATGCGCCCGAAATGCACGGTCATTGACGATGACGGTGCTCTTAGCATCGGCAAGTTCCCCAGCATCACGGACGAGCGTGCCGTTACCAAGGGAGAAGTGCTCGCTCTGACGCTCGCCAAAAATGCCGGGATCAATGCTGCCGTGGCGCGTATCGTCGACAGCGAGGGATTGCCCGTTGCGCTGATCCGCCGGTTCGACCGCCGAGCCAACGGACATCGTGTAATGTATGTCTCCGCCGCGACGATGTTGGGCGTCGAGGCGACGGAACCCGAGGAACATTACTACACCGAGATTGTGGACGCAATCCGCGTCCACGGGGCCGACGCACAAGCCGACATCGAAGAGTTGTGGCGGCGTATTGCCTTCTCGATTCTGATTTCGAACGTCGACGACCACCTGCGCAATCATGGTTTCTTGCATGAAGATCGGGAATTCTGGAGGTTGTCGCCCGCCTTTGACATCAACCCGTCGCCCGAGCGTGTGCGCGAATTGAAGACGTGGATATCCGAGGATGCAGGCCCCGACATGACCATCGACGCCCTTATATCCGTGATCGCTTACTTCCGCATCACGAACTCGCGCGCCAAGGAGATATTGGGCGAAGTTGCACACGCCGTGAACAACTGGCGCATGACCGGACAAAGTATCGGCATGAGTGACGAAGAGCTTGAGCCCTTTGTAGACGCCTTCGAACATGGTGAATGTGACGCAGCGAAGAAGCTTATCTGAAGTACACACCGGCTATAACGGAGTGTTGATCCCGGTGATATTGCTAGTTGCGATTAAGGGGGTTCAAGTCTCTCTCGCTGTGCGATTTGACGACTTTGCTGGGGAACGACGAAACGAATGCCCACTCCCTCCGCGTTATTGTCCAGTGAAATCGGAAAGAAGCTTCAAAAGCAAATGCGAGTCGAGCTCAGGGCCACCCACCGCCGCTTGGGCTTGCGTTCGGCTTTCCGCGATTCGTGCGCAGCATCCCACCCGCGCTCCCAGCCCGGACCAAGGTTGCGATTTGACGCGCGCATCGACTTGAGTTGTGCCCAACGTTCTTTCCTCAGTCATCCCCTTGCTCAACACAAGGTCCTCGCCCGGGGAGGCCTCCCAAGGCTCGCACTCGATCCGGTCCTGAACACCGACGTCATAGTCGGCAAGCTCCTCATCATCGCGTTCGAGTTCGTCTACTGTGGCCATGATTCCGGTATTTTACGAGACCGGCGCTGCCTCAAATGCATCCCAATGAGAGACTCTTACCGTAGCGTCGTCGAAGGAGGGCCGGGGATCGGCACCAACGTGCATTCGACCACTGCGGACGAACTTCCGGCAAGCAGGGCCACTTCGCAAGGCCGCTCCAGAAGGGCGCTCGCATCAAGCTAGTCGTCCAGGCGCAGTCCCAGCCCGACAACATCGCCACTCTCCCACTCCTCACCGTCCGGTCACAATTGCACCCTCAGCAGGGGTGTAGCGGTGGCTTTTTGGGTATGTCACTATCATTCAATAATGGAACTATATTGACATCGCGAACACAATGGGGCAAAATCAATAAAATGCCGCGCACCCGCATGGACGAACTGTTTGCACTCGCCGAGGAGCATGATGGTCTGCTCACGTCGAAAGAGGCGCGCGCCGCCGGCATACAAGATTCTGTCTTGGTTCGTCTGGCGCAACGTGGCCGATTGGAACGCATGACAAGGGGCGTCTACCGGATTGCTCATTATCCGGCAGACCGGCTCGCTCAGTACCGCGAGGCCGTCTTGTGGGCGAAGGCCAGCCAGGGTCCAGAGCAAATCGCCCTATCTCACGAGACGGCATTGCTTCTCTATGGAATCTCCGACGCAAATCCATCGCGTGTGAATCTTACGGTTCCCACGTCGGCAAGGCTACGTCGGAAGTGCCCTGAGTGGGTAGCGATCCATAGAGCCAATCTCTCTCCCCTGGACATCGGAGAGCATGAAGGACTGCCCGTTACCACGGTGAGCCGTACCATCATGGATGTTCTCTTGGCGACACACAGAATCGACGTTGCTCGGCAATCCGTCAGCGATGCTGTGCGCGAGGGACTGCTCAACAGTGCTGAGGCAAGCAGCCTTCGGAGATCCATTTCCCGGACTTCTCTTGCACCTTCACCATCAACGAACGGAAGCCAGGTGAAGGTGCATGAAGCCGCGATCAGTTGAACGCCTCGAAAAGACATTGGCCCGAGTCGCCAAGGCGCAGGGCTTGGCACAGGAGCGTCTTCGGCGCTGGGTTTCGTTTCTGGCGCTATGCGGTGTTCTCGAACGGGCGGTGAACGAGGGCATCCTGGACAGCTACGACCTAAAAGGCGGCGTTGCCCTTGAACTCAGATTTGCGGAGGGAGCACGCGCCACCAAAGACATCGACATCGGTGTGCCGGTGGAACGAACGAAGCGGTTGCGGGTATTTCAGGAAGCCGTGGCGCTCGGCTTCGACGACTTCACTTTTCTCTTGAAAGGGAAGCCCTTGAATATGGACAAGGTGGACGCTGTACGACTGGAACTCGCCATCCGATACCGAACCCGCGCATGGCAAACCATCGAGGTCGATCTTGGACCGTCGGGCCGGGGTGCAGTGGAACTTGTAGTACCTACTATTCGGGGAGTTGCCGCGATGGGATTGCGCGTCCCGTCGCCTGTTCGGTGTCTGAATCTGAACGAACAGGTTGCCCAAAAGCTGCACGCCTGCACCGGACCTTACTCGGCAGGCCGTGCCCGCGACGTACTCGACATTTTGTTGATCGACTTGCTCGACAAGTTGGATGTGAAGGCAGTTCGAGCGGCGGCTGAACAAGTGTTCGCCGAACGTGCCACCCATGACTTTCCGCCGACCGTCCAGATCGCAGCGGAGTGGCAGCCGGAGCTTGAAGTGCTGGCGAAGGAACTTGGCTATCCGACGACTTCGGCCACGGAGATCGAGGCAAGGTTCCGCGCCTTCGTGGACCTGCTGGCGAAAGCATAAGTCGATTCGTCTCGGTTTCGCCTCCCTGACGGAGTCGTAGCCATGAGGGCGACTTAGTCTCTTCGTAAGCGTGGAACGTTGGCCGTCTTGACTATCTGATGAAGACCCGGTCCTTCGGAACCGCCACGAACAACGCCAACACGAAGAACGCCAGAGACGCCCAGAACGGCTTCTCGTAGAACTCCCAGCTCCCCACGTTCGCGTACACCGCCTCGCCCATCACCCGGTGCAGCCCACGGTCGTTGAAGTTGGCCGTCACCCACGGCAGCCGAGCGATGCCGTCCTTTACGCCCTCCTCCGTCAGCCGGTATCCCGGCCTCCCGTCCATCGCCGGTAGCTCCTCGATCTCGTCGCCGATCACCAACCGCTGACTCTTGCCGACCACCGCCTCCAGCAGCGTGTACTTGCTCGCCGCCGTCGCCGATGCCTTGCCCCGCGCTCCGCTCTTCAGGTAGTCCGTCAGGTACAGCCGCTCCGCCGCACTCCAGCTCCGCTCGTACTGGAGCGTCAGCATCCCGGCGAAGAACACCATCGACCCCAGCACCGCCGTCCACGTCCACACCGGAGTCCGGCTCGGCCACTTCTTCGAGTATTCCTTCCGTCCCCACTCCGCCATATCAGACCTCCTCCGGTTCGCTTTCCTGCTCTGGTTCCGTCGCCTTTGTCGCAGCTCTCGCCGCCGTCAGCCGCTCCCGCGCCCGCTCCAGCTTCGACCCGTCCGCCCGCTCGATCAGCCCGCGCATCTCCGCCTCCGGGATCGTGGCCGAACGGAAGTGCAGGTTCAACAGCAGCGACCGGAGAGCGAGGACTTCGGCCAGCGCAACCTCGCCGGAGTCCGGGCCGGACTCTGCCGGTGCCGACAGCAACGCCTCCCGAACCCACTCCCCCAGCCGCATACCCGCCCCCCACGCGCACGTTCCTCCAGCAACGCGAACTCCGCCTCGCTGACCTTCGTGCCGACCGATTTTGTCCGTAAGGGCGGCTTCATAGAGCACCGCCTGGGCTGGGATGGGGATTCGGAACGAACGCCGCCTGTGCATCGCCTGGAACGACAGCAGGGGGCCGGAGGCGGGCTAAGGGGCTGTGTTTCATAAGGTTCCCCGTGAGCAACCCGCGCTCGCTCCCAACGCACACGCGAAGAGAGCATTTCCCTTTAGATGCCAGTCTTTTGAACGAGTTAATCCTTCAGCAACTTTCCGTTGCTCTACAGCTCCGCTTCCGGGGTGACGTGTCACCCTACAGCCGATGCGAAGCAGCGTGCTCTTTCTCCCGGTCGCCACGGCTCCCGATGGAGGCTCCAGACGCGGCAAGGCCGCCCCCGAAGAGACGGCCCCGCTGCCCTCACGCGGGCCGTCATTTTGCAGAGGATAACAACCGGATCACGATCCCGAAGCAGAAAATCACTCCGCCGCAGAAGCTAACACACGCACCAACTACAGGCAGCCTTGACCAGTGCCGGTCAAGCGCGAGCAGCCAGTAGCGCCTTAGAAGCCTCGGCATATTGAAGATCAAGAGAGAACTCAAGGGACCTCCATCGACTTCCTGAAGACGTCGACGGATTAGTGTTGCGAAATACCAATAGGCGACAGATGCAAGGGAGGCGAATAAGCTCAACACGTCAATCATGTTCTTCGTCCCCTCATTGAAGTCGAAACTGCCAGACCCGTTAGGAATCTGGCAGTGTTTGTCAGGATCAGAAATGCGCGTCAGGATCAGAACACACCAAAGCGGCTGGCACTATGCGGCTCAGGTTGTACCAGGCGTTCACAGCCCCGACCGTTTTCGCAACAGGATTCGGCGATATCAAATTCCATATTGTCGCCGCTGTTGTCGTAGCCGTAAGAGTGTTTTGAGTGTTGCTTCCCCCAGGAAGTGCGTTCGCCTTCATAGCGCCATTGAAGCAATCGCCGAATGACTGCTGGCGAGGATGTGGCTGAGGCGTTGGCCAATGAGGTTTCTCATCCCAGTCCCAACCGTTTTTACTTGGGGCAATACCAAATGCACTAGCGGTAATTAACGTCATACATCCATCCACGCTTATCGTAGTCATGCTCGACTGCTGCTAAACCTCGTTAGGAACGGCAGTGTCACTGTAGCGATTAGCACCGAAAAGATCATCCCATTCAGTAGCGAAAACCATAGGGTGCTCGGCGGGAATAGGCACAGCAGAACTAATATCCAAGTTCCACCGGGATGAGATGGTACGGGGGAAGGCTTGGCAAATGCTAAAGGTGCCAGCATTAGGACTGGGCCCAGCGCATATATACCTGCCAGTACCCATCCCCACTTGGGAAAGTTCTTCGCGTATATCCAACTAGCCAATCCAAGTAAACATAATCCAGCTAGTGCAAGAACGTTCATCAGAATCGTACTCACAGTTTGATGAACACTCATGCCGATCCAAACGGCAGGGAGCCAGAATGACAGTCCTCCCACAACAGCCCAAAACAATCTGTTTTGCATCTCAATTTCCTCCAAGCGTTTGCAGCGCACAATTTACGTGGGCACCTGTACCAGGTATGAGGCTATTGAGATCGATCCAAGAGCCGGGTGATGTAGGGATGAGAACGGGCAGGGGTATGTAGCCGGACTGAGGGCTATACAGGCTTTGAAGACTGACCTTGCCCCCGCAAAACGTATCCCTTAGCGAGCTGCTCTAATAGCCGAAAGGGACAGGAAAATGACGAAGGGGACGCGTGGCCGTTACACGCTGGAGTTCAAGCAGGAAGCGGTGCGGCTGGTGGAGTCTGGCCAGAGGATGGCGGCGGCAGCTCGCAGCCTAGGAGTAGTCGAGCAGACCTTGGGCAACTGGATGAAGCTGCACCGAGCCGGGAGGTTGAAGGGTACCTCTGGCAAGCACCAGGTGACGGCCGAGCAGATGGAGATCAGCCGTTTACGGGCCGAGTTGGCGCGTGTGACGATGGAGCGCGACATCTTGGGAAAAGCGACGGCATACTTTGCAAAGGGCCAGAAGTGAGGTATGCCTTTATTCAACGTCACAAGCGGATCTGGCCGATCCGGGTGCAGTGCGGTGTGCTCGGCGTAAGCGTCTCTGGATACCACCAACATCTGGCGCGGCGCAGACGGATGGCTCAGCGCCGCCACCTCAGCGACGAAGCACTGCTGGTTCACATCAGCGCCGTCTATGCGGAGAATCGTGGGGCCTACGGCTGGCCGCGTATCTGGCGGCAACTGCGCAGGCAGGGCATTCGCGTGGGCAAGCTGCGGGTGCAGCGGCTGATGCAGCAGCACGGCATTCAGGCCCGCGGCAAGCGGCGTTTCCGCGTGACCACCACCGACAGCCGGCACGATTTACCGATTGCACCGAACCGGCTTGATCGTAACTTCACCGTTGCCGCGCCCAACCAGGCGTGGGTTGGCGACTTCACATATATCGCCACTGAGGAAGGGTGGCTGTTTCTGGCTGTGGTGATCGACTTATTCAGTCGCAAGGTGGTGGGCTGGTCGATGCGGCCCGACATGCATCGCGATCTGGTAATCGATGCTCTCTGGATGGCTTGGCTGGGACGCAATCCAGACAGGCAGGCAGGGCTGATCTTCCACAGCGACCGGGGCAGTCAGTATGCCAGCGAGGACTACGCAAAGATGCTTGAACACTGCTCCATCACACCCTCGATGAGCCGCAAGGGCAACTGCTGGGATAACGCCTGCTCGGAGACGCTATTCGGCTCGCTGAAGGTGGAGCGGCTGCACGGCAGGCATTTTCAAACCATCCGGCAAGCCAAGGATGAAATCATCGCGTGGCTGCTCTGGTATAACCAAACACGCATGCACTCGACGCTGAATTACCTCAGCCCCACCGAGTATGAGCAAGCCTGCGAGCAGGCAACGGCGAGGATCGCCGCATGAAAGTTGGCGGCGACAGAAGCAGGCTGTGGAAATGCCGGTTTATGGAAAGTCCGGAAAACGATGAAACTGTTTTCCGCCCTTCCCACAAACCTTGGAAATCGATCAAACCGATTCCCACATTCCCACCGCCTCGACTACTACTACGAGGATGAATATCTCCTTAAACTGGTTCGCTAAGAGATACGCATCCTGAGGGCAAGGTCAATCGGGGGCGGTCTTGAGGTGGACTCCAGATCATTATACCGGAGTGTGCCAAATGGATTGCGAAACCTTCATTCGCTACGCGGATATCTTTTCTCAAACTCTGCGAGCCAATCATCGAGGCCTAGTTCTGCCAAAGCCTGATCAGACTGCACCCAATTCTCGTCCGATTGGCGAATGTTATCAGGATGCTTCTTTGCGACTTCAAGGCTCGCATCCAACTCGTTCTCGGGCATCCACTGAGAATCAATAATGAGATTCCTAAATAATTGTTTCTCCATCCAGAGTTCCTTGATTTCGGCATGTAAACGCCGGAATACTGGTTTGATTTTGTCCCAATCTTCGTTCGTCATAGTGACGAAATTATAGCCTCACTCAGAAAGGCGAGACATTACCAGAGTGATGATGTTGCCGACGATAAGGCAGATCAGCGCAGCGGCGAGAATCGCCCAGAACACTCCCCAGTCAAATGCTTGCCAAGGCCACATAGGGCGCAATTATATGCGCTTTGGCCCTCTACCCCTTCGGTAAGGGTTAGAAGGCCGCTGAGGCCGTCCTCCCGGTCAATTCCGCATACGTGAGACGACGCCCCACAATGTCTTTCAGCACAGCCTTGAACCGCTGCGCGTCCGTATGTTTGTGGCGCAGATTGAACCGGAATACCTGCTCATCCACATAGCGGTCAAGATGCACAGGTTCCACGCTGACGTAAGTTCCATTCAATCCCCGCTTCAGGCAAGACCAGAAGTTCTCAATTCCATTCGTATGGACGTGATCCCGAACATAGCCTTCGATGTGGTTGATGATTTCGTGAACTAGGGCGTGTTCACACTATTCTAAATCTGTGTTAATGTCTGTGAATGGAGCTTACGGAAGCGCAGTATGAACGGATCAAGGATGCGTTGCCGGTGCAGCGCGGCAACGTTCGTC
>Ga0302192_10002449_pt1 | contig 11665 bp, 10 predicted proteins | sample II_Bog_E3_2_FD_200230 | JGI IMG/M metagenome (GOLD analysis project Ga0302192, IMG submission 200230) | Peat permafrost microbial communities from Stordalen Mire near Abisko, Sweden - II_Bog_E3_2 | ecosystem: Environmental > Terrestrial > Soil > Wetlands > Peat | place: Sweden: Abisko...
AAGGATTCCCCGTATGAGCCGCAGGAAATACGTAAGCGGCAACAGGTTTCCAATCGCCTGCGCCCACGTCGGCATGCCCTCGAAGGGAAACATGAAGCCCGAGAGCATGATGTTGGGAAGAAAGAAAAAGATCGCTAGCTGCACGGCCTGCAACTGGTTCTGCGCCAACGACGAAAAGGTGATGCCCACGGTGAGATTGGCTGCGATAAACAGCAGCGCCGAAAGATAAACTGCGCCGAGGTTTCCGAGGAAGGGAACCTGAAATACGTAGCGCGCGGCCAGCAAAATGATCGACGCCTGGATGAGCCCGATGCCGATGTAGGGAATCAGTTTTCCTGTCATCACCTCCAGCGGCGTCACGGGCATGGCCAGCAGATTTTCCATGGTCCCGCGCTCGCGCTCCCGCGTGATGGCGAGGCCTGTCATCAAGACCATGGTGAGCGTCAGCACCATTCCCGTCAGTCCCGGCACCACGAAGTACTGCGTAATGTTGTCGGGGTTGTAGAGCTGATGAATCGTCACATCGAACGGCGGAGGGCCACCGCGTAGACTCGCGAGAGATCCGGTGATCTCCCTTTCGACGACCGACTGCGCGATGCCGTTGACCGCGGCCAGCGCGCTCGAGGTGGCCGTGGGATCGGTAGCGTCGGCTTCGATCAGCAGCGAAGGCCGCTCGTGGCGCAGAAGCTGATGCGTAAATCCCGCCGGAATGTCGATGACAAACAGCACCTTCCCTTGCGCCAGCGCCTCGCGCCCTGCCGCTTCATTCGGCAGCGTGGCCACCACGTTGAAGTACGAAGAGTTTTCCAGCGCCGCAATAAAGCTGCGCGTGATGTCGGTATCGTCGGCGCTGATAATGGCAGTGTCGAGATGCTTGGGATTGGTGTTGATGGCGTAGCCGAACAGCGCCGTCTGCATAATCGGTATGCCCACGATCATGGCGAAGGTGAGCCGGTCGCGTTTGAGCTGCGTAAACTCCTTGAGCACCATGCTCCACCAGCGCGTGCCCGAAAATCCGCCCCACGGCTTCATGCTTTGCCTCCGCCGTTCTCCGGAGTTTTGCCCATCAGATAAATGAAAATATCCTCCAGGTTCGTGTCGATGGGCTCGGCGCGCCGTCCGCCCGCACTCGCCGCAGCCTCCACCGCGCGCCGCAGTAGTTCCGCATCGCTTCCACTCACGTGCAGCACGTCGCCGAACGTTACCGTCTGCTCCACGCCAGGCCGCTTCCGCAGGTCGTCCTGTAGTTCCGAAAGGTGATCGCCATGTATCGCCCAGGTCGTCAGGTGTTGGCTTGCGATCACCTCGGCTGCAGAGCCCTGCGCCAGCAGTTTTCCGAAGGCGATATACGCCAGCTTGTGGCAGCGCACAGCTTCATCCATATAATGCGTACTCACCAGCACTGAGATGCCCTTCGCCGCCAGGCTTTGCAGCTCATCCCAGAAGTCGCGCCTCGCGCGTGGATCGACTCCGGCCGTCGGCTCATCCAGCAGCAGCAGATTGGGCTCATGCAGCATGCACGCCGCCAGCGCCATGCGTTGCTTCCATCCGCCGGAAAGCTCACCCGCAAGCTGCCGTGCGCGCGCCGTCAGTCCCAGATTGTCCAGCGCCTTGCGCACCGCCGCCTTACGCTGCGGGATCTCGTACATGCGCGCCACAAAATCCAGATTTTCTGTAATCGACAAATCCTCCCAGAAAGAAAATCGCTGCGTCATGTATCCGACCCTGCGCTTGATCTCCGCGCGTTCGCGCACAATGTCGTAACCCAGGCATGTCCCGCTGCCGGAGTCAGGTTTGAGCAGTCCGCACACCATGCGGATGGTCGTGGTTTTGCCGCTGCCATTCGGTCCCAGAAAGCCGAAAATCTCGCCCCGGCGTACGCGCAGCGAAACATCGCGCACCACGTGCTTCTCGCCGTAGTGCTTGTTCAGACCCTGCACGTCGATGGCGTACTCCGGATTGGCAACCGCGGTCATTCGACCGTTACCTCCACAGGCTGGCCGGGATGCAGCAGCATCGCCTTCTCGCCCGGCGGCTTGGCGATGATCATAAAAACCAGTTTCGATCGGTTCTCGTTGCTGTAGATCACCGGCGGCGTGTATTCGCACTGCGGCGAGATGAAGGTGATCGCCGCTGAGACTGTGGAAGCACAGCCGTCGCATTGCACCTCCACGTTTTCGCCGACCTTCAATTTGCCCACGATCGTCTCCGGCACAAAGAATCGGATTTCCATGTTCTCCGGCGGCAAAATCTGCACCACTGGATTGCCCGCCGCTACCCACTCGCCCTCGCGATACAGCGTGTCGAAGACCAGCCCCTGGCGCGGCGAATCAATATTCTTTTGATCGAGCCGCCACTGCGCTTGGGAAACAGAAGCGCGATCGGCCGCTATCTGATTCTGCTGCGCCTTGATCTGTTGCTCGCGCGCCGGCAGCGCATCCACGGCGAGGTCGGCTTCGAGCTCCCGCACCCGCGCCGCACTCGCATCCGCTGCTTCCTCGGCTGTGATCAGATCGGTCTGCGCAATGCCGCCGGCCTCATACTGCTTCCTGTCGCTCTCCAGAATCTTGTCGGCCTGCTTTTTTTGGGCCAGCGCCTGCATCAGTTGCGCCCGCGTCACCTCAATCTCCGGGGGCCGTTTCCCGGTCTCAAGATCGGCCAGCCGAGACTGCGAACTATCGAGCAGGCGTTGCGCATTGCGCACTGCCGACGCTTCAGGCTCGCGATCGAAAGCGAAAAGCGACTGCTTCACGGCGACCGCTTCACCGCGTGCCACCGCAAGATGATCGAGCCTGCCGCTCTCGGGCGACGCCACGTAGACAAATTTGCCTTCAATGTAGCCCTGATAAGTGTTTACCGGCGGATGCGAGCATCCCGTGGCGGCGAGCACTGCAGCGAGGGCCGCGCCCAAGAGGATAGAACGGTTTCGTTGACGGTACATCGGCATGATTTCCTCCGATCTCACTTTCTATTACGGGCCTTTTTCCCCGAGCGTTTCAGGCCATGCTGCAGCAACGCCGTAATGTGCCGGCCGATAGCCTGCGGGTCCGGCTCCTTGCGATGAAACACCTCGGCGAAAAATGGCGCCGTAGCCAGATGCATCATCACCAGGCCCAGCATGGAGAACACGATCAGCACGGGATCGAGATCCGTCTGGAATTCGCCCTTCGCCTGGGCGCGCTCGACTGCCTCGCTCACCACGCGCACCTTGTCGAACGGCAATTTGCGCAGCACGCGGCCGCGTAGCAATCCGCCTTCGTTCAGCACCTCGCGCATCCAGGTAGATGGAATCCACGGCATGCGTTCGATCCCCGCCACCAGGCGCTCCACCACCCCGCGCATCATCTCCTCGGGAGCGGCGTCAGGATCAACCGGGCTCCAGACTGACGCGATGAGGGGCGCGATCTTCTCCTCCACCACGCAATCCAGCAGATGCTCGCGGTCTTTGAAGTAGTAGTGCATCATTGCTGGCGTCAGCCCCGCCCGTTTGGCAATTGCGGCGAAGGTGGTCGCCGCCACGCCCTGTCGTGCAAAGAGCTCAGTTGTCGCGGTCAGCAAATGCTCCCGCGCATCGCCATCCGCGCCGGTGACCGGCCGTCCGGGTGTGCGTTTGGGTTTGCGTGCCGTCCGCATCATCGCCTTTGTTATTCCTTAATTAACTAACGATATAATTAATATCGGCCCAATCGCCCATTTCGTCAAATGTCCCGATTCGAATCAACGGACGCTATGGCTTTTGGGCGCCGCGCACACAAAGCGCCAATTTTGTGTTGCGAAAGTACGGCAGATCTCCCGAAGGCTTTGCATTCACGAAGTCGAAGAACCATCCATCGCCGTAAGGATGTCCGAACCGATCGATCTCGCGATTGCTGCTCCAGGGATCGCCTCTCAATAACAGGCCCCCCTTCACGCGGCGTCCGATATTGATAGAGAAGATCTCCACATTGCCGGCACGCTCGGGAGCGGGATCGCTCTTATCAACGAGGCCGGCCAGTTCGGTGAGCGTCCCCAGCCTCCAGTCAGAGAACCCACCCAAGCGCAGATCGCGGCAGTATCTTTCCGCCTTTCGCCAGGTGACCGGCTGCCCATTATCCTTCGCGGCCCACATGAGTCCGGTCGAACGATCGACCCAGTATCCGCGCGCCTGAGTCTCCTCGGCCAGCTTCAGTTCCTCTTGCTCCAGCGCTTCTCTCCGCGCTTTTTCTGCTTCCTCCACCTGGGGAGGGGCAGCGTCGTTCCTCGGCTGAATGGGCAATTGGTCAGGTGAGAGAGCTGGCCGGACTTGAGAAGGAACGAGCGGCGCTGAAGAGTTCGTCGAGGACTGTCCGTTCGCCAGCGTGGCGAAGAAGGAAATGAAGACGAGGACCATCCCGGCTTGCAAGGTGACTTTCATGGCGGTGATTCTAGCGCGTAGAAAAGTGGCCGGCGGGCAGTGTTGTGACACTTTGCGAAGTGTCCCATCGTTGGTTAGTTGAAAAGCACACGATCCGCCAAGCGACTAGTCGGCAAACCGCGCACCGCATAGCCAAAAACAAGCAGCCCCACCGGTAGGTGGGGCTGCGAGTCATGCTCTTGATCGGGAATTGCCTCCAGTCAGTTTTCCGTTTCCACCGCCGTGATCTTGCAATTCACCTTGGCCGCACCCTGCGCCTCGGCGCCTATCGAGAATGTCGGCAGAGTTACGGTTGCTCCCGCTGGCGCAGGTCCCGTCAGCGTGACCTGGTCTTGTGTAAGGTTCTGGCCGTTGGCATCCATCTGCTCGCATCCCAGCTGTGCCGCCTGGAGGGGGACGTTCGATCCGTTGATCCATTGTCCCTGCGTGACCTGGATTTGGCCGTTCACGGCATTGTAGCCGCCTTCAGTAAACTTCTGAGCCGCGATGATGGCTTGATTCTGATTCCCACCACCACCACCGCCGCCTCCCGGTCCCGGCTGGGTCTGCCCGGTCGGTGTCCCGCCCGGATTCTGGTTGCTATCCTTATCGTGCGTTCCGATATACCAAAGGCCAAATATTACCGCAGCGACAATCAACCACGTGAGTGGATTCTTGCTTGCTGGCTGTGCCCCCGGGGGCGCGCCCATGATAATGGGCGAAGGAAATTGCGGAGGCATCCCCGAGAACGGTTGCCCAGGTGGCGGAGGAAATTGCGGAGGCATCCCCGAGAACGGTTGCGCAGGTGGCGGTGGGACCGCCGCTTGCGGAGCTAATACTTGCGGAGCAGCCGCTGGCACGGCCGGTGCGCCTGCCGCCTGGGCCGTCTGATCGGCTCCGCATTTCGCGCAGAAGCGCTCGTTGCTTTCCAAGTGACCGCCACAACTGCTGCAAAATGCCATATTCTCTCCCTCTCCTTAAACCAGATTCATCTCAGTCATTTCGGGTCAAGCCGGCCGCCGCTCAGGCATCAGAGCCTCTGCCTATTCGGTGAGACCTGTCGACCCGGCCGAAAGCATGTGCTCGGCGGCGTTGATCGCTGACTGCGCCTCAATCGGCTGCCGCCGGCGCATCAACCCCGAAAAGAATGCACTCACCGATTTGCGAAAACCTGTCCTGAAGAATGCGAAATCCGCACGTCGAAATCCGCACCTTCAGGATCTGCCTCGTCCTTAGTTTGCCGGTTGCACTGCCACGATACCGCATTTCATATTGGCCGCACCCTGTGCCTCGGCTCCCAGAGTGAATGGCTGGATGTTGATGGTCTGCCCCGGCTGCACCGGGCCATTGAGAACTTTCGTCAACTGCGAAAGCGGCTGGTTGTTGGCGCCATACTGAATGCACTCCAGCTCTGCCGCCTGGATGGTCACATTCGAGCCGTTCCGCCACTCCGCCTGCGTGATCTGGATCTGCCCATTCGTGGGTTGCCCCTTCCATGCAAATTGCTGCGCCTGCACAAGGGCCTGATTCGCGCCACCTTTTCCTCCCGGTTGTTGCCCCGGCTGCTGCCCCGGTTGCTGGCCCGGATACCCTCCTGGCTGCTGCTGCGGATACCCCGTTGGCTGTTGCCCCGGATATCCACCCGGCTGCTGCCCGGGATTTCCTCCTGGCTGCTGCTGGGGATATCCTCCCGGCTGCTGCTGCGGATACCCTCCCGGTTGCTGCCCCGGATACCCTCCCGGTTGCTGCCCCGGATATCCTCCTGGCTGTTGCGCCGGATTTCCTCCCGGCTGCTGCCCGGGATTACCCGGCTGGGTTTGCGTGGGCGGCGTCTGGGCCGGCTGTGGCTTGGGACGCACATAGTTTGTGTAGTAGTAATACCCTCCTGCCGCAGCCACCAGAGCCGCTATCCAAATCATCCCGCTCTTCGTAGCCGGCGGACCGGGCGCCGGCATAGGTACCTGCCCGGGCGCCAAAAAGGGCATGTGAGGAGGCAGGGCCGTGGGATAAGCCGCCGGAGGCGGTGCCCCGCCCGTCTTTGCCGTCTGGTCAGCTCCGCATTTCATGCAGAAGCGTCCATCCCCTTCCAACTGAGCACCACAACTGTTGCAGAATGCCATCACGTTTTCCTTTCCTCACACAGATTTCGTCTCAGTCCGTAAAGTTCCGGCCAGGCGCCGCTCACACGCCCGCCGGCGCCTGCGGCTGCATCGGATATCGCTTCGTCCCGAGCCCCAGTGTCGCCTCCACGTGGGCCACCGTGTGCTCCAGTTGCGCCTTCTTCATGTCTCTCACCTGGTGCAGGCCCTGCTGGACCATCGTGAAGAGCACGTACCACGAGATCGCTCCCGTAATGATCCAGCCGCAGGCCTGCCCGGCCGTTGAGTTCAGAAAAGCGTTATTCGGGAAAGCGATCGAAATGTCCCAAAGATCGTGCATCGCCATGACGATAGCGAATGCCCCCAGGAACCGACCATCCAGCAGCATGGCGAAGCTTACCGGCTTGTCGCCCTTCACCCGCCACAACGCACCCGCCGAAATCGCACACCACACCACGTGTCCAAACGGGGCCAGCACCCCGCGCATCGTAAGATTGTCGACCATCACTGTCGTCGCCGCGGCAAAAATCGGAGCCAGCGGCGTACCATTTTGGGCCTGCCCTATGAGCTGAATGAGGGTCTGGGAATAGGCGTCCAGTCCGTAACCCAGCGTTTCGATGCAGGCAAAACCCGAACCTACCGCGCACCCAATCAGGATTCCGTTCAGTTGGTATGGGTAGCGCCGGCTGGTCGCGCCCCAGGTTACGATGACCACCGCCAGAATCTTAGCGGTCTCCTCGACAAAACCGGGAATCAGGATATTGTCGCCGCTGAGGAACGGTACCAAATAGGCCAACATGGTGATCACGATTGAACACCCACCGCCGACAATTACGAACCTCAACACCGTGATGATCGACATGTTTCGCGGTGTGTTCAGCTCCCAGACGAGCATCAGACTCGCAAGCGGCACCGCAAACGTTCCCAGCACCATGATCGCCGGTATCGATTTAGAATTCTGGCTATAGAGGAACAGGCCGTAAAACGCCGCGTACGCCACGGCTAAGACCGCCAGTATTCTGAAGAACATCCACGGCTTGGGCCAGTCCGTCTGCACCAGCTCCAACGGCGGTGTCGTCCGCGGCGAGCCCGTAACAAGATAGTCGTTTATTTCTTCCTCAGAGTGCCTGGAAAAGGCCTGGCCGAAGGTATCCTTAAGGCTGAACCCTTCCAGTTCGTCGGTCGCGGCGATCTTCCGGATCTCCGCATTCAGGCCCGCCAGCACTCCACCGGCCCCGTGAGCCTGCGCGCCCTGGGCGGGCATGTAATACACCTGTTGGGGACCGCCGGGAGTGGCCTGGTAGACCACGGGCACCATGCCCGGGGGTGGGGTCGGCGCACCCGGATACTCGGCTGGATAAGCGGCCGGGGTTGCCGGTTGGGGCGCAGCAGCTGGTTGTGCACTGCTCGCGGCACCCATCGGAGCTCCGCAATTCTTGCAAAACTTGGTTTCCGGCAAACCTGCCGTTCCACAGCGGGGACAGTTCATAATAGCTCTCCTGTATTGCGGGGGCCGGGGGATGTTATGCAAGGTAGCATTACAACCGCGGCAAAGTAAAGAACCTTTTCGACATCGCTGAAGTCGTACCTGAAAATCCGGCTGGCGGGCGCAAAACTTCAGCTACCAAAAGCAACTGACCGAGCCGTGATCGCCCGAAAAACCAGGGAACCGGCAGATGCGTTGAGCGTCCTCGACGTGCTTGATTGGCCTACGCAATGAGGTCGTGTTTCAGAACCGCAACCCGAATCTGCAGCCTCCCGGCAGATTCTCAAACAAGATTAAGCCGCCCCCGCCAGGGTCACGTCAGCCGGCGTTCACATCCCCGCCGGCTGTTGCGGTTGCATCGCAGGCCGCCTCGCGCCCAGCCCCAGTGTCGCTTCCACATGGGTCAGCGTGGCTTGCAATTGTGCCTTCTTTACGTCTCTCACCTGGTTCAGACCCTGCTGAATCATGGTGAAAAGTACATACCAGGAGATCACCGCCGTGAATGCCTCAATTCCATAAATGATCCAGGTGTCGGTCGCTATGTCGGACGGGGTTGTGCCTTTGAACAGATTCGGAAAAGTGACCATTATGTCCCAAAGCGTATGCATCAACACCGGAATCAGGAACGCCAGCAGGAAGCGCGAATCCGTCAGCATCGAAAAGCTCGCCGGCTTGTCCTGCTTCACCCGCCAGAAGGCGCCCGCGGCAATCGGCGTCCACACCACATGCCCAAATGGAGACATAACCCCGCGCATCGCCAGCAAGTGCACCATCGATTTCACAGCGTCGACGGTAGCCCCGTTCACCGCCGCTATAGCCTGCGCCTGGGTCAGTTGCCCCTGCCCAAATTTCAACACCGCCTGGATGGTCTCTGATTGCAGCACCGACACGAAGCCGCCGCCCGCGTTAAACAACGCATAGCCGGATGTCTCGAAGCACGCAAAACCCGCTCCCGCCGCGCACCCAAACAGGATTCCGTTCAGCTCGTACTTATAGCCCGCGCCGCGCGCGCCGTACATCACCAGGATCACCGCGATCAGTTTCGAGCTCTCCTCGATAGGGCCGGGGAATTTGGCTATGGCCGAAACCTGGTACTCAAGGATAGCCATGCAGAGTCCGACCACGCCCCCTACCAGGAACAGCTTTCCCAATTGGATCACCGAAACGTTGCGCGGCGTGTTCATCTCGAACATGAAAACCAGCACAGCCAGCGGCATCGCGAACGCTGAAATGAACATGAGAGCCGGCAACAGGTTCGATTCGTCTTGCCCGGTGAAATACCAAACAGAGTACAGCGTTAAAGCCGCGATCACCAGGGCCATCAGCAGGCGGAAGAACATCCACGGCTTGGGCCAGTTCGTGTCCACCATCTCGATGGGCGGCGTCGTCAGCGCCGAGCCCACCATGGCGTACTCTTCCTCGGCGCGGGGATCGTGGTGCTTGAAGGTTTCGCTGAACGTCTGGCTCAGGCTGAACCCTTCCAACTGATCCGACGACGCTATCTTTCGAATCTGCGCCTGTATGCTTTGCAGCAGACCCACCCCCGCATGCGGCTGCATGCCTTGCGCGGGAACGTAATACACCTGCTGCGGTCCCCCGGGGTACGCCTGGTACGTTACGGGCACCATGCCCGGTGGCGGCGCCTGCGCACCCGGATATGCGCCTGGATAAGCGGCCTGCGTTGCAGCGGGTTGGGGCGCGGCGGCGAACGATGCGGCCGCTTGTGCACTGCCCGCGGCGCCTACTGGAGCGCCGCAACTTTGGCAGAACTTGTGCTCCGAATCGGTTGCTTTTCCACAGCGGGGACAAAACATAGTGATCTCCTGGAATGGGGTTCGGGGGTGCTTAAGAAACTAGCACCTCACAGTCCGTAAAGTAAAGAATACTTTGAAGAAAAAAGCATAAAGTTCCTCCGAGGGGACTGCCGGTCCGGCACCAGAGGCGTCCGCAAACCGGCATCAAACGGCAAAACTCAAGAGCTCCGGGTTACGAAAGCGAACGCGTGACCTCAGATCGCGGGCGCAACTTCTCATATCTCATCCGGAAAGTGGCCACGGCTGAAGTAACTCTTTGACTGGTTCGGTGTCTAATTTGGTCAGGGAGCAAAGATTCCAAGTGGTCTTATTTCGTTTTTCCCGATGTGCGGGATTTCTTGCTTTGGTGTTGGCGGCTTTGTCGACCTCTGTGAGATCTCAACCTTCTGTTCACAGCGGGGGGAGTGAGCCGTCGGCTCCAAAATCCGGCAATTCTGACTTCGGCAACTTTGTGGTCGCGCAGCACGGCCACGCGGTGGGCACTGCCAGTTTTCAATTCACAGCCACCAACCAGGGTTACGATTCGACCTCGCTCGTCAAGGTGGCCATGCAGGGTCTCGACTACGCGCTCTCGAAGACCGAGCAGCTTTCCTCTGCAAACCAGCTCGAGCACGTGCAACTGAGCGCGATCGTGAACGGCGAGGCAGTGAACGTTGTGGCGGCTCCCGATGAGGCGCAATTTCTCCTGAATATCTCCGCCAGCGGAAAATCTTCCACTACGCGGCTGGCTGCGCATCCCGGCGCGGTGTTCCTGGCCGACTTCGATCCCGGCGCTCTGGAAACGCTTCTGGCGCTCGCCGTGACCAAAAACAATCGCGACCTGTGGGTGATTCTGCCCAAAAACGCAGGCTCCATTGAGCCAGTGCAACTGGCCACCTACGCCGATCAGCAGGGAACTCTCGACGGCCAGCCCATCACCGTGCATCACCTTGTCGCCACCATCGCCGGAGCCAATACCGATCTCTTTTCCGGTACGGAGAATCAACTTCTCCAGGCGGAATTGCCCGAGGAAGGCTTTGCCCTCGTGCGCAAGGGCTTTGTCCTGACCCCGCCCGCCAAACCCGTCGCCCCTCTGGAAGGGCTTGCGCCGCCCGCACCAGGAATATAGGACCAATTACATCAATAGAACTTTGAAAGGGCACGGATTTATCCGTGCCACAAAAAGCGCAGGCGAAGCGGGTTTAACCCCTGAGGGATGTATTCAACCGTCTCGAGTGATTTATGCAACCTATATAGAGCGAATCCGCCGCCCCGACCACAACTATCCGCTCCGGAAACGGTCTAATTATCAGACCAATCCGCATCCGCCAAGGCACTTTGTGGCGCATGCGGATCGACGTACACTGGAGAAGCTCTCGATTGTCCGCACTCTCCCTCATGTGCCGGAAGGCAACCCTCGCCATTGCGCTTGTGGCTCTGGCTGCGGCCAGCGTTCATGCCGCGTCCACTTCCGCGCCGGCGAAGTCGCACCAGCACACCTCAGCCACAGCCCGCGCCCAGGCAACACGCCATGCGGCGCCCACACTCGGCAGGCGACACACCGCGCCGGCGCACACGCGCACACAAGCCCAGGCGAGCACTACGCGCAAGCCCACGCGCCACGAGGCGGGGCGCACTATCCGGCGCAAGCTTGCGCATCAACAGCCAGTGCGGAGCAATGTAGACCTCCACGTTGAGCCATCGCATGCCACCTCCCGCCCACAGAGCGAACGCGCGCTTCGTACAAATAAGGAAACTCGCGCCGTCCCGGCGATGGAACTTGCATCGGCCTCTCCCGTTTTCCTGTTGCGGCCCGCGCCGGCAGAAGAATCCGCGCCAGAAGAATTGCGGCAGCCTGAAGCCGAGGCCCCAGACGCCGAAACCCCCGACGCCAAGACTGAAGCAGCGTCGCTGC
>Ga0302192_10002456_pt1 | contig 11648 bp, 14 predicted proteins | sample II_Bog_E3_2_FD_200230 | JGI IMG/M metagenome (GOLD analysis project Ga0302192, IMG submission 200230) | Peat permafrost microbial communities from Stordalen Mire near Abisko, Sweden - II_Bog_E3_2 | ecosystem: Environmental > Terrestrial > Soil > Wetlands > Peat | place: Sweden: Abisko...
AAGCCAGGGTTGAGGTTGTGGAATACCGGAATGCTCACGCAATTCTGATCCCACAATTCAAGGCAGAGTGTCGGCGCGTTGAACGGGAGTTCAAGCTTGCCAAGCCTCAAGAGCGACCAACCAACCTAGAGCGTTTGGTGAAAACCGATGAGCGCTGGATTGATCTTGAGGGCAGGGCAGGGATGTGCCAGTCCATCGTGGATAAGTGCGACTCCCTGGAAAAGATCCTGGACAGCAAATACTTCATCCTTCAGATGGTCCTCAAGGAAAAGCTGCATGGGTGAGTGTGAGGTATCACAGCATTGCTTGAACTGCGAGAGCCGGTGCGATATTTGCATTGGCTCTTACTCTGTGGACGAATGGGCAGACCTTACCTTGCGCCTTTTCTACCACGCAGCCACAAAATCAGCGCCAGAGCATCCATATACACATTGGAAGAAGGGGAGGGTAGCCAAAGCCAAGCGAGACAAGAAAGGGTCCGCAGATTTCAAGAAGCGGTCCAGGATCGTCCGTAGGGCTGCAAAGAATGAGGAAGGCACCAGGGATGCAATCGTGCGCCAGACAATGCGATCCGGCGCGTTGAACGGCGATGGTGATACGCGCCTTGGTGATGGTTCGTTTGGGATTGACGATAAGCTAATGAGTCGCAATCGTGAGCAATTCACAATCACGACCAAAGAAATCAACAAAGCGAGCGCCCAGCAGTGCGTGATTGTCGTCACGCTTGCGACTGGGGAGAAGTTTGTTGTTGCAAAATTGGAGGACATGCTGAAAGCCGCTGATGCCCTTCGGTCGGTTGTATAATCCATAGATTTAGACAAAAAAATTTCCCACATATTGTAAATATTTTTGCCCACCGAGTGTCACAGGTGGGTAAATTTTTTGTATTTAAACGGTAATCAACTAGTACTTTCCCTAGGTGTTTCGTGAAAAGTTTCATGTAAGATTTAAACCAAGTCCTTGAACAACTCCAATGGGGGTAATTACTCTCTAGGAGGAACAAATGGAAATCAAGTATTTACTGAAGGATGTGCGTTGCAAGCTGTCGCGGGGAAGTGACCAAGCCGCTGGATGGGATGGCGTTGCCAGTCTCGACCAGGACGTTGTTCTACAACCCATGGAGCGGGTCGCAATCCCTCTTGGAATCATCCTTGAAATGCCTGAGGGAATGGAATGTCAAGTGCGCCCAAGATCAGGTCTTGCCATCAAAAGCGGGATCACAATCTTGAACACACCGGGCACCATTGATTCAGATTTTCGGGGTGAGGTGGGGGCTATCCTCATCAACCTGTCGAACACTCCATTTACGATTGCGCCGGGAATGCGGATCTGCCAACTCGTTTTCTCCCCTGTGATCCCCATCCAACCAGTAATTGTTGAAGCTATATCGGAAACCCTTCGCGGGACAGCGGGTTTCGGGTCTACCGGAATGAAGTAAAATCCGGCGGTGGTATAGATCAACATAGGAGAAACGCCTTGCGACCTACTGCATTCATCGTTATTCATCCCACAAAGTCTTCGATAGTAGAAGCCTTAATGTTCGCAAGACGTTTACCTGTCCCGGTAGACATCACGGCTCTGCAAAGTTCTCTCCACACGCTCAATAAGCTTGGGCTGTTTGGCAAGGACTTTGCAGAAACCTATGCCAATTTTTGGAGCAAGGTTGTCGGGTGCCCGTCCTGGCGGAAACGGAATAAGCTGGACGCCTTCCCCGCACTGACGGAATTAGCGGTCCAATGCTCCCAGTGGGTAGACCATGCCATTCACAACGAAGAGTCGCTTTGCTTGATGGCTGATCCTCATATGTGCTATCGGCTCCTGGAGGCTGGGTATGATCTCCTGTTCATCGAATCCGATACGTCCCTAATGAGCAATCCCGAAATGAAGGTGTGCTACCCTCGGGACTTTGATGGTGTGTGCGGTGGCTGGTTGAAGGCTGGACTCCCTCGCAACGCCATAGGTAAAATCCATGTTACAACAGCAATCTGCGCGTGACAAGTCCTAAAAAGAAGACGCCCCGAAAGGGGCGTTCTCGTATCTACATTTCGTTGATCGCATCGTAAGTCTGCGCCATGGTCATTCCTGGGAAGATCAGTGGTCGGCAGTCATCAATGGAGATTCCGATCTTCCGCACCTTGTCTTTGGTTGATCGTGTGGATCGGTTGTATTCTCGCCCTGGTGCCCTTGCCAAAATGTCCTTCATGAGCTTGGCTGAAACCACGTAGACGCCTTTGGTCGGCTGCGGATAGCGCGGATGCTGTGTGTAATTCACAACGCACATGATCCAGGTTTCATCAGGGTATTTCTCAAGGTTGGCGATGTCCACCGTGAGATGTTCCCTTGGCTTCAATCCCGCTGGTGTGCGGAAAGACTTGTCGCTGTAGGGAGCCTGAAGGTGCTTGATTTCCAGGTGGAATGGCTCCTTCCCTGGCACCGTGACGATAAGATCAACCGCCCTCACGTTCACATCGTTGTTCTGCTGGACATCCCAGCCTTTATACTTCTGAAGCGCTGCCATAACCTTGCGCTCCATTGCATTCCCCTCTCCTATGGAATTGCTCCAATAGTTGAGTGGGTTTAAGTTAGTCCCAAATTCCGTCAAGATCGTCCTCGATTGCTTTTTCTTTCGCAACCAAGGGCGCAGATTCTAATGATGGTGTGCTTTTAGCCGAGCAGCTATTTGCTCCAAAGGCTTTCACGCATGATGAACGAAGCTCACAGGATTGGCAGTCCATGGAATCGTAGAACAACCGCTTCACGAGTCCTGGCTTATCAACCATTTCAAGGTAGGTATCCACCATACCAAGCAACATCTGGAAGTGCTTTTCATTCCGGGAAGTGCTGGCTGGATAGCTTGCGTCAAGGTAGTGCAGAGCCATGTCCAGGTCTTTCCGGTCGATGTCAAACAGGTTCACAAGCACATGCTCGTATAGCGTCAACTGCGGGGAACCATCTGCGGCTTCCTGATGCTCTTCGGGCTGGTGCGCCTTGCCGCTCTTGTAGTCGGCTAGAACCCAACGACCGCCGAACTCAGGCTTCAGCTTGCCGAAAACGTCCATGAACCCAAGGAAACGAACTTCCTGACCCTTTGGTGTGAAAGTCACAAAGTCGAACTTCTGTTCAACGTAAAGGCTTTCAAAGTGATCGCGGGGAATGAACATGCGGCTCTTTGAGTAACGCTTGATGAGGGTCTGAACCCGATCCACCATCTCTGCCACACCACCACCAGGAAGCTTGATGTCGCCCAGCGTGACGTTCTGAAGCTTCTCCTGCATGGCTTCAAGCCCTGATTCCTTGACCAGATTCTTGTAAACCGTAGTCATGCGCGGGGCAGTGTACTTCTCGCCTTCGGGGCATTCCTTGGTGGGCTTCTTCCTGAATTCACCCTTCTCAAAACGGACGATGATCTCCCGTTCCTTGGCGGCGACTTCAAGGGCAAGCTCAAAAGCCTTCTCGACTTTATGCTTGATGAAGACTTCCTTGAGTGCCTTCATGGCACCTTCAACTGGACTGTCAACCTCACCCTTGTAGTAGGCTTCCAAGCCTTGGTGGATGGTTCCACCTACCGTGAAGTGTGGTGCCTGATAATCCGCCTTGGCTCCCAGGTTATAGCGCAGGAATGCCATTGCTTGGCATTTTGCCCAAGTGCCGAGGCGGGAAATGCTGATCGGTTTCAAGTCGGGTCGTGTAGCTCCTTCAAGAGCCTTCGCCGGGCTGTTGCAAACTGCTGTCAAGAGGTTTCTCCATTTTCTCTTTTTCCAGCAATGCCAGCCGTTTATTTCGTGCGTACTGCGTATAGTAGTTTGGGTTCTCAACCCTGTAAACGCACATCCGTGATTCCGACATTCGTTTACATTCTTCTTCTGACCGCTTTCTACCAAGGGTAAGGGTTCGCAAGCGCTCTGCTTCTTCAGGTGAGCGTTTCTTCCCTTTTTGAACTGCCGAAATTCGCTCCTTGGTTTCTTTTGTGTGCTTTCGCCCAGTAGCGGCTTTACTCAGCTTTTGTCTTGTCTCAAGGGAAGGTGAACGCCCTTTGAATGGCTCAAAAGCGTCCAGAATATTCAACCCAGTTGGGTATTTTGAATGCAAGGAATCAATGTAACTCTGTTCTTTTTGGGTCAACTGTGATTCCTCACAGCGCTCCACAAGATAGAACCTTAACCCTTCGATCCCTTCAATGGTGTAAATCTTCTGTAGAAAATAATTGCGATGCCTACCGGTTTTTAGATATGACTTGTGATCCCGAAGCCTTGTATGTATATCTTTACTCTGTCCAATATAAAGCTGCCCACTAGCAATGTGTTCAATACAGTAAATGCCCGACACATCCTTTAGCTCAAGGTTATTAACATCTGCCTCTGATATCTCGATGAAGTCTTGAATGCTATTCTCCATTGCTCAACTAATCCTGTTAGCAGCGCATGGAGCTTTTCTTGTGGATAATCATCCATATCCTTGTATGGCGCTGGAAGATTGAATACCGCAACATTGAGGAATGGTCCTGCGTGGCGGTACACATCTTTGACAAGGCGAAGCCCTGCTTCGTCCTGATCAGGAATTACAATAACTAAATCCCAGTTACCAATTAAACTCTGTGCTTGAGCGGCACTGAATCGATTGGTCTGTGACGCGATCACAGGGAAGCCTTCATCGGAGGGTTTAATGGGGTCTAAGCTCCCCTCTACCATAAATACCACCCGTAGCCCGTCAATCTCTAAAGGACGGGCAAGCGCTTGTTGGGCACCGAAGATGAAACGCCCTTTTTCGCTATTTGGTGACTGCCAGATATATTTTGGCATTGTAGGGTCGAAGGTTCGTTCCATCATACCAACAAACGAGCCATCACCAAGCGTAACTGGGATGATGGCTCGATTGTCAATAGAACGAAACGTCAATCCGAATTCGCGGGTAATTCTTTCACTATAACCGCGACCCTTCCAATACTCATGGTGAGGATACATCTCCACTAGACGCTTCCATGCTGAATTATCGTAGAGACAAACAGGGGGAAGTTCTGATACCTGAAGATCAAAGGCATCTTTCTCATAGTCGGGAACAAGAAGATCGTTGCGCCCTAGAAGCTGGGCAATCCATATAGTTCCGGCTTCAACACTGGTGTGATGAATCTTCGCACATAGCCACTCTAGCATCGATCCAGATACACAGGAGCCAGTGAAGCAGGTTGTGCGCCAAACCCCAAGGGGGTCTAGCCAAGCCGCAAAACCTAAACCATTGTCTCCTGCGTGAACCGGACACGCGCAGCGGACTGAATTAGACCGAATGTGGACTTTATTCGCACCAAGGTTTCGTAGAATCTCTGATACTTCTTCGCTGGAATAGTAGTTCATCCGAAATCCTAAATCCTAAACCATGACCGAGCAGCTAAAAAGAAAAGTAGGTAGAGGAGTATTTGTAGTGTCCTTCTCCCAGGAATTCCAACGGGGCAGGGGAGCGTTGACCGCAACCACTTTCACGCATTGCGGACAAGTGGTATAGCTCACGTTCCTAGTGGGTCCAATCGCCCATGTGCGGTTGCACTTTTTGCAAATGTGAGTGGTCACACAGCCACCTAGTAAGAGGGTTCCTGGCTGGGGTCCACGGCTGGCATCTCCTGCTCTACATCGGGTCCACAGCTTGTGGTAGGCTCCAGGAAGCACCGGGAACCATCGAACCCCATCAGGACATAGTTCAACCCGTCAAACGTGGCGTGGTTACGGGCTTTGGTGCAGATCAGACGCCGGTTGAATTTGGAGTATACCTTGGTTCCCTGTGCATCAACATCCATGTGCTTGGTAAGGATGTAAACATCATCGCTATTGTCGGCAATGAGTTTGCTAAGACCAATGCTCGTATGATCCGGGTGAAGTTCCTTTTCTTTTGTGATGTTCCTGGCACTACCGCCCCGGTTAAGCTGGCAAGTCGGGAAGAAGGCGATGCCCTCACCCTCATACTTCTGCGCCATGGACTTCATCTTCTGTGCGAAGAAGCCAACCTCAATGTAGCTATCGTTGCCGTTCTGCATCTTGATTCCGTCCACGATGATGATCTTGTGGGGGAACTGGGCTACAGGGTACTTGCGCAGGAAGCGGCGGATGATCGGCTCCATCCTTTCGATGGTCATGTCAAGCACCTGTCGCCAGATCAGGGGCGTCTTGTCCATGATGGCGATTGCCTTCTTCATATCGCCGTAGTCGGGACTTGCGGGGCTGAACGCATAGCCGTTGAAGATGTTCTTCAGACGCACGCCGCTGAGATTTGCCAGGGTTCGGTTGCGGAATTCCTTCTTGCTCAACTCGTTATCCAGCACGAGGGTAGGGATGCCCTGCTGATGTGTGAAATGTCGCACAAGCAGTGATACCCACTGGCTCTTGCCGATGTTGGTTTCACCAGCCAGGGTGTTCATGGAGCCGTGCGTTACCTGATCGCCCAGGATGCGCCGAAGATGCTCATTGAGAACCGGAATGCCGTTGGCGGTAAACTCACCGGCAAAATACATCGCGGTCTGCTTGTCGAGCCATGCCGAATTCAGTTCATCGGTATCCATGGTTTCGTTTTCTTTGACGAAATCGCCGCCCGAAAGATGCGTGTCAATGATGTCCATGACTTCTTTGGGGTCATTGATTTCGGTATTCTTGATGGCATCCAGCGCCATTTCAGCACGCGCCTTGGTTTCCCGAATACTGAAGCGCCGATGAAGCTCACTCTGGTGCAGCTTGAAGTTCATGAAGTCCGGCTTTGCCGCCAGATTCTCGATGAACTGGTAGCCACCATGCTTCTGCACGATCTCAGCAAAAGCATCGCTGTGATCAAAGAAGGTGCGGAGGGTGCTGACGTTTACCGTATTCCCTTCATTCTTGAGATCAATAACGGTGGAGTAAACCACTCGCATTGATTCATCTTCAAAGGCGGCAACCGGAAGATCAACCTCTTCCAACATATCCACATTGGTTAGAATGCACGCAACGATATTCCGCTCATGCGCCTTGGATACGATTGAATACTTTCCTGCTTCAGACATTTGCACCATTCCTGACATACTGCGCACCCGCAACGCCAACTTGTTTCAACTGCTTAAACGTCACCTTCTCGAATGCTTGAATGGCGCGGGAAACCGATTCCAGCCGTTCCGAGATGACACAAATGATCAGACGATTGGAGATTTTCTCCTTGCTCATGCCCCGCATATGCTCTTGCTTCTCTTTGAGATCATCTCGTTCAACGCAAAGCTCTGCGTAAGAAAGATCGTCGATGCTGGGGATTCCGTTATCACTCATGGTGTGACTCCTTTGATTATCAATTACCACCGTCCCTTCCTTGAACTTGGCGCACCGGTAGGCATTCGATAGCCTGTCGATGACTTGGCGCTGCTCCTTCTCTAGCAGTTCAATCCAGGGTTCAACCATCGAAGAGCGACCCTCCCAAGGCTTCCTGGCGCGGATTAACCGGTCCTCAATTTCCGAGGCGGAAAGCATGTCAAGCCCTGGGGTCAAAGCCTCAAAGTATTCCTTGGATGGATGTATCGTTCCTGGCGTCATTTTTCTGCTATATCGAGCAATCCATCAAAGATGAGAGGAATTTTGGCGTGAAGCTGCTTGAAGTATTCTGTGCTGACTACGCGCATATCGGGATGGGCTGTCGGGGGAAGACGAAGCCCGAAGAAATTGCGAAGGCTGCGCAGGTTTTTCGTCACAACGAATTCCGTCTTCAAGCCGTTGGGCAGGATGTCCCTGGCTTCCTGAGGGGTGAGCCGGTATTCGCCTTCCTTGTCCACCCACTCACAGTAGGTTCTCAGGCTCCTATTCTGCTGCTCATACCACTCCCGCTTGAACCAATCCGGCTTGTCGTTGATCCAGGCTGGATAGATGATGGTTCCGGCTTTCTTCTTGTAGTTGACATAGCGAGTGCTTTCCTGGGTATACGCCGCAATGCGGTGCCTGACCCATTCATGCGATACGCCCCGGTTGGTCGTGATAAGGGTTGTGAGATTCACATGCTCAAGGGTTGACTCATGCCCGTTTTTCAGGATGAGATTCACCAGCCGCTCATGCGAGTTTTCGGTAATGGAATCTTCGCTTTTATACGCAACCCGGATGATGCGTTCAAGCTTCTTGAGGATGCGGATACCGTCAACATCTTCGCCAAGGAAGCCCATATCCACGAAGGGGAGAACAACGTCCGTATCCCCATCGAAGATACCGTGCTTGGTATCGTTGAACAGAGCGGTCCTAAGGTCTTCCAGATGAACAAGCATCTTAGTTCTCCAAGTTGGGGTCTTTTTCAGCCTGTTCTTCAACTTCTGCTTCGATAGCAGCGTGAACTTCGGCTTCCGATTTCTCTTCCACTTCCGCGACAGCCGGGAAGGCGTTGCTATACAGTTCCCCGATCTTGGGATGGTTCTTCAGGTCTTCCCGATGCACTTCCAGCCAATCCTTGCACTTCTGGTCATCCCGGCGCATTACGTCCAGGAACAAGGCGGTTGCGCAGATATCCACGCTCTGCTGGCTGAAGCCGAAGCGCTTACCATCATCGGTGTATTCCTTCTCCAGCTTGTTCATCCAAGCGTTGAAGAGGGTAGGGGCTTCTGGACCGCTCCAGGCTGTGACAAGGGCATCCAGACACACGCCGTTGCCGCGATTCAGGATGTGGTCCTTCAACTCAATGTAGCCAGCTTCCACACGCCGCTTGGCACTGTCACGCCGAGCAAGGGGAATCGTGTCATGCTTGATGGTTTCCTGATCAAGCTTGCCCTCAAACGCTGGCATCCATGGCTTGAGCCATTCAACTGCTTCCCGGAGTCCAACCTTCACCGGCTGGCGAAGATGATCCGTCTGCTCTTTGTCGAAGCGGTCGTTGACGATTTTGCGCCACATACGAGCCGGGGCAGTGACACCACCACGTTCCATCGCAAGCTCTACTTCTTCCCAAGCGGCGGCGAAGTGCGGACCCTTCTTCTCCTTCAGCATCTCATCAACATCATCCAGAAAGCGCCCCTTGTGGTTATCTGCCACTTCGGCTGCAATCGCCTTAATGGTGGTCTGCACTTCCGGGTCAAGATCGGTGTATTCCTTAGCAATCGTTTTCGATACGTGGGTCAACATCGAAGGGACGAATTCGCCAGGATGACGCCCTGCGCTCAAGGTTTTGGCAATCCCTGGCTCGATGACCTTTCGCCACTCCTTGAGCCTTCCAAGCTCCTTGGCGTCCACTGCTGCATTGATCATCAACTGAAGGACGGGAGCTTCTGCGCCAGCCTGAAGGAGTGCGGTCAACTGTATACGAAGGAACTCAAAGCTCTGAGGAAGATCGTTCACATACGTTGCATCCGTGGGCTTGGGTGCTGGGGCTGCTTCCTTGGGTGTGTCGTTCACGCTTTCCTTGACCGGGGCGGCTTCCTTCTCCTTCACCAAAGACTTCTCAGGATCATAGACAGCGCTTGGCGTGCCCAGTTCCTTTACGGGAGTAGCCATCTCTTCCAGCGCAGCCTTCTCGTGTTCGGGAATCCCGGTCACATCACAGGTCAACCCGTCTGTCTGGTCTTCGGAACTTCTGAAGTAACAGCTTGATTCAGGGTGATACCAAAGCCGCTCCTTGGCGGGTGCAGGGATGGGTGTTGGCTGCTCTGGAAGGGGGTCAGGAGCCTTGGAAGGTTCCGGGGTAGGGGAAGTTACCGGCTCCGACTTCGGGGCTTCCTGGGGCTTCCTGATGAAGTCAATTCCGATGGATGAGAACGATCCATCCAAACCCTTGAGCATGACCTCCAATACCAACTGGAACTGCTGGACATCGCGGTTGCTTGTGCTTTTGGGAAGGAAGATCCGATCCTGAATCATCACCCCCACACGATCATTCAATAGAGCCTTGACGTTAAAGGGAGTGCCTTTAAGCGCCTTCTCCAAGTTGTCCATCTGCGAATCATTCATCTTCTGTTTCCTCTCCGAACGTTATTTCGTACCACTCTTTGAATTGCTTCCCGCGCTCCGCAGGGTTCTTGATGTTGGCGATGGTTTCCAATTCCAAATCAAGGTTGTCCAAGTACTCTTCTTGAAACGCTGAAATGGAAACCCACTTGGCAAGATCCCCTGCCAAGCCAATGCCCCATTGCATAATGAAGGCGTATTCATCGCCCTTCAGGTTGATTGGCGTTCCATTCTTGGCAAGCTCGTAAATGCGTGCCAAGCCTTTTGAATTCTCGTTGATGAACTGCATTGCGCGTTCCGGCACGTTTGAGCCATGCCCTTCAAACACACTGCTTCCATTTGAGATGATAGAATCAGGGATCAATTTTTCATTAATCAAACAGCGCCACGGTTTCCCAGGAGTCGAACTAACAACTTCCTGCTGGACCGTTGGCGCTGTCTTGGCTTGCCTTGGTTTCTTTGGTGGCTCTGCGGACCCTTGCCCAGTGATCATATAGACTCTCCTGGGGATTCTTACCACCCTACCTTAGAGGGTGATGTTCACTGGCTTCCGGGTGTGATTGCTCACATCCTGGTTGTAAGTGGCAAGGCTTTTCTCGTAATCCGCTGCGGTCATGGCAGGTTTCTTTTCTACCCACGGCGACTTTACCTGGGGAAGACGCTCTGCGTGTTCCTCCGTAGTTCCGTGAATCTCAGCATTAACAACTGAAGGGCGAACAAGACCATGCGACCACAAACGCATTTTTGCGTTCATGAAAACAGCCTCCACCAGCAGCTTTCCGGCAAGGTGCCTACTATGGCTGTAGGTTCCATTGATGGCTTTCATCACAGCTTCAAGTTCCCATGTGTAAACAAACATGAGATGAAGTTTTTCGCTATCATCATGCACAAGCACAAACACTTCATTATCATGATTCCACTGCCAGCGAGCCGCAATTAGCCACTGCCCCACCATTCCTTGATCTACTTTCCCTGGCTTCAACCCACGAACAAGGGTTGATTTTTTCTTACCCAACGAGACTGGCATCTATGTCCTCATACAACGTTGCCAGAATATCCAGCAATTGAAGTTGAACCTTTGCGTCTACTGCATGGAAATTTCCATTTGGGTGTGCGATCTCCTTGTGAAAGTCTTCGCACAACGTAATCATGAACCGTGGGTTGTTGAACAACTCTGGATGGGTTTTTATAGGGAAGACATGATGAACCTGGAGGCGTCCACCAATCTCATTGCAGTGGCGACAACGGAAGCCATCTCTAACAGACATCACCCACTTCTTTGTTGGTTCACATTCTGTGTGTCTACGGTCGTTCTCTGTAGTCAATGGGATGCTGGGGTCTTTCCCTTTCGCAATTCGAGCCTTAATTGCCTGTTTAGCAGCGTTTCGTTTTCCGTTTTTTGACCGCTGTTCAAATGCTAGGCAACCGCATGAACGGGTATATCCCCCGCGAAGACTTGGACCTCTTGTTTCAAATACCCTTCCGCAATAACACCTTGCCACCACCCACCAGGATCTTCCAGGTCTACCAATGTTTGGTTTTCGTGTCACTGAAAGCACAACAATACTTCCCCACTCAAACACAAAAACATCCCCAACTCTATAATCAGTAGAATTAGCTGGGGATGTAAAAGTATCATTGCTACCCACGCTTTACACCAAGGTAAATCCGTGAACCGCAATGGGTCTTACTAGGTTCCAGTTGTCATTGGCAATTAGCGTTTCAAATGTT
>Ga0302192_10002479_pt1 | contig 11599 bp, 12 predicted proteins | sample II_Bog_E3_2_FD_200230 | JGI IMG/M metagenome (GOLD analysis project Ga0302192, IMG submission 200230) | Peat permafrost microbial communities from Stordalen Mire near Abisko, Sweden - II_Bog_E3_2 | ecosystem: Environmental > Terrestrial > Soil > Wetlands > Peat | place: Sweden: Abisko...
CTTGTGCTGATGGAAGAGGCGGAAAGCCTCAAGCCCGCTCTCCAGGCCGCCCAGGAGGCCCATGATGCCGAGCAGAAAAAGGTCGAGACCCACATGGCTTCCCTTGTCACTCGTCGCGAAAATTTGGATGCCCGGCAGAAGGAACTCGAAGCCGAACGCATCACCGCCGCCGCCGGCATCGAGGAAGATCTGCTCGACCGTTACACACGGCTCTTCAAGAGCAAGAACGGCGTCGCCCTCGTCACCGTCGAACATGGCGTCTGCACCGGCTGCCACATGCAGGTGAACATGCAGACCCACTTGGAAGTCCGCGCTGAGAAGGAGATTATTGGCTGCCCGCAGTGTGGGCGGATTCTCTACGAACCGCAGTGATCGTTTCGCCATCCTGAGATGGCGAAGTGGGAAGGTTGGAAAGTGGGGCAGCTGGGGAATCAAATTCCCACTTGTAGTGCAATGGGATGAATTGCAGCATCTGACTACGAACCGTGAAGAAGAACTCCTTTTTGGCTTTTGTACTACTATGGCCTCTATGTTTTACGGGCTTTCTTAAAGCAGAAACTTTCATGACTCTGGACGGGGATAAATACAGCAATGCCACTGTAAAACGCATAGAGCCTGACGGTATAATTGTTGCCGATGCTGATGGTGTCAGAAAACTGAAATTTAAAAATCTTCCTCCCGAGGAAGCCAAAAAATATGGCTATGATCCACAGAAAGAAGCCCAGTTCAAAGCTGAAGAAGCTGAAAAGAATCTAAATATAAAACAAGCGGCTGAATTAAAACAGCTTCAGGAGGCCCAGGCACTCAAAGCGACTCAAATTAAACAAACAGAAGCAGAAGCCGCTCTAAAAAAAGTGCGCGCCCTAGAACAACAGAAAAAGGAGGCTCAAGCTGCGGTAGATAAATATATGCCCGAAAAGGGGGGCGTAGGTAAAATAGGAAGCCAAATTCTGAAAGTCGAAGGTGTTGTAGGACAAATTTTGCCTCAAGGGTTTTTACTTGCTAGCGGATGGAGCAATTATGTTGTCATCACATATATAGACGAAAGAGGCATTTCACATAGTGGAGGCGATGTCGGTGAGCCAGAGCCATTATACATAATTGGCCCACACGGAAATCTCGTTGATGGCGATGCCTTTTCTGGCCTAATTTATCCTGCTGGTATCTATTCGTACGGAAGCATTATTGGGGCAAATAAAACAGTGCGCTGCTATGCAACCACTTTTGAGGCCGCAGAAAAATTTCGCGCCCAGCATAGCAATTAAAATTAGCGCTTATATGAATAAGATTTCGAAATTTAACAGCAGCGCCGCAGAATACCAACAACCATTTATTCCTAAGTTATCTCCTGAACAGAAAAAACTATGGATAAACGATGTTTCTGCACTGTTAAAATCGGGTATCAGCACTAAGCGGTTACATAAGATTCTTAAACAGGATCTATTTTGGGAGCCAGACGAGATGGCTGGTAACTATTACGGACAATTCCGATCTGAAGAGGTTTTAAAGGGGGATGGAGATCCTGTCCGAAGGCACCATGTTCATGACCGTGCTGAAGTCGCCCAACAACTCATAGAGAGTCAACTAACTCCAAATAAGGCATTTGACTTGATGCAAAAGGTTTGGCGTGTAACAGCGGAAGAGCATAAAAAAATCCACAAAGGGCAGAAAGTGAAAATCAAGGACATGGCAAAACGATCATGATTTCCAATCACAAAGACTCCCATTTTAGAGAGCCTTTAACGGTCTTCTGTTTAATTAGAAGAGAGATCCACTAATTCGTAGTAAGTTGGGTTTTTCTAAGGCTTGGAAGATCGGATGGAGAGCAAGGCGTCGCGAGGACAGCCGTAGTTTTCCTACGGCAACCGAGCAGCAACGCTGCCGCCCGGGGGCACCAATACCGGGCCGTGGGAACGGCCGGGATAGCCTAACGCGCAAGCGTTAGCCCTTTAGGGCGAGACGAGCGGGCGCGAGCGAGGCAATATCCCAAGCCTTCTAAAGGCTAGACGGTGAAGAGGTCTTTCAGGCGTTCAGTAAAACTCCGATGAATCGGCGTATTATGATCTCCGCAAAGTTCGGCAAAAGTTTTTAGGGCGTTGCGCTGTTCCTCGTCGAGTTTGGTTGGGACTTCGACTTCGAGTTTCACATGCAGGTCGCCCTTGCCATGGCTTTGGAGGCGCGTCATGCCGTGACCTTTGACACGAAACTCCGTGCCGCCTTGGGTCCCGGCTGGGATTTTCATTTTCACCGGGCCGGAAAGGGTCGGAACTTCGACTTCTCCACCGAGAGCCGCTGTCACAAAGGAAATTGGAATTTTGGAATGCAGATCACTGCCATCACGGGTGAAGATCGCGTGTTCCTTCAGATGGATGACGACATAAAGATCGCCGGAAGTACTACCCCGGGCACCCGCCTCACCGCCACCGCTGCTGCGCAGGCGCGAGCCCTCGTCGATACCGGCAGGGATGTTGAGCTTGATTCGCGAGGTTTTCTCGGCGCGCCCCTGACCGCTACAGTCGCGGCATGGCTTGTCGATGGTCTGTCCCGCCCCGTGGCACTGAGGACACGGCTGGGCAACCTGAAAGAAGCCGCGTGAGGCGATCACCTGTCCGCGCCCACGGCAGAGGGAACAGGTCGAGACCTTGGCCCCCTTCGCGGCACCGGTTCCGTCGCAGGTATCGCAGGCATCGAGCTTGCGAAGCTCGATTTCCTTTTCACAACCGGTGAAGGCCTCTTCCAAGGTGATCCTGAGGTCGTAACGCAGGTCGGAGCCTCGCCCATCCTGGGCACCGCCACCGCCTCCGCCAAAGAAGTGGTCGAAGATTCCTCCTCCGCCACCTGCACCACCGGCAGCGCCGAACATTTCACGGAAGAGATCAAAGGGATCGTGCATACCGGACGCAGCGCCACCGCCCATTCCTCCCTGGAAGGCTGCATGACCGTAGCGGTCATAGGCAGCCCGCTTCTCGGGATCACCCAGGATTTCATAAGCCTCTGAAATTTCGTGAAAGCGCACCTTGGCGGTTTCGTCGCCCGGGTTTTTGTCCGGGTGATGCTTCACGGCGAGTTTGCGGTAGGAGCGTTTGATCTCCTCAAACTCCACGGTACGGTGCACTTCCAGCACCTCGTAATAGTCCCTCTTTGCCATGGGTCGTTATGCGATTCGCAGGCTAATGGTTAAGCAATTTTATTCACGATGACGCTGGCGGGACGCACGAGGCGGTCGGCCAGCCGGTATCCGCGACGAAGCTGGCGAAGGACGATGCCGTCGGCCTGTGCCTCATCGGTTTCGTGGCCGAGGGCCTCATGGAATTTCGGGTCAAAGGGCTGCCCCACAGCATCAATGGGCTGGAGGCCGCTGGACTGGAGAAAATCTCCCAACTGTCGATGGATCATGGAGAAGCCGTTGACGATCCCTTTGGCAGCCTCATCGCCCCTAGCGGCTTCGAGACCAAGTTCGAAATTATCAAGGATCGGCAGCAGTTTTTCCAGAAGTCCGGCATTGGCAAAACGGATGGCCTCCTCCTTCTCGCGGATCATGCGCTTGCGATAGTTCTCAAGGTCGGCGGCGGCTCGCAACGCAACATCACGGTAGCGCTCCACTTCGGCCTGCAGGTCGGGAGCGGCAGCACCCTCCGACTCGGCGGTCGCCTCCGCAGTGTTTTTTGTTTCGGGATCGGGAGTGGTGTGTTCTTTTTTCAAGGTACGGTGCTGTTTTGATTCTGTTTTTAAAATTTATGGAGTCCGATGAGCGTGATGTCGTCGTGCTGAGGCTGCCCTTCGGAAAAGGCCTGCACGGAGCGTGCGAGGCGATGCAGTGTCTCCACTGCGCCATCGTGGGCGCTTTCCAGCAATTCAGCGGACAGGCGCTCCACGCCAAACTCATTTCCTTCGGCATCAAGCGCCTCGGTCAATCCATCCGTGTAGAGCAGGAGGAGATCCCCCTGTCCGAAACTGAATGAAAAGTCTGAGCAAAACCTATCGAAGACCTCGCCGCTGTCAATCCCCACAGCCATCCCCTTGGGGTTAAGCCGTTCCACCTCGTTGGTCGCGGCCCGGTAAATCAGCGGTGCATCATGACCCGCTCGGGCGAGGAGCGCCTCACCCGTATGCCGGTTGACAATGACATAGGCCATGCTGATGAACATATCCTCCTTCATGTCGGGGTAGAGCTGCCGGTTGACACCCCGCAGCACGGCTGCGGGCGAGAGATGCCCGGGCGACTGACTGCGCACGGCGCTTCGACACATCGCCATGATGAGGGAAGCCGGAACACCCTTGCCGGAGACATCGGCGATGACGATGCCAAGATGATCATCATCTACCGGGAGGTAATCGAAATAGTCCCCGCTCAAGGTGCGGGCCGGGAGATTCAGTCCGCTGATTTCAAATCCGGAAAGCTCGGGCGCATCAGAAGGCAGGAGGATCTTTTGAATTTCCCGGGCAATCTGAAGATCGTGATCCAGGGCATGCTTCTCACCCGCCTGGAGATAAATCGCCTGATTGAAGAGGGCAAAAGCCGACTGCTCGAGGATGGCCTGGAAGAGTTCTTTTTTTGCCTCATGGAAAGGTGAGTGACCCACCCCCTGAGCGATGGCCAGCACTCCGAGGAGTTTTCCCCGGTAATGAAGAGGCCCCACCATTACGGATTCCAATCCCTGATCCACAAAAGCCAGCGGCAGCTGCCCGGCTTCTCCACCCACAGGCGCCGTCTTGATCTTTTCCTTGCCCTTTTCCTTGCCGGAAAGTTTTTCCGGAGCACTCAGCAAGCGCAGCTCCTTCCACTCGCTGGCAGCTCCCAGCAGCGATGTCTGCAGACTCTCCCCCCGGGGTACTGCTTGGAGACGGAGATAGCTTTCCGCAGCCTGACTGCTCTCGCCATTCCCGATGCCGCCGACGAGATTCGCGGGCAGAAGCACCAGCGGCGGACATCCTTTGGCCAGAAAGGAGGGGATGAGCTTGTCTCCGGTGCGATCAACAAGATAGAGCGCGCCCCCGTCGGCTTTGAGGATGTTCACCCCACCCTCGACGATCAGGCGGTTGAGCTCACCCGAAGGAACACCTTCGGAAAAGGCGGCACCCAGCCCATGCAGGAAATCGAAGACGCGCCTCTCTTCCTGATGGATCTCGACGGTATGCAACTTGAGTTCGCCGACCCGGCGTCTTGACCCAAAAACGATAAGCCCCAGCACCCCCATGACAACCGTCAGGAGGGCGATGACTACAGGCTCGATCGTCTGAAGAATCATTGGAAACCGCGATCATGCACCGGATCCCGACAGAAGACCAGCCCCTCTCTCGGTTCGAAAAAAGGCGGCTTAACCAGACTTAAGAGCCTCGCAGATAGTCCAGCACATCCTTGAAGCGGGCGGCATTCAGGGGATTGGCGGCGACAAGCGCTTCGTGTGCGGCCAGAACGAGTTCTTTTTCACACCCGATCTCCGAGGGGAGCACCATGAGTTCGGCCCCTTGTTCAGCCGGGGTTTTGAGTTCGGCTCCGAGCGGTTCGACGGAAAACAGAAAGTTGAGCCCGAGATTTTCAAGCAAGTCGACATTGCGCGGGCTGACATTGAGCGTGCGCAGGCTCCCCTGACCAAGTTCCCGGAGATTCTGCGAGATGCCTGTCAATGTGCCCATGAAGGTCGAATCCATATGCTCACAGGCTCCCAGATCGATGATGAATTCGCGGTATCCGCGCTGAATCATGGCATGGACGAACTTCTTCAGGGAACCGCTGCCTTGAAAATTTCCGCGCCCCTCGACGCGTATCCAAACCTCCCGGTCAAAACAGGCAACTTTTACTGTGACGGGAGAGGTGACCATTGCTGCGCGTTGGGATCGGGAAGAGTCAATGAAAGCGGGGATAGCTGCCACACACCATGGGGTTCATTCCGACAGAATTCAAGGCTTCAAGCGTCTCATGCAACAGGGGATCCTCCGCGTGTCCCTCCACCTCGAGCAGGAGATGAAGCCCTCCGCCACGGGATCTTCGGCTGTGAATCGAGAGAACATTCACCCCCGCTGAGCGAAAAGGCTCCAAGGCTGCGGCCAATGCCCCGGGCTGATCGTTCAGATGAATGAGGAGTGCGGTCTGATCATCCCCAGAAGCGGCATTCAACGCGACGCCGAGCACCAGATAACGGGCAGGCACCCCGTTCTCATCCGTTCCAAGCACGATCTGTGAACAGAGGTAAACCTTTCCGGCGGCATGACCTTCGGAGAGTAACTCGAGCAGTTCGATGCACGGCCCTTCCTCCCCGAAAGAAATCACCCCGCAATCGGCGACACCCGAAGCCACGGCCTCAAACAGGGCAGCTGGAGTATCGTGAAAGGCATAGCGCACGCTTGAGCCGAAATGCTGCTTCGCGGCAAGATGGGTGAGGCCAGCCACGCCACCCTCGACCGCGATAAGCGTGTTTTTTTCGAGAGCCAGTGACGCTGACATGATCTCCCGATAAATCGCCCTGATCGCCGGCTCGTCCAGCGGCCCCTTGCTCTGGGCAACCAGACGGCGCATCAACTGCTCCGCACGTCCCGGCACGTAGACAGGCCGACCGGCGCGCTCCTTGATCCGCCCGATTTCCTGAGCCAGCCGCGCCCGCTCATTGAGCAGATCGATCAATTGGCCATCCAAGGCGTCAATGGAATCACGGAGTCTGCCAAGTTGATCAAGATCCTTCATAATAAGACGCGTCGTTCTTTTTTTAGGCCTCGGGCATGGGCTCGGCTTCCTTTGCCGGTGGTTCTTCAGGAATGGTTGAAACCTCAGCGCCTTCTGGAAGCACTTCGGAAACTCCCGGCAGTTCCGGCATCGCCTCGTCGGCGGCAGCGGCTGTTTTCACAGTGGGTTCCGGCAGTCCCTTTGGTAACGGAATATGGCGCAACTCGGCGGCATTCGGCAGCTCGTCAAGGTGACGGAGACCAAAGTGATCGAGGAAATACTGGGTCGTGGCGTAGAGCAGGGGCCGACCGGGCACTTCGGCGCGTCCGGCGATCTTGACCAACCCGCGATCCAGCAGCGTCTGCATGACGCCATCAACGGCGACACCCCTCACCGCCTCCATGTCGGCGCGCGCGATCGGCTGCCGATAGGCGATGATGGCGAGGGTTTCGAGGGCTGGCGCACTCAGGCGGGTCGGCTTGGCCTCCGGATAGAGGGCGCGCAGCCAGGGGGCGAACCCCGCCGCACTGCTCAACAACCAGCCCGTCGCCGTCTCCCGAACCTGATAAGCGCGACCGGAGGCGGATGTCTCAGCCTGAAGTTCATCCAGTGCCTCGCGCACATCGGCCTCCTTGATCCGGGCAAAGGCGCAGGCAACGCTCTGCGGTTCGGCAGTCGCGGCGCTCTTGAGATGCGCAAGCAGTTCCTTGGGCGTGACCGCCTTCTGTGAGGCGAAAAGAATCGCTTCAATAACCAGGGAAAGACGGGGAACTTCTCCCTGCGGCACATCCCCGCTGAGTGTTCCTTCAGGCACGGCGTCCGGAAGAATGGAAGTTACTTCCTCCACCAAAGGCTCGGGGGCTTCTGAAACAGAATCGGAATCGGATGGGAAAGAATTACTCATGAATCGTGTCGGCGTCCCCAAGTTCTTCGTCGCTCGGCAGCGTGCGTTCAAGCCAGATTTCACCGAATTGCTCCTCCTGACTCACGCGAAATTGTTTCATCCTGATCAATTCAAGAATGGCCAGGAAGGTCACCACCAGTTCTGAACGGGTGGAAGCCGTGCTGAAAAGTTCCTCAAACTTCATCGAAACACCCCGATCCACGATCCTCATCAGGTGGTTGATACGATCGGTGACCGTGAAGACCTCTTCGTGAATCTCCCCTTGCTTTTCCTCGGCGGGAAGGCGCTTCAGTGCCCGCTGAAAGGCATTGATCAAATCGAAGATCCCGACATCGCCGATGAGCATGTTCTCGTCAACCACCGGGGCGTGGGCCGGATCAAGCGATGCGACTCTGGGAAAAAGGGCTGATTGCAGTTCTTCCTGATCACGGAGATGATTAGCCGCCTCCTTGAACTTCCGGTACTCGATCAACTGGCGGATCAGTTCCCATCGGGGATCATCCTCCTCCGCCTCCTCGTCGGGCATCTGCTGATCCTTGGGGAGAAGTGTGCGGCTCTTGATGTAAAGCAGGTTGGCCGCCATCACGAGGAACTCTCCCGCCACCTCGATCTGGAGCACCTCAAAGGCCTCCAGATAAGCAAGGTACTGCGTGGTGATCCGCTCGATGGAGATATCGTAAATATCAACCTCGTCCTTTTTGACGAGGTAGAGCAGCAGATCAAGAGGTCCCTCAAAGACCTCCAACTGCACTTTGTAATCAGTGTCGACCACCCTGCGTGATATCAGCGCATGAAAACCGCCGCCTTAACGGCGATAGCCGTGACGCTCGATTTCTTTGGCGACCTTGACCTTGTGCTTTTCCTTCTCCTTGGTCTTGGTCTTGCGTTTGCGCAACTGCTGGGCAAGCTTGTGAACGGTCAGGTCGATGGCAGCGTAAAGATCGTCCTCGGCATCCTCGGCATGAAGGTCGGGCCCCGGCAACGCCAGGTGGATCTTCACCTGATAATCCTTCTTCTTGGAACGGTGCTCATCGAAGAGCAGCACCACATGGGCGGCAATAATGCTATCGGTGTATTCCTCCAGATGGGCGACCTTGTCGGCCACATGGGAATGAATGGCTGCGGTGAGCTGGAGATGACGGGGGCTGAGGTGGATTTGCATGGTGTGTGTTTCTTCTAATTCCTTTCTAAGCCTCAACGTGGCTTCGCGCCACCAAAATGCTGCATCGCAATGAAGGATCAGTAAGGGCCACGGATCTGCGAGGCAACCGACGTTTCATAGAAACGCCTGAGATTTTTGTGGAGTTCCAGCGAAAGGGGCGGGAGCTCCGAGACCGAGGCGTTCAGATCAACCTGCGCGGGAGTACTGGCCCCGGTGATGACGGTGGTCACAGCATCATGGTCGAGAATCCATCGCTGAGCCATCGCAGCCATGCTGAACCCTGCGGGTACAAACGGCTTCAGCTCATCTGCGAGGGCCACGGCTTTTTCAAACGGAATTCCGGCGAAAGTCTCTCCCACATTGAAGGCCGCGCCATCACGGTTGTAATTGCGATGATCCTTCTGACTGAAGTGTGTCTCCCTCGTGAACTTTCCCGAGAGCACACCGCTCGCCAGGGGAAGCCGGACAATGATGGCGACCCCTCTTTTTTTCGCCTCATCCAGCAGATGAAACGCCGGCTTCTGCCGGAAGATATTGAAAATGATTTGCAACGAGGCGAGTCCCTCCTGTTTCAGACAAATCAGACCCTCCTCGACGGATTCCACGCTGGCTCCGAATCTCTGGATTTTTCCCTCTTGCCGCAACGTTCGCAGCCACCCAAAAATCTCTCCTTTACCCAGCACCCCCGGGGGGACGCAGTGCAACTGGGTTAGATCCAGGGACTCCACACCGAGTCGTTTCAGCGAATCCTCCGTCGCCTGACGCACTCCGGCTTCCGTGTAGTTGGAGGGGAAAAGAGCGGCCGTTCTCCCCAGTTTCGTCGCGACAAAATACTTACTCCCCTCGTTTTTGAGAAAACGCCCCAGCAACTCCTCGCTGCGTCCCGACCCATAGACATCAGCCGTGTCAAAGAAAGTGATGCCCGCATCAACAGCCTGGCGGAGGATTGCAAACGCCTTCTCATCATCCACAAATCCCCAGTCCGCGCCGCCGAGCTGCCAACAACCGAGACCGATTTCGGAGACAGTGCGTTTGGGATCTTGGATAAGGCGATGCTGCATGGAAAACTTCTGGTTAGGCGGTCAAGCAATGTAGAAGCGAAGGATGGCATCCACAAGCCCGGGAATGTCGTGCTGGGCGGATTCCAGATCGACTGCGAGCCCCAGGGAGCGCATCTCCGCAGAGGTAACTGGGCCGATGCTGGCAGTTTTCAGGCCCTCTGGCATGGGCAGGCCGAGCGCAGTGAAATGTGTCGCCGTGGAGGCGCTCGTGAACGTGATCATGTCCGCTCCCTCGTCACGGAACCGTTTGATACCTCCCGTGACATCCTCTGTCTCGGGCACCGTTTGATAGACCGGCACGTCATCGACGATGGCTCCGAGTTTTTCCAATTCAACGGCAAGCACCTCACGGGCACCGGCGGCTCGTGGCAGAAGAATGCGCAGATGCTCGACATTGAGTTCCTTAAATTCCTTCAGGAGCGATTCCGCGACAAATTCCTTCGGGATGAGATCGACGGCGTAGTGATACTCCCGCACTTTTTTTGCCGTGCCGTTTCCGATCACGGCAAGGCGCGCTCCACCGAGATCGCGTGCATCCTCATAGGCGGCGAAGAAGGCGTTGAAAAAGGCCTCCACTCCATTCGGACTGGTAAAGACAATCCAGTCGTAGCCGCGCACATCGGCCAGCGCCTCGACGAAGGCAGTCTTATCTGCCGGAGGATCGATCCGAATAGTCGGAAGTTCATAGGCATCGGCCCCCAATTCCCGGAGAGCCTCGATTAACCCTCCTGCCTGACGCCGGGTGCGGGTCACCGCAATACGGCGACCGAAAAGGGGACGGGCTTCAAACCAGTTTAGCGATTCTCGGAGATTCACTACTTCGCCAAAAACTGCCAATGCCGGCGCTTGAAATTGGGCTTCCTCAGCAAGGGCAGCAACGGTTCCCAGCGTCCCGACTAGGGTTTGCTGATTTGCCATGGAGGCGCAGCGCACCAGGGCCGCCGGCGTCTCCGCCGCCATGCCCGCCCGGGCGAGCTCCCGGGTCACGGTGGCCAGATTTTTGAGCCCCATCAGCATGACCTTGGTACCCGGGGCCGCGGCGATGGCCTTGTAATCAATGCTGGAGCTTTCCTTTCCCGGACCCTCGTGACCGGTGAAAATTGTCAGGACAGAATTGCGCAGGCGGTGGGTCACCGGAATTCCGGCATAGGCAAGTCCTCCGATGGCGGAGGTCACACCGGGAATGATTTCAAAACGAAGTCCGGCGGCGGCAAGTGCAGCAGCCTCCTCCCCTCCTCGACCGAAGAGGAAGGGATCGCCCCCTTTCAAGCGCACCACGCATTTTCCAGCACGCGTGTGGTTGACGAGCAGCGCATTGGTCTCTTCCTGGTGAAGGGCATGCTGTCCGGCAATTTTGCCTGCATAGATTTTCTCCGCCCCTTCCGGTGCAAAACCGAGAAGCTCCTGATTGCTCAGATAATCATAAATCACCACATCGGCCCTACTCAGGCACTCTCGTCCGCGCAGGGTCAAGAGTCCCGGATCGCCCGGTCCGGCACCGACGAGATAGCAGATGCCTCTCGATTTCTTAGCTCCCTTTAATTCCCTGGCTCCTGTTTGGGCGTTCTTCTTCATGGGGAAAGAAGTTGGTTGGCAACGAGGCGGGCCGCTTGCTCGGGCGTGGCGGCGGCAGCCTCGGCTTTAAGCGGGTGGGAAGCAGCATCCGGCACGAAGACGGCGCGAAGCAGCACCTCGCCCGCTTGCTCTGTTGCCAGAGCTCCCAGAGCCAAATGACAGCCCCCACCAAGATGTTTGAGTACCAAGCGCTCAGCACACACACATCGGGCGGTAGCCTCATCGTGCAGCGCGGA
>Ga0302192_10002489_pt1 | contig 11577 bp, 7 predicted proteins | sample II_Bog_E3_2_FD_200230 | JGI IMG/M metagenome (GOLD analysis project Ga0302192, IMG submission 200230) | Peat permafrost microbial communities from Stordalen Mire near Abisko, Sweden - II_Bog_E3_2 | ecosystem: Environmental > Terrestrial > Soil > Wetlands > Peat | place: Sweden: Abisko, Stordalen...
CGCACCTGGTCGGCGGGGATGGGGTTGTTTTTGACCCAGTTGCCGCACGCATATTGGTAGAAATCCTTGCAGGGATCGGCGGTCTTGTCGATGGCGGAGAGATCGAAGCTCCTGATGGGCGCGGGAAGTGCGGGCTTGTCGGAGCCGGACTGCGAGGCAGCGGGGGCCTGGGCAACGGCAGTTCCGGCTGCGAGCAGCAGGATGGAAGCGAGGTGGAAACAATTCATGGAATGTCCTCTTGGCAAGCGGGTCAACCGGCCGGGTCCGTCGGTGCAGGAATGGCGTGAAGAAGCAGGCCGGGATAGAGTTTTGGACAGCGAAAACAGTGCTTGCGGTGCTGCCTGACAGGCTATCACGCAGTGGAGAGGAGGATACAGCGTTGGCGCACGGAGTTTCTTACCGCATGATCTTGTGCGTGTGCTTTCGATCTACAACTCTAAAAATGTTTTATAGCTAGGCGGAGCGCCTTTTGTCGGCTTCGAGGTCGGAGATGCGCTTGTCGAAGGCGAAGGATTGCTGAATCGTCTCCAAGCGCTGGACGATGCTCTCAAAGCGAATGCGGTGGACCTCTTCCATTGCATCCATCCGTTGGCCCATGGACGCGAGCTGCCCACGAATCTCCCGCATCTCGGGTGCGAGAAAGTCCTGAAGAACCTGCCGGACGTCTTCGACAACTCCCATGGAAGGCATTACTCCTCGCAGAGATTCTACACCCGTTTTGGCCAGGGGCCGTTCGGAATCAACGCGCAGAGCGGTTTGTTAAACGGCGGCAAAGGCGGCGCTGGCGGCGAGGTTAGGCAACAGGAGTTCGAACTCGTCGAGCGGCACAGGCCGGCTGCAGAGGAAGCCCTGGAAGGAATGGCAGCCGAGATCGGCAAGGATCGCGCGCTGCCCCTCGGTCTCCACGCCCTCGGCAATCACCGGCAGGCCCATCGCCCGGCTGAGGGAAATGATGCTCTGCGCGATGGCGGCGCTGCTGGCATCCCCGAGGATGTCGCAGACGAAGGAACGATCGATTTTCAATTGATCCAGGGGCAGGCGCTTGAGGTAGGTCAGCGAGGAGTAGCCGGTGCCGAAGTCGTCCAGGGAGAACCTGACGCCAAAAGACTTCAGCGCGACCATTTTGAGAATGACGTCCTCGACATTGTCCACCAGAATGGACTCGGTGAGTTCGAGGCTGAGGTTGCACGGATTGGCGCCGGTACGCTCCACGACCCGCATGACGGCGTCCACGAAATCGGGTTTGCAAAACTGCACGGCGCTGATGTTGACCGCGACGGAAAGAGAGGCGGTCTGGGGGTTGTTTCCCCAGGCGGCGATCCGTTTGCAGGCCGATTCCAGAACCCACTTGCCCAAGGGAAGAATCAGGTGCGTTTCCTCGGCCAGAGGAATGAAATCGCCGGGAGGAAGCAGCCCCAGGCGGGGATGATTCCAGCGTAGCAGGGCCTCGACGCCAATGACCTGGCCGTCTTCCATCTGCGGCTGGTAGAAGAGCAGGAACTGCTTGGCCTTGATTCCCCGGCGGAGGTCCTCCTCCATGGTGGCGCGGGCATTGACGGCGGTCTGCAGCGCGGGGGCAAAAAAGTGCAGGGCATTCGGTCCCGCGGCCTTGGCCCGACACATGGCAATATCGGCCTGCTGCAGGATCTGGCCGATGTTTTCGTGGCCGTCGCCGAAGATGGTAATGCCGATGCTGCACGAACTGTTGCATTCGCGGCCATCCAACTGATAGGGCTCGCGAACCGTGCGCAGGATCTTTTCGGCGATGGCCCTGGCCTCATCGGCGGCCTCTTCGGGGTTGGCGCTGAGATCCTCGACCAACAACACGAATTCATCGCCGCCCAACCGGCCCACGGTATCTACTTCGCGGACGCACGCGGTGAGGCGCTGAGCGATTTTACGCAAGAGTAGGTCGCCGGCCTGATGGCCAAGCGCGTTATTCAACTTTCTGAAGTCGTCGAGGTCGACAAAAAACAGCGCCCGCTTGAGGTGACGCCGCGCGCTGAAAGCCATGCTTTTGCGCAACTGCTCCAGCAGCAGGCGCCGGTTGGCGAGGCCGGTCAGCGGGTCGAAGAAGGCCAGATTTCTGATCTCTTCCTGGGCCAACCTGGCCTGCGTGATGTCCCGCAGGACGGAGAGAATGCAGGATTCGCCGTCTATTTCCACCAGCGACGCCGAGATGGTTCCCCAGAAGAGCTTGCCGCCCTTTCTCTTCAATCGGGCCTGAAAATCCTGACAATTCGATTGCAGGCGAAGGATTCCGGCCAGTCGTTCCCGATCCCGGACATCGGCCCAGAGCTCAAGATCCAGGGAGGTCTTTCCCAGGGCTTCGTAAGGCTCATAACCCAGGATGGAGCGAAAGGAGGAATTGACATCGAGAAAGGTTCCATCGTGCAAGCGACTGATGACGATGGCGTCGATGCTGGTCTGGAAAACCAGGCGATAGCGTTCTTCGCCGGCCTGCCGGGCGTGTTTGTGTTCCAGATCCGCTTTCCGCTGCACAGTGCGCCGGTGGCGTTCCAGCATCATGCTGATGAAAGCGCCGATGACAGAAAAGAGAGCCAGTGCGACGGCGCTGGAAGGGTTCCAGGTCCTGAACGGTCCACTTGGCGGAAAGATCCAGATCGACGCCAGGACCGCAGACAGGCTGGTGGCCAGCAAACCGGGCCACAGTCCGAAAAACAATGCGGCAGAGATGACTGCGGGATAGAAAAGCAGGAAGGCAGGCAGCACCAGGCCGAAATGCGCCGTCAGCTCCAAGTGCAGCAGCAACGCCGCAAAAACCAGGGCGATGGGGAGACCGATACGAAGTACAGGTTGAACCAGGTTGCGCATTTTGCCCCGGGGATACAAAACATTCCTCCACGAGGCGTCAATTCCGCAATGGAGGTGCAGTTGTACAAACGGGCCGGTCGAACGCCGGCTAAGCCACTTCACTGGATGGTGTGTGTAGCTGAATCGTAGGGGAGGGTTCGGCCTCTCGTCAACCGGTTCGGAAGCGGTCCGCGATCGTTTTTTTCGAGGCTGCGCGCAAGTGCCTATCGAACCAGCACGATGAGGATTCAGCACTTTTCTCAGAGTTGGCGAAGTGTGCAGCCGCGGCAGTGGGGGGCGGTGTGGCGAAGAAATGTTTTTGGCAGCCCGTGCGGGCCGGTTCTTTACATCCCGCCCTCGGCCCTGCCACACTGGAACGTGGACACCCAGACAATTGTTATCCTCGATTTCGGCTCGCAGTACACGCAGCTTATCGCCCGGCGTACGCGCGAGCAGAACGTTTTTTCCGTGGTGCTGCCGTGTACGGCGCCGCTCAGCCAGATTCAAGCGCTCAAGCCGCTGGGCATCATTCTCTCCGGCGGGCCTTCGTCGGTGTACGATGCGGACGCCCCGGCGGCCGACCCCAAACTGCTGGAACTGGGCGTGCCGGTGCTGGGCATCTGCTACGGCCTGCAGTTCATCGTTCACCATCTGGGCGGCAAGGTGCTTCCTGCCTCCAAGCGCGAGTACGGACACGCCGAAGTCACGGTTGAAGACAGCGCATCGGCTCTCTTTGCAGGGCTTCCGGCCAATCTCCACGTTTGGATGAGCCACGGAGACGAGGCGCTGGAACTGCCTTCGGGCTTCCATCGCATTGCGGTGAGCGCCAACGCGCTGGCTGGAATCGAGAACGCGGAGCGCCGCATCTGGGCCGTGCAGTTCCATCCCGAAGTGCACCACACCCCGCTCGGCCCGCAGTTGCTGAAGAACTTTCTCTTCAAAATTTGCGGAGCTGCTGGAGACTGGACCCCGGCGCGCTTCATTGAGACCACCGTGGCATCGATTCGCGCGAAGGTGGGCAAGGACCATGTGATCTGCGGGCTTTCGGGCGGCGTGGATTCGTCGGTGGCCGCGGTGCTGGTGCATAAAGCCATCGGCAGCCAGTTGACCTGCATCTTTGTGAACAACGGGGTGCTGCGCAGGAACGAGTTTGTCAGCGTGCAGAAGAACCTGCGCGACAAGCTGGGGTTGAACATTGTGGCCGTGGACGCGAGCCAGCGGTTCCTGGATCAACTGGCCGGCGTAACCGACCCGGAGACCAAGCGGAAGCGCATTGGCAACGAGTTCATTGCCGTTTTCGACGACGAGGCCAACCGCATCGCCAAGATGACTGGCGGAGTGGACTGGCTGGTGCAGGGGACGCTCTACCCCGATGTGATTGAGTCCTCCAGCGTGAAGGGCCCCAGCCAGACCATCAAGAGCCACCACAATGTGGGCGGGCTGCCGGCGCACATGAAGCTGAAGCTCATTGAGCCTTTGCGCGACCTGTTCAAGGATGAAGTGCGGCGCATCGGCCGCGACCTGGCCATGCCGGAAGACGTGCTGGGCAGGCAGCCATTCCCCGGGCCGGGACTGGCGGTGCGCATCCTGGGCGAGGTGACGCCGGAGCGGGTGGCTCTGCTGCAGGAGGCCGACGAGATCGTGATCGCCGAGATCAAAGCCGCCGGGCTCTACTCGAAGATCTGGCAGAGCTTTGCGGTGCTGCTGCCGGTGATGAGCGTGGGCGTGATGGGCGACCAGCGCACCTATGCCTACACCGCCGCGGTGCGCGCCGTGCATTCAGAAGACGGCATGACCGCGGACTGGGCTCCGCTTCCCTACGAGGTGCTGAAGCGCATCTCCAGCCGCATCGTCAATGAGGTGCGCGGCATTAACCGCGTGGTCTATGACATCACCTCGAAGCCGCCGGGCACTATCGAGTGGGAGTAGCCACCTGCCTTTCAAACCGGTTCTGAATGAGCCGGTTTGTGGGCTGTGAGCGCCGGGAAATCCTGTGTATTTTGATTGGAATTCCGCAGATTGTAAGCTACGATTGCACATTCCAGACTGCGGCGCTTCAGCCCGGAATTCCGAAAGTCGAGTTCCGATCCGGGTCGCCGATGCCGGGGAGGAGCGATTCCAATGGAATTCGGTAACATGCTGGCGAAAACACGGGGGCTTACAGGTTCGGTTAGCGAGGCGATCAGCGGGCTTCTCGACGAATTCAACGCAGCACTGCCCACCATGAAGGCTCTGGGCTTCAGCGTGGAAGACATTCAGGTCAGTATGGGACTTCTCCCTGAAGTTCGGGCAAAGCTGATTGCCTCTGCTGACAACGTGGATGTTCAGAAGCTTGATGAATTAATCCAGAAGAAAAGCGAGCAGAAGACGCTGGTTGCCGTCTTGAAAGCGCTGCAAACGGCCTACAACGTGAGAAGCCAACTGGGCGATCTAGGGCTGAACGGCGTCGAAATCGACGTGAAGCTCGGCGTTCCGCCCAATATCGGGATCGGCTTCTTGAAGAGCGCCGCCGTGGCTGGTTCGTAAAAGACAAACACCCTGGCCTAGTACTACAGTTGTATTTCGCCAGAATGCTCGAAGAGAACAGGGCCCGGGCCTGAAGGCCACCTCTGTTCTGCGGCTCTTTCAGGGGCCTGAAGGCCCCTGCTCCCTCCGTAATTGTCGATCTACAACTGTAGTACTAGCCTACGCATCCCGGAGATTTGGGAGGAGTGGGAGTTCCGGTCAGGAAGTTGAATTCGCGGAAGTTAGTTTTGCAAAGCTGCTACTTCGCGCGCGAGGGCGTCGATGCGCTCCAGCAACTCGGCGTGATGCTTGTCGGCGATGGAGGGTTCGAAAGCCTCCACATAGAAGGTGCCGTTCGGCTCCAGTTGGCAGCGGCGCACCTGGTGAAGGTCCTCGAAGCCCTGGCGGTGAATGCCCTGGGTAAGCGCCTCGCGATCGAGGGCGCGCTTGTCGATTTGGCCGTTGTGGACCAGAATCGTGGCCCTGCCCTCCAGCGCGCGGGTCATACGGCGGGAACGGAAGAGCACGCGCACCACCAACCAGTTGATGGCCAACAAACTGAAGGCGCCAATGACGCCGCCGGTGACGGAGTTGTCGTCTCCGATGATGGCGTTCTGCACGGTGTTCGAGAGCGAAAGCAGCACCACCAGGTCGAAGGGATTGAGTTGTGCCAGTTCGCGCTTGCCGAAAAGGCGCAGCAGCAGAACCAGCACCAGGTAGACGATCACCGGGCGAAGCAGCTTTTCCAGGATCGGGAGAGGAAGCTGAAACATGTGGTCAAAGACGAGATAGTGCGGCATGGATTGAGGATAGAACGGAACCGGGGCAAATGTGTTGGGGAGACAAGCCCGATGCAGAGGGAGTTACTGTCTGCGGGAAGTTGTCGGGGTAACTCCGCCTGTTACTGTCCGCCGCCCAGGGCCAGGGCAGGGAGCGTGACCGAGCCGATGCGGCCCGAGTTCTCGTCCACGACGACCACGCGCAAGGAAGCCATGCCGGGCTGGAGCTGGACAAAGTGCTCGAAGGGGACGCCGCTCTGCAAGAGGTTCTGGTAGGTGGAGAATTTGAGCCGGAGGGCCAGGGTTTGCCCGACGATCAAGGGATGCAGGCCGGCATCGTCGCGCTGGATGAAGAAGATGTCGAGCTTGTCCATCCAGCGGCCGGCCTGTTGATTGAGCCCGAGGTCGGCGGCGGAGATGCCGATTTTCAGGTTGGCGCCGGGATTGACGGCCACGGAGTTGGCGGTGACCGCAATTTCGCTTGCGTCCATGGGCTGCCAGAGGGCTTGTTGGAAGCGATCCTTGAGGGCGGCGGGTTCCTTTTGGAAGAGGTAGCTGGTGCGGTAACGCAGGATCACTCCGCCCCTGGAAACGACCTTGGCGGAGATTGCGTGGTATTGGCCATCGGGCTCGCCCTGGGGAGAAAAGCTGGCGAGGTAGGCGGCATGACCGTCCTGGACGACGCCGGCCAGTTCCGCGGCCGGGTTGGCGGGGTGGCGAATGATCCGTCCGCCGGTGAACTCGGCGAGTTGGCGGATCGGCTCCTGAAGGGGCCGGATGATCTGGTTCATTTCAGCGGGAGTGCGGTCGGGACTCACGTCCTGCTCGATGGCGTTGCTCTGTATGCCGCTTCTGTCGGCCGAGGGGTGGGCGGGTCCCACGTCGTGGCGCTGGAGAGGGGCGTCGATGGCTCCGCTTTCAGGCTGCGAAACGTCGCAGAGGTAAACCGAGGCATGGGCTTCGTTCATGGACTCCTGGGCGCGCAGGGCGAAGCTCTGGATCGGCGTTGAGCTCGGGTCGATGAACCCCTTCTCTTTTTGGGGTTCCGCGAAGACGTCGTCGGTGGAGATCCAGACCACGTTCTTGTGGCCGGGAACAGCCGCGAGATGGCGGGCGACGCCAGAGAGAAGAAGGAGCGAGGCACCCGCCGGATTGCCGCGCAGGGAGAGCAGTTGGGGATCGAGGGAGGCGTCGTCCGGGGTTGGATCGGCGGCGGGAGTCCAGTTCTGCAGGTGGGCATTCAGCGCGGCATGGTCCGCTGTAATTTCCTGGAGCACGTGGAAACCCAGCCCGTTCATGGTGTAGAGGCCGACCCGTTCCGCGGGGGGCAGGGCGGCCAGAAACTGGAGCATTTGCGGACGGATGCGGGCCAGGCCGGCCCCGGCCACGTGGCGGGTGTCAAGGAGCAGGATGGTGGCCGCGGAGGCGGAAACAGGCGCGGCCATGGGGCCGGCGACGCGATTGGAGAACGCGAATTCTGGCGCGGACGCGGGCGAGGCCGGGGCGGCAATCTGCGCGAAGAAGCGGATCTGCTGCTTGTGACCGTTGTCGAAGATTTCAAGCTCATCCGATTTGAGGTCCAGGACCGGATGGCCTTTCTTGTCGAAGGCCATAACGCCCACGTCCACCAGCCGCGAAGGGAGTTTGGGCGGGGAAGCGGTGTCGGGCGCCTGGGGCAGGTTGGCCGGCTGGTCGGGAAGATCGCTGGCAGGGCTGAGGCTAATCTCAAGACTTGCGGGCGGCTGGGCTGGGGGCGGGGCTGCCGGTTGGGCCGCTGCTTCTGAAATAGAGGCGGGCTCTGGCGGAGTGGCGTTTGAAGCTGGCGGTGTTGCGGAGGGCTGCGGGCCCGGAGGAGCGGGCTGGAGCGCGGCAGGGGCGGAAATCGCAGACGCTGCGGATTCCGCGACGGAGGCCGAGGCTGCAGGGGGCGGCGTTTCAGGCGCGATCGAGGAAACCTGCGCTGGAGTGGCTGATGTGGATCCGTCGGCGAGAATGCGCAGTTCGGTTCCCAGGCGGTGATAGCGGGTAAATGTAGTTTTGTTCAAGTGCAGGACGGGCTTGAAAGTGGGCCGGATGGCGGGGTTGGCCCAGGCTTCGTCGGCGGCCTGGTTGCGGCTGACGGTGGTGTCGCCCGGCTGGCGCGAGGCCGAGCCGTCGCTGCCAAACTCGGCGAGGGTGAGGGCGAGACTGCGCACCGGGCAGATAAAGGTGCGGTTGCCGATGGGGACTGGGCCGTACTCGATCATGATGGCGGCGTGCAGGAGCGGATCGCCGGGGTTCAATTCCGCTTCCAGGGTGATGCGGAGGATAGCCCCTGTGGCTGGATCGATCGAGAGGGTGCCGTGGTAGCCGGGAGTTTCGCGGAAGGTTTGGGAGTCTCCCGCGGCGGACTGGGTGGGCAGGATTTGCCCTCCCATGCCGGAATGGCGACCCCGGCCACCTGAGGATGGGCTTTCAATCATCTGTTGCTGGACGATGCAGCAATAACTGACCGTGTAGTGCGAAGCGGATTTGGGAACGGAATAATGGAAGACTCCGACTTGCCCGGAGGGGGTCTGCTCCCAGTGGCTCCAGGTCATTTTGCCCTTGGCCGTGTCGACCAGCATGAGGACCAGGATGGAGCCGAATTCTCCCCGGGTGGTGAGTCCCTTGCTTTGGTCCGGCGGCTTGCCGCCCACGGAAATTTCGGCCGGATCGCGCGAGTCGCGGCCATCGCGAAAGGTGACCTCCCGGCTCGAACTCCCGATGGCGCGCATTCCGATGCGAACGGGCCACTCGCCGGGCGCCGGGGACTGGGGGCTGTCGTCGAAGCGATAGGTGGTGAGCGTGGCAAAGAAGTTGGGCAGATGGGAAAGCGTTTGAGCGGTGTATCGCCGCGTCGCCTGGATCATGCGTTGCTGGGTGGCCGGGTCGGGAGAGGGGGTGGTTGGCAGCTCGCTGGCGGGAGGGTCGAGAAAAGCCGAGCGGTCGGCGAGCAGATCCAGGGCCAGCGCGGTTTTGGGGCCTGGAGAGAGGCTGGCGCCAAGGCGGTCCAGGGCGGTTTCCGTCAGCCGCTCGCTTAAATCGAGGTCGTCCAGCTTGTGCGCAACCTGGTCATCTGTGTGGTGGCTGGCGAAGTCCGCGAGCAGAGTCTGCTCCAGCTGCGCCACGGTCAGGTGCTTGCCGGCATGGGCGGGAAGAACCGCGGCAATGAACAAACCCAACAGAATCAGCCTTCGCATGGGCACAGCTCTCCGCTGAAATCCCCCTCGTTCTGCTCCGATGGACGGAAAGCCGGGAGGAAAAAGCCGTCAGGCCGCTCGGGGAAAAGTTGTCTCGCCGTACGGAGGAAACGGCGGGGAAGCCGATGAGAGAACTCTACACAGGCAAGGCACCGGGGGCAAGGAAATCGGTTGGACCCATCGTGGCAAACCTGAAAAATTGGAGAGGCGGCAGAACCGGGCTGCGCGTCCCGCTGCGGACAGGCTTGTGCGGACCCAAGCCTCAAGAACCACCGTCAGGCGAGGAATTCCGCCTTGCTTTTGAAGAAGTCGAGCGATCTCCGTAGGCCTTCGTTGAGATTGATCTGCGGTTCCCAGCCGAGCAGGGCGCGGGCTTTGGCAATGTCGGGGCAGCGGCGGGTGGGGTCGTCCACGGGCAAGGCTTCAAAGCGCAGCCCGCTGTTCGATCTGGTGGCCTCCAGGACGGCCTGCGCGCATTCGAGGATGGTGAACTCGCCGGGGTTGCCCAGGTTCACGGGCATGTGCTCATTGGAGCGTGCGAGGCGCAGGATCCCCTCGATGAGGTCGTCCACATAGCAAAAGCTGCGCGTCTGGCTGCCATCTCCGTAGATGGTTAGAGGTTCGCCTGACAGGGCTTGCATGATGAAGTTGGAGATGACCCGGCCGTCCATGGGGCGCAAGCGCGGGCCATAGGTATTGAAGATGCGGGCCAGATGGGTGTTGACGCCATGGGTGCGGTGGTAGGCCATGACCAGGGCTTCGGCATAACGCTTGGCTTCGTCGTAGACCGAGCGGGGACCGACGGGGTTCACGTGTCCCCAGTACTCCTCTGTTTGCGGATGTTCGAGCGGGTCGCCGTAACACTCCGAGGTGGAGGCGTGCAGAAAGCCGGCGTTGTATCTGGCGGCGATTTCGAGGGCGTTTCCGGTGCCTGCCGAGCCTACCCGCAGGGTTTCGATGGCCAGGCGGAGATACTCGGGCGGGCTGGCCGGAGAGGCCAGGTTGAAGACGTAGTCCACCGGGCCAGGGTCGAAAGGCGTGCAGATGTCGCGCTCGTCGAATTGGAAGCGAGGCTCGCCGGCGAGATGGGCCAGATTTTCCATATTGCCTGTGGAGAGGTTGTCGACGCCGAGGACAGTATGGCCCTCGGCCAACAGGCGGTCGGTGAGGTGGGACCCGAGAAAGCCGGCTGCGCCGGTTACGAGGATGCGCATGGTCAAAACTTCAAAGCTCCAAATCTCCGAAACCTGGGTCCGGAGGCGGTACCTCAAGAAAGGATGAAAAATGGACTGAAATGCAAATCCCTACAGGATTGTCCGGCGCGGCTTGCCCTGCTGGGCCTGGTAACTTGCCGGCCTTCCCACACTGACATAGGTGAATCCGTGGTCCAGCATCTGCTGGGGCATGTAGAGGTTGCGGCCGTCAATCACGATGGGGAAGCGGACCGCCTGGTTGAGCCGCACCAGATCGAGATGGGCGAACTCTTTCCAGTCGGTCAGGATCAGAACCGCGTCGGCGTCCTGCGCAGCTTCGTAGACGCTGTTCGCGTAGCGAAGATTCTCTGAGGGCGGCAGAACCGTTCTGGCGCGTTCCATGGCGGCCGGATCGTAGGCGGTGACCACGGTGCCGGCTTCCAGAAGCTTGCGGATCACGTCGATGGCGGGAGACTCGCGCACATCGTCGGTATCGCCCTTGAAGGCCAGGCCCAGGGCCGCCAGGCGCTTGCCCCGCAGGGTCCACAGCGCGGCGCGCACCTTGTTGAAGAAAACGTCCTTCTGGGTCTCGTTGATCTTGCGGACATCCTGAAGCAACTGGAAGTCCACCCCCTGCTGCTGCGCGACCCAATGGAAGGCGGCCACGTCCTTGGGAAAGCAGGAGCCGCCATAGCCGAGGCCCGCGCGCAGGAACTTGGAGCCGATGCGGCTGTCCATGCCGATGCCGGCGGAAATGTCCTCGATGTCCGCGTCCACGGCTTCGGCTAGGTTGGCCACGGCGTTGATGAAGGAGATCTTCAAGGCCAGGAAGGCGTTGGAGGCGTGCTTGATGATCTCTGAACTTTGTGCCGAAGTGACCAGGAGCCTGGCGGGGTTCTGCGCGCTGCAGACTCCTTTGAGCGCACCGGGCTGGGCATAGTAGCTTCCTCCGGTAAGGGGCTCATAGATGCGCCGCATGACTCCAGCGGAGCGTTCCGTGTTGGCGCCCACAACGATGCGGTCCGGATGCAGGAAGTCCTGGATGGCAGTGCCTTCGCGCAGGAA
>Ga0302192_10002491_pt1 | contig 11572 bp, 8 predicted proteins | sample II_Bog_E3_2_FD_200230 | JGI IMG/M metagenome (GOLD analysis project Ga0302192, IMG submission 200230) | Peat permafrost microbial communities from Stordalen Mire near Abisko, Sweden - II_Bog_E3_2 | ecosystem: Environmental > Terrestrial > Soil > Wetlands > Peat | place: Sweden: Abisko, Stordalen...
AGTCGGCGCGCCCCACACCGAGGATCTCTAATTTGCCGTACTCATTTTTTCTGCCCGCGATAGCCACAACCTTGGTGGTGCCAATATCCAGGCCTACGATAATTGGCTGTTCTTTTTTGCTCATATTACATCAAGATTTAAAAACATAATTAATGGTCCTTCTTTTCAGGATACACATATTTCGGTGCCGCCTGCTTGGTATTACTGCCCTTACTGTCTTTGGTTTTGTCTTTAGTGTCTTTGCCCGGCTTGGCCGCTGCCTTCTTTACAACGGCTTTTTTCGGTTTGCTTTTGTCACCGACCTTTTTCTTTGGCACGTCCTTTTTAGCCGCAGCGGGTTTAACGGTTTGTTTCACCGGATGCGCCGCAAGTGTTTGGGGCGTTTGTTTTGGGGCCACAATTTTAACGGGCGATTTGGCAACGACCTTGGGAGTTGCTGTTACTGCCGAAGTAGCTATGGGTGCGGCGGCCTGCTCCGTTTCGGCACCGTCATCCCCAGCGGCTACCATGCTGTTGATCCAGTTCATGGTCACTACCGCTTTGTCAACCGGGCCCTTGTATGGCAGCGACGGCGAAGCAATCACCTGGCCATTGAAACGAACATCCAGCCTGTCGTACTTATCCCACCCTATGCGATTGAGCACATCTTTGTAGAAGACAAACAAATTGGAGAACTTTTCCTTCATATTCGAAAGGTCACCGAAGACGATCTGCTGATTGCCAAGTACAGGGGTAAATTCAAATGTGAGGTCAGAATCAACGATCACTTCTGATACCTGCGCATTCCAGAAAGAATCAGCCTGGATGGCGCGTGCCATGGTAACGATCTGCTTTTTGATCGCTGTACCGGCACTGTCGTCCTGAAGCCGTGGCACATTGGTCACTACAGTGGTATAGTAAATAAAGTTTTTAGACAAAGGCATCGCGCTTAACGTAGTATCAAGATAGTAGCTGGTATCATTCTGACCGAATATCCTTGCCACCGGAACCCTTTGCGTCACATTGATGTTGAGCACACGGGCATTGTCCACATACACTTCAGCGGCGGCTACCCAAGGGTCTGCAAGCAGCGTACGCTCCATGCTGTGAATGTCCAGATTGGCCAATGTCGTGTTGGTGATGTCTATGTCGCGCTCATTGATCACAAGGTCCATAATCTCCTTTTGCTCAATGAAATGGTATTTCTTTTCATTGCGGATACGAATGGCGACATTGGATATCTTCTCGTTACCTTCAATGCGTGCAGCGCTTACCATGGCCACAATACAACCAGCTGACACCACAATAGTGAGTGCCACCTGTATTATTTTGCGTACCGATATTTTGCGCCTTGTGCTCATTACTCTTTTATGACCGCGTTTTACTTTCTAAAATATTTTTAATGGGACCTGTCAGTTTATCAATATCACCTGCACCCGCGGTAATAAATAGATGCAGCGGCGTAACCTTTATGTACTCAAACAACCCACTCACCGACAAAATGTTATGGGCGGGATTGGTCATTTTATCTGCAATGGTTTTTGAGGTTATCCCCTCAATGGGTAATTCGCGCGCCGGGTAAATGTCCAGCAACAAGACCTCGTCTGCCATATCCAGACTGTGCGCGAAACCACCGGCGAGATCGCGTGTGCGACTGTAGAGATGCGGCTGAAATACGATAACACACTTGCATAACGGAAACAACTGCTTTGCGCTCCTGATAAGGGCTGCAAGCTCTTCGGGGTGATGCGCATAGTCATCGATGTAGACAATGTCATCTGTCTTTACGAGGTACTCAAATCGGCGCTTCACGCCTTTAAAGCCGGGAAGCGCCCTCTTCACCGCGTCAGGATCGATGCCCAGCAATTGCGTAACCGTTAGGGCCGCAATAGCATTTTCCACATTGTGCATACCACCTATCTGGAGGTGCAGCTTTTCCAGCCTGAATTCTCTAGCTACGACATCGAAATAATACCCACCGTCTTCCTGTACAATATTCGTTGCGTACACATCTGCGTCAACGTTGTGCAGGCTGTAAGTAATGGTGCCTGGCCCGGCAAGCTCTCGCTGACGGTGAAGGCCATGCTTCACCAATAGCATACCATTAGGTTTAATGTTCTTTGTGTATTGGATAAACGCATTTTCCATTTCGACAGCAGTGCCGTATATATCAAGATGGTCTGGGTCTATGGCTGTGAGTACTGCAATGTCAGGGTGCAATTTCAAGAAACTGCGGTCATATTCATCAGCTTCAATAACAGCGGCATTCCGGTTGCTGCTCCAGTAATTGCGATCGTAGTTTACCGCGATACCACCGAGGAACGCGTTGCACCCATAACCAGTCTCCGTGAGTAAATATGCGGTCATACTCGAGATCGTGGTTTTGCCATGAGTGCCTGCAACCGTTACTGCGAACATAGCCTCAGTGATCCATTGTAGCACATCACTGCGTTTAAATACAGGATAGTTATTGCTCACGTACCAGTTCAACCCTTTGTGGTCCCTGGGGATGGCCGGTGTGTAAACTACCAGCTCCGCTTCTTTATCGAGTAAGGAAATATCATCGAGGTAGTGTACGGTGATCCCTTCGGAGATAAGGGTTTTAGTAAGCTCTGTTTCCGTCTTGTCGTAGCCGCATACAACTGCGCCCTGCTCCCGGAAAAACCGTGCCAGTGCGCTCATTCCAATGCCGCCGATGCCTACGAAATACACCCTTTTCAGTTCCCTTACCTTCATTTGAAACCTTTAAATTTACTACCGTTTAAATATTTAATCCTTTTTAGTTATTAACATATCCACACCAGTTCCATCACTAATTTTTGCCAGCAATTTCCATCACTTTACGGGCTATGCGCTCGTCCGCATCGGTAATCGCCATTGCCTTTAAATTTCCCGACATTTTGTTCTGTAATGCTTTGTCCTGCAACAATGTTTTTAGCGTTGTCACCAACAGAGTTTTCACCAGATCATCTTTCACCAAAAGCGCCGCATTGTTGGTAACGAGCGCCATTGCATTGCTTGTCTGGTGGTCTTCTGCGGCAAATGGATATGGTACAAATATGACAGGCTTGCCGGCGATACACAGCTCTGCTATAGCCAATGCCCCGGCCCGCGATATCACGATGTCTGCAGCAGCGTAGGCGTAGTCCATCTCTTTGATAAAGTCAAAGACCTTCACGCTTTGCAGCGATGCAGTCCGCTTCTGTGCCTGTTCAAAATACGGCTTACCGGATTGCCAGATCACTTGAACTCCTTCTTTCAAAATGTCTTCCAGTCCTTCGTCAACAGCATCGTTAACAGATTTAGCCCCGAGGCTACCACCAATCACCAGCACGGTCGTAAGACCTGCATTCAATCCGAACCAGTCCTTACCTTCGGCGGATGTCAGCGTCATAGACGAGATGCTCTTCCTGACCGGGTTTCCGGTGAGCATGACCTTATCCTTAGGAAAGAAACGCTGCATTGCCGGATAAGCTACGCAGATGGCGTTCGCCCTTTTGCCGAGGATCTTATTGCTCTTTCCGGCAAAGGAATTTTGCTCCTGGATAAGTGTGGGTATACCCATGCCCTGGCCTGCACTTAGCATAGGGAAACTGGCGAAACCACCCACCCCCATCATGGCATCCGGTTTGAACTCCCGAATGATGCGACGAGCCTCAATACGGCTTTTCAATAGCTTAAAGGGCAATGAAATATTCTTCCAGAGATGGGTGCGGTTATAACCAGCAATATCCAGGCCAATGATCTTAAATCCCTCCTTCGGCACCTTCTCCATTTCCATCTTGTCCTTTGCGCCAACAAACAACAGTTCAGCTCCGGGACATAGCCTTTGAAGAGCATGCCCCACTGCCACTGCCGGGAATATATGCCCGCCGGTGCCGCCTCCTGCTATGATGACCCTAATACTGCCCATGCTTATATTGCCGGTGAAGGCATTTTACTGATCAATGGTTTTCTTCTGAGTTTATTACCTGTCGTCAGTTCTTCTTCAGGCTCTTCCACTACTTCTTCCTGCACCGCTTCCTTCTCCTCCTCAGCCCTTACTCCCTTTGTGCCTGCTTTCTTCCCGCCTTCCATTTCATCGACGTATTTGCTCACGCTCAGCACAATGCCGATAGCAATACTTGTAAACCAAATAGACGACCCACCCATACTTATCATTGGTAACGTGAGACCGGTAACGGGCACCAAGTGTACATTTACGGCCATATTAAGCATGGCCTGGAAGACCAGGGTGATACTAAGCCCGACTGCGAGGAAGGCACCAAAAGCGAATGGGCAGCGCTTGAAAATGAGGATGCTCCGCCAGAGAAACAGCAAGTATAACATGACCACAACGGCGCCGCCTACCAATCCGTACTCTTCAATAATGATTGAAAAAATGAAATCGGAGTACGGGTGCGGCAAGAAGTTCTTTTGCTGACTGCGGCCGGGGCCCCTGCCAGTAATGCCGCCGTTAGCAATGGCTATCTTGGCTTGCTGCACCTGATATACATCTTCCTGCACCCCCCCGTCTTTTTTCTTTCCGATGAAATCCTGCACTCTTTTCTCCCAGGTCTTAGCGCGCCCGAAACCGGTGACCAGAGATACTGTAAATAGTACCGATACCCCTATAAAACCGACCACGAAGAGCAAAAACAAGTGCTTCACCTGAACGCGCCCAATATAGAATACGAGGCTACAGGTAATACCCAGCATCAGCGCTGTAGAGAGGTTTGCAGGCGCTATTAACGCACAGGTGAGCAACATGGGTATCAAGACCGGGATGAATCCCTGCTTGAGATCTTTTATCACGGCCTGCTTCATACTAAGCATACGTGCGAGGAACATGAATAGCGCCAGCTTAGCAAGATCTGACGTCTGGAAAGTAAGGTTGATAACAGGGAGCCTTATCCAGCGCGACCCTTCATTGAGGCTTGTGCCAAAGAACAACGTATAAAGTAACAGTGGCAGCGAAAACAAGTAAAGTATCACCGCGATCTTCGCAAACTTTGTATAGTTGATATTGTGCACCCAATAGGTGATCAATAACCCTAACCCAAGCACCATCACCTGCTTTACCAGGTAGTAGCTTGAATTCTTTTCCATACGGTAGGCAAGCGACCCGGTGGAGCTGTACACAGCCAACAGGCTGATAAACGACAGGACGAGTACCACGCCCCAGATGACCTGGTCGCCCTTCGTTTTTTTCAGTAATTGTTTCATGTGGTCTGCCACTGTGGTAAGTTAAAAGTCAAAAGTTAAAACCAAAAAGCTTGTCGATTTCTAATGTCAATTCGGGTCGTCGCGATCATAAATTAAGTACTGCCTTTTTAAACTGCTCTCCGCGGTCTTCGAAATTATTAAAGCGATCGAAACTGGCGCAAGCCGGTGATAATAAAACAACGTCGCCACTGTCTGCCAGCGAATAAGATGCCTGCACTGCTTCTGTAGCGCCACCTGCTTCTACTATGGTATCCACTTCGTTATCGAAAGCCTCATGGATGGCATGGTTGTCAACGCCAATACACACGATCGCCTTTACCTTTTCCCGGACCATTCCTAAAAGGGTTGAGTAATCATTGCCTTTATCCTGACCGCCAAGGATGAGTATTGTGGGCTTATTCATACTCTCGAGTGCGAACCATACAGAGTTTACATTTGTTGCCTTACTGTCGTTGATAAATTCTACGCCGCGGACGCGCGCGACAAACTCTAACCGATGGTCCAGGCCTTTGAAGCCGCCAAAAAAATCACGGATCTTTTCTGTCCTAACGCCTGCGACACGCGCTGTAATACCCGCTGCCATACTGTTATATTGATTGTGCTTACCGGTAATTGTCAAATCATGGACCGACATATCAGCCTGCTCCCCGTTAAATAAAATGTGTAATTGCTCATGACTCACATAAGCCCCGTCTGATGTTGGTCTGTGATCGCCGAATTCTTCTATCTGATCTTCGTTCATTGTAAAATAAATTATTTTAGCGTGAGTAGAATGGGTAGCCATGTATTCCCGGATCGCCGGATCGTCCTGGTTGACGATGAAATAATCTGTAGTAAGTTGGTTCCGTGTAATTTTGAATTTAGATGCTACGTAGTTTTCAAAACGATAGTTGTACCTGTCAAGGTGATCTGGTGTGATGTTGAGGAGCACGGCGACTTCCGGGCGGAACAGATGAATATCATCTAACTGAAAGCTGCTGATTTCCATCACGTACCATTCGCAGGGCTGCTCCACGATTTGCTTTGCGAAGCTGACGCCTATATTGCCCACCATTGCCACGTCATAACCTGCCTTAGAGAGGATATGAAATATGAGTTTGGTAGTAGTGCTTTTTCCATTACTTCCGGTGATCGCAATAATTTTGCTGTCGCCTTTATAGCGGAAACCGAACTCAATTTCGCTGCAAACTTCTATACCCGCCGCCCGTATCACTTTCATGATCGGGGTCTTTTCGCTGATCCCGGGACTCTTGACGATGCATGCCGCACCGAGCAATTTGCTTTCCGTGTGCCCTCCTTCTTCAAATGCAATACCCTCCTGCTGCAATTTTTCTTTGAAATGATCCTTAATCTTCCCGAAGTCGCTTACAAACACATCCCATCCTTGTTGCTTGCCCAGCAGGGCTGCGCCTACGCCGCTTTCAGCAGCGCCAAGTATGACGAGAAGTTGTTTTACTGCGCTCATTATTGCAATTTTAGCGTTACAATACTCATAACCGCCAGCATGATGCCGATGATCCAGAACCGAGTAACTATTTTAGCTTCGTGATAACCTTTTTTCTGATAATGGTGGTGCAGCGGCGCCATCAGGAATATGCGACGCCCCTCGCCAAATTTCTTTTTGGTGCGCTTGAAGTACCATACCTGCAGCATGACGGAAATGTTCTCCACGAGGAAGACGCCGCATATAATGGGTATCAACAACTCCTTGCGGACGATAATAGCAAGCGATGCAATAATGCCGCCAAGCGCGAGGCTGCCAGTATCGCCCATGAACACTTGGGCCGGATACGCATTGTACCACAGAAACCCGATACACGCACCAATAAATGCGCCTATGAAAATGGACAATTCCCCAAGGTTTGGAATATCCATGATATTGAGATAGCCGGCGAATAAATAGTTACCCGAGACATAGGCGAACACACCCAGGCAGACCCCAATAATGGCTGAGACGCCAGTGGCAAGCCCATCGACGCCGTCAGTAATGTTGGCCCCATTAGACACCGCAACGATGATAAAGATGACGAAAAGGATATAGATCAGTGGCGTGGTGTATGCGACGTATTTTTCACCGAATATTTCTGCAATCTTCTCATACCTCAGTTCGTGGGTCTTTACAAATGGGATGGTTGTAGTGGCAGTGCGTACATTGACGTAATTACGTTCCTTACCAGTCTCGTCCTTTCGCATGAACCTGCCGGGCTCTGATTTTTCGGCGGCGTTTAGCACTCCGTTGTATGTACCTGTCACTTCCCGGCTGATGACCACGTGATTGTTATAGTACATAGTAGCGCCGACAATAATCCCCAAGCCCACCTGGCCTAAAATTTTAAAGCGACCGGCGAGGCCTTCTTTGTTCTTCTTAAACACCTTGATATAATCGTCGAGGAAGCCGACCAAGCCAAGCCAAACGGTGGATACGAGCATGAGAACAATGTATACATTAAGCACCCTTGCAAACAGAAGCGTTGGGATAAGTATGGCAGCGATTATGATGAGCCCACCCATGGTCGGGGTCCCTTTTTTTGCTGCTTCGCCCTGTAAACCAAGATCGCGAACGGTCTCCCCTATTTGTTTGCGCTGTAAAAAACTGATCAGCCGCTTACCCATCATCATGGAAATAACCAGCGACAGGATGATGGCCATAGCTGCACGGAAGGTAATATAATTGAATACTCCCGCCCCCGTAAGGTGGAACGCATCGCGCAGATATGTAAACAGGTAGTACAGCATAGATGCCTGTTATTTGTTTAGTGTTTCAAAAGTTTCCTTCAATATTTCCCTATCGTCAAAATGGTGTTTTACTCCCTTTATTTCCTGGTAAGTTTCATGCCCCTTGCCGGCAACCAACACAATGTCGCCTGGCTGGGCCAGCGTACATGCAACCTTGATCGCCTCGCGCCGGTCTGTGATCCTCAGATATCTCTTTTTAGCGATGAGCTTCAACCCTTCTTCCATTTCATTTAGGATGCTCTCCGGATCCTCACTTCTTGGGTTGTCTGATGTAAGGATAGCCATAGTACTGTGTTTACATGCCACCTGTGCCATAATGGGGCGCTTGGTGCGGTCACGGTCACCGCCGCAGCCGATAACGGTTATCAACTGCTGCTGGGGTTGCCTCAATTGATTGATGGTAGCCAATACATTTACCAATGCATCGGGAGTATGCGCGTAGTCTACGATGCCCATGATCTTATCGGTCGCAGATAAGTAGGTTTCAAAACGGCCGGGCGCACCAGTAAGCTTGCTTAGGATAGCCAATGAGGTGATCTTGTCCATCCCCAACAGTTTTGCTGAACCATAAACGGCGAGGAGATTGTAGGCATTGAACGTGCCGATCATCCTGAAATGGGCTTCGACATTATCGATGATCATTAACAGCCCGCTAATACTATTTTCAAGCACCTTTCCTTTGATCTCTCCCGGCGCCTGAAGACTGTAGGTGTGCCTTTCAGCTTTTGTATTCTGTATCATCACCAGGCCACGCTTATCGTCCATATTGGTCAGCGCAAACGCACCCGAGGGTAGACCATCAAAGAAACTTTTCTTCACCCGGATATATTCGTCAAAGGTCTTGTGATAATCGAGATGGTCGTGGGTGATGTTTGTGAACACACCACCTGCAAAACGAACGCCAGCTATACGCCTTTGATGCACAGCATGAGAGCTTACTTCCATGAAGGCATAAGTGCACCCGGCATCGACCATCCTCGCCAAAAGTGCATGAATAGAGATGCTATCCGGGGTAGTATGTGTGGCAATCTCCGTTTTATCGTGAATTTGATTCTGGACTGTGGAGATAAGCCCGCATTTATTACCGGCCTGCTCAAATAATTGATAAAGCAAGGTCGCGGTCGTAGTTTTACCATTAGTGCCAGTGATACCTACTACCTGCAATCTGGATGAGGGGAAGCCGAAAAATGCGTCGGCCATTAAACCTGCGGCTTCTGCGCTGTCCTTTACCTGTACGTAGGTGATGCTTTCATTCACCTGCACGGGCAAGTCTTCACACACAATTACCGTTGCACCTTGCCCGATGGCCTTTTCGATAAAAGTATGGCCGTCCGACAACGTACCCCTGACGGCGATGAACACATAACCGGTGGAAACAACACGAGAGTCTATAGCCAGACCTCTGATTGCAATACCAGCATCCCCGGTTGTTTTCACCGGTGATACATTTACCAATATGTCGCTCAGCGTGTTCATCAGCTTAGTTGTAGCGTGATATTTTGTCCTTTTACGATCCTGGTGCCAGCAGGAATTGACTGCTGCTGCACCTTTCCTTTTCCCAGAACCTGCACCTGCAGGCCATTGTTCTCCAGAATATATACGGCGTCTTTTAACCCCATACCTGTTACGTCCGGCACCAGGTTGCGGTAGATCTTCTTTTCTTCTATTGCAATGTGTTTGCTGGAGTCGGTATACAGCTCCATCAGGGTGTTCATGTAGTCGTGCTGGATGTTTGTATGCCGGCCGAGTGCGTTCATCATCAACTGGTAAGACCTTGCAGTCGCAGCCTTTGCGGGCAACTGGGCAGAGCCCAATTTAGCGAGGCTATCAAGCGGGCCGGCCCATGCGCCCATGTTTTCGGAGAATATTTTATCACCCACCATCCGCACCACCGGCGCGGCAATAGTGGCACCGTAGTATGCTCCGGAATGTGGCTTTGTACGAATGACCACGCAAATGGTATATTTAGGATTATCTGCAGGCAGGTACCCAACAAAAGATCCTTGATAAACGCCATCAGAATATCTAATCCCTTTGTCGGCAACCTGTGCGGTGCCCGTTTTTCCGGCAATGGTATAGAATGGCGATTCGATACCTTTTGCCGTGCCCTCAGTGACAACAGCACGCATACACTTCTGCAACTGTGCAACCACAGATGAATCAGCTACCTGCTCTATTTCTGTGGGCTCAAATGTTTTCACCTCCTTACCATATTCCTTTATCGCGCTCACGAGGTATGGCTTCATCATCTTACCGCCATTAGCGATCGCATTGTAGAGCATACATGTATGCATCGGGGTGATCTGAACGCCATAACCTGTGCCCATCCACGGCAAGGATGTATTGCTCCATGATGGGCTGCCGGGCCTTGTAACGACGGTGCGGCGCTCACCAAGCAGGTCAATGCCAGTGGGCTTATCTAAATGCAATGCCAATAAATGATTGACATACTTTGTAGGATTCTCGCGATAATAATTGTCGGCAAGCCATGCAAAAGCCGCATTGCTCGATTCTGCATAAGCTTTCCAGATAGGCATGGTATGCAAGCCTAAATGCGAGTCCTTCATCACTTCATTTCCGAAGCGGATAGCGCCACCCTTAGCATCAACTATGTTATCTACCGTTACCAGCTTGTCATTAAGGAGGGAGATAAGTGTAACCAATTTGAATGTTGAACCCGGCTCAGTTGGGATAAGCGCGTAATTAAAATCTTCCCAGTAGGTACTATCCGGCTGACGCCCCAGGTTGACGAGGGTGCGGATCTTGCCGGTCTTAACTTCCATGACGATACAGGTACCATAGGCGCATTTGTATTTCTTAAGGATACTCATGAGCGCTGATTCCGCAGCCTCCTGCACATTGATGTCTATGGTTGTAACGATGTCTTTACCATTCTGCGGATCAAGCTCGGAACCATCTATCGGCACCCAGGTATTACCCGTTGTTTTTTGAACCACCCTGCGGCCATTTTCACCAACCAGGTCTTTATTATACATCGCCTCAAGACCCGATACATTGCTATCACGGAAAACGCCAATAGTGCGGTAAGCAAGCATATTATAAGGTTCTACGCGCTTTTCCTTAGAGTCTTCAATGAAGCCTCCATAACCCTTTCCTTTGTTGAAAATAGGGAACGATCGCAGCGCTTCATACTGGTAGTATTTAAGCTTTCGGCCAAGGAGGTAGTATTGATTCCCTTCGTTGTATGCCTGAACAAAATCTTCTTTATAAGCCTCTGCAGACCTATCGCCAAATAGTTTAGAAACGCACAAGCTTAGTGAATCGATTTTTTTATCGAATAATGCTGAATCAATGACCGAGAAATCGATGTGCACATCGAATTCAGGAATGGAAGAACTGAGCAGAACGCCATCCTCTGTATAGATATTGCCACGCTCTGCAAGCAATGTATCGAAACGGGTGTGCATTTCGCGGGCCATGGCCAGTAACTTCGGGCCTTCCTTTACCTGTATCAGGGCAGCCTTAATAAGTATAGCGCAGCCAAACAAGCATATGCAGGTAAAGATGATGTACACCCTGAACCGTATGTCTTTTTTGATATTCACGCTTTGCTTATTGACTGTTGTTGTTAAAATCTATTGCACTTGTTATTTCTTCTCAGTTATCTTGTATGCCGGCATCAGCGAAGGCT
>Ga0302192_10002493_pt1 | contig 11565 bp, 15 predicted proteins | sample II_Bog_E3_2_FD_200230 | JGI IMG/M metagenome (GOLD analysis project Ga0302192, IMG submission 200230) | Peat permafrost microbial communities from Stordalen Mire near Abisko, Sweden - II_Bog_E3_2 | ecosystem: Environmental > Terrestrial > Soil > Wetlands > Peat | place: Sweden: Abisko...
CATCGACACCTTGTCGACCGACTTAGCCGTCAGCACGCCACTGTTAGCCCCACCAGCTCCGCCGATAGCCGATGAACGGTTATCCTGTGCATCCAATGACAGATAATGCGCGACAAACAACCCGGCAACGTACGGAAAAATATCCGTACCAAACCGGGCTTCGCCCATTAATTTGTCAACAATAGCCAGCCGCAAGGCAATGCGTGCATCGGGGTATTTGGTGTCATCGGAAAACTGGGGGAATTGAACGCGAAAACTACTTACCGTTGGAAGACTTTGGTTTGTCGGCATTAGGGGTATTCTCCGCCGTCAGTGCTGCGATTTGCTGTTCCAGCTCGGCAATGCGGGCATCCTTCTCGATGCTTTGCTGTTCCAGCTCGGCAGTCCGCGCTTTATTTTCCTGCATAAGCGCGGCATCACCGATATGCGCCTGGACGAACCAATGATCAATCGTAGCCTCGTCCATTTCGTGATAACCCACTTCGTAATGCTTAACTTCTTCACCATCATTGAAGAAGAAATCTTTTTTAACATAAACTTTAGGCATGTTTGGTCCTTTGGCCCCCTAATGAGCCATTCAGGGGTTAAATCCCGTCCATATAAAGAAGGGTTTCCGGATAGACCGGCTCTACTGCGCCCAACTTGCCAAAATACGTCACCATCTGCGAAATCCCGCGATATTGAACCGGGACGGTCTGCAATGGGACCATCGGCCAACGGACAAACTTCTTGTCATTCGTATAGGCCACCGCGCGGTCAGTGTTATTGACACCCCGGCCGATGAGCCATTTCACAGGACGAATATTCAATGGGCGGCCATATTGGGCGTACGTCAGGGTATTCGTTTGCAAGTAGGTCAATAGCGATTGGTTACCCGCGGTCGAAACGATGGTGTTAACCAGAATGCCGAATTGGGTAGGCGGGATTAACAAATCCGTGGGGATCATCGAGTACGCGGAATTAGCCCACGCCTGCGACAGGATGGCATTTACCGAGGCGCGAATCTGATCCGGAGAGGTTGCCGCCGCCCAGGTCACAGGGGCATTCATTGGCGTAACTACCGGTAGGTTAGCCAGACCAGCGGCTTTAATATCAGTGTCGCCGATGTAAACTTGTTCGTCACAATCCATATTCCATTTAAGGATCATGCCGTCATGTTTTTGTGAATCAATCGGACGACCGACTTGTGCGGCAGCCTGCAATTCCGGCAGCGTCCAACCGAGTTCCATGCCCCACAGATTTAAGGCATACCCCACCTTGCTGATATCGATCTCCATATTAGCCAGCGCGGTGCCTTCCTTGCTCAGCCAGTTTTTACCATTGGGGACCGCTCCACCAGGGGCAGCAAAACCACTACGGGTAAACGAGCTGATATCATCAGCGATAGAAACGTCTTCTCGGAACTGGATATCGCGGCTATACGTATAGCTCGTCAACGGAAGATTGATATTTTGGTCCAGGCGCTCCAGTTCCCCAATGAGAAAGGCACCGGTGCTGTCAATCGTCCGTTGACTGCTGTCAAATGTAAGCATGTTATTTTTCCTTAAAGATTATAAGCAATTTCAGTGTTGCCGCTGGCATCGCCGGCACCCGTGAAATATGCGTTGGTTAATGCCACGGTATTGGCGCCATCGGCGGCGGCCAGGACGGAACCCAAAGGGCTTGGAACTGTTGCAGCCGCAACACGGATATAAACCGTGCCACCTTTCCCGACACTGGACGCGTCACCGCCGATGTTCACGGACAGGTAACCACGTTTCAAAATGTCGCATACCGTGTTCATCCCGCCGCCCGTCTGCTGAACCAGATCAGGATTGGAGGTTGTCGGATACGGACGGACGTAGAAACCAGAGATAACGCCCAGCGCATCGCCGGACGCCAACGGCACAAATTTGTTGCCGCTGTATTTGCCCGCCAGGCCGTAGGCGGGGAACAGATTGGTGCTATCGATAATGCCCGGCTCGATAGTCAAGTCTTGCTGGCGCGAAACGGCGCCCGCGATGCCCGAAGGCATACGGTACAGATATGCAGTCATGGATTATTTCCCGTTTTTAGACCAGAAGTCGGCGTTGCGTTTGTTGAGTTCGGCAATGGGATTGCCAGAAATCCGCGCGGCATCAGTGGTGCGATTGGGTGCGGTGGTATTGCGTGTTTTGGCGAGTTCAGATACGGCGGTAAATGCCATATCGACGGTGGGTCGTTTCAGCTTGGAAATATCCGCATCCCCGACAATCGAACGAACCAGTGATTGATCGGCTGCCGCCAACACCAAACGCTTGAACGCGGTAGGTTTTGCAGCTTTAGGCAGTTGGATGCCGGGAGAGATCAAATCAGCGCGATAAGCCGCATCGCCGGTCACCGCGCCTTCTTTTTCCTTTTTCTCTTCTTCGTCTTCCTTGTCTTCGTCGCCGGTAGCCGCTGCCGGTTGCATGCCGCTGCACATCTTCGTACACATTTCGATGAGTGCTTTGCCCCATGCGGGGATTTCTTCTTCGGCATCACCGGTTTTACCAGTTTCGCGAGCCTCAATATTCGCTGGTCCCGGCAAACCCTGAGCACCCAGGTGGATATTCACCACGCCGGGCGATGACATGGTTGCGGAGGGATTTTCGTCATTGGTCAGCGAATCGGGGGCATTAACAAGCGCCTCGTTGATCGCCGCGTCGTCTTTGGTTTTTATTGCCCTGCGAAGGGTTTCAAACCAGTTTTTCTTAGTTGGTGTTGCCATAGCGTCTCCGATAGCGCAACGTGATCCGGCCCGTCCGTTAGGGACGCTGGCCAGGTGATTACCGGTAATGTCGTATTGAGCGGCTTTACCCGGTGAAATTTGTTTGTATTCGGCGTCATAACCACAACTGACCTCATCGTCGCCGTCATCAATCGCCTGCATGGCTGCGGGGTCTTTAACGATAACGTCAGCCAGCAATAAATCTGATTGGTCGCCGGTGCCGCGCCGGACGTTCTGAATGTGTCCGGATGCCAATTCCCGCCAATTGGAGGGGTCGATAAAAATGATGTTTCCCTGGGCGTCCATGGGATGACCAACCGTAAAGGTCATGCCCTCAAATGACGCTATGGTTTTTTCGCTGAAAACCTCATCCGGGCTGCGTTCGACGACAATCTCGCCCCGTTCATCCGGGGTGATGTCGGGCAGTTCGTCAGCCCCGTAAAGTTGCAATCCTGTGCGGGCTATTGGCACGTCTTTGCACAGTAGCGAACCATCCCCCAACATGAATCGAGTGTTACCCAGCCGACTTTGATAGAAATATTTCATTGTTCACCTGCCAAATCGCGGGCACAAAAAAGGCCGCCTGAGCGACCGGTACGTAATGGGATAATTGTCTCGATTTACTGACTTTTTAACATAATGGCCCTTTCATGTACCAGCCGATCGGCACTCGTCAAAAAATCGCAGTGAAATGGATAAAAAATGGCATTAACTGCCGGAAAGCTGGTAGTTTTATCCAATAACATTTTTATAACAAATCACGGGTATTAGCGTTCGCGACTAATCACGACCGTAACGCGTGTTTTGGGCTTTTTTGGCGGCATCGGCGGCGCTTGTGGCATTTGATCGCCAGGCGGTGGTGGCGGATTTCTGCCGGGCCTTGGTTGTGGCCTTACTTTGTACCTATTGTCTAGGCACATCGGATGGGCGCCATTGCTGGCAATAAAAATTGCAACCAAAAACGCCGTTAAGATCACAAACAAAATAATAGAGCACATACCCGTTCCTATTGAGGTATCACCACTTCGCAATAGCACCGGCAGTTCGGCAATGCGCCGGCGTGGCCGGTCATTCCGTCCAACGTGGGCGGATTTTCCCATCGGACAAATTTGCCATTCATCGTTTGATGTGATGGGCGGACATCGCCATCGTCAGCCGTGCACCAGATGTAACCCTCAGAGCCGATAGCGGTCGCGCGGGCCTGCGTTAGCGCCTGCGTGGCCCGGCCAATCTCCGTACGAGCAATAAGCGTTGCCCGGCTCTTGGCGACATCGCCGGACGCTGCGATTTCTTCCGCGAGCGTGCCAGGCCGCTGGCCGGTGACCATGGCTTCGATAGCCTTGTTGTGAATGTCGTAAATGCGGTCGGCGGCCTCAATGGGCAGCGATTTGATGTAGTTGACCTGTTCCTCAACCATCGACCGGAGGACTTGGCCGACAGGGGCGTTTTTGACCATGTTCCGCAATTCGAGGCTGATCGCCTCGCTTTGCTGATACCAGATTTTCTCGTTGTGCCTGTTGACGTCAGTAACGAATTTTTCAGCCACCTTATGCGCCCAACCGTCGATAACGTCACCGTAGCTATCCAGGGCATCCATGATTTCCGTTACGCTGTCATTTGAACCATCGTAACGACCATTTACGATGTCGCCCACCGCCCGCGCTATCTGCCGTAGACTGGTTCGGTATTGGGTCTCGACCTGTTTCGGGATCTGCTGCGTTGTCAGGTAAACGCGGCGGCGGTTCGGTTTCGGCATTATTGATATCCTCGTCAGTGATAGACGCGCCAATGCCCGTCACGTCAGACAGTTCTCGGAAATCAGTCATTGCGGCTTTCTGGGTCATAATTCCGCTTTGCATGGCTGTGGTTATGGCATTTGTAGTGTTGAGAGCTACTGTAGAGCGGTCGAGATCAGACATTTGCCAGAGCGGATTAAATTCAAACGTAAAATCATCGGGAAGTGGCTCATTTAGCGCTGACCGATAAATGATGTCGAAAAGGGTGCGGATCGGCAGCTTAAGCTTTTTCTGCTGGCTCCCTACGGCGTCGTAATAATTCGCCAGGTCTGAATCGCCGGTAGCAAAACCCTTTGGTGACTGGCCGTAAAGGCGAACCAACGGAATATCTGTGGCCCCGCTGATTTCTTCTTTAAATTCGCTAATCAGGTCAGGAAGTCCGGCAAAGGAATATGTCTGCGCATCAAATTTGTCTGCGGCATCAATGAGCGTCATGCCCTCATTGCTCTGCATCATGCGCACCATATCCATCTGTTTGATGAGGCCTTTTTCTGCCACACCGCCTTGGCCTAATATGGCTCGCAGTCCATTGATAGCCATCGTCCGCAAATGGGCTTTATAGGCGAGTTGCGCGGAACCTTCGACGATACTGTCATATGCCGTCAGCCGGTCAAAAATGCGCTCAATGACCGACATACCCCATTCGTTTTCGGTCATGGCCTGTTGGTAGGGCAGCTTAACGCCATCAAACCTAATCAGGCGGCTATGATGAATACGCCACGCTGGGATGCCGGTCGCTGTGGTGACCACATTGTAAAATTCAGGCTTGCCCAGATTCGGGCCTAATTCTTTGATGCGCCGTGTAAGGTCAGGGTTGATCATCCAACGATCGAGCGGTAGCAGACCCTTAAAACTGCCATGGCCAATCTTATTCAGATCCAGGGGAATGAATGGTGCCTGCCCCTCAATCATAATCAGACACACCGCGCCGCCGTAAAGTCTGGACCATTTCAAGGTCGAATTTAACGTTTCCCAGATGGCCAACTCTTCAAAAAGTGATTCAATCGTCCCGCGCTGCTTGGCGTCGATCTCCGATGTGATGCGCAGCCCTTTACGCGTCATATCATCCGGGATGGCGTCAACCGCCGCGCCAATGATCCACGACGACCGATAGCACCACTCAATCAGCAGCCGATTGCGGCTGGTATAATTGGCCCGGTACGTTGATGCGGCGTGCTGATTATTTTGTTGCAGCCCGACGCGGGCCATAAAATTGTCATACGAGTCAGCGGTAACGATGCGCTTACTTTTTGCCATTACTGACTCCCGAGTAATTTCCAGATGTCCATTGTGTTATCCATGGGTGCGTAAGCGATCATGGTGGCGTCGCCCAGGTTGGGGGACTTGGTGCCGTCTGGCTGTTTATCCACAACGATTTTCCCGACGCCATTGATGGAAAATGTCGGCTGCGATAATTCCATGATCAGTTTGTCTTTGTTTTTCATGGCGCTGGATATGGAAATGATGTCATCCGGGTTGTAGGGCATTTTTTCCACTACAGCCCGATAGGTTTTCTGAAACCGGGTGCGCAATGCCCACCAGCTTTGGGCCTTGGCGTTGGCAAAAAAGTCTTTATTCAGTCGCCCTGCCTGCCCGTTATCGCCGCGTACTGCCTCATCGTCGGGGTCAAACACAGCTCCGCTACCCCTGAATGGCGTTACAAAGATTTGACGTTGCCGCTGTGGTTGACGTTGCTCATTGATGACGCGAGAGTCACCACGAGCACCAGCACCTAAACCGTCTTCATCGAAGCGAAAATCTTCGAGGTTTCTCTCATCGCAGAAGGTAAAGGCTTTTTGCACCGTGCTGAAAATGTCGCTGCCTGTGCCGGACCATTCCTCCACGTCTTCCAGCAAAAAGCCGTGACGGCTCGCGAAGGCGTTTTTATCCCTGCCCTCATCGGCTATATCCAGGGCACCCATTCGTTTACCAGTTGGCTCAATCCCCAGAACGACATGCGCATCGATAGCCGCCTGTACCCATTCAGACGGGATCAGCACGCCCTCGGCGGATGCCTGGTAGTTGAGATCAAGTTCTTGAGCAACGATGACCGGGTTATCAATTTTCGCGACTTCCTTGTCATACCATGCCTGGTCTTTGCGTGGGTCGCTGCGCCAATGGAACGTAAATACCGGGATTTTCCCGCTATGGCGCTTCTGCGCAAACGGGTTGCTCATGCCATTAACCGACGATAAATCAATACGGCAGCGGGTGGTTTGCGACAGCGCAGCATCTACCAGCATCGGATGCAGCAGAAACGCGGACTCATCGACAAAATATTTTGAGGTACGGTCACCGCGCCCGATATTATCGCCGGCCTCACCTGTGATAACCGATCCGGTATCCGGGAACTCAACGCGCATATAGGCTGCGTGTTTTTTTTCGGCCCAACTCCCCCGAAAATCCACCGGCAACATTTCGATAAATTTCCGGGCTTTCCAGAAAAGCGCTTTGGGGTTGCCGATGCTGTCCACGTACTCTTCTTTGCGCGAGCCGAACCCGATGACCATTTCCTTGTTGAACAGGCATAGCGTGCAGGCCAGACCGATAGAGGTCCAACTCAGGCCCATTTCGCGGCTTTTCTCCGTAATGCCGTTTTCCATCCGCTCCCCGCGCTCCATGATCCACTGCACCCACTCTTCCTGTTTTGGGAACAGCAAGAACGGAATGGTCACCGGCAGACCATAATCGATATTGCGCGGGTCGGTGGTCATGCCCCAGTCGATGATAAATTGCGCCGGGTTGTCGCGGTAGAACTGACGCAGCGCGGGCAGCGCGCCGGGGTTAGCCCGGATGCGCTGTAGCCGCTCCATGCGCCATTCGTACACCGCCGTATAATCGGGGTTTTTGAAGTCAAACGGGAACGGAATGGGCATAAGACGACGACCAGATAATTGAGTGAAAAAAGAGACTTTTTAACATAATGACCATTTCCCGCACCACCGCGACATGACTCATTCACCAATCGGTTTGAACGAGTTATTTATCATTGTTTATCATGGGAATTGGTTAAAAAGTGACTGCATAAATCGTGCATAAATTTGGGCGTTTTTGCATAGCCACTTTCCAGGGCGAAGCGGCTATTTTTGCAATTTAGCCCAACAAGTCTTTGTAGAGATCCGCTGCCTGTTCAGGCGTCAGATTGGTGGTCTCTGTTTTGATGGGCGCGCCGTCCTTGCCGGTCAATTCGGTTTTCTTCGGCGCTTCCCAGCCCTGCATTTCACCGAGCTGCTTGATGGCCACTTTCGGGTCGTGCATTTTTAGCTTGATGCCTTCCTTGCCGGTAGTCAGCTCGGCCACGGCGGCCATGGCGCCAGCGTCTTGCAATGCGGAATCCTTAAACGACCAGGACGCTTGATAAACCGGCTGGCCGTCTTCGTCTTCGCCTATCTGGCAATTGCGGAACTCGGCAATGTCGGTCAGCGACGTGCGGCCCATCTTCGAGAGCCGTTCCAGGGCTTCTATCCGGGTCATGATGGCGTCGTTGATTGCTTCCTGCTGTACAGAGTTGAGGAAAGCGGAAACGTCGCAATTTGTCGCGATGGAATGGGCCGCCTTTCTGAGGTTGTCTCCCTTCGCCTTGCCGCCCGCCTTGCGATACGCGTCAGTCTGGTTTTTCCCTTTCATCACTTGCGTGACAAATCGCTGCTGTAATTTCGTCAGGGCATCGAAAAGCGCCTTCTGTTCTTTTGTCAGCGTCATTTCGACTCCTTGGTATTATTCCGGGTAAAGCGTCGTGACTGAAAAATCAATTTTGGACAATAAACGACGTTGTACCTCAACCATAACTAATCCAGCCATACGCCACCGATTTTCACGGTTTGCCGGTATATCCGATAAAGCTGCCACTGCATCCCCGTACATTTCTCGAAAATCTTCTTCCGTTGGAATGTTGAATTCCAGCTTGCACCATTCGTTCTTGATAGCGCTGCGCAGCTTTTCGCTTGGGCTATCCTGTTCGATATACAGAGACGTAATGGCGTTTTTCACAGCGGTGGAAAGATCAATAAGCTCCACTTGTTTATCTGGCCCTTGGATTCTCTTTGCTGCCAACAGGTCTTTGATGATGTCCAATGCGGCTTGTTGCGCGAACGGTGGAATTTTTAGGAATTCGTTTAATTTTTGCTCCATAACAGACTTATCCTCTGGTTTGTAAAATATCGACTTGGGAAATTTAGAGACCAAGCATTCGTTATTCAGTGCTTTATGCTGAAATCATTATTGAGCGCCCACGGATAGACGCTCTGTAATGATCACGCCAGCTTTTTAGCGAACGCGACCACCTCATCCCACACGTATTCGACATCATGGCCAGCCAGCGCAAGCAGATCTTTTACTCGAGCTAGAACGACATCAACGTCAGGCGCGGTGGCGGTGCCGGGTACCGGCTGTGTAGCGGCAGGCGCAGCCGGTAAAGGATTGGTATCAACCGACGCCGGAACAGCGACGAAATATAAACTCGATTCGCTCGCCGTGGTGCCGTCGCCCAGAATTGCCGTAAGGGTAACGGGGCCAGGCGTGGTGCTAATCAGGCTTGCCACCGCTTGGCCGTTCGCGTCAGTGGTTGCCTGCGCTTGCGCCAGCGTGCCGGAGGTGGCGGAAAAATTGACGACAGCACCGGCAACAGCGGCGTTATTCGCATCAGTTACGGTCGCCTGTACGGTAACGGCGCTTTTGCCGTCCGCCGGCTGAGAATTCGCCTGGATGGCTAATTGAATTTGACTCATTTTTACCTCGGTTCAAAAATATGGCGTTTTTTTGCGCTCCCCAAAACGGGGGTGCTCAAATTCTATTTGGCTACGGTCTTAGCGGCGCCGACCAGATGGGTCCATTCGGCTCCGATATTATGGCCAGCGGCGATTAACAGCGGCAGTAATGCGGTCAGGACGCTATCAATAGCAGGTTCGACGGCCTGGATTGTTTGGGCTGTTTCTGCAACGGTGTTAGCGATCGGCGCTGCGCCAGGGATCAGCGCGGCGACTTGCGCGGCTTCCCCGATGGCGGCGACTGTACCGGCAAACGTAGGGGCCGGCGCTTGGGTTTGTAACTGGGGTTGAGCTTGAGTCTGAACAGGTATTGCGGATGGGTTATCCATGGATTTTGCCTTTTTGAAATATTGGAACAGGGGTGGAATAAGTAACAACAGCCAGGAAAGCGCCTTCATTTGGGTTTCCTTCATGCGTTCAGGACGGTCAGCGCGACCTTGTACCGGGCGATCCGGTCTTCAACGCCATTCTGGCCGCCGTTGATGATCTGGGTAACGCGCACTGCGTCGCCCGGGTGATTGAGACAACCGCGGGATGCGTAAAACCAGGCGGCAGACTCGGCGGCATATTGGTCTTCTTGCAAGAGCGCCGGGTTGACTACCAGATCGACGCCAATGGCACGCCCGCATGCCAGGTAGTTATCGAGGAACGTGATTTGAATCAGCCCCCGCCCGCGATATTTCCAACCGTCGCCGGCCGCTTTATTTCCGTTTCTTCCGTGATAAGCCAGATTGGCAATGGCGGTCTGACGCGGCAACGGCAATGTTTTTTCTGTCAGTCCACGCCCTAGGCTTTTTGCTTGGCCCATCGTCATGTGGTTAGGGACGAATTCGCGGATCAGTGATTGCACCGAATAATCCAAATCTTCACTAATGCACGTGTAACCTTCACTTTCGTGTCCGCACTGCGCAATAAACATCGCGACATCTTCAATTTTCGTGATGCCGAACTTCTGGCGCGCAGCATCGATATGCGGAAACCAGCGCGCGGCCAGCTCGGCGCTGATGCGAGCCGCCTTTTGAAATTGGGTTTGATTCATATTTTTCTCGAAAATAGCTTAGCCGCGTTCCCGCGCGCACGAATTACCAGGGCGAGCATGGCGAGGTTGACAATTAGGGTTTCGATATGCGTCCCGCTGTATTCGCTGAACGCAAATTTAATGGGGATGCTGCCGTAGGCCAGGATCAACAAATAGGCCAGCCAACTCGCCCACCATGAATGACGCGCGCCCGGTTTTCGAAAAAACATCAGGCGCAATGTGATAACGGCGCAGAGCGCAACGTTAATAAGGACCGCTGGGTCTTTAGCCATGGCCACCCCACATACGAGATAACCACTCGAACGGTGATTGTGCGTTAAGCCACGCGAGAGATTTTATCGCCAGCGCTGAGACGATTACCGCTGCCAGCGGAGCCAGCGTTTGTTTGTTGTAGCCAGTCCAGGCCATTAATTTGTCACCGGCTATGCCAGCACCCAGCACCCCGACAATAAACGATGTCAGGAAATAACAACCGCGCCGGAACAGCGGCACATCGTCAGCGGTAGCCACGTAATAAACGGCGCCCGCGAACGCGCCGAAAACAATTCCATAATCTGTCTGCGTCACAGCGCCAAATAGCGTCGCGCCGGTGAGTGTCGCCGTGATAACGGTCGATGTAGCCGGATCGGACATTGTGCCCCCTGTTGTTATTGTCCTCGTTGAGGGCATAAAAAAACCGGCTAATGCCGGATTGAATTCACCGCAATAAAGAGCGCGCCATTGTTCGAATGAGAGTGGGTTATGAGCCGGCCCATAAGAGACGCGCTCTTTATTGCGCAGAAATAAAAAAAGGCCACCCAAAGGTAACCTTATATGGTAGCTTTTTAATTCAATTCAAAATAGATATTTTATTGAGGACAATACGTTTTATCAACTCAGCGAGTTCAACATATTTTCCAGCATCTTGAATACTAGTTGAAATTTCGCGTAATTCTTTACTATCGTGTAAAAAGACACCAACTCTGTCTTCATCTAAATGCATTTGAAATAAAACCAGTATAGGCCTTGGTTTATATGTCTCAGGAAATTGAACCACGTCAGTTTTTATGCATAAAGTCAATATATTATCATCACCTAATGCTACTTCTGAAGGATCTTTAGCAATGAACCTTCCATCTTTAATGATGCCGATATCTGTAACTTTGTTTTGTTTATTACTACCATTAGAAATGTAAGTAGTGGCACCAAGAGAAAGGGACTGTTTATAAGAAGAAAATAGCATTTTTGCTTCTTTAT
>Ga0302192_10002505_pt1 | contig 11535 bp, 9 predicted proteins | sample II_Bog_E3_2_FD_200230 | JGI IMG/M metagenome (GOLD analysis project Ga0302192, IMG submission 200230) | Peat permafrost microbial communities from Stordalen Mire near Abisko, Sweden - II_Bog_E3_2 | ecosystem: Environmental > Terrestrial > Soil > Wetlands > Peat | place: Sweden: Abisko, Stordalen...
TTTTGGAGTCGTAGAGATACCATACGGCATCGGCATTGGCCGCAATCGCATGGGTTCGCTGGATTCCGATGGACTCAACTAGGTCGTCCGTTTCCCGAAGGCCTGCGGTGTCAATGAGAATGACGGGGAACCCGGCGATTTCTAACTGCTCCTCTACATAGTCCCGAGTCGTACCTGGGACTTCTGTGACGATTGAACGATCCTCGCCGAGAAGTGCATTGAGGAGGGACGACTTCCCGGCGTTTGGCGGACCCACGATGGCGATTCGGTATCCATTTCGGAGAATTCTCCCTGGCTCTGCGGTACTCAACAGGTGATCGATTCTAGCGATCTGCTTGGATACGGCACTCGACGCTGCCACGTGGTCTAGCTCACCAATCTCCTCACTAAAGTCCACACTTGCTTCAACCTGAACTAATACCTTAAGAACTTGATTGCGGATGCTCGAAACTTCGCGCCGCAGGACACCCTTGCGATTCAGATTCGCGGCTCGGAGTTGGGCGTCGGTTCGGGCATCGACGGTATCGCGGACCGCCTCAGCCTGAGTTAGGTCCAGTCGGCCGTTCAGGAATGCCCGCAGGGTGAATTCGCCAGGTTCAGCCAGGCGCGCTCCCGCTTCCAAGCTAATCTCAACAAGTCTCCGACTTGAGGCGGTCGAACCGTGGATCGACAGCTCGACAGTTTGTTCACCCGTGTAGCTGTGGTCCTTGGCGAAAGGGAGGGCCAACCCGCTATCACCGTGAACGTAGACTCCAAATACTGCACGATGGGAGATCGGCTCTTCGGGCCAAGCCCTGAACACTCGTGCGGCAATGTCCCACGACTCCGGTCCTGACAACCGCACCCAAGCAACCGCCGCAGGCTGAATGCCGGTTATGGGGGCAACAATCGTGTCAAAAGGGGTGTTGGACATCGCAATTAGGATGCCTCAAAAAGAGCTTGATGGACCGAGTTTCAGCGAAGGGGGCATATTTATGCAAGTGTGCTCAACCAAACTTGGGCTGCACACGTTGTATCTTAGTGAGAAGAGAAAATGAGCGAGCCTCTTGATTGGCCACCGGTGGAAATTGCCGTTACAGGACCGCGTTCCGTCCGGGTCCGCAGCTCATACATGATTGGTCGCTGGATGCTTGCGATCGTCATTGTTGCACTGTGCGTCGGAGGAACATATTTCGGATATCGGGAAGTGTCCTCTCTCAATCGATTAAGAACAGTAGGAAAGCAGTACGAGGGGGTTGTTGAATACACGCACGAATCGTCGGGAAAGAGTCATACCTACCAAGTTAATTATCGATTCGAAGCAAATGGAAATATCATTTTTGACAGCGATAAGATCGATAAGGAAATGTTCGATAGTTTGGTGATTGGAGGGCCAATCGTCGTTACCGCCCTTCCAGACGACACGGCGACACATGTTGCGGGAGTTGTCACGACTCAGAATATCGATGGCCTTCGAAACCAGTGGTTTTGGGGAACTTTTCTACTGGTTGTTTTCGCAGGTGCTTGTCTTTTGCAACTGGAAGTTCAATGCCGACAGGAGAGATCGGTCCTCACGACTTGGATGGCGTCGCCCGCTTTTATCGATGACATAAGCGCACCATCTAAGGGCAGGTATCAAACGTGCGATATCGCCTATCGTTATCGTGGAAACTCGGGTGAAGCGGTTTCACGTACCGATCAGCTCAGCGCACTCTTAGCCGGGACTCTGAAACTCGGTCAATGGACCACCGTACTAGTGGCTCCGGACGATGATGCAAAAGCCCGGCTCCTCGTGACGTTGTCGTCCGTCGAGGTTTACGTTCCCACTGAGATGTGAGACTGGGAGTCCGGTTTCGCCCTCAAATTGCGGTGTTGAGGCAGTGTAAACTAAAGTCTATGAAATTGTTTGTTGACACCGGCGATATCGAGGAAGTGAGACAGGCGGCAGAGTGGGGGATATTGGACGGTGTGACCACCAATCCTACACTTATTGCAAAGTCTGGACATGGATTCAAAGAAACGGTCCTTAAGATTTGCGATCTGGTGCCAGACGGAGCAATCAGTGCGGAGGTAGTTGCCACAGACTATGACACGATGCTCAAGGAAGCGCTTGAAATCCACTCCTGGCACCCGAACATCGTGGTCAAGGTTCCTTTGATCGAGCCTGGCATTCGACTTGTCAAAACCCTCTCAGACAAAGACATTCGTACGAACGTGACGCTCGTGTTCACGGTTTCTCAGGCCCTTTTGGCAGCAAAGGCGGGAGCAACGTTTATCAGCAACTTTGTTGGCCGTGTGGACGACATTTCTGACGAGGGAATGGCAGCCGTAGCCAAGACAGTTCAAATGGTCGACACATATGGATACGATAGCGAGGTCTTGGTTGCTTCGGTTCGGCACCCCTTACACGTTGTCCAAGCAGTTGAGGCAGGCGCCCACATTTGCACACTTCCGTTCAAGATCATGGGAATGATCTTCAAGCATCCGCTAACCGATGCCGGACTGAAGAGATTCCTGGGTGACTGGAACGAGGCTGGACTGAGTATCTTTCCGAAAGCTTAATTCGATGGATTGCAAAGTCGACTCGCTCGACCACTTTGTACTGACCGTCCGCAACATTGAAGCGGCGGTCAGTTTTTACGTGAACGTTCTTGGGATGGCTGAGATTCATTTTGGGGGACGGATTGCGGTTGGCTTCGGCGCCCAAAAGATCAATCTGCACCTCGAGGGGGCCGAAATTTCGCCACATGCATCGATTCCGACACCGGGATCGGCAGACATGTGCCTCATATCCCAAACTCCCCTGGATCAATGGCTGGCCCACCTAGCGGCACATGGAGTAGCGGTTGAATTAGGTCCGGTGACTCGCACCGGCGCCGTCTCGGGGTTGACGTCTATTTACTTCCGCGACCCGGATGGAAACCTTATCGAAGTCTCAAATCGCGAGTGAGGACATCCGATGAATCTGTCCAATGGGACCGCGCGTACCAACGTCGCCTTCGGACCAAGAGACGAAACCTGGAGATGTTCTCCAGGTAGGTGATTTAGGCGCCTTACTTTTTGATGATGGACTTGTAATCATCCGCGACCCTCACCGGAGTTGCGTCATCCTGGCCGGAGTTGCGTCATCCTGGCCGGAGTTGCGTCATCCTGGCCGGAGTTGCGTCATCCTGCCACGTGTGGGCATTTGGAAAGCCCAATTGAAGAACCCAATTCAGTTTCGCGACTGCAACTTTCACATAATTCTGAAACTTTGATATAATGGGCTCGATGGATAAAGGGAAGTCCAATCGATTCGAGATTCCGCCCGCACTTGGCGGTTTCTTAGCTTTAATGGTGGTTGCCGCCGTTGCAGGTGTGCTCCTATGGGTGGCGGGTGAGCAGAATGCCCAGTACGGCGAATCGGTGTTTTGTGGAATACCGTTCTTTGTCGGCTTTGCCACTTCGATGTTTGTTCGTCCAAGGCAGCGCCTAACTTACTGGACATGTGCTCAGGGAGCGTTGTGGGCAATCGCGTTCGTCTGTATCGGAATCCTCGCTTTCTCAATCGAAGGGATCGTGTGCATCCTCATGGCGGCTCCCATTGTGATCCCGCTAGCGCTCTTAGGGGCAGGAGTCGGATTTGGCCTTCGCCAATACTTGATTCGTCGCCGGGATCAGCATATTTCGGTTGCGGTTGTCGTAGGGCTCTTTCCGCTGCTGCTATCGAAAGAGGTCAGGCAGCCCCAGCAATTTGTCGAGCGCGTGGAGTCAACAGAAATCACGATTCATGCTGCGCCGGAGAAGGTTTGGCCCTATGTCTGCTCTCTTGGCACTTTGCCTGCGCCGCATGAAGTTCTCTTCCGAGCGGGTATAGCCCATCCCATTCGGATCGATCTGCCCCAGCCCTGGGTGGGGGGGAAGCGGTTCTGCCGTTTGTCAACGGGAGATATGCCCGAAGTGGTTGAGGTCTTTGAGCCCAATCGTCGCCTTGTTTTTCGAGTGCTGGCGACCCCGCCCACTATGAAGGAAACCAGTCCGTATGGGGAAATCAGGACGGCGCACCTCACTGGCTACTACGTATGCCGACGTGGCGAATTCAAACTGGAGCGGCTAGAAAATGGGGACACTCAGGTTATTGGCACCAGTTGGTACGCGTCGCGAATTGCGCCAGATCCCTATTGGGCACTCTGGACTGAGGCAATCGTCGATCAGGTTCACCGTCGCGTTATGGATGAGATCAAACGTCGTGCCGAGCGGTTACGCTAGAATCAACCATGCGTTACCAAGACCAGGTTGTACGAGCCACACAGAAGGCTTTGGACGATGTTTGTCGGGCAGCGGCATCCGTTCCGGCAGATAAATTGGAATGGGTTCCCATGGGAGACGCCCGGTCTGTTTTGAGTCAGATGCAAGAGGTCGCAACGGCCGGAGCATGGTTTCTCCCGATCGTCCGCGATCGCAAGCCGCCCGAGTTCGATGAGCACGCCAGAAGGGAGGCGGTGCGCCTTCGAAGAAGCTTCGACACGATTGAGAAGTGCATCGAGGGCGGCCGGGACACCACTTCCGAGTTGTGCCGCGCGATTGCCGCGTTTCCGGACAGTGCGCTTGAAGACGAGATGCGTCTCCCCTTTGGCGGCGGGGTCGTCATGACCATGGCCGATGTACTTGGCATGCACCATTGGAACATGGTCTACCACTTGGGCCAGATCAATCAGATCCAACTCATGCTTGGCGACCGCGAGATGCATTAGGCGCATCCCGTTAGTCGGGTAAGGCGCGTAGGTCCGAGGGAAGTTCACGACTCCCTAGCCACGCTCCTGATGTAATAGAGATTCCGATCCCACCACCTAGAAGGCGGGGCTGCATAGAGATCTGGTCGATCCCTTGCCATTCTCGGCTCATGGGCGTTGGTCTCCTTAACCGAATCACCAAGGGTCAGTGCGCCCGCGACTTCATCAATCGAATTGGAATCGCCTGCCCTAGCCTTTCAGTCCTCTTTTCGCCTTATACCGCCCCGCCGCGCCATCTCCAGTCTTTGCCCGCCAGGAGCGAAACAGGTCTTCTTCGCGACCCCCTAAGTGCGACGCCCAAGAAGTACAAGACGTTGCAGAACCGTCATTTGGATTCAGTTTCGTCAAAAAGGTTAACGACCCCTTGACATGAAGGGGGTCGGGAGGTACCATATACGACTGTCAGCGGCTGAGCCACTAGCGAAAAGCGAAGTGAGAAACAGACGCCGGCCAGCGAAGAAAGCTCTTTGAAAGTTGCATAGCGATTGAATAGAAGCAAAGTATCGAGCACTCGAAAGAAGCTACATGTTTAGCAAGCTAAAGAGGGTGTACGACGAATGCCTAGGGACAAGTTGCCGATGAAGGGCGCGAAAGCGGCGAAACGCTCAGGGGAGCTGCACAGAAGTGTTGATCCTGAGATCCCCGAATGGAGAAATCCTGTTGGAGTAATGTCCAGCAATCCATAGCTGAATACATAGGCTGTGTGAAGGTAACCCGGTGAACTGAAACATCTAAGTAACCGGAGGAAAAGAAATCGAAGAGATTCCGCAAGTAGCGGCGAGCGAACGCGGATCAGCCTAAACTGGTCGGTTTACCGGCCAGGGTCGTGGGGCCACTACTACCATCCCTTGAATCAAGCCTAGCGGTTTGATTCGAGGTTGGTAGAAACGAAGATTGAGCAAGTTAACGAAACAAGACTGGAACGTCTGGCCATAGAGGGTGACAGCCCCGTACGTAAAAACCCATACAAATTCAAGTGGTACCCGAGTAACACGGAGCACGTGGAACCCCGTGTGAATCTGCCGAGACCACTCGGTAAGGCTAAATACGACTTGTCACCGATAGTGCATCCAGTACCGTGAGGGAAAGGTGAAAAGAACCCCGGGTAGGGGAGTGAAATAGAACCTGAAATCGTACAACCCACAAACAGTCAAAGCACCATGTTCGGAGCAATCCGATCAAGTGTGATGGCGTACCTTTTGCAGAATGAGCCTGCGAGTTATTGGTGTTGGCAAGCTTAAGTCGTTTAGCGACGGAGGCGGAGGGAAACCGAGTCTGAATAAGGCGCCAAGTCAGCATCAGTAGACCCGAAACTGCGTGATCTAGCCATGGCCAGGTTGAAGTGGTGGTAACACACCATGGAGGACCGAACTCATTGATGTTGAAAAATCTCGGGATGAGCTGTGGTTAGTACGGTGAAATGCCAATCGAACGCAGAGATAGCTGGTTCTCCCCGAAATGCATTTGGGTGCAGCGTTTTGCGTTGTTCTTTGGGGGTAGAGCACTGAATGGGCTAGGGGGTTTACCGACTTACCGAACCCAACCAAACTCCGAATACCATTGAATAAGCAAGGCAGTGAGACGGCGAGTGATAAGATCCGTCGTCAAAAGGAAAATAATCCAGATCGACAGCTAAGGGCCCTAAACGAAGACTAAGTGTGAAACGATGTGAGATCGCGTAAACAGCCAGGAGGTTGGCTTGGAAGCAGCCACCCTTTAAAAAGTGCGTAACAGCTTACTGGCCGAATGTGATCTTGCGCGGAAAATGTAAGGGGGCTAAAGTCTTCTCCCGAAGCTTCGGGATTGTAGTAATACAATCGGTAGGGGAGCGTCGTGTTCAGCAGTGAAGCTTGAGCGGAAGCACAGGTGGAGCGGACACGAGTGAGAATGCAGGCATGAGTAGCGATTACACAGGTGAGAATCCTGTGCGCCGAAAACCTAAGGTTTCTCCGGCTATGTTCGTCAGACGGAGGTTAGGCGGTACCTAAGGCAAGGCCAGAAGGCGTAGCCGATGGATTTCCGGTAGATATTCCGGACCCAGGTATATGAGCCATGGGAGGACGCTTCTTGATATCTCATCCCACACTGTTGGTTGTTGTGGGCTAGACCTAGGCTGGGCCTCTTGAAAGAGGGGCGGAAAGGCCGAAGTCGGGGAATGTGCGCCTTAATCGGCAAGCTTAACTGAGATTGAGGGGGGCCGAGAAAATCCCCACAGCGTTAATCATATATCTGACCGTACTGCAAACCGACACAGGTAGGTGAGTCGAGGAGACTCAGGCGTTCGAGAGAACTCTCGTTAAGGAACTAGGCAAATGAGCCCCGTAACTTCGGGATAAGGGGCGCCCCGCAAGGGGCCGCAGCGAAGCATCCCAGGCGACTGTTTACCAAAAACACAGGTCTCTGCTAAGACGAAAGTCGATGTATAGGGGCTGACGCCTGCCCAATGCCAGTAGGTTAATAGGAGATGTCAGCGCAAGTGAAGCATTGAATTGAAGCCCTGGTGAATGGCGGCCGTAACTCTAACGGTCCTAAGGTAGCGAAATTCCTTGTCGGCTAAATACCGACCCGCATGAAAGGCGTAACGACTTGGGAACTGTCTCAACGAGAAGCTCGGTGAAATTGTAGCACCCGTGAAGATGCGGGTTATGCGTAGTAGGACGGAAAGACCCCATGGAGCTTTACTACACCCTGTCATTGTGAATTGGATACTCGTGTAGAGCGTAGGTGGGAGCTTCGGCACCAATGGAACACCACCCTCGATTATCTGGTTCACTAACTGTCGCCCTTATCGGGTGACAAGACAATGACTGGCGGGTAGTTTGACTGGGGCGGTCGCCTCCCAAAATGTAACGGAGGCGCCTAAAGTTGCACTCAGGCTGGTTGGAAATCAGCCGTTGAGCGTATAGGTATACAGTGCGATTGACTGCGAGACACACAGGTCGAGCAGGGACGAAAGTCGAGCTAAGTGACCCTCTGATTGTGCGTGGGCACGTCAGAGTTCATCGGATATAAGCTACCCTGGGGATAACAGGCTGATCTTGCCCGAGCGCTCACAGCGACGGCATGGTTTGGCACCTCGATGTCGGCTCGTCGCATCCTGGGGCTGTACACGGTCCCAAGGGTTCCGGAGTTCACGGATTAAAGCGGCACGCGAGCTGGGTTCAGAACGGCGTGAGCCAGTTCGGTCCCTATCCACTACGCACGCAGGAAACTTGAGAGGAGTCGCTCTTAGTACGAGAGGACCGGAGTGAATCGACCTCTGGTGTACCAGTTGTGCCGCCAGGCGCAGACGCTGGGTAGCCACGTCGAGCAGTGATAAGCGCTGAAAGCATCTAAGCGCCAAGCACACCTCAAGATTAGGTTTCCCATCAAATGAGTAAGACCCCCGGAAGACTACCGGTTTGATAGGTCGCGGCTGTGAGTGTAGTAATACATTAAGGTGAGCGATACTAAGTGGTCGAGGGCTTGTAAACATTTAGCCTCTTCCGTAGGTTTGATACTTTCTTCTATTCAGTTATATGCAACTTTCAAAGCGCTTTAGGCGCTGAACAGTTTCCGGGTGACCATGGCGAGGAGGTCACACCCGTTCCCATCCCGAACACGGCAGTTAAGCTCCTCAGCGACGGAAGTAGTTGGTCCGCAGGGTCCCGCGAGATAGGTGCGTCGCCCGGTTATAAATTAAATAGCCCCTCGCAAGAGGGGCTTATTTTTTGTATTGAAGGGTTGGGTGGTTTCGAGTTCCGGTGGCGACGGCGTCTGGTTCATAGGTTGCGGGATCGTTGTCCCTTGGGCGCAGAATGGTCTACGAAAGAAGAGTGTGCCGCCATGATGACGAGGAACAGTGCAATTTCGAGTGCGATGGCGCGATTCGCGGCGAGGTAACGCAACGTGATATTAGCTGTGAAGACACTAAGCAAGGTTTAGATCGAGAGGGAAGCTGTTGTATCTTCCTATCATGCTATTAGAACTTATCTGCTTGCAGGTTCAGGGGGCAATTCTGACCCGGCAGCCGAATACTGTCGATGTCGTGACCTATCAGCAGGTTTTGCATAGCTTGCCAAATGGATCGCCGGACCCATTTTCTCCGGATAATTTCTTTGTACGCCAGACAACACACTTCCATCTCTTGGCGGATTCTGACGCGGTTCAGCCCGACCAGAACGGAACAAGGAGTTTCTTGATCCCTGGAATGAAATTTGAAGGTCATGAGTGGTACGAGGAGACTGGCAAATCGCCTAAGGCGCTGGCGGCTTCTTTCAAATTGATTTCGTCCCCATTCAATAGGGCGGATTTTAAGAAGCACAGGACTTCTTGGGGAAATTCGGACGACCAAGTGCAACCGATTTATAAGGGCAATCATGGCGTGGCATACGAATGCACGACAACCACGGATGAGGTTGAGACACATCGTATTGGCACTAAGCGAGTGACACGTACGAAGCATCGCGACTCTTGGTCGCTATGCGTCAACCTGGTCTCCGAAGGTCAATTCTATGATCCCGCTCGTTGTGTCTATGTCGACAAAACCCATGTCTGTGTGGATCCTCCCGTTTACGGATATTAGTGTTTAGTCGGACTCAAGTTTTTGACAGGAAGTCGTGGGTGTTCGAAAACCTCAAGGTCCAACCGCCATGGGTCTTGGTAGATCCAATCGGGAGGTCGTTCGAATTGCCAGGCGCACTGAGGAATATTTTGAATCGAGTGGAAGTCGACCACTAACGGTGACGGAAGGTACGTCAGGTCCGTAAGAGCCACGAGTCCACGCAAGCACGAAGCCGGTTTGGGCACCCGATGCCAAACTCTCTTGGGAGAATTGGATCCGCAATACTGCTTGCACAGGATGACTGCTGCGGAAAGGCGCTTAAGGAGGTGGACACCTTCAAGTTGTGGAATGGGAATCGAGTGCCCCAACTGGAAGCGCTGAGTTTGCTCGCGACGAGGCGCCGTATCGTCGAAGTTCGGCCAACCCATTCGAGTTGCTGTGGTGTCGCGAGCTTCTATATGACGGTGGTCACGTTGCAACCATTCCAAACTGCACGGCATTTATTCGCTATGGTCTACTGGTTGACCTCAGAGGGACTTAGTCATGCCCAAGCTCAGACGTCGAACAACTGGGACATGGCCAAGCTTGGTACGCCGGACTCCCTGGTTGCCAGGAAAGAGATTCTTGCAGCCGGAGAGACATCTGTTCCCTGTCGTAAGATGGTGGCGGTGTCCGGAACCAGGTCCGCACCGCAGCGGGCCCGGCACTCGAAAGGCTGGTTCCTAAGGGCACTTTGCCGCTGCCTTAGGAACCAGCCTGTCATTTGTGCGGCAAAGGCGACGCGCCCTCATGCGGTCCTCGAGAAGTTCGACAATGATCAGTAAACGGTGCCGCCGCTCGAGTTTAGTTTGCTGACGAACAGCCCGGTTACCCCTGATGTGGCGGTCATACTCACGACGGAGAGGGCGTTACCGGACGCGTCTACGTAATAAGCAGCGGTGGTTGCTGGATTCGTGCCAAGGCGTTCGCTGTAAACCAACGATCCGCTTGGGTTGGTTTTGTTTAGGTATAGACCGGCAACGCCGCTCAGATTGGTCATATTGACCATCGAATAAGCGTCTCCAGAACCGTCGACCACGTAGGCGAATGGGGATGCAGCCGGAGTGATACCGAGTCGGAAATTGTAGATAACAGTCCCGGTAGAGTTTAACTTCGTAAAATAGAGCCCGCTTGTGCTGTTCAGGCCAGTCATATTGGCAACGGTGTAGACATTTTGTGCAGCGTCCAGAACATCGGCGAAGGGAGCGCTTACGGCGTTGGAGCCGATTCGGTCTGCGTAGACGACACCACCGTTGGAATTGAGCTTGGTGACGTAAAAGCCGGCCTCGCCGTTTGTCCCGGTCATGCTGGCGAGTGCGTAGCCGTTGCCTGAACCGTCGAGGCGGGCGTCGAACGGTGCAGAGGCGGGATTGGATCCAATGCGTTCGCTATAAAGGGAAGATCCGGTGGCACTCAGCTTGCTGAAGTACAACCCAGCAACGCCATTGAGAGCGGTCATGTTAGCAACGGAGCAGAGGTTCTCTCCTGAATCCAATGTCGCTGCAAATGGAGACGTAGCCGCGTTGTACCCAAGGCGGCCATTGTAGACCAACGTTCCACTTGAACTTAGTTTAGAGAAGTAGAGGCCGGACACTCCGCCAACCGAAGTCAAACTTGAAACGGTAAAGGCGTTATCGGAGGCATCCACATCTGCCCAAAAAGGAGCGCCTGCTGGGTTGTAGCCCAGCCTCTCGCTGTAGACGGATGTCCCGGTAGCATTCGTTTTTACAAAGTAAAGGCCTGAAACACCGTTTAGCGAGGTTGCGTTGGCAATGGTGAATGCATTGCTGGACAAGTCGACCGCGCCACCGAAAGTCCCCGCAGTCGGTTTCGTTCCAAGTTGATCCGAGTAAACGGTCGTTCCAGTGCTGTTCACCTTGGTTAAGTACAACCCTGACACTCCACTCAGAGCGGTCATACTTGCAAGAGTGTAGGCACTCCCGCTGTTATCGAGCATCGAAACGAATGGAGATGTCGCGGGGCTCGTGCCGAGACGGTCGCTGAACTGTACCGAACCACTCAGGTTTAGCTTGATTGAGAATAGCCCGGATACCCCTGCCAGCGAGGTCATGTTCGAGACGATATGGATGTTTCCTGATGAATCCAACCCGGCGGCAAAAGGAAGGGAAGTCGCCGCGGTTCCAAGCCTCGTCGTGTAAGTCACCGCCCCACTCGAGTTGATCTTGGTTACGTATAAACCGG
>Ga0302192_10002515_pt1 | contig 11520 bp, 13 predicted proteins | sample II_Bog_E3_2_FD_200230 | JGI IMG/M metagenome (GOLD analysis project Ga0302192, IMG submission 200230) | Peat permafrost microbial communities from Stordalen Mire near Abisko, Sweden - II_Bog_E3_2 | ecosystem: Environmental > Terrestrial > Soil > Wetlands > Peat | place: Sweden: Abisko...
CGCACCGGACGCGGGATTCCAAGGAACTGCGGACCCCGGAAGAGGTATTGCGGCAGCATCGGGAGCTTGCGGCGCAGCACGGCCACCAAGCGGATAGAGGCTATTATTGTCCAACCCCCGCCAAAGTAAAATCACCCTGCTCTTGTCGGACTCCGGGAAGATGTAACGTCGCTGCCTTTACTGTTCTGGACTCTCCTCATCGCCTTCCTGCATTGAGAGTCGCCAGAAATCATCATTTTGGTAGCGCTCCGCCAGGGCTTCCATATCAACCGGTGTCGAACTGGTCGTGAAGTCGAAGTTGCCGATCAGATTGACGTTGCGCCAGGCGACGGGCGATGTCCTCTTGAGAACCTTGACCGCTTCCAGGTCGCCTGCGGCCAGCTTCTGCTCGTATACCCGCGAGAGGAGCAGGGTGTTGTAGTAGATGATAGCGTTGGCGATCAGCCGCGAGCATTCGTTCCAAATTTGCTGCTCCGCTTCAGTCTTCACGCGAAATTTTCCGGAGTTGACGTAGGAGATCGCGCGCCGCATCCGGTGGTAGGCTTCTCCGCGGTTTAGCGCCTTCTGCACGCTCTGTCGGAGACCGGAATCGTCAATGAAGTCGAGGATGTAGATGCTTCTGAGGACGTTGTCCAGCTCCCAAAGCCCCTTCTTGGTCTGGTTTTGACGGGCATAGGAGCTCAGTTTGCGCACGACCGTCGCCTGGGTCACATCCTTTTGCACAAGTGATGCCAGGATACGCTGGATGTTAGGCCATTCCTTGACGATCAACGCATCGAAGGTCTTCCGCGCTGGTTTGATCAGATAGTGGGCGTAGTGGTTTGGATGCTGGAAGCCGACCAGACTAGCCATTTTCTTGTGTAGGTCGCGATACCGCGGCGCGAATTGGTAGCCCGCGAAGAACAGCAAGAAGAAGTTCACCTGGTTGGTGCCGTGGGTGTCGGTGGAATGCCGTTCCGGGCGAATGTCGGTCGTGTTGTTGTACAGAATGTCGAAGACGAAGTGCGATTCATGCTCGTGCGTACCGATGATGCGTGCGTTGCAGGGAACATGGTTGGTGACCAGCGTGCAGGCGCTCACACCTTTATTCAACCCAAAGTATTTGCTGCCATGCCGGGCATTGATGGTGTGGATCTGGGTTTCGATGCGCTGGCCGTCGCTGCTGGAATGCTTCAGATCACCGATGTCGTACTGATCGAACATGGACAGCTTGGCAGTGGCGTTAGCGATCTCGTCGTTGCCGGTATGCAGCGTCTCGGCCCGCAGAAAGTTGCGCGCCGTGGTTACAAGTGCTGAATAGCTGAGGCCGGAGACCTCCGCCATCTTCCATAAACCCATGTTGGTTCCCATGGCAACGACGCAGGCAAGAACATGGCGTGAATCAGCATCCTGTTTCACGTAACGGCCCAGCACATGGGTAAAGGCGCTCAGAAAGTTGGTCTTTTCAGCGACGAATCGCAAAAGATCAGCGACGCCAATGCCTGGCAACTGCCCATAGAACGGACTGTTGGTGGGTTCCTCTTCCGTGGGATAAATCAGCGTCCAGCGGCGTTTGTCGCCCGTGCCGGTGATCTTGATGTGTTTGTTTTCGCTGTTCTCGATGCGCTGATTGACGCGCTCGTACTTTTCTTCCAGTTCTACGCGCAAGGCGGCGAGCGTTTCCTCGATCGGCGCCAGCAGAACAGGAGAGCCAATCTCGCGCAGCACGGCGTCCTTGTCCTTCCAGCGCTCGGCGCTGATCAGATCATCCTCGAAGCTGCGGAAATCGTTACTGTCGCGGATGTACACGTTGCCTGCCTCCAGCGCATTGCGTAGCTGACGATAGACGAGGAACTCGTAGCGATCAACCTCCAGACGTTTGTCTTTGCGTTTGTCAGCCACAGTGTACATATAGCGCTGCACCCCTTTGGCAATCACGCCTGTCGGAAAGTCGGCAGGAGGTGCTTGCCGAAGTGACTTGCCCTCGCGGAGAAGACTCTGCAAGAAGTCCACTGCTTCGAGCAGCGGCGCATCCTCGACCAGGCCGGCGAAGTCCAGGTTGCAGAACAGATGCCGCAGGTTGAGCTTGAACTTGAAATGGAGAGTACCGTAGTAGGCCCATTCAAAGCCGGTCCTGTCGAACTCGATCTTTTGCATATACTCCGAGACCTGAGCAAAGCGTTCGGGATTGAGTAGAGAGAACGCCTTCTGCCTGACCATGGAAAAGGGTGTCCAGTCCTCAATTGATGGGTCGAGAAACAGGTTCAGAACCTGCCCGCCAGCCTTCAGATTGGTACTCGCTTCCGTCATCGCTTTCAGGGCGGCTGCCTCAGCCGCGAGTTTGGCCTCCTGCTCGTATTGATCGACGAGATGAATGAAGGCCTCGATCAGGTTGTCGTTGATCTGCCGGAAGCGGTGAGAGGCAAAACACAGCAGATACAACCGGGCCGTCGGGGCAGCCATCCGTTGTAACTTGTAGACGGTGTAGAACTGGACCAGCGACGCGTAATATCGCCCACTCTCGGTGGAGATACGGGCGCTTGCAAGAAAGTGTCCAGCGAATGCGTGCAGCGGCGCGAAAGATTGACGGCGTGCAACTTCCTGCCGTAGTTCCTTGTAGCTGAAATCTTTTGGTTCGCGCTTGAGCGCGCCTATCCAACAAGCGGATTCGCCGGTCTTCAGCAACGTATCGAGCTGGTCCCTGATCTCAGACGTGAGCGCGTCGTCGAGAAGACATGTGAGGCGTTTACGTTCGCCTGTAACTACCATGCCTACCATGTCCTGCAGAAAGGTATAGGCTGGGGCGACAAGGTGCTGCTGATTCAAATACTGTAGAGATTCGCGCAGGATATAAATAGGCTGAGTCGAGAGCATGGCGGTGCGCTGTGCGCGACGTTCCAGCTCCGCCCTGAGCGCGTTGTCGCAAAGACGAAACCCCAACAGTTCAAGGATGCTCTGCTGTAGGGCGTACTGGGTCGGTCGGGACGGCATATTGACGGCCGTTAGATCTGTTCCGGGGAAATATCGTCCGAGAATATGGCGCAGGTCATCATGCACTGCCTCATGGTTGTATTGGAAAAACTGATGCTTGGCCTTGAAATAGCCGAGCTGTAGTATCAGATGCACGGCGACCGGCGTAGTGCGGGAATCAATCATCCGCCGTTCAGCTTCACTCAGATCGAAGTATGCTAGCCGGTCCTCGTCGGTAAAACGCGGCAATCCATACAGATCGTCGATTTCGTGCAGGGTGAGAATCGACAGGCGATGGGAATCGTCGGCAATGTGCGGTGTCAGAACTTCCCCCCTCTACGCAACGAACCAACAATGTTCAGTTCATATCCAGGCCGCTGAAACGGTCAGTAAGGGAGATCGCTCTGGGTGTCGCGAAAACGAAGGTTTTCAGGACATTGCCGCAAAGCCAGGATCGGACCCTTTTGCGCTCCCTAAAAGTGTCTCACAACTTGTCCCTGAATCTATGTTCGATATACCTGCTCTCTTGGTATGATTTGGGACATGCGCATAGGCTACGCTCGTGTCTCCACCGACGACCAGACTCTCGACCTGCAAAAGGACGCACTGAAACGCGCCAAATGCCGGGAGGTCTACGAAGAACAAGCCAGCGGAAAGAACACTGGCAGGCCCCAACTGGAAGGCTGCCTCAAGAGTCTGCGAGCTGGCGACACGCTCGTTGTATGGAGGCTGGATCGGCTCGGACGAAATCTGGCCGATCTGGTAAGGCTCATCGCGGAACTGGAACAACGCAAGGTCAACTTTGAATCGCTGACGGAGAAGATCGAAACGAATTCTCCAACTGGCCGCCTCGTCTTCCACGTTTTCGCCGCCCTGGCAGAATTCGAACGCAACCTCATCCGCGAAAGAACCGTTGCTGGCCTTACGGCCGCTCGTGCCCGTGGCCGAAAGGGTGGCCGCCCTCCCAAACTTTCTGCCAAAGAGATCAAGACTATCCGCGCCTTGCTGAAAACAGCCGACATCTCGGTTGCAGAGATAGCTGCCCGCTTTGGCATCGCCCGTTCCACCCTCTACCGAACCATCCTCAAGCCTGCCGCCTGAGTCGATTTTACTTTCGCGGGGGATGGGCAATAATAGCCAAGAACAAGGCGAATCTTCATACACCGGAAGCCCTGGCCGCGCACGAGGCACGGATGGTCTTCAAGCGTCTGATTTTTCTGCACTCGCGTCCGGTCACCGGCACATTTGACCTGGCGCACTTGCTGGCGATTCACCGTGCGCTGTTTCAGGATGTGTATCCCTGGGCGGGCCGCGTACGTTCCTGCGATCTGTCGCTCGGCCCGGTGAGCTTCTGTTCGGCTCAATGGCTGGAAACTTCCCTGACGGCACTGTTCAGCGAGCTGGCGCGGGAAAACTGGCTGCGGGAGCGCGACGCGGAGAGGTTCGCCCACGGCGCGGCCTACTACTTGGCCGAACTGAATGCGATCCATCCCTTCCGCGACGGGAACGGCCGGACGCAACGGGAGTTCATCCGAGAACTGGGGCTGTCGGCCGGCCATAAAGTCCGCTGGGCGCCGATCACGCAATTCGAGATGTACACTTCGTCCAAACTTTCGATGGCTACCAAAAACCCGATTGGCCTGGTTCACATCTTGCGAAAAACACTGGGCCTGAATTGACCGTAGACCGGCTTGAGCGACGGATTCATAACCCGTGGGCCGATTACAAAACGGTCTCAGGCGTATTTTGGATAGCCAGGGCCAGTCGGCATTGCTCCGTGTTCGTCCTGGGGGCTTTCTGCTCGATCTAGCACGGCTCTACACTTGGGCACAAAGGCTGGACCGACCCCACCATCATCAGCAAGGTTTTTGTTTTTGTACTTGCGCGGGGTGGGTGCGGGAGGGGCGCTAGCGCCCTCCCGCTGAATGCGAGCGAAGCTCGCTGACCGCCCGTTAGGGCGCTCCTTTTCTGCGTAGCGCAGCGGAGCAGCGGGGACCGCTTCGGAGTTCTCCACAGCTTCGGGGTGAGCGACTACTAAAAAGTCTATTTATCTTATCTATTTAAAAGGGGGGGCGTTTCACCGTACTAAAACAACAAAAAAGGGGGGCGTTTCACCGTATATAGGGGGGGCGTTTCACCGTGGAAAACTTTCAGAATCCAAAGGGTTTTCAACAGAGGGGGGCGTTTCACCGTACCCTTTTAGCCCTGCTGCTCACTGTGTTTTCTGGGGTACAGCAAGGCGGCTGGCATGAATAGCAAAGCCCCCCTTGGCCTTCGTGATGATGAGACCGGGGTACACCGTCGCAATCTTACGGAGCGCGGCGTTAGCTTCCTTTTTGAAGTCCTTGAGGTCGCCGTAGTCGGTGCCGAGCTGGCTGCGCAACTGCTCCCAGGAAATGAATTGCGGGGGCAGGTTCTTTTGCACAATGACGAAAGCGCGGTAAGAGATCAGCGCGTAAAGATCGAGGGCCAAGGGCGAACGCTTCAAGGCCCGTAGCGCCCGCATATCGACGGGAACGGGCGAAGCAATCACCGCACTAAAGAACTTCTCGCCTAGCTGAATCCAGCTTTCCCAAAGTGCTGACTGATCGGGATGAGGATGCCACCACAGTTCACCCTCTGGCGCTACTGCCATATCGCGCCATGCCTCGCCGGGTGCGCCCGATGGATCAGTCCCCGTCGCCTGGAAACTGATGTGACACCGGAACAAGCGGCGCATTTGGTCTTTCAGGCGTTTGCTGTCGCTGCGCTTCCCTCCTCCAGTGTTTGGGTTGAGGCCAACGGCGCGGACAAACTCGTTGAGGCTACGACCCAAAATAAGACGGCGGCTTTTCGTCCGCACTGCTTCGGTAATGGCCCAAAACAAAAGCAGCCGGGGGATGGTTCCATACGGGTAGCCGATGGATTTGTCTTTGTCACCGTCCCAGCCGGGCTGAATGAGCAGGGCGCTATTGCCAGTGCGCCGAATCCACCGTGGTGAACTGTCGCCGGGGTCGCTGTGTGGAAGAGTGCAGAGGACAAGCTGACGCGCAATAAAGGCGCGTTCGGCTGCGTCCGGCTCCGAATGGATGGCTAACGCGGCGTCAACAAGTTCAAGCTGTGCGCGAGTGGGGGGCTTGAATTTCTTGACAAGGGATTTTGCAAGGGGGATCTCTCCTGCCTGGACGAGCCCTTCCTCGCCGCGCTTCCCTGCCCCGCTTTTCACCATGCGCTCAAACTCCCTGCAATATATTCATATAGCAATATATTGCTATAGCCCTATGCCTCGCCGCTGTAGGGCTGCGGCTTACCGTACTTTGCACAAAGGTCGTTGATCGCCTCACCTAGCAGTTGTTTCAGGTTTCTGCCGGTGTTCTTTGGCTCGGCCTGAACGAGCAACAAAGCCCGGCGCACTTCCGGCGAATAGTGCCCACCGATCAATACCGTCGCCGATGGGGTCTTCGCTTTCGCGGCTGAGGGCGCTGCCGGGGCCGTGGCCTGTTGCGGTTGATGTCCTGCCGCGGCTCTAAGCCCTGCGGTTAATGCGCTTTTCTTCATGTCGTCCCTCCTTTAGGGCTATAGCAATATAGGAGTATAGGGCGCTCGTTTCCTGTGCGGCCTTCCCCTTAGGCTCAAACTCGGCGGCGCTCTGGCCGATATTCCCGGCGTCACCATGAGCGGCGCGGCCAAAGATCACGACCGGGCAAACGGCAAAGCCCTGCTCGGTCGCGGCCTCTTGGGTTTCTATGTGGCGCTTTCCCTGTACCGGCGCACGATTGACCAACACGGCGGAGGGTGGATTTCCGGCCAGCGTCAACACATCCTTGAGGCTCCCAAGAGTTTCAATGTCGTATAGCTGCGGCTGGATGGGCATCAAAACGAAGTCGGCAGCTTTGGCGGCGGCTATCAGTGCGTCCGTACTCTTGCCGGGAGTGTCGATAATGGCAAAGTCTGCGCCTCCCTTGGCGGCGGCTTCGAGTACCTGGCCCAATCGGGAAACCTGACAGGAGACAACGGCGGGCGCTTCCTGGCCTCGCCGGTCGCTCCAATTCGCGGCGGTCGTCTGCGGGTCAAGGTCGATCACGGCAACAGAACGGCCAGCCAAAACCGCCTCTACGGCTATTCCTAGCGCCGTTGTGGTCTTCCCGTTCCCGCCTTTTTGCCCAATGATCGCTAAAACTTGCATGGTGGCTCCCTCTACGGCTACAGGCCTATAGCCCTGTACGACTATAGGCAGATACGGCTTCAGTGCGCAAGAGAAATTTGCTTAATTTATTATAGTGATTTGCACTATAATAAATTGTGTTGGTGAACATGCGAATCTTTAAGACAAAATGGCTTGCGCGGTTCGCCCGACGCGAGGGGATAGATGACCAGAGCTTACGTGCGGCCATTGAGCGAGCAGAGCAAGGCTTAATAGATGCCGATCTGGGCGGGGGCCTCATTAAGCAGCGCGTTGCCCGCCCAGGACGCGGACGGTCCGGCGGGTATCGCATGATCGTCGGCTACCGCGTAAAGAATCGGGCGGTGTTCCTCTTGGGCTTTGCCAAGAACGAACGAGAAAACATCGAAGACAATGAATTGCTCTCTCTTCGGGAAGCTGCGGAAAGATGGCTTGCTGCCGACGCCGTCAGAATTCAGAAGGAACTTGAGTTGGGCAACCTACAGGAGATCAGTCATGACGAAGAAAACAAATAGCGTGGTGGAGGCAATCCTTGAGATGGCCGATGACCAGCTCCGCAGCGGCCTGATAGATAAGGCAGAGCATGAAAAGATCACCATTCGCCATATGGGCAGTCGCGGACTTGGTATGTCCATGCCGATCAGCGGCGAAGAGGTGCGCATCATGCGTGAGCAGGCGCATATGAGTCAGGCGGCATTTGCCCGCGTCCTCAACCTCACGGTGGGCTATGTCTCGCAATTGGAGCGCGGTATCAGAAAGCCTACCGGGCCTGCACTCAGCTTGCTCAACGTCATTCGGCGTAAAGGTGTTGAGGCTATTCTTATCGATGATGTTGCCGACAGCAAGCAAGGAGTGGCAGCATGATCTGCCTACTTGCGGGCCGTGAGTAACGGAACAGTGAACCTACTTAAAGGCTTAGACCAAACATTGCTGTCACCGGGGGCAATCTGTCTCTAACTCGATGCTGTTTACCGATGAGTAACTGACGGGTTGGCGACGACACACCAACGATGCCGATTTGAAGACCCCGAGTCTCCCTTCTTGCGAAACGAACGAGGCTGGATTCACGCATATTCAGCCGGCGTGATTCTCACGCCCTTGATGAGGATCCAGAGGCCGATGGCGAACTCGAAAGGGATATAGGGGACAACCATATAGAACGGGACGTTGAAGCCGAGGACGGAGAGAATGGTGGCGATGAAGAGCGGAATGACGGTGATGATTCCGTAGATTGAAAGAGCACGAGGTACGAGGCGCGACTTGAACAGGAGCCAGTAAAAGAGGATGGCGCCGGGACTGAAGGCAAGCAGGAGGAGGGTGTAGCCGAAGTTCATCGAGGCGAGGGCGCGGTCTGCCTCAGCGAGGAGAGACGCGGAGGGGGTGGCGGCGAATTGGCTGGAGAGGGCGAGAAGCGGGAAGGCTGCGAGGCGGCTGACTGCGCCGAGCACAGCCTCAAGGAAGTAGAGGGCGCAAGCGGTAAGTGCGGAGAGACGGCCATAGGCGCGAAGAGCCTCGTAAAGGACCACGCCGAGCCAGATGACACCGGCGACGGCGACCATCTCGTCGAGGATGTCGACGCGGAGAAGCCAAGGCCGGGCGGCGATGCGAAGAAGGGCGGCGGAGGTGTCGCCGGGAACACCGAGGCCCATCATGAGAATGAGGCCGCCAGCGAGCGAGGCAAAGAATTGAAGGAGGAAGGCGAAGCCGAGGATGCGAGTGACGGGCTGACGAGCGTTCATGCTGAAGTGCCTTTCTGCGTGTGGCGCTAATGGCGCTACCTGAAAGCGTCCGTCCACGCAATAGGCCGCCGCAAGACCTTTACTCCTTGCTGGGAGGGGCGTCATGGCTGGCTGTGGCCGGGTAGTTGTAAGGCTATACGAAAACCGAAACTTCAAGGTTCCGCACTTGGCACGAAATAGCGGCTATATCTCGGGGTTCCGAGCGGACGACCGGCTGTTCGGAAGTTACTACTTGAGCAATATTCCGCTACGCCGGTCTCTCACGCCGCTAGCGCCCGATATAAGGTCTTGCGCCCGACCTTGAAAAGGGTAGCAATCTTCTGCCGGTCCTCGCCCTGGTTGATCAGTTTGCGGGCGTGGGCGATCTGCTGCGGGGTCAATTTCGGCTTGCGGCCAAACTTCACGCCCCGGCGTTGCGCGGCCTTCACGCCGGCGCGGGTCCGTTCGCTGATTAAGCTGCGCTCCAGCTCGGCCAGTACACCGATCATCTGCCACATGGCCCGGCCTGTCGGCGTCTCTGTGTCGATCTGCTCAGTGAGGGAACGGAATTTTACGCCGCGCTCCCGGAGATCGTCGAGCATGGCGATCAGGTCGCGCAAGCTGCGGCCCAGGCGGTCAAGTTTCCAGACAATGAGCGTGTCGCCGTCCTGCAATGCCTTGAGGCAACGGAGCAGGGCAGGGCGCTTCGTCGTGGCTCCTGACAAACCCTCATCCTTGAAAACTGTCTTGCACCTGGCCCGCTTCAATGCCGCGAGCTGCAAGGCTGTACTCTGGTCGTCGGTCGATACGCGGGCATAGCCGTATTTCATGGGTTAATTATGGCCCTGACATTTGACCCATGCAAGTCCTTGAAAACGCGGGGCGGCGGTCATGGGTCAAAACTTACCCATTGTGCCCCAAACCTGCATAGATAAAGCGGGGACAAAGAGTGCAAGCGACAAGCACAGAGAAGTAACGAGGTGGTGTCCTAACTTGAATCCATCCGCCATGTTCCAATCGGAGGGGTAAAATTTCTAAATTATGATGAAACATCTGGCGATACTTGCTGTGCTGTCGGTCGTCATACAGACCCCAGCGACAGTTCTGGGGCAATCTACCAATAGCACCGTTCAGGCAAGCAGCGGAGTCTCGCTTAAGGATCAAAGCAAGAGCAATAATGCTCCGGAGTCGCCAATTCCTGGTTATGCCGATTCTGGAGCAGGCCCAAAAGATCAGCGCTGGCGTGGCACCCAAAGCAGCAATGATACAGGGCAGACCGTAAGCGTAACTAAACTTCCTCCCGTGTCTGTATCAAAAGACTGGTCCGACTGGGGAGTGTGGGGTTTCAGTGGATTTCTGGCTATAGTCGGCGGCCTGCAAGCGTGGTTTCTATACAAAACGCTCAGGGCCATTAAAAGGCAGGTCGACATTATGGAACAGGGATTGGATCGCCCCTGGATTGTTGCCCGCGTCGAAAGCCCCCCTTCTGAAAATCCATTGTTGGTATCCGTTGCCAGAGTTCCTGTTCATTTCAAAAACGTGGGCAAAGCGATAGCCTTCTTGATTGAGATCAGAGCACGCATTGATGTGCTTGAAGGCAACCAGTCGCTGCTATTGCCCCCGCCGGACTATGAAGCAATAGAAGGACGAACCTGGGGCGATCATGGCGCGATATTTGTCCCAACGGCGGAGACTGGATGGACCTCGGAGCTCCCAGTTAACCCCAATGTGCTGTATTCCGGAAACCACACTCTCTGGGTCCACGGGCGTATCAAGTATAAAGACGCCCATGGCCGTGAGCACGAAACCAGGTACTGTTACCGATGGGCTCCAATCGGAACCGACTATACGCTTAGCCGCTTTTACATGGATGGCCCATCCGAATACAACCGCGCAACCTAGCGGGATACCGCTCGTCTTGCAGGAGCTTGTGTCTGGCTAGGGTACACTCCATCCGGACAGATTCCTTAGCGTATGATTTTCTCCGTTTCGTGAGCTGACCCAAAAAGCGGCGGGTTGTGGGTCATCGACCTCTAGGCTTGGCATTGGTTTGAGAGCCAATTATTGATTCGAGCTTCCCCGCATTTAAAGCCGGCGTTGAAGGCTGCATCTTTGCTGCTCGGCAGTGGAGGATATTGAAGCAGGTAGAGGTCTATCCGGCCTTCTGGGAAAGTAATCTGCCCCTTCCAGTTCCATTGAGTAGAGTTGCCAACAACGGTCACTTGAATCTTGCAGCCTTTGTAGTCCTGCTCACGCACTTCCGTCGTGTCCCTCATGGTTTCACCTCACCCGACCGCTCTTTGAACAGCAGAAGCTTTGCCGGATGCCGCTCAATACTGTGCGTCTCCGGTCTTGAATCCGACCACCCCTCAGCTCAGTTTTGTAGATTATTGAACTGGCAGAGGCGCGTCTTTTGGCTTTATCAAACCGCGAACCAATTCATCTGCCTCCAGACTGTGCCTCTTGCCCCCATTTAGATTTTGCATGGCAAGAGTCAAGACCTCGATAAGAGTAAGGTTCGCATTCTTTGGATCTGCATACACTACAGTCGCTTGCTCTATCAGTTCCACGGCAGGATAGGCTTCATACGCTCGTGTCTCCACCGACGACCAGACTCTCGACCTGCAAAAGGACGCACTGAAACGCGCCAAATGCCGGGAGGTCTACGAAGAACAAGCCAGCGGAAAGAAC
>Ga0302192_10002521_pt1 | contig 11505 bp, 12 predicted proteins | sample II_Bog_E3_2_FD_200230 | JGI IMG/M metagenome (GOLD analysis project Ga0302192, IMG submission 200230) | Peat permafrost microbial communities from Stordalen Mire near Abisko, Sweden - II_Bog_E3_2 | ecosystem: Environmental > Terrestrial > Soil > Wetlands > Peat | place: Sweden: Abisko...
GATCGATTTGTGGCCTCCTCCTAAAGTCCTGACGAAAGTGCTACACATGGTGCACCCGGCGAGGGTCGAACTCACAACCTCTTCCTTCGGAGGGAAGCGCTCTATCCAATTGAGCTACGGGTGCTAACAGAGTAAAAGTGCAGCTTTCTGAGGGTCTGAAAATTCCGTTTGACCCGCCCTTCCTGCCCGGTGTACCTTTTGAGCAGATGAAATCTCAAATATCCCCACCTGATCGTGGAGTATTTCGCCGGGTAGCTGAAGGACTGTATCTTTACGAAACATCAGGCGCATACTATGCCCGGTTCCGGTGGAAAGGGGAAAGAATTTTTGAGCGCCTTGGGGAGAAACACCACCCCTGCCATGATCTTCCGAGCGCCAAGCGCCTTCTCAGGGACAAAAAGAACAAGCTGGAGGCAACCGATGTCACTGCCGCCAGAAAGACACTCAAGGCCATCATCAAGGAATATAAAGCGGTGATGCCCTTTGGAGAATCAACCCGTGAGTATAAGACCCACTATCTTGACCAGTTGGAGAAGGAGTTTCCCGCAGGTAAGAAGGTTGCTGAGATCAAGAAGAGCGACATTCTCCGGTTCCTTTCCAATTTCGATGACCGCGCCGCTGCCACGATCAACCATGTCGTCACAGTGGTTAGGGATGTCTTCCGCTATGCCATTGCAGACGGGGTAATTGCGGTTTCTCCGGTGGAGGGCATCAAATACAAGCGCCCCAAGGCCACCATCAAGCGATTGATTCCCTCATGGGGAGAATTTGAAGCCATCGTGGCAAGCGTGCGGAGTGTCGTCTTTTCCGATACGGGCAAGGAGAGCGCCGACCTGATCGAGTTCATGGGAAAGGCTGGCCTTGGACAAGGAGAGTGCGCGGGTTTGACTTGGGGTGACATCAACTTCCAGACGAACAAGATTGCCATCATCCGCAAAAAGACCGGGCAGGAATTTACCGTGCCTCTCTTCCCAACCGTACGCCCCTTGCTGGAGCGCATGAACGAGGAGAGAGAAGATCCCAGTGCCACCGCTCGCGTCTTCAAGGTCAAAGACCCCAAGAAGGGACTGGATGCCGCTTGCAAGCGGTTGAATTTTCCGAAGTATTCCGCCCGAGCTTTTCGCAGGATGTTCATTACCCGCTGCCTGGAGCTGGGAATCGACGCACAGACCATCGCTTCATGGCAGGGCCACAAAGACGGCGGTCAATTGATCCTCCGGGTCTATGCCCGCGTGTCTGAAGAGCACACCCGCCGTATGGCCTCGCTTATGACTCCTCCCTCTCCTGCCGGAAACATCATTCCGATTGGTGCCGCTGCCGCCTGATGAAAAAGCCGAATCCCCCAAAGAAAAAAACAGCGGTAAGGAATACAAAACCTCGACCAGCAGCCAAGGGAAATAAAAATACAACGAGGGAAATCCTAGTAGAAAAGGCCACTCGACTGCTCTGGAGCACAGAATTTGACGAACGGCTTTTACGAGTCATTCCATCACCTCTTTCTGAATACCCGAACGAGTACACTTTCGGAGTAAAGCCTCATGAATTGGAATTTGCAGTCTTCTGGGAATACCGCAGAGAGATCAAATTCGACTATGACTTCCTCCGTCAATTGCGAGACGATAACTACCAATCCTCACCGGGCGCTCAGGAATATTTGGAACGACAGATGCGATGGAAAGGCGAGCACGCTATTGCATTTATCAAACTCGCGGATCTTTTCCCGCTGCCGATCACTGAAATACAAAGGGGCGGATTTTTAGAACTCCAAGAAATTCCGCCGTTGCCTGCATTCAAGAAACTGAGCCCCTCCGATTATGAATATCTTCTGCACAAGCCGCCGCCTTCATGCTGGAAAGTTCATGCAATCCAGTTGGACTGGAATTTTGGGGCGGGCCGTATAAAAGCTGAATTTGGCAAGTGGATCGATGAAGAAAATCTAAGACGGACAGCTTCCGAAAAGCGACCACCTACAAAAAGAGGGCGCTCTCCAAAGGCGATTATAGAGAGGCGGCTACAACAGCTTGCTGCATGGCGAGGCAATAGATCCCAACTCAATCATGGAGAGTATCTGAAATTAAAACCCCATAGCTGGTCTGACCAATCCGCCTACAGAACTGGCTGCAAGAAGGCCAGCGAGGCACTGGATGATTTAATGAAGAAGGAAGGCTCACTGCTGTTTTCTGACAGGTAAAATAAGGTGCAAGAGATGGTAGTTGCTCAGGGAACAACTACCACTTTTCAATGAGGGCATAAGGGCGCAAAAGCGCTCTTGTGAAAACACAACAGACACACACCACTGGGCCTGCACTTGCTGCACGGCATCTCTTCAAGATTAACGAGGCGGCAGAAATGCTCGCCCTATCCATCCCCACGATGAGGCGACTCATCAAGCGTGGAGAAATCAGGGTCAACAGAAAGACCCGTCATGTCCTCATCCCGAGGAGCGAAATTGAGCGTTTCGCCGCTGCCTAATCCGATGCGGCCCCGGAATAAAGAGCGAAGCCCCGCAGCCGATGACAAGTCGGGCGGGGCAATCGCAACCAGCGAACAGGTATTTTCTTATGCCATGAGAGGAGACTTTGCAAGCGCATGGCTTCGCTTGGGAGTCAAAATTCTCACACGGAAGCAGCATGATTGAGACTCGGCAAAATCTCCCGCAGTTTGTCTGTGATCTTCTGGCGTCACCTCCCTCCATCGGGAACGGCATGAATGCTTGGCTCTTCCGAGTGGCACGGGTCATGCACCCCTTCCGAGATCATGGGGAGATTGTGGCGGCATTGGCCGCGTCCGTCATGGATCAACCCGTAGCCATGCTTGACATCGAGAGAGCGGTTAAAAACTCGAAATCTGCTGCATGGAGTCCCGATGCACCGATGGCAACACAACGACCAAAAACATGGCCAGCGGTCAACCTGGAGCAACGGGAGGCCATTACAGCCACAGGCGGCGGTCTTTGTGATCTATGGGAGGCGTCACCCGTGAAATGGGAAGATTCAGAAAACCACTCAGAGCAAATTATTGACGCTCTCTTTCCTGGGAATCCGCTCCTTTGTGTTGGCAAATCAAATTGGGAGTTTGCCACCCGTCCCCGCTTGAAATGGCGAGGAAGACTTTCAGAGATGCAGTTGATTGTTCCTTCTCCGATGACTGCAAGAGTCGGACTCACCAAGGAGGGCAGGGAATCAGCACATACGCTGGCGAATACGGGGCCGCGTCGGTTCCTCGTGATCGAGCAGGATCAGGGAACTCCCGATGAGCAGGCGGCAATTCTTCTTCAACTGAAAAAGAATGCGCCACTAGTGCTGGCAGTACATAGCGGCAGCAAATCTCTTCATGGCTGGTTTGCGTGTCTTGGCCGTCCTGATGAAGAGCTGCGGGCCTTTATGAATCACGCCGTCACCCTTGGGGCCGATCCCGCCACATGGACAAAGAGCCAGTTCGTGAGAATGCCCGATGGCACACGAGATAACGGCAACCGTCAGAGCGTTTTTTTCTTCAACCCTTTCCTCCTGCCGACAACAGGAGGCGACAGCAACCAGAACGAACGAACGGAATTCCCTAGGAAAACTCGTTCGTTCGCATCCAACACCAGCGAACATGAAACCACAGACTGAACCCAGAATAGACGACTACGGCAACGCGGCGGACTTCGACGACGAGGCCATAGCACGAGGTATTGAGCCACCAAAGAAGCCACGGGAGCCACGCATCAGATTTTTCAAGCCAAGTGAATTGCGCGACTATGAACCAGACAACGGGGCCGTTCTCTTTGGGGAAAATCATATCTGCCGGGGGGAAGTCTTCGTGATTGGTGGGGAGCCTGGAGTTGGCAAATCGACTGCCGCAACGGAGTTGGCAATCTGCGGAGCAACCGGGCGCGATTGGCTTGGACTCAAGACACACGACAAATTCAAGACGCTGATTATCCAGAATGAGAATGGACGCTATCGACTGCAACAGGAGTATTCATCCCGTGGTCTTGGGAGTGAGATTGAGGAATCAATCCTCGTATCGGAACCACCCCCCTACGGCATGACGCTGAATCACCCGGAGTTTCTGGAGGATGTCAAAACCGCTCTGGAATCGTTCGTGCCTGATGTCGTGATCTTTGATCCGTGGAACGCGGCAGCACGGGATGACAAGGCAGCGGATTATTCAGCCGCCTTCGATGCGTTGCGGAATATGCTTCCTAAGGGCAAGGAAAAGCCTGCCTTGGGGATCGTTGCGCATACCAAGAAGCCACAGGCGAACGAGAAACGAACGGGGGGAAGTGGCCTGATGCACCTTCTGGCCGGTTCCTATGTCCTAACCAGCGTGCCAAGGGCCATCTTTATCATGGTGCGGGGAGGGAACGACGAAACGGACAATTCCGTTGTATGGTTCAATCCCAAGAACTCCAACGGGCCAGCGGCACCACGGACGGCATGGGAGAGGGAGCCAAGCGGCTTCACCCCCCTGACTGACTTTGACTGGAAGACCTTTGAAGGGGGAGACGGGGGCCGCAAGGTGATCCGTCTGGAACATATCCAAGCCGCACTTGGGAAAGATTCGTGTGAGAGAGCGGCAGCAGTAGAGAAACTGGAGAAGGAATCAGACTGCGGCAAACGGGCCTGCCAGAAAGCACTCTCGGAGAAGTCACAATTCATCAGTCACCTAGAATTTGATGGAAAGTGGGTGAAGTTCAAACCAGCCAACGAGGATCAGGAAGAAGCGAACGAATGAAATCGCCTAGGAAAACTCGTTCGTTCGTCCAAATGAACGAATCAGAAAGTAACCAACTCGTTCGCTTTTCGTTCGTTCGCAATTAAAACCATACCAAAACAGATGACACTTCAGAACGATACCTCTGTCCATGCCATAGCAGTTGATACAGTCACCCCGCCGTCTGTTACCTGGGAAAGATGGGAGTCCAATGATTGCCAACTCACACTCCAGAAAACCCCGCAATCCGATCAGAATTGGCGAATGCGAAAGAGGCCCACAATCGTACAAAAACATGAGCGATTAACTTTCGTGACTGACCTCCTGCGACAGCAATTTTCTCGGCCTGATATTTTGAGAGCATGTGAGCAAAAGTATGGCATCAAGAGAGCACAAATTGACCGAATTATTCGAGAAGCCAATCTGATGTTTAGCCCTGAGTTTCAGCCGGTATATTTAAAGGCAGCTGCTGCTATAGCGGTGGAAAGGCTCACGGAAATATCGAGGGCAGCAATGGAGGCCGGACATTGCTCTACTGCTATAAAAGCCATTATAGCGATCAATAGAATGCTTGGTCTGACCTACAAAAATATTCTGGCCGAGGAGGAGCGTGAAAAGAGTCGGATATGTTCTCGTTGCAGGGGACATATCGAGGAAGCCGATTGACTGTAATCTACAAAAGCCGACGCAATAATCTGCACCTAAAATATGCTAACTTCTTATGTAGCGTTAGTTAATGTGGGACATAATAACTGTAAACATGCACTCTCTGACTTACAGGTTTTGCAGCATTGTACTCACTGTCCCCAGTTTGATATGCGGTAATGGTCACTATACCACTATTATTAATTGTCCATAAACCATCAGTAGCAATTGAAAGAATATTTGGATTGCTAGAGGTATATTTTAATGGGAGGCCAGATGAAGAACCTCCTGTGAATGTACCACTACCCATCCCAGACATGCTCACGAGGTGAAATGTGATGGACTGGTTCGCTTTTTTCACGCTGAAGCTTCTAGTGAGCTGTGGGGCTGCATCATAGAAGTCATTTCCGGGTTGATTGAGGGCAAAAGAAACTTTGCCAGCTGCGTATATAGTATATTGAGTTCCTCCGTAATAGGAAACCGGCCCAGAAATATACGAAATGGTGACAGGAAGCCCAGCCGATGAGTTTATCGAGGGCAAATTATAGGTTCCGGTAGCTGTAGGCGGTCTAACTGAATCAGTAATTTTCTGACTAGCTTTATGAACTTCAAAGCTAGTGACCTCTGATACAGAATTATAGTTTGAATTGCCAATTTGGTTTGCGGTTATTGTAACAGTTCCAATTCCAGAAATGGTAACTATGTTATTAGATATTTTTGCTGGACCAGATAGAACACTTAACGATACTTGCAGCTTTGCACTGGATAGCGGAGTCAATATCCTAAAGGGTTTATCTCCGTAGTTTTTCTTTGGAATCCTCACGAAACTAGAAAGCTTCTGTGCGTATTTTACAGCAATACTATTTGTCTCTACTGCTGGGTTATAATCACTATTCCCAGCTTGCATTGTCACAATGGTGACGGTTCCAAATCCTGTGACCTTAAGTATATTGTTTGATAGCGTGGCTGGGCCAGAGATCAAACTGTATGAGAGGGGTAGTCCTAGTGCATTAGTCGGACTCAGCGGGATTGGGCTTTCTCCCACACTGAGAGAACTTATTGGAGGTGATAGAATTTGGTTTTCAGGATTTACGATGAAGCTGTTGGTGACAGGACTAGCTGCGTTGTAGTTGGAACTCCCGGCCTGATTGGCGACAACGGTCACAGTGCCTGCCCCCGTAATGGTTAGGATATTGTTGGATAAGCTGGCTGGGCCAGTGACGCTATAACTGATTGGAAGTCCTGAAGAATCCGTGGCACTCAGAGGAATCGATCCTGCCCCGTAGGACTGAATAGGAATCGCAGGCAAAATGATCGTTTGATTGGCTGGTTCCACCACAAAACTCGTCGTTACTTCCTGAGCTGCATAGTAATTGGCGTTTCCGGGTTGATCCGCCGCCAGCGTGACATTGCCAGCACCCGTTGGTGTGATCGTATTGCTTATGATGGTGGCTGGGCCAGAGAGAATGGAGATGGTGACTGGCAAGCCTGAGCTGGAAGTCGGGACGTTAACCAAAAGTGGTATCCCATTGGTTTGTGGGCCGATAGGGCTGAAGGCAGAAATTGTTTGTGGGTTCTTAATTATATCAAAACTCGTTATTACTGGTTGTGCAGCTAGGTAGTTTCTATTTCCTAATTGATCAGCAGAAATCACCACAGTTCCTATTCCGTTGAACGAAACCGTATTTCCTACAATAGATGCCGGGCCTGAGATCAAAGAGAGATAGACGGGCAAACCTGAACTGGATTCAGGTGGAGTAATAACTAAAGACTGAACATTTAACTTTTGATTCAGAATAGTACCGAATGGACTAATTGTTTGCGTGAGGTATGGAGCAGTTATGTTTATATAGCCATCTCCTGATGTAGTGGCAGTTGCATATAACACATCCCCAGTGTATAAGGGGGCAGTATAAGAAGAACCGCCTTGTCCGCCATATTGATAAAAGTATGGGTTCCCTCCGATCCCTCCGTAGTAACCACCGCCACCGCCTCCTCCTAAAACATAATAGTTAGTGCCGTTACCACCTTGCCCCAATAAATTCGGATCACCACCTACAACTGGATAAATAGTCGTGGAATTATACCCATAGTATGTGCTTGGAGCGGTATAAGGTTGTTCAGCCTGTGAAGCTGAACCACCACCACCACCTGCTACTACCACACGATTAGTCAATGAAGTATTTATCATTCGTATATCTGACGCGCCTCCGCCGTTCTGAGACTGCACTAAAAAATTATAAGCGGTGTACGCACTACATCCTTTACCTCCACCGTTATAGCCGTTCATGCTTCCAACATAAAGGTACAGCATCTGACCGGGGCTTACTTGAAGGATTCCAGAAACAGTCGCTCCTAACCCCCCATAAGACTTATTATTGAGATCAGAGTTACCACTCGCGCCAATAACATTAAATCCTATATAATAGGCACCGTTCGGAACTATATATGTCTGATAGTTTCCAGTATAGTTATATGTTGAAGTCTGAGATTTAGCTGTCGCAGAAAAATAGATACACGTAAGCAGGAATACGAACAACAAACACTTATGTCTCAATTCTCCTGATTTATTCATAGTGTTTTTCTATGTTCCTTATCAAATCCCTGTCCCTGAAATTCTTGTAAAATGGAGATACTTCAGTGTTCTGAGATGAATGCGGAGAATCCTTGTTCAGACAGTCAAGAAAGATTGGATTCATGGGGGATTTTAGCGGGGTTACTACGCGCCTACCATTCTGCATAGGTGATTCTGTAAAGAAAAGCAGAAAGCGTAGTATGCTTCGCGTACAATTTTGGTGAGTTGAAGATGCTTACAGGGTGCCAATCACCAAGCGACGAACTTTCGGCCAAAATGTCTATCGATTGCGAAATGCGGCGAAGCTGACGCAGGAACAACTTGCGGAGAAAGCCGACATCAGCCGTCGCTATGTGCAGCTTATTGAGGCCAGCCGTTACATTCCAACCGTCGAGGTGGCATCCCGTCTCAGGGCGGCGTTTAAGGTCTCTTGGGAAGAATTGATGCATGGGATGTAGTCAGAAGGGTTGGTGTCGGTTATCAGCATCGGCACACCATCCTCTGTAGCTCGGAAATAGTGACCACGGAATGCGATCCCAACACCCTCTTGATTCAAGGCAACCCTCACGATTTCGGCGCAATCAGCAACCTCTTGTGGATTGCTTGTCGCGATATGAGCGACGAGAACTTTTTCCTGCTCCCCTCGGAAGAATTCTGTTCCATCGGTTACGGTGAATGAGGGGAAGTGGGCAGTGAGAATCTTGATAGCGCGGTCTTTGGCCGCACTTGCATCCCTGTTTGTCGGCGTTTCAAGCCCGATGTAGAGGGTGATCAACTCGGGGGTGACAGAGTTCATGATCTCGGCGACTCGGAACTCAACACCGATGATCGTGTCGTCCGAATCGGGGTTACGGAACAAGGTTGCAGGCGATGGGAAAATATTATTGCGTAAAAACGATTGCGGAGGCTCTCACCACTTGACGATTAACAGAATTAGCCGCTCCACCGTATGCGATGTTTCGCTGATCGTTCTGGGTAGCAAGCAGAATGATCCCGTCTGCCCCCATTGACTTTGCTTTCGCTATAGCCTTTTGAATGAGTGAACCCTCATTGCTCACTCCCCAAGCTCCTGCCTCGTGGTCGTCGGCAATGATAAAGCCAATCTCTTTGTACGGACGATGGATGTTTGAAGCATCAGTAAAAACTTGGACTGATGCCGAAGGGGCACCAGTCACTGCACCATCAAATCGTGTAGAGCTCACCGTAGGAACACACCCTGAAAACAAAAGCACTAAAAGTGTTACAAGAGATGGACGGGTGATGTTCATGAGGCGAATCTGAAACTCAAGAAATAGGAAGTCAATGCCGCTGTAGAGTGTGATCAACTCGGAGGTGACAGCAGGAGTCGGATTGTCATTGAGATTCGGTGTCTTCATGGATTGAAGGGCGTTGGTTAGAAATGAAAATGCGAGATGGCCCAATGGTAATAGGTTGTTTCCTCATCAGTCATGGTTTCCCTGACGAACACCTTTTCGTCATCTGTGATCTCTCCAACCTTCTGCGCTGAGTTGCTCGAACTGGGAAAGCTCTAGCAAGATAATGTAAGACTTCTCCTTGGCAGAGAGCGAGAGGAGAAACTGGCGACGCTCAGGAGAGATGGATAATTCCCAGTGTTTCATTATTCCTTCGGTGCATCTGATTGAGGTGTGTTTTTACGACGAGAGGTTTTCTTGGGTGCAGGGGGTGTTTCCTGAACATTTGCAGCGTGCAGATCAAGCTCTGCCGTAAAGACAGCATCTTCCGGTGTGACTCCCGCGTGGAGATGCTGAACGAGGGCTGGAAAATATTGATCCGCTCTATTGAGGGCAGATGAAAAGAGACGGCTAATTGTTTCTTTCTCTAGCGGAAAGTCTCCTATCGCCTGCGAGACATGGAACCGCACCTCACCGTCTCTGAAATCGAACTCGAATTTTCCAACGGACAATCCGTAGTTGGCCCTCGACAGAAGCTCAGAGGTTGAAACACGGTACTTTTCATTACTCACAAAGAGTGGGTAGCGAACATGGATTTGCAACAGTGAATCATTGTGAGTTATCTCCAAAAGGCAGTTGTAGACTGCATTGGCGCATTTGATTGAAAAGGTGACTCTTTTGTCCTCAGGGTGAGTCTTGTACTTTATCTCTCTGTCGTCTAGGTGTGCGCATAGCACGCTGAACGGCTCATTGGCATCGCTTGGATTGGGATTCTCATTGCTCATGGCGTTCGTTCTCCTTTTGGTGGAACACCTGGAATCCACGCATAAAAAAAGCGCCTATCCGGTCAGGAGAGGCGCTTAAAAAGCCTGGAGAGATTTCAGTTCAGCGGATTTCTCCCCGCTGCACATCGGCCCGCTTTCGCTGACCAGCCACCGTAGGATTTCTCCGTCCCCGGTTGGCAGCCCTTGGTGTTACCCAGAGGCATTCCTGATGTTGTATTCAATATACCCAAGCGTGGGCAGATACGCAATTGCCGCGTGTGTCATACAAAAGATGTCGCAATATCTGGGGGGAGCGAACTCGTGATTTCAATCAGTGTGATTACAAACACAAGTTGGAGTTTTGCTCTTACTTCCTCACAGGTAACGAATGACGTAGTATTTTGCACTCCTGCGAGTACGAAGCGCTGTTATCCCCGTCCCTGTTGTCTGCGCAGACCCTATCGCTGAAACATAAGAGGGGTAAGGAGTGATTGTTGCTTGTCCCGTAGTATAACTCGATCCAGTTGAAATACTGCCGACAACCTCACGCTCATCGTCAGCCACCATCACGGCATTGCCTTCATGCGCTTTGGCCAGAGACGCAATAGCCCCATTACGTAGAGCCATTTGAAGTATACTGCCTCTCCGGTTGTCGGTGATCACACCAATAACCTCATACTTTTGAGCTGGGGTACCCTCGATCCAAAAATCAATACCATCAATCGAACGCGAAGCCCCTCCGGTGCCGGTGCATACTTTGGCTCCCGAATAGTTGTAGAATTGAGTATCCGCGCAGGAGGAAAGAGAGAGCGCCATGACCGCGATAATAATAAAGCGAGTGAAGAGAGGAACTTTCATTGAATAGGACTCCTTCTTTCCCTGAGTAGAGTCAAGGTGGGACTAGAATTGCACAAAGTGGATAAGTAGGATTTCATCAGAAACAAGCGTGTCGCAAACACAATATTTACACTCCTCTACACTGTTGGATGTGAGAAATTGTGAGAAGAGTCGCTATCTGCCTCTACTTCCCCCTGTTGTCTTTTTGTAAGAATTTGTAGGGACAATTCGCCTCTTAACCGAAAGTTTCACACCTTGCCAGATGCCCAATCTCCCCGCCACCGTTTAGCCCACCCGTTTAGCCCAGAGGCGGGTCAAACGTGAGAATGAGTGATCGCGTCTGATAGCGCATCCCGTTTCTCAATCACCCGTAGAGTCCCACAGAATAAGGCTCTGATAGCGACTGATAGCGTCCGAGAATTTTAGATAATACAGTGTAAGACGCCTTCGGAGGGAAGCGCTCTATCCAATTGAGCTACGGGTGCTAAAAAAGCGAACGCTAATCTGAGGATTAGTCTGCATAGCGTCAATCCCCCTTTGATCGGTTGACCTCACGGGCTGACACGTTCCT
>Ga0302192_10002524_pt1 | contig 11496 bp, 11 predicted proteins | sample II_Bog_E3_2_FD_200230 | JGI IMG/M metagenome (GOLD analysis project Ga0302192, IMG submission 200230) | Peat permafrost microbial communities from Stordalen Mire near Abisko, Sweden - II_Bog_E3_2 | ecosystem: Environmental > Terrestrial > Soil > Wetlands > Peat | place: Sweden: Abisko...
TCCTTCAGGGTCAGTAACAACCATTGCCGGAAGTGATACAACGGGTTACGCGGATGGCCTGGACTCGGCAGCTATATTTTTTAACCCGCTGGGCGTGGCGGTGGATGCTAATGACAACGTCTATGTTGCGGATGCAGGGAATAACCTCATCCGTTTGGTAGCACCCGGTGGTAATGTTTCCACTTTTGCCGGCATGTTCAATACCGGCTCGTCCACTACATTATCGCCATTTAATAATCCTACAAGCGTATGCATCGCACCCAGCGGCAACCTGTATGTGACCAACTACCTTGATGATGATATCCTGCAGGTGAGCCATTCAGGTGCGGTCAGCACCTTTGCGGGGCAGGATACGGTACAGGGTTCGGCCAATGGACCGGCATTGTCAGCCACCTTTTATTACCCCAACAGTATAGCGGCTGATGCAAACGGCAATTTGTACGTATCCGACGGGGTGAACAACATTATCCGGAAGATCGATGTCAACGGCAATGTCAGCACATTTGCGGGCAGCGGTGTGCCCGGCGCCATCGATAGTACCGGGGTAAACGCATCGTTTAATGGCCCGGCTGGCCTGGCGGTTGACGCCGCCGGGAATGTTTTTGTTGCTGATGCGAACAATAACGAAATACGCAAGATCACCCCGGCAGGGGTTGTAACGACAATTGCCGGCACCGGCGTTCAGGGCTCCAAAAACGGCATAGCTGTAGCCCACCGCAACCGCAGGGTGCTTAAACCTAAGCTTAAACTCAAGATTGTACCAAAATCAGGACTGGATAGGATTTACAAGCCAAGGGCCAGGCGGAATAGATTTGCTTTGAGAAATTTACATCGTTGAGTAACCGGATGCGCTAACAGTGTTCCGCTCAAAACGCGATAACTCCGCAATTCAATAGCCCAGCCTTAAGCAACCGCAGGTTTTAACTTGTCCCTTTTGAAAGCGGCGTCAATTATCCTGGTGGAAATGTCTTTGCCGTGGCCGCCTTTTTTAATTTCTTCGGACGAAACGCCGTATTTTTTGCCCCAATATTCATCCTCGTAATTTTCCCTGATCTGGCTGATTTCCCGGTTTTGATCTTCGGCTTTAATGCTATTATTCATGACTGTATTGGTTTTTATGTGGGAGCGAAATATTTAACTTAAAGTTTAACTAAATATAAAATGCTTATTTACAAATTGTTAACAAACCATTTATCCGGGCTTGTTAGTGTGTAAAGTACACTTATAAACTTTGTTAAAGTTAGCACGAATACTGTTAATGCAGCATTACCCTTTTGTTAAGTTAATGTTAACAGATGGATAGGATGGGGGCTTTAAATTTGTTGAAACACGATGTGATGCGTTCCGGGGTAAGATAAGGAACGCATTTTTTTATTTGGAAGGTCTTACCTATTGTACTACGCGCAGCGGGCTAAGCGTTCCATTTTTGCACGCGGAACAAGTGGAACATTGTGAAACATGCTCATTATCAGGTGTTTTCGCTGTTAATCAAATGATTGAAAATGCGTAAATCACTGATAGCCAGGTATATCAAAATTGGTGTTTTTGGGCGAACCTCTGTAATTAATTGATAATCAGTCGTTCCAAGTTTTCATGAGGACTGGACAAACATAGTGGAGCACGAGTAAATCCACCTATTCGGGCAGCCGCTTATACTCGCGCTTGAATGGGAGAAACAACCGTCGACCAATAATCCATCCCATTGCCTTTCATTTTTTTTCCCGTTTCAGCAGGGTCTCTCGCAGAGGACCCTGCGTCCCCCGTGACATATGACAGCGCAGGGTCCCGTGCCGGAGACCCTGCGACGACGGAAAAACCCGCAAATTGTCCGGTAGCCCCGATCATTAATATTTTCATAAATTAGCTATTATATCTTCTATCATGATGATTGGATGAGATGAAATCCGGTACTATCCAAAAAAACCGGGCGGATAAACTTTCTGTCCGTGTTTCGAGGCCATTTCAAGATGAAACAGCCTTCTTTAGATAAATTGCTATAAACTAATATCCTTTGCGATTTCAATCTTATGCGACGGTGAGAACGATCTTACCCTGTATACTTCTATGTTCTGCGCGTTCGTGCGCTTTGCGTGCCTCAGCCAGAGGAAAAGTACTGTCAATCGCTACACGAATGGTTCCGTCATTAAGCAATCGGGCAAGTTCTTTAAGCTGCGCGCCACTCGAACGCACTTGGGTTGATGATACTTTAACGCCCAGCTTCTCCGCTTCTTCTGCGCTGTTGAAACCTAAACCAAATATCGGAAATAAGGACCCGCCACGCTTTAGCGTACGTAAAAAACGCCCGGTAGTTGGCCCGCCTACAGCGTCAATAACAAGATCTGCATCTTTTACAACATCCCCGGCGGCGGTTTTCGTATAGTCGATAAATTCGTTTGCTCCCAAGTCTTTCAGGAAAGCTTCGTGTTTTCCTGAGGCTACAGCGATCACATACGCCCCCTTCCATTTAGCCAGCTGAACGGCAAAATGTCCAACACCGCCTCCTGCACCATTGATCAAAACCTTTTTGCCCTCGAGCGGCACCGGCACATGCTGGAACGGTTGAATCGGGTTCTGCACCTCGTGGCCCTGATCGATCATAAACTGCCATGCAGTAAGCAGTGACATAGGCGCTCCGGCAGCATGGACATGATCTATGCCAGCTGGCTTAAGCGCAATTTCGGATGCAGGCGCCGTAACGTATTCCGCATAGGCCATGCTTTGACCGGCAGCCCCATCCGGAAAACGAAGCATGGAATATACTTCGTCGCCCACTGAAAATCCTTGTACATCTGCTGCAATTTCTTCAATTACACCTGATACGTCTGTTCCCAGGATGAGGGGAAAGTCAACTTTTGGGCGCCATTCAGGGGGCAATATGGTTAATCCGTCGCGCAAATACCAGTCCGGCGGGTTTATACCAACCGCATGAACGCGAATAAGCACCTCGCCTGGTTTTAGCTGTGGAATTGGCGCATCTTCGTATTTTAGCACTTCAGGGCCGCCGAACTCGTGCTGGCGAACTGCCTTCATTGATCCATTCATATTTTTTGATTTTAAATTCAATTGCTTTGATTAATATTTCTTGTATTAGCTGTTTTTATCATGATGATTGGATGAGATTAAATCCGGTACTATCCAAAAAAATCGGGCGGATAAACTTTCTGTCCGTGTTTCTCGGCAATAACCCCCAATTTTCCAATAAAATAGTCCTATCGGACAAAAGTTAGATCACAGGATGATGAGCGGTGAAGGAGATCGTAAACCAAAAGGATGACCCCGTCCTATAATACTATCAACCCCGATTTCACCGCAATGTATTTTTTGACGATATATAAACTTAACTCCTAAACATAATGATCCGTACTCGCCCTGTAGTACCGCTCAAATAGTTTGACCCGGTTTTCGGGTGCGATCCCCTTGCCCTGATCAATGACGATAATTTTTGTAAAGCCCCTGATCTTTTCGGCATGGATATCGATCTGTAATGAATCAGGCGTGTATTTAACGGCAATATTAATCGTTAGCCACGCCGTAATCCATACTACTCAGGTAGGTCAGCAAGTCTGGCCCTGTGGGGTTCCAGCCCATCTATTTCCGCGTTAGGGCACTGGAGGCCGGAAGATCGATCTCCCACCTGTCTGTCAATTCAGTAATTAGCTGATTTGTTTATTTCTTATCAAGGAAATTGGGAGGGTACACTTTTTGCCCGTGCTTTTGAGCAATTGCCTGTAGTTTTTTTATGGATTCCGCGTCCATTGGCGGCGGCGGGAGAAATTCGCCGGCAGCCACAGGCTCGCCTATTTCTTCAAAAAACTCTTCCAGCCCGGCAGGCACTACTGTACAAAGCAAATGCGCTAACTTATCGCTTACATTTTTAAAATAATGTACCACTCCGCCTTCGGGTATTACCACGAAGGAGCCTTTGGTTGCCGTATACGATCCGGCTTCAGAATGAACCTGCACCTGACCATCGACAATATAAAAGGATTCATAAAAACTTGTGTGGGAATGAGGTCCCGGACCGCTTTGAGGAGGCACCAACATGTCAATGGTAGAAAATGCGCCATTGGTTTGCTTGCCTGAAACAAGTATGCGATAATTATCGCCCACTACTGATAATATTTCCCCGCCTTTTGGATCGACTGTAATTGGCGCTGGTTTTGAGTTTTCCATATTGATATTTGCTATGTGTAAAAAATTTATTTGGTTTCCGCTAAAATAATTTGAGGCTCAGCGCTGTAAAAATTAAAAAACTTAAAAGCGAAATAAGCGTTCTGATATCGTTGTAAAGTTGCCAGCGCTTTTGTATGGCTTTCCAGTTTAAAGGTGCTGAGTCTGTTGTCCATGTTATAATCTTATTGTTCATCGGTACCTCAATTAATACTGTTATCAGTAATGCTGATACCGCTAAAAATACCGAACAGGGATATAAAATAGATTCTGCAAGTGTTCTTTGAGGAAGTAAGCAGGCACATACGACCATCAGAACAATGCAGGGAACGGCAATTATTCTCATGGAAACGCCAAGATTGCGATTAATAATTTGCGCGATGTGCACAAATTCACTTAACGGAAATTCATGAAAAGACCGGCCAATGGAAAGCCAGGAACCCCAAAACACGCCTGATAATAAAAATAGAAGACTGAGCGCTGCAAATTGAGTAATATGAAATGCCATTTACTAAAACTAACGTAGATCCGTGCCACTCTAAAATACGGTAACTACAAAGAATTGGCAAGACAAAACAATAGTCGAAAAAGTCGTTACAAATGGATTTTTAAAAAAAACAGTCCTTTTAGTCGCAAATTAATTATTTTTAAAAGGGCGCAAATCACTCATTTAGATATTATAGTAATAAATACCCATCCGGTTTGAATTATAAGTTTACAGAAACCAATTGTATTATGCCGATAGAATTTGAATTTCAAGTAAGGAAAAATTATCAATTTATGACAGCCTTTGCCGATCATTTTAACGCGGTTATAAAAGACGACAAAGTATACCTCCCCGAATTTTTGGGAGACGGATATATTCAGCAAATTTACCTTGACGGTATGGCGCTATTCATTCACAATTATAAATTAAAACAGGAATTTATTTTAAAACGACAGCCAACTGCCACCAATGAAAGCGTTACGATAAAATTTGACCGGTCAAAGTTCTTATCAAAATACAGCCAGCAGTATTATGATCCGTTTTGTGATCGATTAACAGAATTTGAGGTTGAGGTGGCAACATGCAATTTCAATGCAGAGTTAAAAATTCCGGCAAACAAGGAGATTAATTTCCTGATAATTGGCACTTCCCGCAGCAACTTAATTGAATTACTCAAATCAGAAAAACAGTATACGATATTAGATTTAGTTAAAACACATCCATCATTCGTCGTCCATGACATTATTACTCCCGAAATGGATGTTATGCTTAAGCAAATAATCCATGTAAATGCGTCTACTGAATTGCCTATGCTGCTTTATAAGACAAAAGCGCACGAGTTGATCTATTATCTTTTTAAAAGCTTATTTAAACGCCCAATCAACATACCTGTTAATATTAAACGGGAAGACGCCGAGAAAATTTATTTGGTTCGGACGGCGCTGCTTAGAGATTTTAATAAGTGTCCGCTGCTTCCCGAGCTTGCGGAGATGTCTGGCTTAGGTTTAACCAAACTACAAAAACTCTTTAGCCAGATATTTGGACAAAGTATTCATAACTATTACCAAACCATGCGAATGATGCAGGCAAGCAGCCTGCTTAATCACCTCTCTGTATCTGAAACCGGTTACAAACTGGGCTTTACTAATCTCAGTCATTTTACCAGGTTATTTGAAAAACATCATCAAATAAAACCTAAACATTTTAAAGACCGCTTGATCAGGGAATCTAATTTCCAGACTTAGTTTTTTTGGGCCTCCCTCCCCTGCCGGTTCAAGTCCAAACCCATGTCAGCGTCCCGCTGACGTATCCCAATGATACAAGGCGTTTTTCCAACTACGCAAAGTGATTAATGTAACCGGGACGCTTACACTTTTTTGGGTTCAAGCAAGATGCTTGAACCGGCGTAACAGCCGTCCATAAATAAATCAACTTACATAATCAGCAAAAAAAGTTATATTTGAATAAAGATATAGCCATGGTGATTGAAAGGGACAACCAAAATATTATTATAAAGCTTGACGCATCGTTGATCGATATAGAGACTGTTCAAAAATTTGCCGGCTATTTTCGTGTTTTGGAATCTAACGCAAAAAATCAAGGCACCGTAGAGCAAGCTGAAAGTTTAGCGTCCGAAGCTCATCGGGATTGGTTAAAAGATAACCAGGAACGCTTGTCTAAAATATGAGGATCCAAGTGTTGATCGCTTCCTTAAAAAATACTACGTGCCTTTAGATTTCAACTTGGCTATTTCACCGGCCAAATCCTGGCTGCCCAGCCGCCGCCGCCATAAAGCTGTACCGGTATTTTATCGCCGCTTTTTATTTTGATCATTTCTTTTTTGTAATCCGTGCCATCGCGGTCGGCATTAATTCCGTCCTTAAATATTTCAGCTTCATAATTTCCCGGCGGGAGGAATGAAAAATCAAGTGTCAGCTCGCGGGCCGTCCAGTTGGTAGTTGCGCCAACAAACCAGGTATCTCCTTTGCGGCGCGCCAGCGCGGTATATTCGCCTACTTTACCATCCATCGGCACGGTTTCGTCAAACACGGTTGGGACCTTCGTGATAAAATCGGTGCACTCCTGCTCGCGCATATAGGTCGTCGGATTGTCCGACAGCATTTGCAGCGGCGCGGTAAATATCACATACTCCGCCAACTGCTGGCATCGCGTGCCCTTGCTCATCGGGTTATCGTTAATTGGCCGGTACGCGGCCTGGGTGGCGTTACGCATAGCGCCTGGCGTATAGTCCATCGGGCCGGCCATCATGCGGATATAAGGTATGCTGTTGACGTACCTCGGTTGGTCCTCGTTTGCCCACTTAAAGTTTTCCAGGCCCTTAACGCCTTCAAAACCGATCACATTAGGATAGGTGCGCTGCAGGCCACTCGGTTTAAACATGCCGTGGTAATCTACCATCAACTTGTACTGAGCGGCAAATTTGGCAATGGCGAAGGTACTCGCTACCACTACCTGGTCATCCCGGTCAAAAAAATCGATTTTAAATCCTTTTACTCCCATTTGTGCATAATACGGAAACGCTTTTTCCATGCCATGGTCAACAGCATACCAGGTGGCCCACAAAATAACGCCTACATTTTTTTGTTTGCCATAATCGATGATCTCCTGCAGGTTTATGGCGGGTTTTAGCTGCATCAAATCCAAATCGTTCGACCATCCCTCATCCATAATAATATAAGGAAGATGATTTGCTGCCGCGAAATCGATATAATATTTATAGGTAGGTGTGTTTATCCCGGCTTTGAAATCAACACGGCTTATATTCCAGTTGTTCCACCAATCCCATGCCACCTGTCCCGGTTTTACCCAGCTATAATCGGATAACCTCGGGGCATCGGCAAGCTTTTGAATGATGTCCTGGTTCAGTAACTCCTTATCCTGTTCGCTTACCACGATGATCCGCCAGGGAAAGCTACGGGTACCGGAAGTTTTGGCGATATAATCGGCCCTTTCGCTCGGGATAAAATTTATTCCGTGTACTTCTGCTTTAAGCGGGTATGGTGCGTAAACGCCTTTTAATCCATGTTCGGCCGAATTTGGATCGAGGTACATGCCAGGGTAATCTTCCAGGTCGCCTTCTAACACACATACTTTTTTGCCCTGGCCAATGTCGACCAGGCAAGGCAGAAATGCAAGGGAATCTTTCGGGAAATTTGAAAGCTTTACTTCGTGGTATAATGCTTCGAATGATGAGTTGAACATTTTACCGGCGCGGTAATCCCACTGTATTGGCAGGAATGCTTTGTCGTCATCCGCAAAATTAAAGTTGGCTTCTTCGCTTTTTACGGTGAGGCCGCCCTGGCGCCGGGTAACAAAGCGATAGGCTACGGCATCGTCGTAGACGCGGAAGACAAGGCTATAATCTCCTTTAAAGTTAATGGTAAGCTGTGTGCATTGGTCGTGCACGGTGCTTTTTATATAATTGATCGCGGCAAATTCCGTATTGATATTTTGAACCGGCGCGGATATGATCTTTACCTTTTCGCCCAGTACCTCGCCGTCTTCCACGTGTAAAGCGATCTTCGAAGGCAGGATTACCTGTTGTCCTTTGTTCGTTACCGACCACTGTATAGCGCTATCAACCGTTATATGAAGCGTCATTGCCCCCTGCGGGGATTTTACGTCAAAATCCCTGGGCTTTGCTCCAAAAGCAATGATAGCGTTAAGCAAACAGGCTAATAATAGCAGATATCTTTTCATTTTGATCGATTTTGGGTTGTGGCGAGCAGTATTTACTTCCCGCATAAATTGGTTTTCAGCACGATGATACAAATTCTAATGCGAATTTGCTGCACAGGCCGGAATTATTTGCGAAATCAGTATGCCCGCCAATTCATTCATCGGCCATGCGCCCTTGTTAACCGAATTGTCACTCGAAGTTAATCTTTTTAATTAATTGGAACGAATGTTCCAAAATGAATTTACATTTACGGAACGATTGTTCCAAAAATATAAAAATCAAAGAATAACATGAAAAAGTTAGCAAACAAAGTAGCTGTAATTACCGGCGGTAACAGCGGTATCGGGCTTGAAACTGCAAAAGAATTTGCCCTGAATGGCGCCAGCGTTGCCATATCGGGCCGTAACCAGGAAACACTTGACAGCGCGGTCGCCGACATAGGCCATGATGCACTGGCGGTAAAGGCTGATGTAGCCAACCTGGCGGATATCGACCGGTTTTACCGGGAAGCCTACGGCAAGTTCGGCAATTTCGACGTGCTGGTGGTAAACGCCGGGGTATTTAAGGGGGCACCACTGGCTGACTTCACCGAAGAGCTGTTTGATGAGGTTTCGGACGTAAACTTCAAAGGCGCTTTTTTCTCGGTTCAAAAAGCATTGCCTTACCTTAACGATGGCGCGTCTGTTATCATCACCGCCTCAACTGTAAATGAAAAAACCATGTTGAGCGGCTCTGCGTACGCGGCCACCAAAGCGGCTGTTACATCGCTGGCACGGAACTTTTCAGCTGAATTGCTCGATAGGCGGATCCGTGTTAACGTATTGTCGCCTGGCCCGATTGAAACCCCGATATTCGGCAAGAACGGCGGCTCGCAAGAGGACATCGATGGCGTAAAAAATTACCTGGCATCGACCACACCGTTGAAACGTTTGGGTACCGTTCAGGAAATGGCCAAAGGCTTCCTTTACCTGGCATCCGAGGATTCGTCCTACATGCTCGGCGCGGAATTGCTGCTTGATGGTGGTTTTAAAACATTTTAAGGCTAACGCCCGGCGCCGCTGATGACATCGGTGCGTCGACTTCGTGCGATACCTTTCACTAAATTTAGGGGAAGGAGGAGGATAGGGTCGCACGGCGAACGGCCAACAACGGTTAGCCGTAGCCAGCCACCAGTTAGATCAAATTATTTAATAGCTTTGCCTTAGACCGGCAAGGCTTTTTTGCTATGGCAAGGACAAAAGATTTTGATGAGGATGAGGTATTGAAAAAAGCGATGGACCTTTTTTGGAACAAAGGGTACAACGGCACTTCCATGCAAGACCTGGTCGACGGCCTGGGCATTAGCCGCTCCAGTTTATATGATACTTATACTGATAAACACACGTTTTATATCAAATCGCTTGAGCACTATAAAAAGACCGCCGGAGCAGGTATGATGACGGCGATGGAGGGTGGTGTCTCCGCAAAGGAAAAGGTAAGCGCAGTGCTTTATTACTTTGTAAACGAGCTCACCAAAGATCCTGAACGTAAGGGCTGTTTCCTGGTAAATTCAGCCGTTGAACTTGCATCACACGACCTGGAGATCAATAAATTGCTTTGCGAGAGCGACAGCCAAACGGAGGCATTGCTGCGGGATACGATAGCGCAGGGGCAAAAAACCGGCGAGATCAGCAATAAGCAGGACGCAGCGTCGATGGCGCGGTTTATTTTTAATACTATCAAAGGCATTCGCGTAACCGCCCGGTCAGCTTCAGATAAAAAATCTTTTGATGATATCGTTGCGCTAACCTTATCTGTTTTGAATTAGGGCTCGTCGATTTTGAACATCGCTAAAAGATGATTTAGCCCTTCAGGCGAATGCAGGATTGCTGTTTGTTCCATCGTCATTTTTGCAACCGCCGAGGCCCTTGAGCGCATCGCTTTTTCATATGCGGCAATTGCAGATTGTACGTCCGCGAAAGCACTGCTAAGCAAGCATTCAGCCAGCTCCAATGCGTCAAGCATGGCCATATTAACGCCTTCGCCGGCATAGGGCGGCATCAGGTGAGCAGCGTCGCCCAGCAAGGTAAGGTTTGGCAGTGCCTCCCACAATTGGTCAAAAGGCATGCAATATTGAGGACGCGGGACCAAACCGCCATTAACGTTTTCAAACAATTCATTCCAAATGGTATCCCATCCTGAAAATTCCTGTTTAAACCAGGCCAATATCTGTGCTTTGTCCGAAAAATCGATCGCCGAATTGCCCAACCAGGTTTCGGGGGTTTTACAACTGGTATAAAAGGCCAGGCTGCCATCGCCTTTTGAACTAACGAAGAGGCATTTTTCGTCGCCGAGGGCAAATATTTTACCGCCCTGCAATAGATGGTGGATATGTGGAACAGTTTCTTTGGAGTGGTAAACAGCACCTTCCATTGCTGTTACGCCGGCATAAAAAGCTTTGACCGGGGTCAAATATGGCCTGACGCGCGAATTTGCTCCGTCCGCGCCGATCACGATATCAGCATATACCGGGGCGTTGTTCTTAAATTGGATCGAAAAGCCGTCGTTTGCCGCTGTCATCGATACAAAATTACTATCCCAAACCACCGTACCCGATTGTAATGAATCTAGCAAGATATCCCGCAGCGGCCCGCGGTCAATTTCGGGCCTGGCGAGCCCATTGTCGCCGCCGGTTTCAAAATTGTCCTCAAACAGTACTTCAGCATTTTTATTGGTAACGCGCATCTTATCTGCCCCGGGGCGATAGTTCGCTTTAAAAGCATCCATTAGCCCGGCTGCCGTCAAAGCCTTTAAGCCCGAATCATAGTGCAGGTCAAGCGTCGCGCCCTGGACCCTTACATCCCGGTTTGCATCGCGCTCGTAAACTTTTACGTCGGCGCCTTTCATTTGTAAAAGCCGGGCTAGCGTCAGGCCGCCTGGCCCGCCGCCAACGATTGCTATTTGTTTATTTTGAATGGGGTTCGCCATTTTTTATTCAGGGTTTTGAAGTAAGCTGATAACGTGAAGACGAACATGCCCCAAAAAGATTTTAGTGGTGCCGAAATTAAATTATAAACCATACTGCCATTTATGCGATCATAATTTTCTATTTAATAGAATTGTTTAATTAATACGAACAAAATAATTAATTAGGTGTTAC
>Ga0302192_10002525_pt1 | contig 11494 bp, 19 predicted proteins | sample II_Bog_E3_2_FD_200230 | JGI IMG/M metagenome (GOLD analysis project Ga0302192, IMG submission 200230) | Peat permafrost microbial communities from Stordalen Mire near Abisko, Sweden - II_Bog_E3_2 | ecosystem: Environmental > Terrestrial > Soil > Wetlands > Peat | place: Sweden: Abisko...
CGAACTGCGGTGATGGTAGTCGCTGCCGGGCCCGAAATCCGGAAAAAATGAGCGCCTTGGGCATCGGCTGGATGAACCCCGATGAGCGATGCCAGCGCGATGATCAGCGCATGAAGTCTGATTCTCATGCAACATTTGGAATTAAGCCGACACTTTTAAGCCTGGACCAATGAAAATGCAAATGAAAAGTGGCGTCAGCTCATCCCAGCTTCTACGCGGTGTGCTCGTTGGGGATTTCATCCACGGTCAGTTCGACGATGACTTGGTGGCCGCGCTGGACGCAAGAATCAATCTCCCCGCCCATAAACCTTGTAGCTGCCGACGTGAGGAGGCTCATTATAATTCCCGCAATAGCAAGTCAGAGTCTCCTGTCGTCGGCCGCTACAGTTCGCCCTGCGCGCCGGCTTGATTCCCGATGAAAAGTCCGCTCCCAGTTAGCGCTGGGTGGAACTTCCGTTAGTCAACGTGGCGTTTCCACGGCTTCGGTCGTTCGGCCCGGGCCAGCGACCGTAACGATAACCGGTTGCCAAACAGCTTCACCATCCGCGTCGGGAGGGCTTTATGGTTCGGCACGGTAAAACAGATTTCCTCGCTGAATTGAATTTTAAGTTTCATAATTATTTTTCCGGTAAACGGGTCAGGGGGTTGCTTGGGTGCGATAAAAGCGCTGCGGGAAATTTGCCGCGTTTGTGTCGGTGAACGCCAGCGAGCCGCCGTTGCCCGGCGTCACGGTGCCGATGACGGTCCATACCGTTAAATCCGTTGAGGCCAGCACTTCATACGTCTGGCCGGTCGCCCCGGTCACGGTCAGAATAAATTGTCCGGCCAGACCGCTGCGGATCTTCACGCTGGCCAGATTGGACAGCACCAGATAGCTGATTTCAGACGAAAAAACGCTCTCATTGCTTTGGGCGTCATAGGCCGTGGCCGCGAAATAATATGTTGCCCCGGCCATGAGGCCGGAAATGGTGACATTCGTCCCATTGCCGGCATTAATTTTGTTGGTGTAGTTGCCGCTCACCCCACCGTAGTAAATGTTGTAGCCAACTACATTGGTATTCGGGCTTGGACTCCACGCCAAGTGGACGCTATTGGTGGCCGGGAGGGTGGCGCTGAAAGCGGGAAAACCATGGATGGCCAACGCGAAAAACAGAATGCTTCCCATGATTCTGGGAAGTCCGAGACGCGGCAAAGTCCAGTGCCGAGCCATGCGGGCGCGGCCTGATGACAGTTGAGGAATTGTGTGCATGCTTAGGGTTACGGCCGATGCGGTTTACCCGCGACTAGGGCGTTCCTTGCCGCCACTGGGAGAAACCTTGGTTTTAATTTTGAAACGCCATGACCGTGCGGCAGTCGGTCCGGGTGAAATGTGCAGAATGTCCAGGTAGGGTAACACCCCATGGCGCGGGCACGAACTTCGGGTGCATGATGACCGCCTGAATTGAAAAGCTATTTACCAACTGAAAGTTAACCGCCCCGCTGAAGCCTTTGCCATGAAACACAATCACAACCACGACAACGCCCCGAACGCCGGCCTTAAACTGGTGCCCGTCCGTTTTGAGTTTACGAGTCCGACCGCCAAAACCGTCTGTCTCGCGGGATCGTTTAACCACTGGCAGCCCGAAGCCAAGACGCTGCATTCCTCCGGCGTAGGCAACTGGTGGAAGGAAACCTCGCTCGCTCCCGGCTCCTACGAATACTGCCTCGTAGTGGACGGTCAATGGATGCCGGATCCGCGTGCCACCGAATCCGTGGCCAATCCGTTCGGCGGCCGGAATTCGATTTTGCACGTGGCCGTTTCGCCGGCTGCCGCGCATCTCGCCGACGCGGAAAATCTGCCGCTGAAGAACGACCGGTTTAGCGACACCGTTGCGGGGGATCATCTCACCGCCGAAACCAATTTACCGTTAAAAAATGCAACCAACCAAAAAAAGAAAATATGAATAAAGAAACCCAAGCCGTCACCGATGACCTCGGACAACTGGCCCAAGATGCCCGCGCTTTGATGGCCGCCACCGCCGATGTGGCCGGCGAAAAAGTCGGCGACGCCCGCAAACGCCTCGCCGCCGCGCTCGATCGCGCCAAGGAAATCGGCGGCTGCGTCCGCGACAAGGCGGTCGCCGGTGCCAAAGCCGCCGACCAGACCATCCGCGAGAATCCTTATCAAGCCATCGCCATCGGCGTCGGCGTCGGGGCGGTGCTCGGCTTTCTCCTCGCCCGCCGCTGCTCCCGCCACAGCGACTGATCCCGCCATGGAATCATCCACCGTCAGCCTCCGGCAACTGGCCACGACCTCGAAAACATTCGCGCGCCGGCTGCTGACCATCGGCGAGAACCGGCTTGAACTGTTGACGGTGGAAGTGCAGGAGGAACGCGAACGTCTCCTGCATGCCTTTCTGCTGGCACTGGGCGTGGCGGTGTTCGGCCTGCTCGCGGGTTTGACGCTGACGGCGGCCATCGCGGTTTGGCTGTGGACTTGGTCGCCGATGGCGGTGCTGCTGATCCTGACCGGACTTTACGCGCTCACTGGCCTTTACCTTTACCGGCGGCTCACTGGCGTCATGCGCAACTGGCAGACGCTCTCCGCCACGCTTGACCAACTCCGAAAGGACCGTGCATGTTTGGAAAGAATCCTCGCGTGAACTCGCTCGCCTCCCGCAAACAACTGCTGCTTGCCGAAAGCGAACTCAATCGCGCGCAGCTCGTCCAGGAATGGCAGGTGATGCGGGCTGAAGTTCATTCGTTGGCCGACCAAGTCAAAACCATCCGCTCAATGGCGTCAGCGACGGCCATGCTGGTGGCTGGCCTGGCGTCTTGCCGGCGTAAAAAAGCCGAGCCCACCGCGGAAAAACCTTCGTGGTGGCGGACCCTTCTGAAAGGCGCGGGCCTGGTCGGCACCTTCTGGCAGACATTCCGCGCCCAGCAAAACGAGCCAAACGAGCGCTAATGGCAATGGCGCATAATCAGCGCGAGGCTCAGGCTGAGCTTGGGTTTGGGTTTCTTATGGAATAGTTTTCCCTGTTACGCAAAAACCGGCGCGACCGGCATTCACACGGCTTGCAACGCCTGTTTTGAAAAGACCCAACCGGCTGGAAATTTCTGCAGTTTGCTAGGCTTCCGGGCGTGAATTTCGTGGGCTCCGTTATTGGAGCCGGGATGATCAGGCTCAAATAAAAAGTAATTTGAGTCTCCTCTTGTCATCTATCGATTTGAATTCCTCGCGCCTAAAAGCTGTGCCACCGAATTCCTATTTTGCCGCCTGTGAATGGGCTTCCACAAACCAAAGCCACTTGTCAATCCCGCGCGAAATCTCCGTGAACATATCCGCCGTGTCGGCGTCATCCAGTTCTTCCGCCTCATTGATCGTATTGCGAGCCTCCTGGCCGAAGGTGGACAGCCCGCGGGCTACGCCTTCCACATGCGCCATGCCCTCGGAAATCTCCGGCGAATATTCCGTGAGCCGCGTGCGCGCTGCCGCCATGCGCACCGTGCCCTCCGCCACGCCGCCAAGCTGCACCACCCGTTCGGCGATCTGATCCACATAGCCTTCCACCGCCTCGGCCACTTTGTCGAACAACTCGTGCAGGCCGATGAAGCTCGGTCCTTTCACGTTCCAATGCGCCTGCTTCATCTGCAGCTGCAAATCCACGGCCGATGCCAGCCGCTGGTTCAGCAGGGCGTTCAGTTCTGTCCGGCGGTCCTTGGAAATGTCGTTTTCGGTCTCATACATCTTCGGCGCTTCCGCGCAAGTGCTGTTCAAAGTTTTCATGGTTGTGATTTTCGTTTTTTTATTGGTTGATTTGGAAAAATATTTTAGGTGCGGCTGTGAAAACCGTGAACGCGTGTCTGATTGCGTTCCGCGATCAGATCCGCCTCCGCCTTGAGCCAGTGCTGCACCTCGTGGCCGGGCAGCGAACCTTGATTCACATAGCTGAAGTAAGCTTTCCGGGCCACTTCATCCGGTGCGGCCGTGAAACCCATTTCGATTGGATTCGAAGCATCCGCCGATTTTGGGGACTGAGGCTGCGGATATTTATTATGTTTCACAATGCCAGCGCCGGCGCGGCGGGGATGGCGGCACCGTTGGGAACCAGCCGGTGTTCGGGACTTTTCTCAATGGCCATCTTGGTGAGTCGCGCGAACACGGTGGAATCCTCATAACTAATCCGGTCTATCTGACTGGTCGATAGCTGCACCTCTTTGCCCGTGAACCGGTGGCCGATTTTGACAATCAGTTGGTTGATGGCCCAGCTTTCATCATCCATCAGAAAGTCGCTGACATGGCCGACAATGACGCCATCGCTGGTCTGAAGATGATAACCGGTCACCGCTTGGGAACTGCGCAGGTGCGCATCGGCGCGCTTTGCCTTGGGGCCGGCCGCGGCTGGTGGTTCCCCGGCGGAAAACTTGAGCGGAGTTTCCAGGACGGGAAAGCCCCTCATGCCACCCCACAAGCCGTCGCCTTCCCAGTAATAAGGCCAGCCATAATAGCGATGGTATTCTTCCTCGTATTGGCGCGACACCGGCTGGTGTTTGTCAATTGCCGGGCTGGACTCAATCTGTTTCCGGGTGAGATTGACCAGCATGGCTCGGCCATCCTGATAAAGGCTGCCGATCGCCAGCGGGGAGAGCAGCACCAACCGGCTCGTCAGCCAAGTGCCGGTTTCCGCCACGACATAGCGCACCACCCAGCTCTGGTCATCAAAATAAAAATCTTTCACCTGACCGATCTCACCATCCAGCGCGCCGAGTTTTTCACCGTAAAGTTCTTTGATGCTTTGTAACATAATGGGTCTTTCGTATGGTTTGGGTGATAGTTTAAGTTCAAATCCGGCCTAGCAACAAGAGGACCACGAGGATGACCAGGAGCACGCCGATTCCGCCGCTCGGGTAATATCCCCAAGTCTTGCTGTGTGGCCACGTGGGCAGGGTGCCGAGCAGCAGCAGTACTAGCACAACTAATAAAACAGGTCCTAACATGATTTTCCTTTTGGTGATGGGGTGGGGTTGGCCGGGTTATCTTTCCAAATATCATCCGGCTGGGCGACTTACCGGTTTTGGCTTAGATTGCCGCCGGATGGCTTCCAGTCTTTAGGGTATTGCCGGACCACGTCGGCGTTATGTAGTGCCGGAGAATCGTGAAAATTCATTATTACAGATGGTGAATCCAGCAGCGCGTTCACCGAGACGCCGCTTGGATTAGGATGGGAAATCCAATCGCGGCCATCGCGGTTGGCATATAAGTGCCGGGTGAGGCTGTAGTAACATTCATATTGTGGGTAATAAACGTAATCATCTTTCACGGCAAACCCCTTATCCGCCATGGGCGGCGGGACATCCCAGGTGCGCGACCAGCTACCGTGACTAGCACACCCGGTCAGTGTGCCGAGCAACACCGCGCATATGCCGAGTCCGGCGGCGTTGAACCAGCTGCAGAATTTCATGCAATTCATAAGGGGATAATAATCCAGCTCGCCTAACGCAGCTATGGGGTGTAACCCTACCGCAAGGTTTCACTCTATCCTGGCCGCCAGTTCATCCATCAGCACGGTGGCAAAGCGGATGACAGCATCGCTCATCGCGTAGGGGAAGATCACGTCGCGACCTGTGCGCAGGCTGCCGCCGGAATAAACCACGTTCGCCACATCCCCTTCGCGCTCGGCTTCGTTCGGGCACAGCCAGGGTTTGCGCCGTCGGCCGATGACGCGCGTGGGATATTCAAATTTAAAAGCAACGCGCCAAGGGCTGGCCATGAACGCAGCATGCACTGCGCGCAGCGGCGGCATAAACACGGAATATTTCGGCCCAGTCACGCCGCGTATCGGTGGAGACGTCGAACTTCATGCGACCGTCGGCGAATGTGTCGCCGGCAACCTTCGGCTTACGAAGTTCTGCCCGTTTTGCCGCCAGCCGGTCAACAGCCGTCGATTTTACGTCAGTCTCCAAGCTGACCAAATTAATTTTGACGATGATTTTAATGCGGGCTTGAAAAACGCCGTTTGGGATGTAGCGCTTCAGACCGGCGTGATTATGGTAAGTTTCCCACTTGCTGTCCGCGCTGATTGTGGTTAGTTTTCGGCTCCTTATTGTAGCCGCCGTTTTAGTGTTGCTGGAGTTTGTAAAAATCCCAATGCTCTACGGTATGCAAAAGCAAAATGTGCGGTTTCAGCAAGCGCACAAATTAGCAATAGAATCAATGGTTTGGAGAGATGGCCGAGTGGCTGAAGGCGCTGGTTTGCTAATTCAATCGGTTCTTGTAAGCGGATTATCCCACCTGAAATGACAGCCGTTCAAACATTGTGGATTCATAGGGTTTTTAACCGTTTTTCAACCCACTTCCAAATTTGAATTTACCCCCGTTTTTGACAGGGTTAGCATTGATTCTGGTAGCATTTTGCATTTTGGGTAGCAAGTGGATTTCCTAGAAAATGGGGGTGGTTAAGCGACTGCCCGCCGACCGTATGATGGTTTCTGAACCATGTCATTCGGCACTGGTTCAAAAAACCAGTGCCAGCACACGCGGCATTGTTGCCGGATGAGGTCAAACCAACGGAAGCTGGTAAGGACACGCCGAATGGTGGTATGTCTTAACGGCAAAGGCCATTTTGGCCGCACTCATTGCCGCGCCGAATCATCCCCAGCTTTCAAGCTGGTCGTTTTAATGCTTGAAATAAACAGGAGGCGAGCGCACTTTTGGCGGGTCGAGCGAACAAAATTTTATGGGCATTGAAACATTTTCGGCGGCAATCACGCTTCTAAAAAACGCCGTTGGGTTGGCGAAAGAAGCCAACGATTTAGTTGCGGATTCGCCAAAGAGAAGGGCGGCGGAAGTTGCGCTTGCGGAAGCGGAGCAACAATTACGGCTCGCCGAATCACGCGCGGCTCAAGACCTCGGCTACACGCTATGTCAATGCACGTTCCCGCCGCAGATTGCTTTGCTCAAGCCTGACGGTTCTAAACGCTGTCCAAAATGCGGGCGTGATACAGAGGATGATAATATCGGGATTAGCGGTAGCTCGTCGGGTCGGATGTAATGTTTTAATCAACCTTGCACGCATTTATGCTGACCTCGCACGAACGGCCATTCCATCGCCCGTCTTACGGGCAACCCTATCACCAGCCATACGCACCGCACCCGCCCCGCCCCCCGGAAGACACGCTTCTGACCAGTGAAATTCAAATTGAGCGCAAGACGTTTTTCCTGTCGTTAAAGGAAAACCCGCGTGGTCGCCTGCTACGCATCACCGAAGAAGTTGGCGGCAAACGTAACACCATTATCATCCCTGCTCCCGGCCTCAAAGATTTCAAAAAGCTGTTGGATGAAATGGTGAACGCCGCCGATGAAATCCCGGCCAAGAGCCAGCCGGTGGCCGGATGATTGCGGATTCCAAAGGGTGCGCCCTTTGGAACGGAAGCCAATAAATTCATTACGTTCGTCACATATGCTTGGTGAAAGGGAACGGCACGACGGCGAAACCGCCCCCGGCGCGGAGTCCGGGAGCGGCTTCAAGGTGGTCAATCCTCGTCTGGTAACATGATGGTGATGGCCGGTTGCGGGTCGTCCATGTCGAGCGCGCCGCAAGTGGCAATTAGCTTTACCAGCTTGGCCGCGCGGTTGTCGTTGCGAACATAGAGCGCAACGGGGATGCGGTCGCACCCTGGGCGACTGCGCTGAACGGCAAAGCGGAGCATCCAGACGACATCCCAAAGTCGTCCGGCCTCGTCCTGTCCCGTCACGTTCGGCGGGACGGCAACGTAAGCGTCAAAGACTCCGCGCGTGAGAAACACTGGAAATTTGATTCCGGCTTCCTGCGCGGTCGCGGTGACTTCAACTTGCACCCCGTCGGCGATGGCCTGCTTGCGGGTGTAGGCATAGATGACTCCGCCAAATGGCGATTCGTTTTGGTTCGTATTCATGGTGTGATTTATTTGCGGTTAAGGATTTCGGTTTCGGAGTTGTTGGAAATTCGGAAAATGGACGGTGGCGGGGTGAATCGAACGGGCTTGTCAAAGCGGGTCTTAAATTCCCTCGTCGGGCGATTCATGGTGACGACTGCCGCGCATTCGTTCACGCGAATAACCCGGCAAAGCCGGTTCTCATAGCGGATAACATCCCCGGCCCGGAGACGAAACGGGTGGTGCAAATCCTGCCAGATGATGCCGAAAAATTCCGGTTGGTTTGGGTCGCTGAAACGACGCTTGGCGCGTTTGCAAGTGGCACTCATTGGACACCTCCCGCGATGAAGTTAAATTCCGGGGTGGGGCTGGTAAGAAACGCGCGGACAAGTTCAACGTCCATCGGACGGGCGGGCAATTCCAACGAAGTGCTTTCACCCCCTGCCCATAGTTTCTCAACGTCACCCAAAAAGAAACCTGCGCTGATGGCCTGCACATTGCCATGTGTCCGTTGCATCTTGGCAAGCATGGCCGCGTGTTGAATCTCGAACGGAAACGCTACTACCTGCTCGCGTGCTTGAAACGAAATGACAATAAATTTTGCCATCGCCTTAACTGATAATAGCTGGCTGGCGTTTGCTGGAGCCGCTGCTTCATTAGAAATATTTTTTTGCATAAAGCTTTTTTTTGATAATCGCCGTCCGTGTCTCGCCGTATGCCGCTTGCTTCACCAATCGCGCAGACATTTTTTGAACTGACCTCGGTTTTTTCCCAGCGTGCATGGGGCATGACAGCGAAAGTTTCGGCGTTACCTGATAGCCGTCTCGCTGGCGTGACCCATGCCCTTCGTCGCTGGGAAAAAATCGCCTCGTGATAACGGGAATAAAAACCTTGAAAAAGATGTCGGAGCCGCAAGCGGGCTACGGTGAGCAATGGAACGGCGTCGGCCTGAAAAAAACGCGCCATGTCAAAACACCAACCAAAAAACTCTAGCCTCGCAGAGTCGCCGAAGTCTGTTGCTTTGATTTTGCTGACGATAGGAAGCCTGACCAATTTGGATTTGAGCGAGTCCAGAGGGCTTGCCCTTTGGTGGATGGGGCGTGGGGAAGAAGTCACTTACCCACAAAAAAGGGGCGGAGCCTTTCGACCCCGCCCCGTTCTGTCAGTTCTGCACGCTTACCACGGCGGGCAAATTTCCACTCCGCAGAGCTTCGGCAAGATGCCAAAGACTCTTGTTCAACCGGATGTCCTCGGCCAAGCCTGAAACCGGACGGGTGCGGGTGTGGCGGGTGCCATTACCACGGCGGCGGGAATAATCTTTCTGTCCACCGCGCAATAAGTTTTCCTGCACGCGATTATAGACCTGCCACAAATTATTGCCCTTGTCCTCGTAACGGCGGGATTCCAAAACTTTCTCGGCGCTGACGGGTGCGTTTTGGACAGCATCCCAGCGGAGCATGATGGCCGCTTCTGCAAACGCCTTCGCCTCGGTGTCGTTCAACTGGCGGGCGCGGAATGATTCAACGTGTTCTGTCAACTGTGGGACGGTCGCCAAAAGTTTGAAACTGGCGGCAATGATTTCGTCTGATTCGCCTCCGCTGTGCCTCACGGAAATATGTTCAAACGTGGTGTCTGAAACCATTAGGCCATTCCCGCAAACCAAACGATACAAGGCGGCGTGTAGCTGATAGGCACTGCTCCGGTCGTGGCTGTTCACCAGCGCGATTTCGGCAACGTATTCACCGCCCCGGCCAATCTGGGCGCGGTGCTGGAAACGAATCATGTGTTTCTGAAAGCCGATGCGGTTTTCAAGTCGCACGGCCTGCTCGCGGGCGTCAACTGGTGCCCAGCCTTCGGCGCGCATACGGGTAACGATTTTGCTGGTCGGGATGAACGTGTAACGGTCGCTAACGCCCTGCACGGCCTGCTCTGCGAACACGGACGGGGCTTGCACGGCAAGCGATTCGTCGCTGAGTTCTGAGCGGTTTTGTTTTGTGGTATTGAATGATGAACTGAACATAACTGAACTTTCTATTTTATTGTCGGTCGGATGCTCTGCGTTTTGCACGCACCCCCAACACCAACACTAAAAGGCAAATTTCTAAAAGCGTGACAGGCAGGGGACCCGACGCAGGGACGAGGCTGGGGAGCGAGTGAATTTTGTGAACGGAGCGGTGACTGGCGCGATTTTGGTCAACGGGGCGGAGCGCACTTAGCCAGCGGTGCGCGTAGGGGGGAAACGTGGCCGCGTCAATTATTAACGGCCACAGCGGAGCCTAAATCAGCGATTCAAGGATTTTACAGGAATTGAATCGCGTCGTGTTGGGGGTTCTCCCGGCAGTCTCGTCCGCTTGTTGCCGTGTAACGAAGCCGGGCGGAAGTGAAGCGGTTACAAACGGCCGAGTCTGCTCCGGTCGGGGGAGCCAAGTCTTGACGAGCTTCAAGGCGGCGTCCGTAGAACGGGGGAATTGAAGTCGTGAAGTCTTGGCGACGGGGCGTGTCTTGGGAATTAATTGCCAGTGTCCTGAACAAAGCCAGTGGTGGCGGCTGTGTTCTTGAATCTCAAGAAAAACAAGGCAATCCGCCACTGGTTTTGTGGCTTAATTCTTGCTTATACTTCGCGGGTTTCAAATTACACCATGAGCACAAACATTGTTTCCACTCCGCCCACAAGCTCAACCTGCCGGGTCATTCTCCTGCTCGACATGGACGCTTATTTCGCCTCCATCGAGGAGCGCGACAATCCGGCTTTGAAAGGTCTGCCGGTCATTGTCGGCAGTCCACCGCCCCGCTCAATCGTTACCACGGCGAGCCGACCGGCGCGGGTATTTGGAATTTATTCGAGTATGCCGATGTCCACGGCGAAGAAATTATGTCCGCATGGGCAATTCATCGCGCCGCGCATAAATCACTACAAGACGATTTCCGCCACAATACAGCAAATCGTGGCGACCGTGGCCGGGCCGCAAGCTATTCTCGAACCCGTCGCGTTGGATGAAATCTATATTGACCTCACGGCCTATTGCTCCGCCGCCACGGATGATGACGCCTTGCGGATGGCTTTGCCTTACGCGATGAAAATGAAGCAGGAAATTTTGAAGAATGTGAATCTGACCTGCACCATTGGCATCGCGGCCAATAAAATGCTGGCGAAAATGGCGAGCGACAAAAATAAACCGAACGGGTTGGGCATCATTTTGGAATCTACGAAAGTTGCCGAATTAAGCGCGGTGCCGGTGAAAGATTTGTATGGCGTGGGCGAAGTGAAAGAAGCGCAGTTGAATGACGCTGGAATCAAGACGGCGCAAGACATCCGAAACTACACCGGCAACCTGTCTGCCGTCGTCGGCAATAGTTTGGGTTCAAAGCTGAAAGACCTGGCTAACGGGATTGACCCGCGACCAGTGCAACCACGCGGCCTGCCAAAAAGCATCAGCAAGGAACATACTTTTCCAAAAAACGAATCAAATTCAAAGGTGTTGGACAGCATTTTGCTGGCACAGGCGCATTACATCGCCTCTGAATTGAAGACAAAAAAGCTGGTGGCCTTCACGGTTTTCGTCGTGGCCTGTCATAAACACCCGGACGGTTACACCCG
>Ga0302192_10002535_pt1 | contig 11466 bp, 11 predicted proteins | sample II_Bog_E3_2_FD_200230 | JGI IMG/M metagenome (GOLD analysis project Ga0302192, IMG submission 200230) | Peat permafrost microbial communities from Stordalen Mire near Abisko, Sweden - II_Bog_E3_2 | ecosystem: Environmental > Terrestrial > Soil > Wetlands > Peat | place: Sweden: Abisko...
CCAACTCACTTCCCGCGCCTGGCTGAGCCTGTGTCGAGTCTGCGGCGAACTTCTTGAGCGCCGCGCGAGACGTGAGCCAGCTTTCCATGCAGGCTGCACCGTAGAAGCCGAGCAGAGCCAACCCGGAGATGAGCAGGATTCGTTCGATCCAGATCTGAGCCTTGTGCTTGCGGCCCGGCCTGGTCATAGGACTTTCGGAGGCTCCGTCTTTACCGCCAACCGACTTTTGAAATCTCCACATGAGTGCGTGCTCCTGACAGCGATTTCCCGGCTTACACCGCCGATAGTTGAAGTTCTTCGGTGGCGCCGGAACGGCGGCTGAGTTCCGCTTGCAGAGACTTCCGCAAGGCGGCCCTCGCGTGAAACAGCCGCGACTTGGCCACAGGGACAGAGAGCTCCATACGCTCGGCTATTTCCTTGACTGATCGTTCTTCCAGGGCGCGGAGTTCGATAGCCCGGCGGATTGAAGGTCGCAGTGTCGCGATCGCCGATTTGACGATCGCCTGCTGCTCCCGCTCCGCGCATTGCGCCTCGGGGCTCGGCGCCTGGTCGGCAGGGATCAGCGCGAGAGCTTCAGTGCCAGGGGCTCCCAGATTCTCGATGGAAACCTGTGAGGCGCCAGCCCGCTTGCGAAGAATCATGAGTGCCGAATTAATCGCGATACGCGTCAGCCAGGTCGCGATGCTGGAACGGCCGTCAAAGTCGTGGAGGTGAACATGGGCTCGCAAGAATGAGTCCTGCAGCGCATCCTCGGCGTCCTCACGATTGTTCGTAATGCGCTGCGTGATACGAAGAATTTGCTTGGCATGAGTTCGCCAAATCTCTTCCAGCGCTGCTGAGTGCATGCGCGGAATTGGCCGCACAGAACGGTTCGCACCAATTTGACTAACAGAGCCATTGCTGGTCAGAGAATCGTGCTTGTCCGCAGCGAACTTCTGTTTGCAATTCATGGAAACCTCGCACGTCGTCGTGATCTTCATTCGCTCACGTCAGACGCGATGAGAAGATGCAATCGCTGCGCCAACTCGATTTGCTGAATCAGCGCGACTTACGCCAACGAAACACGCTGAACGTCTCAGAAATGCTGAAGGATCAGAATTGAAGTGCTCGTCGAAAAGCGCAGTGTCCTGTCGAATCGAGGATCGAACGCGGACAAGACTGAATAAACAGATCAGGAAGAGAGAATCGAAGAAAAAGACGGGTCTCTTCGGATCCAAAGTGCTGCCACTCCGAAGAAACCCGTCGATAGAAAAACTACCGAGCAGCCACCCAGACGCTATCGGCTGAGTTGAGTTCGATACCCGCAACTTCGGTGGTCAGCTTTACATACTGCAGTCCGGGTTTCTTGCCAGGCATAGCGTTGAATTCGAGCCGGTAACGGCTGTCGAAGCTGGTCTGCAAACGGTCCAGGTATGGCCGGAAGCTAACCGGTTGGCCAATGCCCAAGAAAAAGGACTCGCCACCCGTCTCATCTGCGAGCTTCGCCATAGCATTCTGCCCGTTCGTGACCTGCCAGTAGTTGCTTCCACGCCATCCAACGCCGCGGGTATAGATGCTGTGGATGATCGTTCCCGTACGCTGAGCAACCGTGCTGGCAGCACTGGCGTCAGGACTGATGGGGCCGAGGCCCCTATGGTGCGGATAGCCGTGAAGTCGATCGATGCCATCTGTGACCATTAGGATCTCGCGCCGATTCGAGTTTTCGGGCCACCGCTTCATCAGATCGATCGCCGACAGGTACGGACTGCCATAGACGCCCGGCGAGCCCAATGGAATTCGCAGAGCCTTCGCTGCCTGCCGGTGATCGGTTGTCAGTTCCTGCGCAACTTGAACGGTGCCATTGCGCATGTATCCCACGCCAACCGAAGTGGTCCTCGGCAACGAATAGATGAATTCGCGCAAGTCGCCGAACTGAGAACTTACGCTCGTCCGGGCAGCATCGTCGATCAAAATGAACAGATCGAGCGGGTCCCGGTCACCCCTGATCGGAGTCCACCCGGTGACCCTCAGTCGATCTTTCCCTTGCCTTACGATGATGTCTTCCCGATTGACTTCGGGCATGCGTTTGTTTTTGCCGAGCACGCGAACCGTGACGGTCATCTGCACGGGTGTGGTTGTTGTTGAATTGCTATCCTGAGCCTGCAAGGGAAGCAGGCTAAGAAAGAACAAGAACATTGGAATTCTTTGCATCAGGTTCTTTCGCATCACTTCCTCCTCACGAAAGTTGCATTCGGCTATCCGTTGCCGTTTCCGCTTGAAGTGCAATCAAACGTCCACTGCGCAGCATTGAAACGGGAGGAGTTAGTACGAGAAAAATGCTGAAGTCTTCGGCAATGCCGACCCGTCAGAAATACGGGGCCAGAAAGTCAGAGTGCTCCGGAACCCATTGGGCAGTGCTCGAGCTTGCCGAACTACTCGTGCGCATTCCAATACTTCCTGGCGGAGGAATCTTGATTTGGATTCCTGCGGCGGCTTACCAACGAAAACCATGCGAGCAACCCCAGCCGGTTGAGGATGAACATCAGGACCACAAGAAACACGAGAGCTATGGCGCAATCTGTTGCATTATTCGACATTGAGGCCCCCCGTCGTGACCTGTGGCATGGGCAGCGTTTCGTTTCGCCGCGACTTGAAACGCAGTTTGTTGATTTGCAGGCTCGCAATCTTCGAGTCCAGAGTTTGACGCGGGATCCCCAGCTTCGCGGCAGCGCCGGACGGCCCCGAAATGCGCCCATAACTTTCCGCGAGCGCAGCTTCGATCATCTCCCGCTCCCGCTCCGCAATTAAGGTGAACAGCGGAGCCGTCGTCCGCGGCCGCCGAAGCTCGCGTTTCACCCACCCCTCGTCGATCGAAAATACATCGCCCGCAGCCAAAATGACCGATCTTTCGATTACATTTTGTAATTCGCGAATGTTGCCTGGCCAGTCGTAAGCTTGCAGGGTTTCCATCGTATTCATCTTGATCGTCCGAAAAGCTTTGCCCACTCTCTTGGCGAAACGGTCTATCAAATGCTCCACCAGCAGTGGGATATCCTCCAGCCGTTCTCTTAAAGCAGGTACATAGATCGGAAAAACGTTCAGGCGGTAAAACATGTCCGAACGAAATGTACGATCCGCTACGGCTGCTTCCAGATCGCGATTCGTGGCCGCGATGATGCGAACATCCACCGAGATCGGCTGGCTACTGCCAACACGCTCGAATTCTCTCTCCTGAATCACGCGGAGGAGCGTGATTTGGGTTTCCATCGGCAACTCGCCGATCTCATCGAGAAAGATCGTTCCCCCGTTTGCTGCCTCAAAACGGCCCTGCCGCCGCTGCAGCGCTCCGGTAAACGCCCCTTTTTCGTGTCCGAATAACTCAGACGCGATCAGGGAAGGTGGAATCGCTGCGCAGTTCACGCGGATGAACGGCCGTGACCGGCGGTTGGAGAGCCGGTGAATTTCACGCGCGATCAGCTCTTTCCCGGTTCCCGTTTCCCCCAGAATCAGAACTGTGGAGTCTGTCGGTGCTACGAGCTTTACTTGCTGCAGCATGGACTCCAGTTGCTCGCTCGCCCCCACAATTTCGTTCGCGGCGTCCGCGCGAGATTGCGCCAGTCGTGCGAAACTGAAATTCGCTGCAGTTTCGTCATTCGTCGTGATCGTGTAAGTGGAAGCCATAACTATCTCCATTCACCGCTGATTGTTGACGATGCTTTGCGCCAGCGCCCTACGAATCTCTTTTAGCAATGCGTCGCTCCGAACCGGTTTACAAAGAAAAGCAGCGGCCCCGGCTCGCATCAGCGAGTCTCGAAGCGTGGCGTCACCATGGGCAGTCACGAAAACAATTGGAAGCCGGCTGTTCGTCTTGCTCAATTGCTTCTGCAATTCGATCCCGCTCATTCCCGGCAGGCGCACGTCGAGAATGAGGCAGGATGTGTCATCGCAATCGTCACAGGCGAGAAATTCCTCAGCAGTGGCAAATACTCTAGGAGTGAAGCCAGCGGCCTTCATCACACTTGCCAGCGCTTCGCGTAGGGGTTCGTCGTCGTCGACGATGGCGATGATGCCGGCGTTGGTTAGAGTCTCGTTCACCACAGTTCATCCCATCTGCGGCATATTCGTCTGCCACGAGAATGAGACTATCAACCGGGGGACTTGAAAACTATCCTGCTTTGTTTGGAAAAATCTCCTGCTTTAGGAGGAGGTCGTTCCTTACTTTCGAGTGGCAGTCTTGAGCTTCTCAGACATGCGGACAAGGTGGGCAAGAGATTCGGCTTGGGTCTTTTCCATCACATGAGCACGATGAGTCTTAACCGTTAGCTCGCTCATTCCGAGTTGATCAGCAATCTGCTTATTCAAAAGGCCGGCAACCACTAACTCAAGTACTTCCTTCTCCCGCGGCGTCAGGGACTCGAACCGGGCATGGATCTCGTTTGCTTCCCGGCGTTCTTGACGAAGCTCTCGATCGCTAACCAGTGCCTTCTGTACGGCATCGAGGAGATCCTGCCCACGAACAGGCTTCGTCAGGAACTCATGCGCCCCCTCCTTCATCGCTCGCACGGACATCGGAATGTCGCCATGGCCGGTAATAAAAATGATAGGAATCGGAATTCCGTCATCCCTCAACTTCATTTGCAGATCGAGACCGCTGAGACCCGGCATTCTTACATCGAGCACCAGACAGGCTGGCGTATCTGGACGCTTCGTCCCTAAGAAGTCCTGGGCAGAAGCGAATGTCTCCACACGAAGTCCTACTGATCTGATCAAGCTCTGGAGCCCGTCGCGGATCATACGATCGTCATCGATGACGAACACAATTGGATCATGCTCTTTCATCCGGTCGGCCCATCCTCACACGGCAGGGTGAACTGGAATGTAGCTCCGCCCGTGCCGTTCGATTCTCCCCACAATCGGCCACCGTGGGCTTCAATAATCGAGCGACTGATCGACAGTCCCATGCCCATCCCCTTTGACCGAGTCGTGAAGAAGGGTTCGAACAACCGGCCCTTCACTTCCTCTGTCAGGCCGATGCCGGAGTCCTGGACCGCGACCCGAATGTGTCCAGTATCTTGCAACTCCGACCTAAGAGTCAGAGTTCTTGGTCGATCGGTAACTGTTGTCATCGCATCAATTCCATTCATCACCAAGTTTAGAATCACTTGCTGCAGTTGAATGCTGTCGCCGAGCACGATGGGTGAGCCGGGTGAGAGTTGGAGTTCGATCGACACGCGGTTCGTCGTCGCTTGCCCTGCGGCGAGAATGGCAGTCTCTTCCATAACCCGATTAATCTCAACCCGTGATCTTTCCGGTGTTGCTTTGGTGATCAGCGAACGAATACGAGCAATCACATCCGACGCCCGAGTGGCGCCTTGGGTAGCCCGCTCTGCTGCCGCTCGCGCTTCCGCTAGATCCGGATGTTCACGAGAAAGCCATGCTACACAGGCATCCGCATTTGCCACTATGGCCGCGAGCGGTTGGTTTACTTCATGCGCGATCGAGGCCGTCAGTTCGCCGATGGTCGTGATCCTTGCCGCGCGGGCCAACTCGGCTCGAGTAGCCTGAAGCGTCTCCTCGGTGCGCCTCTGCTCCTCCATCCGTTTCAGGAGGGCTTCGTTTGCGTTCTTCAGCTCAACGGTTCGCTCCGCAACCCTTATCTCAAGCATATCGCGAGCTCGTCGTAGCGCATCTTCGGTGTGTCTACGCCAGGAAATCAATTGGGTGGCGCCGACTTCACAAGCGACGAACGTGACAAAGTAGGGCAAATCGTTGGGCGTTACGGCAAAGCTACGGATCGGCGGCGTGAAGTAATACATCACTGCCAGTATGCTGCAAACAACAGAAAGCCAGCCCGGTCCCGTTCGGCCGAACCAGGTGCTCAGAATCACTGCAACGGAGAAGAAGAACCAGAACGGATTGCCAAAGGAGTGTTGCAATGCCAGCGAGATCAAGAGCGCAAGTGCCACCAGTCCGATGGCGAGAGCGTACCGCGCGAGCTTATGAACGCGAGGTGACGCGTCGATTCTTCTTCCCATGAGTTCGTTGGCTCCGCCACAAAAACTTGGGTTCCATATTACGCTCGCGTTGCTCGCCGGCGATGCCATCGAGTTCAGAACTCGTGGACTCAGCTTCTCATGCAATACCCGCATGACCCTGTGCGGCCCGCTTCGCGACACAGTGAACTTCTTGGTTTCACCGAAGTCTCCGCTTACTTCGACGCTGGTTCAGGCACTAGTCTTTACCCAGTCTACGTGCGGGCGAAGCCTACCTGGCGGCGAAACAGGGCTTAGCCGCTGCGGCCGAGTTCCAGAAAATCCTCGATCACCCCGGAGTCGTCCAGAACGAACTGATTGGTGCGCTGGCACACTTGGGGCTGGGCAGGGCCTGCGTTCTGTCGCGAGATTTGAGCAAAGGCCCATGCTGCTTACCACGACTTCTTTTCCCTCTAAAAGACGCCGATCCCGATGTTCCTATCCTGAAGCAAGCGTTAGCGGACTACGCGAACTGCAGTAGCGCCATGCAGAAGTCATGCTTAGAACCTAGGTGGACGAGGCCTATCCGGACTCAGTTCGTTGTTTCCGCACCTATAAAGGTCTGTCGCGGCAGCCTTGACGACGTTCAAAAACGGCCTGATCAGTCGCAGCGAGATCTTCTTCGATGCCCGGCCTTTTGACCCGTCAACGGCCGACACGCGCAAGGTGCGAGCCAGCACGCAATGATCGGTTTCGGCGGCCGCGAAGGCGATGTGAGTTATTTGCGCCTCTCATGGCGTAACCAGCTCCTTTTTTGCCTCAAGTTCGAGATCGTCGAATCGGCGCCATTTGTAGAAAGCAATCGATACGACCCAGCTCAACGCGAAAAGGCCCACGATGAAAAACCCAAGTGCGCCGAAATTGGCGTTGAGCCTGGCGATTACGCCCCAGAACCAACCTCGGAGATGAAAGTGCTCGCCCAACAACCCGAGAGCCTCAATGCCTCCGACAACCAGCGCGACAACGACTGACACGGAAGTGATCGTGAGGTTGTAGTAAAGCTTCCGAATGGGCTTCACAAAGGCCCATCCATAGGCGCCTAACATAAGGACATTGTCGGTGGTATCGATGAGCGCCATTCCCGCGGTAAAAAGGATGGGAAAAACGAGGATGGACGAAAACGAAAGGCCCTTCGCGGCTTCGGCCGCGGAAATACCCAATAGTCCGATCTCAGTTGCAGTATCAAATCCCAAGCCAAACAAGACGCCTAGCGGATACATTTGCCAGCTGCGGCTGATCATGCGGAATACGGGGCGAAACATCCTTGCAAGAATCCCGCGACCGGCGAGAAGCATGTTGAAATCTTCTTCCACGTAGGGCTGGCCGCGGCGAACTCTGACAAAGGCTCGATAAATCGATCGCAGAACGATCAGGTTGACGAACGCGATGGCAAACAGAAAAAACACTGAGACCAGAGTGCCGACTGCGGAGGCAATGTTGCGGATGGTGTCGAGGCGATGTTGCAACGCCATCGCCGTTCCCGCAATCGCGGCCGAGCCCACGATGACCACAGTCGAATGTCCCAGCGAGAACATGAAGCCGACTGCAACAGGACGTTTGCCGTCCTGCATCAGTTTCCGAGTCACGTTGTCTATCGCCGCTATGTGATCTGCGTCGACGGCATGACGCAGGCCAAAACTATAGGCGAGAAGAGCCGTTCCGAGAAGCACCGGGTAGTGGTGAAAAGCGACGCCCGCCCATAGCCACGCGCTGGCATTGAAGGCGAACAAGATACAGTAAATAGCGACGATGCGGCTCCGGAAATTATCGGCCGAATCGTTGAACAGGCTGGTCAGTCTTGGTTGTACGAGTGACATCACGTTAGCGAAACCCGGGTCCACTTTCTGCAATGCAATTCCATCACGGTGCGGAACGCTGTCCAAAGCGATATGTTAGGTTCACGCTGGCATACGATGGGATGCGCACCCCTACCACTTCGTTCACAGGATTTCCGGGAACCAATCCGTTGAGTCCAATACCAGATTGGCCGGGTACAGGGTACAACGCGAAATTCTCCGTGGTTTGCCCCGTCCAGCCGGTGGCCATCAGCGTGTTTACGCCGACATTGAGCCGTCCCTCGAGGAAAGGACGCGATACCGCCAAGCGGAACTCCTTGTTGGCCACTCCCAGGCAGTAGTATTTGAGCGCAAGCGGATCGCCGCTCAAGTAGCTACTCTCACTGCAGCCGTTGCCCACGACCTTCCTGCCTACGTATTCGAACTCGCCCTTCGCCTGGAGGTGGAATGGCAGTTTCTGATAGGTACCGGTGAGATCTCCGATCAGGCGCGGCGCCTCGGGCACAATGGAGAACGACGTGTTCACCAGGCGTGCATCCGCCTGCTCGAAGGTCGCCAGCAACGCTCCATGCGCGAAACTCTGCCGTACGGTAAACGCCAGATAACGGATGCGGCCCGGCCCGAGGTCAAACTGCAATCCCTGATCGGGGTCGATCTTCCCGTACTCGGCACTTTGCGTCTCGTGTCCCAGCGTCAACTTGAGGTCGGTCTGTCTGAGCGTCTTACTGGCTACCAACTGGTACGAGCGCGCCGTCTCCACCGGGTCAACCGCTGTGGGGCCGTTTAAGGCCGATCCTTCCCGTGGATCTTCCGTGAAGAATGACTTGCCAAAGCTGACCGCGATCATCGGAACGTACCATGAGGCTTCGGGAACAATCGTGATTGTTGCCTTCGGTGAATTTAGGCCCGCCCACTGATTCGAGGAAGTAAACGGAGGTAGCAGATCATGGTTCGTAATCTCGATCTCGTCCCGCCGCCAGCCTAAGTAGTAATGGACATACTTACCCAGTTCACCTTCGCCTGCAACATAGGGCGCCACCGGCGCGATGGTTACATTATTCCCATCGATTTTAACGAAAGGCCCATAATAAGACGGGGCAGCAGGGTCGTAGAAATCGTAATGGTCGAGGTCATCGCGCCGTGGAGCCTCGCGCTCGTAATCCATCCCAGCCATGAACGTGAAGCTCTTAGCGATTTTGTTCACGTAGGTCGCGTTTCCGCCTGTGACGGTGCGGAACTCACTCTGACGGATCAATCCCAATCCAAAGTTGGAGTAGAGAGACAAGTTATAGGTACGGAAAAATCCCGAGAACTGCAGTTCCTGACGATCGTCCAACTTCCAGACATCATTGAGCGCCACCAGTGCCGTATGGGTTTGATCTTTTTGTCTCGGATCGATCGTATCCGGGTACTCCGTCCAGCCCGCGGCGGCATCGACGGAATTGAATCCGAACATCGGCTTCAGTCCGGCCACGTAGCCGTAGCCGACGTAGGCAATCGCGAACAGCGCGAGTGTATGATCGCCAGCGTGGAAAATCCGGCCGCGGTTGAGCTTGAACTGTTTGCGGTGCTCCAGTCGGTCGAGGAAGCCATTGCCGAACGAGCCCTCCATCGCCCCCCATGAACTTGCCGAGGGGCTCATCCCGGCCGTAGCCGTAATGTCCCGGTAGTCCCCCGTCAGAGAAACAAACGGATCGAGATGTGAACGCAGGCCATAGATCGCGGCCAGGTTCAGCGCGTGATTTCCCTCACGCACGTTGTAAGCGCCACCATCCACTTGAACGCTTTCGATCACGCTCGCAATGTAGATATTCGGATCAGAATAACCGTTGCCGTGTGCGTTTGCCGATAAATTGTTCGGCACGAGATAGCCACCCACCTGGATGTACTGCGCGATGGGTTCTCCGTGGTCGCCCGCCACACCCGGCGCAAAGTATTGGGGAGCCTTGATACCGCTCGATGCCGTCTCAATCGGATAGCCGGGAATCGAAATCGGGGCGCCCGGACGTCCGGGGTTAGCATCCAGCAGATTCTCCGACGAAAAGACCTTAATTGCAGGATCGGGTGATTCCACGTCGAGATCGTTCACGTCGGCGGTTACCGAAACAGTCTCCGTCCGGGTCGAGAGTTGAGCCATTTTCACCGTGAGTTCTGAGTTTCCGCTCAAGGTAACGCTGACGGACTTCTCTGCCGCCCGAAATCCAGGCGCCTCAACCTTGACGAGGAATTCTCCCGCATCGTGCAGCTTTATCTGAAACAAGCCGTCGTTTGCGGACTTAGCTTGTCCGAGAACTCGATCATGGTCGACCAGTTTCACGGATGCCTGCGGCAAGTCGTTTCCTTGCGTGTCGGTGACGCGGCCTCTTAGAACGATTTCTTGCGCGACCATCGGAAGAGATGTAAGTATCAGCATCGAGAACAGCCCCAGGGTTCTGACGGCAGCGCCGCTCCATCGCCCCACAACCACTCCTCCTCCAATGATTTTCCCGCATATCACGTTCTTACCGTTCGTGCTACCTGATTGGATAACACACTTTTCCACATCGTGCTACAGAGCTTAATATCTACCAATATTATAGAATATATAGACTATAATGTTTGGGAAGCGGCGATCAACGCGGGCAATCCGGAAACGACAGTTCCTAGGCAAGCCGTCTTCCCGCTATCGCCCGGAGTGCCTGAACACCGCCTCTGGAGAACTCATAACCAGTTGCCCATGCTGCACGCCCTTGGTGCTGATGAGGTGGTCCGCCAGTTTTTGGACATCTCTTGACTTGCCGCGAAGAACCACCACCTCCAGGCAATTTTCATGATCGAGATGTGCATGCAGGGTGGAAATGACAATTGCGTGAGATTCGTGCTGGAGGTCGGTGAGTTTTTCTGGCAGAAGGCGAGTGTGGTGGTCATAGATGAGGGTTACGGTCCCCACCACAAGCGCACTGCCAGGAACAATCGCGGAGCCGACCAGTCGCTCACGAATCAAATCCCGAAACGCCTCCGAACGGTTCTCGTAACCCTTGTCCGCGATAAACGAATCAAATCGGCGCAGGAGTTCCGAATTTATCGATACTCCGATGCGACTGAGGTTTCCCATAATTCACCCTCGCTTGTGTATCCGAATGTTTAACGTAGCACAAATAGCAATGAAGGTAGCACCGCGAGCGATCGTCGACTAGAATTGCCGATCTCAATTGACGACGAACATGGCTTGTCAAGCGAATTTCTTTCAATTGACGTTCGATCCCCAGAAAGCCGCGCACTTCGAGATAGACGATCTGTCAGGTTACCGACCGCCGCCAAAACTACAATTGGACGGCAAAATTAGGTTCAGGTTAATGCTGTGTAAACATAGGAAGATTTTTTCAGCTCTCGTAAGATACTGGCCGATTTTTAACTTGACAATGGAGTCCTGAAACAATAAGTTGGAGCGCCACATCTCTTTTCCACTTACGTTGTGCTTATAGAGTGGAACTTTGAGTAGCTAGACCGGGGCCAAACGTTTTCTGCAGTTTAATTAGGAACAAGTGGTATTGCCTTTCGGAGGTGATACAAGGTCACGGTCGTCCTTCCCCCTTTTTGACTGTTGCGCCGTATCGCTTCGCAATTTCTTTGCTTGTGTCGGTAGCTGCCCGTTATGGGGCGATGCTCGTTGAAATGGA
>Ga0302192_10002538_pt1 | contig 11460 bp, 7 predicted proteins | sample II_Bog_E3_2_FD_200230 | JGI IMG/M metagenome (GOLD analysis project Ga0302192, IMG submission 200230) | Peat permafrost microbial communities from Stordalen Mire near Abisko, Sweden - II_Bog_E3_2 | ecosystem: Environmental > Terrestrial > Soil > Wetlands > Peat | place: Sweden: Abisko, Stordalen...
TCTCTTCGCGCCTACGCTGACGTTGTGGTTGTTTGCGAACGGTACCTTCATGAGTTTCCTCATGTTAGAAGTCGGATTCTTGATTCAGCTGAAGTACGGAAACTACTTGGGGAATCCCTGATTTTACTAGGAAGGGATGAAGAAGGAGTTACCGAACTTCGGTCTGTATTGAAAGCCTACAACACCAAGCCGACTATCCAACCCATTCTTGGGGCGACCATCCTCTTCCGCTCTCTCTTCTTTGCATCTTGGAACAGACAAGCTGAGGACAAAGTGGAGCAATGCGTGTTGGACCTCGCGGCCGAGGTGTCGGTAAAAGGTCGTCCTCCTGGTTTGCCTCCCTTGAATTTTGATTCGGTCGAGAACTATGGACAACTGAGGGATCTTTTGTCGCACTAGCGAGCCGAGCACCCTTCAAAGTTGTTCCTTTCGAGATCGAGACCGGTAACCTCAGTAGTAACGCACAGCTTGCTGGAGATCGAACTTATGTTAGCGACCAAGACCGAACGCACTGGGCCGACGAAAGAGACAGGACTATGCCCCTGGACGCCAGAATGCAGTTACTGGTATTGGGGAATGAATTCTAATCGGATGCCGACTGCTCCGGCATAACGCAATATGGGTGGGAAAAGAAAATTGCCGGTTGACACTATGGCGCTTCCTTTACCGGAACGCAAAGCAATATGGAAGGAAAGGGATGCGCGAAGCTACATGGAAGGAAAATGGGTGACAGATGCCGATGGAGCTTACTTCGTGACATCGGAAGGGAGTGACATTGCCTTCGATCAACGTGATTACAGTCTGGTTGTGACCCTGTGTGAACGGTACCTTCGAGAGTTTCCTTACATTAAGAATAGAAATATCGAACATGCCATGGTAAGGAGATGGCTTGGGGAGTCCTTCATCGCCCTAGGTAAGGCGGAAGCCGGTACTGTGGAATTAAGATTGACGTTGAAAGCTTACGACACGAAGCCGAATCTAAAACCGATCGTGGGGGCTACTATCGTCTTCCGTTCTCTCTTGTTTGCCGCTTTTCAAAGAGACGCTGAGGACAAAGTGGAGCCATGCGTGTTGGACCTAGCGGCCGAGGTGTCGGTAAAAGGTCGTCCTCCTGGTTTGCCTCCCTTGAATTTTGATTCGGTCGAGAACTATGGACAACTGAGGGATCTTTTGTCACGTTAGGGAAGCTGACTCGATTCCCACCTTTAACGACTACTCCTCGTGGTTAAAGGGCAAACCATGCGGCACTTGCGTTCCGTTGTCGCCCCAAAATCTTTGTCCCTTGGTCGCACGACGAAAATACGAGGACGCGTTGAGGGTGATGTGCGGTACGAGATTTGAACTTAAGACGCATTCGGAATGAACAACAACATCTTAGGTTCTAAGCAAGAAGTCTTAGTCTACAGTGGTCTCTCGAAGTTTCTGCCAATTGAGATACGTCCGAGAGACCAGCTTGACCACTACTCAGCTCGCGCTTATGCCCGACCTGCGCCCTTAAAGGGAACTTTGCCCACCGCAACGCAGACCGTCTAGTTGATCGCCATCTCGTAAATGCTAATGCTGAACTTGGGCAGCAAAACGGAGGTCGGCACTGACTTAAGGGGCGACGATTCCACTTCGACTTCAGACTTGGCGCCTACTTGCCTGGTGGCGAGCAAGCTCTTTGGCGCCAGGCGCCAGAGAGTCCCTTTTCCGGAGAGGGAGATGTTTGAGAGATGCAGATCGAGTGATTGATCGGTGTCGGTGGTGTTGATCACTGCGATCGTCAGTTCCTTGCGATCCGCAGTCAATGCCGCTACGACGTCCAACGGAAAGGTATCGCTGCCCGCGTTGACCGACGGTTGCTCGCCACCCGGAGGGTCCGTCGGCTTTGGCTGGGGCGAATTACCTGTGACCTCGACCGGAATCGTTCCGAAATGGTCTCGGTACATCTTGAACATCAGGCCTGTGGGATTCAAAACAGCTTCGGAGCGATTGGCGCTGTACATTGCAGTGGCAAAAGTGAAGCAAGCCATTTGATATAGTTCGGAGTGCCGGAACATCTCGTGGAAGGACCACGCATAGGCGGGGACGACTTTGTAGGAGTTTGGCGGGCCTCCGGAGTAAGCCCATTCGTCCAAGCAAATGGGTACCGGCTTGGCGTGAAGAGCAGGAATTAGGTTCTCATACGCCTGATACTCTTCAACTTTCAAGCGAATGTGATTCGCTGGGCGGCGCATCCAAGTGGAGAGGGGCTCGTTTGGGTCGTTTGGCGCCTGCTGAGCTTTCGATAGGTCGAAATGAGTCCCGCCGTAATTGTAGAAGTGCTCGCTGATCAGATCCATATTCTCAAGGCAGCGAGCGAACAATCCACCCGTCCAGTCGGCTGGACCCAACGGTTTGGGGATCAATGAATCACCCAGGTTGAGCGCTTCTTTGGACCCTGTCATGGTGTCGCCCATCGCTCCGCTACCGATCAGTTTAATTGTCGGGTCAATGCTCCGCATGGCTTCAGCAAATTCGTTATGCTTGACCACAAATTGGGATAGTTTCATCGCGCCGAACTGGTAGCTAAAGCCCCAAGCTTCGTTGCCGATTCCCCAGAATTTGACATTGTACGGGTCGCGATGCCCGTTTTTTGCGCGCAGCCGCCCCATCGGAGTCGTTGCCGCACCGTTGCAGTACTCGACATAGTCTTTGGCCGACCAAGCATCCCCAGAGCCTGCATTCACGGTGATGTAAGGCTCCACGTCCACTAGCTTGCAGAAATCCATGAACTCGGCAGTGCCGACGTCGTTCGGCTGGACGGCAGACCAAACCGGGTCGTACTTCGGCGCGCGCCGATCTGGATCCCCAATTGCGTTGCGCCACTCATGGGCTGAAACGAAGTTGCCGCCTGGGAACCGGTAGACACCGGAACGAAGCAGCTTGAGAACGCCTATTACCTCGGAGCGAAGACCATTGAGGTTATCGGCAGGCATCAAGGAGACGGCTCCGATCGAGAATCCGCCCGAACCCGTTGCGAGGATCTGTAGCCGCGCATTGTCTGTGGAAATAGGGGCCTCGAACCGAAACGCGAACTTCTTGTAGTCCGCTCCTAACCGGTTGATCTTGATCGTCTGTCGCTCTGTGGATCCGGACCCCCAAATAAGTGAGACCGTTACCTTGGCTTCAGGACCTCCAGCCAAGATGACGCGCCCTGAGTAAGCCTTCCCACCTACAATCCCTATGCCTGCCTGCTCAATGCCTCGGGCTTCTGCCCGATCCAAAGCAATCCGCGGTGAGTGCTTTCCGACAAAGGGATGTCGGGTGTCCATAACGACCGTGTTGACCGGCCCCACAACCGTCCACAGCCGGAGGCGGGCCCTCCCAAATCTCGGTCCGTTTCCACTTGGCGCCACAGGCGTAGGGATCGAATTAAAGAACTTGCGGTCATCAAGCATCTCCGCCCAAAGACCATTGTTTATGATGCCCCCAATATGTTCTACAAATTGTCCGTAGACATATCTTGAAATCGGCGATCTCGTCTTGCCAGCGTCGATGTTCGCCACAACGGACTGACTGCGCGCGTCTTGCACTGCGCAAAGAATGACTAGCGAAGTAAAGATAAGCGGGAAGAAGCTTGTTTTTGTCATCGTGAATTCACCGACATAAAACCGAGAAACCCTTACGGAACTTGAATTCGCGCAGTGGCCAACTTTTTACCGGAGTAGGGACCGATTTCCAGCCTGTATCCATCCGGTCTAACCACGTATCGATGCTGCGTTTCATCCCAGCTCCGAAGCGCCCAATCGGTGACATCTACATGAACAACCTTTGTTTCTCCGGCCAGGACGGTAAAGCGCTTGAACCCCACCAGTCTGCGGATCGGATCCGTCTTTTGGGGGTGGTCATAACTGGCATAAATCTCCACCACTTCGTCGCCTGAGACGCGGCTTGTATTGGTTATAGGTAGGGCGACGACATGGCCGCTATCGTGCTTGGACACTTGCGGCGAACCATACCTGAACTTCGCGTAGCTCAGTCCGTAACCGAATGGGAAAAGTGAGCGGCCTCTAAAGAAGCGGTAGGTCCGTCCATCTAGGTGATAGTTGTCGAATGGAGGAAGGTCTTTGTCTGACCGGTAAAACGTAACCGGGAGACGACCAGCCGGATTCGTTTCGCCTACCAGCGCTTCAGCGACGGCATTGCCGCCCTGCTCGCCCGAGTACCAGGACAGCAAAATCCCATTCGCGAGCTTCGTGTCAAAGGAAACCGCACTTCCGGTCGTGAGTACCACAATTACTGGCTTGCCGACGGCCGCCACCTTTTGAAGCAGTTCCCTTTGTGGGGTGGGAATGAGAATACTGGTGCGGTCTCCACCTGCAAACCCTTCGTATCGCACAGGCATCTGCTCACCCTCAAGCTGTGGCGTAATTCCCAGTGTAAGGACAATCAGGTCCGAATGCCGGGCAACCTCCTCCGCTTGGGAATAGTCAGCCGCCTTTTCGACCGCATTACTACCCAATTGAATCGAGGCAGCCCCCTGGACATGGGAATATTCCAGACGGATCTTGACGGTGGCGCCTTTCTTGAAGGAATAGTCGACCCGATGTGTCTTGTTCTCGTGGCTCTGCCACTGGTCGAGCATTAGCTTGTCGTCGAGATAGAGTCGAACTCCGCCGTCCGTTACCACGCCCAAAGTGACCGTTTCATCGCTGGGCCAAGCGAGGTAGCCCGACCACCTGATCGAGCAATTCTCCGCAGGCAACCCCGCTTGTGGCTGGTCGCTCGACCAGTGGAGGTTCAAGAAGCGATCGGTGCGAGTGGCTATGGGTGTGCCCTCAAGATTGAGATTGTTGAAGACTTCACCCTTTAACCCGCCTGAGGTTTTTGCCTCGTCGACGTATGTCGATCCTCGTGGCATTGGTCCGACGCCAGTGCCGCGGTTGACAAGCCGACTTCCTTCGGCGTATTCCACGCTGATGCCGTTGGCTTCGAGTTTCCGTTTGATCCCATCGAGGAGTGTTATGGGACGAGCAGGAGTTCCGTTGTAATTGCCCACCAAGACGGCTTGGCTTGTAGCCACTGGGCCAATCACCGCTACGTGTTTGTACTTTTTGATGGTGATGGGAAGGATTCCGTCGTTCTTAAGGAGAACCAGGCTTTCCCTCGAGGCTTTTAGCGCCATTTGCTCATGTTCGGGCGTGTCGTTGTCCGAGGGCTTGATTCCGTTAAATGCGCACTGCTCGGCCGAATCGAACATTCCAAGCCGGAAACGGAGGGAGAAAAGGCGGGTTGCCGCCCGATCAATGTCGGCTTCGGTAATAAGGCCGCGATCTAGCGCCGCCTTTAGAGACCGATAACTCGTGCCGCTGCACTCGTCGTTGCCCGCCTTGATCGCCATGGCGCTCGCCTCGGCAAGGTCTTTCACGGCGTGGTGGCCGTAGAGGATATCTCCGACGGAGTCCACGTCGCTCACTACCGCCCCGTTGAATCCCCACTCATCCCTCAAAAGTGTGGTGAGTAGCCAGGGATTGCCGGTATCTGGAACACCGTTATATCCGCTATATGCGCTCATTACGCTAGCTGCCTTCCCTTCGCGAACACAGGCTTCAAACGCGGGAAGGTAGGTCTCGCGTAGCTCTTTCTCCGTGACCTTGGCGTCAAAACCGTGCCTTAACGGCTCAGGTCCACTATGGACCGCGAAGTGCTTCGGTGTCGAAACTGCGCGTAAGTATTTCGGATCATCACCCTGGATTCCAGTTACAAACGCCACTCCCATCCTACTTGTGAGGAAGGGATCTTCACCGTACGTCTCCTGTCCGCGTCCCCATCGCGGATCTCGAAAGATGTTGATGTTCGGCGACCAAAGCGTAATCCCCTTAAAGATGGAGCGGTCGTTCCGCTGAATCGCCGCCGCATACTTTGCGCGCGCTTCGGTGCTAATGATTGTCGCTACTGACTGCATCAATTCGGGATCCCAAGTTGAGGCGAGGCCAATTGCTTGTGGAAAAACGGTAGCGAAACCGTCATTGGCGATTCCGTGGAGTGCCTCGCTCCAATAGTGGTACTTCGGAACGCCAAGCCTCGGAATCGCAGGCGCTTCCATCATGCATTGAGCAATCTTCTCATCTGCCGTCATCTGGGAGACCAGATCTCTGGCGCGCTCGAGCGCGGACAATTTGGCGTCCCGAAACGATGGTGATTGGGTGATAAGGAGAGCGATAACTGGTAATAGACTCATAGCTTATGGGCGCCTTGGCGTCGAAGGCAACGCAGATGTTGGGTTGAGGAAACGAAGGAGTAAAACCGATCACTGAAAGACCTTCTGCAGGAAGTAGTAGAGGTTGTTCCGCCATTCGGTCGGGTCATGCGCATGGCCGTCCACGTTCCAAATATGGCGAACACCCTTCTCCTTAAGATATTGATGAACTCCTTGGCTGATCCGGATCAGTCCGTCCTTATTGCCGACAGAGAGCCATAGGAGCTTTAGTTTGCTCTTTGCGCTGGCCGCGTCGGGGAGAAGTTCTTCCGGAGCCTTGGTGTTCGGCGCCGACGAGAACCCGCCTATCCAGGCAAATTTATCCAAATGGGCCAGGCCGAAGTTCAGCGACTGGCCGCCACCCATCGAGAGACCGGCTAGACCGCGATGCGCCTGGTCCGATTGAACCGAATACCGCGCCTCGATAGCGGGGATCACATCCTGCAGTAGGTCGTTCTCGAATGCGGCGAAAGCGGGGGCAGTGGCGTAGACGTTTCCGATCGGTCGGTCGTCCTTTTGTGCTCGCCCATTCGGCAACACGATGATCATCGGCACCGCTTTGCCATCGGCGAGCAAGTTGTCTTCCAAGAGATTCGGGGTAGCAAAACGCTGCCACTCCGTTTCGTCGCCGCCGATACCGTGGAGTAGGTAAAGAACCGGATACTTCTTTTCCGGTGAGTAGCCGGGGGGCGTGTATACCTGCATCTTTCGCCGAGTTCCCACGCTCTTCGAGTCGTATTCGATCATTTCCAATTTGCCATGCGGGGTTTCGGGTCGGTTCGCGACGATACTATCTGGCGGCTCTGGGAATGCCTGGACATCATCTTGATTCAGTACGATGGGACCCCGAAAACCGCCTGGCCCTCCGGGCCTGTTCGACTGCGAAACTTGCTCGTGGAAGAGCAAGGGGGCAAACTCATGCAGGCTCCGTCTCCATGTCAACCACTCGTGCGAAGTTCCAGGTGACTCGTAATACACCGTTTTGATTCCTGCTTTGATCAATCCGTCATGGTAGGCGTGGACGCTATCCTGCATTCTTTTTGGTTCGTCGGTCCCCAGGCTCAAGAACAGAAGGTGGACGCGCCGATTGAATGCGCTAGCGTCCGACATAACTCCGTTATTCGCCGTCTTGGCGTCAAACGGGGCGCCGCCAAATCCACCGCCGGCCCCGCTGAACCCACCTATATAGGAAAACTGGTCGAGATGGTTAAGGCCTAAAGTGTACGCCTGCATGCCGCCCATTGAGAGTCCGGCCAAAGCTCGATGATCGCGATCGGGAATCGTTCGAAAGTTCGAGTCGATATAAGGAACGAGGTCCTTTGTGAGGACATCCTCGAATCCTTGGAACATTCGGCCAAAATTGGGTGAACCTCCGCTGGGCCGAGGCGGGCTTGTGGTTTCTCCAGGCTTGGTCGCATAGCCTTGTTCCATCACGATGAGCATTGGGACGGCCTTGTGCTCCGAAATTAGATTGTCCATGATGAAAGCGGCGTGTCCTTGGTTCGACCAACCGCGCTCGTCTTCGCCGGCGCCATGCTGGAGATAGAGAACCGGATAGCGCGTATCCCGGTCGGTGTCGTAACCGGGAGGCGCGTAGACGTACACGCGTCGCCAAGCCTCGGTCGTGCCGGATTTGTACCACCTTTCTCGCACGTCCCCGTGGGGGACATCCTTCGGAAGGTAGTAGTCGACCCCCACTTCTGGAATGTCGATCCCGCTGGTCTCTCTACCAGTCCCGAAGAACGTTTCGCTTGACGGATCATTAAGCTGCACACCATCGATGACGACCCAATAATAGTGAAATCCGACCGCTTGGGGGTCTGTCGTCGCCGTCCAAAAACCGTCGGAGTCCTTTTGCGCTTGGTAAAGCTTCCCCAGGTTGAATTCAACCTTTTGGGCACCGGGCGCCTTGATCCGAAAGGTCACGCGCAAGTCGGCGAGAATTCTCGGATACTGAGCCCCTCTAATGTTGGATGGTGGAGTAGTGCCATCAGATTGGGCATGCACGATTGAAGACGAAAAGGCAATCGAGAGCAATGTTGTTGACAACAGGCGCAGAGTGTTCATCAGTGAAATCTCCTGTCGGCGAGCGAGAATCACCGTGGCTCTTGCCTCTTTGCCCAGAGCATGCAGACGATAACACCCACCCCCAAGCAATATATCATTTTCGGTAGCCCAACGCCTATATATCAGTATATAATGCCACTAAAATAAGTCGTCTGCGACTCTGAACCTACATGGGAATAGAGGTTTCGAAGGTCAGCGGCACGGTCCGATTGGAATTGAGGATCACGCTGCGAAAAATCTATATACCGAAAAATGGAGGATGAGACGGGCATGGCCAACTCCTCAATACGATCATGATCTCAATGTACGCTTTGGTTTCATTCGGCATGTCTCTGGCCTACACCCAGATCGGAAATCCCGAAACCGGGTCGGCTCGCCAATTCGGCCCTAAGGTTGAACCGAGTCTGCGGGATCTCGCCAAGAAACATCGCCTCAATATCGGTTCTGCCATACCCGTGTCGAACTTAAAGAATGACCTGGACGGTGGACGATACGCGGCAACCGCGACGGCCAACTTCAACCTGCTCGAGTTGGAAAACGACCTGAAGCCGCCTGCCATATGGATTGGACCTCACGAGTATCACTTCTCCGATGTCGACTTCGTGGTGGGAGAGCCAGGCAAGAAGGGTTGGGCTCAAAAACATGGACTCAAACTTCGGGGGCACGTCTTGGTCTACGCGAGGGACGAAGGTTACACGCTTCCTCAGTGGCTCCGTTCCTCAGGTCAGAACATGTCGAAAGAAGATGCCTCGGCGCTCCTGCATGACTACATTACGGGAGTTGCGGGCCGTTACCGAGGCAAGGTAGCCATGTGGGATGTGGCGAATGAAGCGATTGACGACCGGCCTAACAGTAATCCATTCAATCTACGCAACAGCTTCTGGTTTAGAAAGCTCGGACCCGAGTTTCTAGTAGACGCATTCAAGTGGGCGCATGAAGCCGACCCGAGGGCTGAGCTTTACTACAACGACTATGCCGTCGAAGGCGGGGGCGTTAAGGCGCAACACATGCTAGATCTCGCCAAGTGGCTAAAAGAGCAAGGCGCGCCGATCACGGGGCTCGGGTTACAGTATCACATCGATTGCCGGACATCGATTGCGCCAGGCGATGGCCATTATCAGTTCATCGAAGCGATCAGGAAGCTACGACTGGCCTTTATGATTACAGAACTTGATGTCGCGATTCCGGTCAAGAGATTGCCGCCCGCAGATCCGGATAGGGGGCTGATTCCGCAGGATCCGGCCGACCTAGATCAGCAGGCAAAAACTTATGCGGCGGTCTTTCAGATGGCGCTGTCTTCGCGAAATTGCCATGGGGTGAACATCTGGGGTCTCACCGACAAGCACTCCTGGATCCCTGGGTTTAGTGGTGGTCGAAATGGCGCCGCGACACTTTTCGACAAGGATTACAAGCCGAAGCCCGCGTACGACGCAATCGCCGCCGTATTGACTGGATAAGCGTTCAACGCAACAGATGGTTACCGATTCGGAAGTAATCGAAATCGACATAGCCGCCTGGCAACATGGTTGCGAAGTTGAAGAGTCCGAGTCGGCAACCCATAAAGTGCACCAAGTCGTATCGCAGATGGTGTGGCTTGCCGATAGCAGTCCACCGTTTTCCGTCCAAGTTGTAGAAGAAGGTCGCAACGTCGGTCCTGTTTTTGAAGTCGCAATCGATCCTCAAGTAGACGCGATTTTGAGTCAAAGGAACCCTTTCGATCTCGACCGGAGCGGTGTTTTCAGCCGTGACTACGACGATTGACCTCGCATCTCCGTCCGCTTTCACGCCTACAAAGCCGTACCGATTCTGGAGCGCGATCATTCCGGCACAGTCGCCATCCTTCATGGCGGTCACGTCGATCGAAGTGCTCCCCGAGCACTCCGGGCCAAAGGTTCGTTGAGTAAGCGTGTTGCGGGCCGAGATAACCGAGTCATCAACTCGTCCCGCTGTCAGGCGTAAGGCGCCAGGATGCGCGGCGAGCGACCAGTATCGATCATCTGGATTGTGGTTCCACTGCCACGCCAAGGGTAACGAACCGTCTCCAGGCATTCGGTTGAACTCATCCGATGTCACGATTCCCGTAATAGTGCTTTGACCCGCTGGAATGTCGAGAGTCTCTGGGACTTTGCCGTTGGCTCCTACCACGGGCCACCCATCCTTCCACGTCATCGGGACGATGAATGGGACTCGGCCAACCGCGCCGTGGTCTTGGAACAGATAGGCATACCATCGACCGTCAGGCGTGTCCACAATCCCGCCCTGTGCGACACCTTGGTCCTGAAACATGATCCGGCCTTCATAAGGTCCTTCGATACGATCTGCTCGATGGATGATTTCCGTTCGCATACCGTTTCGCGGCCAAGTGATGTTGCAAAGGTAGTATCGTCCGCCGACTTTGAACATCTGGGAGCCCTCGGCAGGCAGGCCAATGGCCCCACCAGCCACGCGACTTGCGTTTGGCACGATGATTTGGTCGACACCGTCCAGTTTTGGGCCTGAAAGATCCGGTTTTAGCTCAATCAGACGGATGTTGCCACTGCCGGTTGCAAGGTACACCCGACTGTCGCCGTCAAAAAACAACGAGTGGTCGTGATACGACGGCGAGAACGAGAGTTCCTTCCAGGGTGTTTTCTGGGGATCTCTCGTCGAGAAAATGTAAGTCTTGCCAGTGGTCGAGGAGAACGTCGAGACATAAAACGTGCCGTCGTGGAACCGAATGCTGCTGGCCCATGAGCCCTTGCCATAAGCGTTCTTTCCATTGTTGAGCGACAGCGCGTCGTTGTCGCCAAGTGTGAGATAGGCATAGCTGACAAGTTTCCAATGCACGAGATCCTTGGACTTCATGATGGGAAGCCCGGGGCTCATGTGCATCGTAGTGCTACTCATGTAATAGGCCTTGCCGACGCGCACGATCGAAATGTCTGGCACGTCAGCCCAGATGATCGGATTCTTTGCTCTTGGGATGTCCATCTTAGTTCCCCTCATCGGGCTAACCGACTCGTTCCTGGTAGGCAGGTAGGTGGCCGAACAGGAGGCGTTCACGCCCGCAACGAACAGCAGACATCCCGCCATGGCGATCAATTGGACGTCCTTAGTTTCAACACCGTCACCGAATAGGGTGCGAGGGTCTGTTTGAACTCTCTTTGCAGACCTAGTAGTTTTGTGCTCAC
>Ga0302192_10002560_pt1 | contig 11421 bp, 10 predicted proteins | sample II_Bog_E3_2_FD_200230 | JGI IMG/M metagenome (GOLD analysis project Ga0302192, IMG submission 200230) | Peat permafrost microbial communities from Stordalen Mire near Abisko, Sweden - II_Bog_E3_2 | ecosystem: Environmental > Terrestrial > Soil > Wetlands > Peat | place: Sweden: Abisko...
TAGTGCTGCCGGTGGCGCCCTGCAACTGATAATTGGCCACATTACCTGCGCCTACACTCTGCCAGTCGCGGAAACTCATCTGGTCGCCGAGCATTGTGAGGCCGGCGCGGGTATTGAGTTCTATATAATTCATGTATCCGACGCCAGAACCATCTGGGGCCGAAACGAAATTCACTTTAACATCGAGGGAAGAAGCATTGCATGCCACCTGCGCCTGCACAGTATCTGTGGACATAACGTAGTCGCCGGTGGTAGATCCCAGTACGCCCCCAGGTTTGCCAGCCGTGCCAATAGTAGCCCCATTGAGCGTGGCATTGAAGGTATTCCCGGAAGAATTGCCGGTGGTGCCGGACATCACCACCTTGGCGTAAACTGAAGTAACCGTGGTGCCGATGTTAAAAATAAAATCCTGAGTGGTGTTGTCGAGGGCGGGGTAAAAAGATTCGCCATACCATACCTTGCCGAGATCTACAGGGTTTATTAATTCGGTATCATGAACAGCATAGTAATTAAAGCTGTTTACAGTGACATTGCTCGCCGGTACACTACCCTGCCCGGAAATACGCAAGCCGGCGGTGGTATCGAAGGTGACAAAATAATAGGCCGTGTCCGTGTATAGATTATTCTGATGGTAAAAGCGCTGGTTGGTACTGTCTTTGTACCAGGCAGTGGGCCCCACAGCATAGAATATAACTGATTCGCCTGCGTCAAACTTACCATCGCCGTTATCTCCATTGAGCATTACTGCATTTTCTATGAGGTCTGTAGGGCGCGGTACAGCATTGTTTTCAGACAACATGTTGCCCCCATTTCCGAATACATGGATATGAGCAGGATTGACACTGGATGCTGTCACACCCATAGCGGAGAGGACCGAATTATCGATTTTGTAAAAGCCCGTTTTTGTCACGGCTATCTTGTACCAGGTACCCTGCGCTAAAACAGATTTAGACACATCGTTAAATGTCGTCCGTAAGGTAGAAGGATTGGCGGGTGGGGTTTGTTCTGTGACCGTTAAAGTAAATCCGCTTACCTGATTCACCTGGCCGGGTACTTCGCTAACTACATAGCCGGGTATTCTAACGATGGCAAATGGCCTCTTGCGCTCCATTCCGATGCGTATATCCAGGTTTGCAGGATCTGAGGGTTTGGCGTCAGCAGGCAGACTGGCATTGGCTACATAGGTGACGCCGGAAATGCGGACATCGGGCTTTACAAATTGCGTGAGCCATATTTTCTCCACAACATACCCGGCATGTATATCTTTAGGATTTACCTGGCAGGTAACTGTAGACTCATTAGCGGCAAACAGGGACTGGCCAAGTAGTAAGGTGACCAGGAAAGCGAGGGTTGAAGAAAATACTTTCATATTACAAACGAACATTTAGGCCGGTAATGGCCGGTTTAAAAAAGTTTTTACATAGTAGGGTACCAAAATTAGGAAAAATTAGTATAACAGCCCAATTTAATTGTGTACCTACATCTTCCTTTAACGAAGCGCTATTATAAATAGTATACTGATGCGGAAATAACGAGGATATTCGTCAACTAAATTTAAAATAGCCGGCGTGCAACTTTATTCCGCACGGAATAAAAACGCGGAACATTTCAATATTCGTTCAGCCGCTTCGGGTCCGTATATTTCCAGAACTAAATCTGTGATGGACATGCGACCCTGCCGGAGTCGAACAAACACACCACAAAATATACAATATATAAGAAATAACAAAGATCCGGACGTCGGGCTTCCCGGGGCTGCTAAGCCACAAGCGCTCTACGAAATTACCCCTTTGAATATCCTTTGCCGTTACCTGGAAGGATGTAATAATGATGACGTAGGAAAAAAGCGCGTGAAATACTAACAAATGTGACAAAATAAGGGCGCGTGAAAAGATCCTTTTCATTAAATTTGAGCGGTTTTGAATGAAAAAAGATGTAGACGAAGCCTTATTTTGGGGAAATTTCAGGAGAAAGCGAATAAAAAACAGCAATAAAATAACATTTCTCTCACGAAAATAACGGGGCCATCTATTTAATATTATGTAATGCCAAAAATAAAAATTCGGATTTTTTTTCTCCAATTAAGGATGAAAGCTTGACAATCTGAAAAAGTTGCGCTAACATTGTAACCACTTTCAAAACTTACGCGTTAATCAGTTTAAATGTTTTTGTTTGATTATGAAAAGAAAACTCATTGGTATTAGCTTGCTTTGCTTTGCAACGGCTCCTTTTTTCTCCTCATGTTCTTCCGGTTCACACAAGCGGGGCACAGGAGACAGGGTTTCCCAGGTAACGGGGTGGCCGCTCAATGACAAGCGCTACGGGGGTTATGACGTAACAGAATATAAGGGTCAGCAGACGCCAATAGGTATGGTGTTTGTGCAGGGGGGCCGTTTCACGATGGGTGCATCTGATGATGAAATGCCGACCGTAGAGAACAATAGCCAAAGGCGGACCGTTTCCGTTTCCTCATTTTATATGGACGCCACCGAAGTAGAGAATGTAAGCTACAGGGAATATGTATTCTGGATGCAGCGCGCTTATGGTAACGACTATCAAAATCTGGTGAATGCAGCTTGGCCCGACCAAACGGTATGGCGTTCTGCACTTGCTTATAACGAGCCTTACGTAAATAATTATTTCCAGGCAGCTGCTTATAACCACTACCCGGTGGTGGGCGTGAACTGGTACCAGGCCAACGACTTCTGCGACTGGCGCACCGACCGCGTGAATGAGTACCTGCTGATACAGTCTGGCGCTTTGAGGCCAAATGCCACACAGTCTGGTGAGGACGTGTTTACGACCAAGTCTTACCTCGCAGGGCAGTATGAAGGTACTACCGGGCCACGCCCCAAGAAAGACCTTGACCCCAATGGCGCAGGTACACGTAAGAGCAGGCTTGAGGATGGGGTGTTCCTGCCTAACTACCGCCTGCCTACAGAAGCAGAATGGGAATATGCAGCACTCGGTGAAATAGGTAATAACCCAAGCCCTGAAAACAAACGCCGTCGTGGCGAGGAAGTGTTCACAGACCGCAATACTGTGCCATGGGGACCAAAAAATACCACACGCTACGGTATGCACAATCAGTATCAGGGCGAATTTGAAGGTAACTTCATGCGTGGACAAGGTGATATGATGGGTGTACCCGGTGGCTTGAATGACAATGCAGATGGACCAGCACCAGCAAAATCTTACCTGCCAAACGCATTCCACCTGTATGATATGGCCGGTAACGTGAACGAGTGGGTGATGGATACTTACCGCCCTACTTCACACGAAGATGTGGATGAATATCGCCCATTCCGTGGCAACAAGTACACCAAGCCTGTATATCAGGATGATGGTACCCTCGAAGAAAAAGACAGCGTGGGCCACCTGCCATTTGCTTACGTAACCAACCAGGACGTTCAGACCAATGGCCGTTACGAAACAAGGACCGGGGACCTGAGCAGTTACAAGGATGGTGATAGCTTGTCGCAATTCACTTATGCGTATGGTGTCAACTCGCTGATCAACGATTCTACCAAGGTGTACAAAGGTGGTGGATGGCATGACCGCGCTTACTGGCTTTCTCCAGGCACACGCCGCTACCTGCAGGGCAACCTCTCCAGGGCTGATATCGGGTTCCGTTGTGTTGTAGACCGCCTGGGCAGCCCTGATGGCGATGATTCTCCCGGTGGCAATAGCTTCGGTGCAGAAAAGAACCACAAGCGATAATCTGAGCAAGCAACAATAACTTCAAATATCATTTTATAAAAAACCTACTTCTGATGGAGTAGGTTTTTTTAGTGTGGGCGGGTTGGAAAAGCATTCTAGTGATCGCTGTCGTGCCTTTGTTATCGACCGATAAACAGTACGGTAGTTTCATTTTAACTAAACAAATGTCCATTTAGGATAAACGGTGGAGGGCGCTCCTAAATACCTTTGTAAAAAAATAGCAATGAAAGCAATAGTACTAAATGAGGCAGGAGGTATAGACAAACTCACCTACGCAGATATTGAAAAGCCTATTCTGAAAAGTGGCGAGATACTGGTGAAGGTAAAAGACATAGGCATTAACCCCATGGATGTACACATCCGAAGTAACGAACAAATCCTGACCATGTTTATGGGTAGTGAGCGGCCGGCGATCCTTGGCTGGGATATTTCTGGCGATGTGGTAGATAAAGCAGCCGATGTCACTGGTTTTGAGATCGGAGACGCTGTTTTTGGCGCCCCAAATGGAAATGGCTATGCTGAATATGTGGCGACCAAAACCGACAGGTTTGCTCTAAAGCCAGCCTCTGTAAGCTACCGTGATGCAGCCGCACTGCCTATTGTAGGTATTACAGCCTGGGAAGCGCTGGTCGTTTTTGGCAAAGTAAAACAGGGAGACAAGGTGCTCATCCATGCAGGCGCCGGCGGTGTGGGCCATATAGCCATACAACTAGCCAAGCATCTGGGCGCCACAGTCATCGCTACATCATCAGCCAGGAACAGGGATTTTATCCTATCCCTGGGCGCAGATCAGCACATCGATTATACGACCGAAAAATTTTACGAAATACTATCGGACATCGACTTTGTGCTTGACCCGATTGGTGGGGCCACCCGTGAACAATCAATAGACGTAGTTAAGAAAAATGGGATTATCGTATCCACTGTTCCCATGAACTTTGAGGCGGCCCAAAAAAAGGCTGCTGAAAAAGGTGTAAATTTGATCATTCTCCGCGGGCAGGGGAATAAAGATGAGATCAACGCGCTGGCTGACCTTCTGAGCAAGGGTATCATTAAACCACAGGTTACAGCCGTTTATCCGTTTGCCCAAATGAAGGATGCCCATCGCGCGATAGAAACAAAAAGAACTGTAGGAAAGATAGTAGTGGAGCTTTAATCACGTTTTTGAACTTAGCCATGCAGCAGCCTCTCAGATTAAAGACGATCAGCGCGTTTCACCAGTTCAGAAACCAGCCCCCACCCTTGCACCCGTTGATCAGTATCATCAACGTGTCCGGTACCAAACAATTGAACGACGATGAACCAAGGAGCCTTGTTTTTGACTTTTATGGCATCTCGCTAAAAACAGTACTTAATGGCAAGATGAAGTACGGCCAGCAGTTGTACGACTTTGACAGCGGATCGATGGGGTTTTCCTCGCCCGGCCAGGTGCGGAGCGTAGAAGTGGAAAAGGGAAAACCGTGGGAGCAGACGGGCTGGGTATTACTTGTTCACCCGGACTTTTTATGGAATACCCCGCTGGCTAAAAAGATCAAACAATACGAATTCTTTGACTATGCGGTCAATGAAGCGTTGTTCGTTTCGGAAAACGAAAAAGCAATTGTGACGGGTATCATTCAGAATATAGTGCAGGAAAGTCAGCGATCGATTGATAAATTTACCCAGGAGATCATAGTCGCGCAATTGGAATCCCTGCTTGCCTACAGCGACAGGTTCTACCAACGCCAATTCATCACCCGGAAAATAGTAAACCATCAGATACTCGATAAGCTGAACGACCTGTTGGACATTTCTTTCAGCGACACCGACACGATGCGGAAAGCAGGCCTTCCGACAGTGGCCTTTGTGGCCAGCCAACTGAATGTATCGCCACACTATTTATCAGGGCTACTGCGTTCGCTCACCGGATTAAACACGCAGCAGCACATCCACATGAAGCTAATTGAAAAAGCTAAAGAACTTTTATCCACGACATCACTCACTGTCAGCGAGATTGCCTACCGTTTGGGCTTTGAACAAATTCAATCGTTCAGTAAATTATTTAAGAGCAAGACCAATACATCGCCGGTTGCATTCAGGCAGTCGTTTAATTAAGGGCTGGTGAAAGGGCAAAAAATATGGATGGAATGAAATTCCGTTATTAGTTACACGATACCGCGCTCCGGTGCTATAAAACAACAAGAGGCTGCCCTTTTTTAAGGCAACCTCTTGCTCATTAAACTTCTAAATATTAATTAAGCGATTTCTACTTCAGCGCCAGCTTCTTTCAGCTTGGTAGCGATATCATCAGCTTCAGCTTTGCTTACGCCTTCCTTGATAGTACCTGGAGCTTTGTCCACTAATTCCTTAGCTTCTTTCAGTCCAAGGCCAGTAAGGTCCTTAACTGTTTTTACCACGTTCAGTTTAGAAGCGCCTGCGTTCTTCAAGATTACATTGAAGGAGGTCTTCTCAGCAGCAGCAGCGGGTGCAGCAGCAGCAGCTACCGGAGCAGCAGCAGCAGGAGCAGCAGCGGCTTCGATGCCATATTCTGATTTCAATATTTGAGAAAGTTCGTTAACTTCTTTTACAGTCAGGTTAACGAGTTGTTCTGCGAATGCTTTTAAGTCTGCCATTGTTATCGTTTTTTAATGTTATTTTAAAAATTGTTTCAAAAAAATTGTACTTTTTATTGTTGGTCTTGGAAGCCCTTGTTTTGTCCCTTCCCCTTCGATCTTAATTCCGGGGGTTTTACTCAGTTTGTCTGTTATCTCCAGAACGGGAAATTCTGAGAGATAATGGTTAATTAAGCGTTTGCACGATCTTCGAGCGCCTGAACGAGGCCTGCGAGTTTGCCGCCGGCGTTCAATGCGCTGATGACATTGATAGCAGGAGACTGCAGTAAACCAATGATCTCGCCGATGAGCTGTTGCTTGCTCTTCATTGTCTTCAGGGTATCGATCTGGTCGTTGCCTACGAATACGGCGCCATCAACGAATGCTGCCTTAAGAACTGGCTTTTCGGTTTTTGAAGTGCTGCGGAAATCAGTGATGATGAGCGCTGGTTCCTTAGCACTTTCGGAAAACAGCAATGCTGTAACCCCGTGAAGTGAATCGAAAGTACCCTTGAAGCGGTCTGCATCCAGTTGCTCCATAGCCTTCCTGATCAGCGTATTCTTCGCCACCTTCATTTCTACGTTTTTTTCAAAACAGATGCGGCGCAGCTTGCTCACCTGTGCTACCGTTAATGCTTCGGTATTGGTGATATAAAAATTGTCGTACTGGGTAAATTTAGATTTCAGTACGGCTATTGCTTCATTTTTTTGAGCAGGTGTCATTGTTGTTAATTTGAAAAGTTGAAAAGTGAAATGTGCAATTGATAGTTAGTACCTGATCACACTATTTTTATTTTTCAAAGAGTTATAAAATCAATTTTCAATTTTTGCCTTCGCACGTCTACATGCAAACAGGCATATCATTTAAGCAACTGTCTTGGTATCTATGTTCAAGCCCGGGCTCATGGTAGAAGCCATGCTGATGCCCTTGAGGTAAGCGCCTTTTGCAGTTGCAGGTTTCATCCTTACGAGGGTATTGATGAGTTCCTGTGCGTTTTCGGCTATCTTAACCGGCTCGAATGAAATACGGCCAACGGAAGCGTGAATGATACCTGCCTTATCTATCTTGAAGGCAATTTTACCACCCTTTACTTCTTTTACCGCGTTTGATACATCGTTTGTAACGGTACCCGTCTTAGGATTCGGCATGAGGTTACGTGGGCCTAATATTTTACCCAGCTTACCGATCTTAGGCATTACAGAAGGAGTAGCCACGATAACGTCTACATCGGTCCATCCGCCTTCAATTTTAGCCACAAATTCATCGAGGCCTGCGAAATCTGCACCTGCTGCTTTTGCTTCGGCTTCTTTATCAGGAGTGCAAAGAACGAGTACGCGCTTGGTTTTACCGGTGCCATGTGGCAGGGTAACGGTGCCGCGGATGGCCTGATCGGCCTTCTTAGGGTCAACCCCCAGGCGGATATGTACATCCACTGAGCTGTCGAATTTGGTGACGTTAATTGTCTTCACCACATTAGCGGCTTCTGCCAGTGTGTATTGTTTATTTTTATCAAGTTTAGCTTCTACAGCTTTTCTTTTTTTAGTGAGTGCCATGACTTAAGTCAAAAGTTAAAAGTGAAAACCAAAAGATTGTTGTGTGTTAAGTTAAAAGTCAAAATTGAAAACCAAAAATTAAGGTTTTGAATTTTGAAGCTTTAAATGCTTACTTAACGGTAATGCCCTGGGGTGGTGTGCCTTCAACAAGGAAGCCCATGCTGCGCGCAGTACCTGCTACCATGGTCATGGCGCTGGTAAGCGTGAAACAATTGAGGTCGGGCATTTTGTCTTTAGCAATTGCTTCCACCTGTTCCCAGGTTACCTTACCCACTTTCTGGCGGTTTGGTTCTTTTGAGCCATGAGGTTGTTTAGCAAGCTCCATAAGCTGAATAGCAGCCGGAGGGGTCTTGATAACAAATTCAAAAGACTTGTCAGTGTACACGGTAAGTGTTACGGGAAGTATTTTACCTATTTTGTCCTGCGTGCGCGCATTGAATTGCTTGCAGAACTCCATAATGTTGACGCCTTTAGAGCCGAGCGCCGGGCCGATTGGCGGGGCAGGATTTGCCTGGCCGCCTTTTACCTGCAGCTTCACAAAGCCGCTGATTTCTTTAGCCATTTTTTATTTTTTGGTGTTAACGAATTGATGTGTGTCCCTGTCATAGCGAAATCGAGGAACGCTACAACTCTTCCAAATGCAATCTATTAAAAGAGCAATATGAGAATTGGAGCGCAAAGGTATGGGAAAATAAATTAAGAATAAAAAATAAAAATGGGAATTTTTTGAAAAATCCCCATTTTTAGCTCTTATGCCTTTATATTCATAGACTTGGGACTGGACCCGCGCCTACGGCGTTCTTACAAATTTCCTCTTTTTTCCTGCTCCCTTTCTATTGCTTCAAACAGGGCTTTGAAGTTACCGGCTCCGAAACTTTGGGCGCCCTTGCGCTGGATGATCTCGAAAAATAATGTGGGGCGGTCTTCAACCGGCTTGGTGAACAATTGGAGCAAGTAGCCTTCCTCGTCGCAGTCTACCAGGATGCCCAGTTCCTTCAGTGGCGCTATATCCTCGTCTATTTTACCTACGCGTACCGGAAGCTCGTCGTAATAAGCATCAGGCGGTGCATCCAGAAATTCGACGCCACGCGCCTTCAATTCGCGCACTGTCTTTACGATATCGTGCGTGGCCACAGCGATGTGCTGCACGCCCTCGCCTTCATAAAAGTCCAGGTATTCTTCGATCTGTGATTTCTTTTTCCCTTCGGCGGGTTCGTTGATGGGGAATTTCACATATCCATTGCCATTGCTCATCACCTTGCTCATCAGTGCTGAGTACTCGGTATTGATCTGCTTGTCGTCAAACGACAGGATGTTTACGAAGCCCATTACATCTTCATACCATTTGATGGTGGGGTTCATCCGGTTCCAGCCCACATTGCCCACGCAATGGTCTACGTAAAGCAGCCCTGCTTCTGCCGAGTTGTACACGCTCTTCCATTCTTTGAAGCCGGGCATGAAAATGCCACTATAGTTTTTGCGCTCCACGAACATGTGCACGGTCTCGCCATAAGTATATATACCACTCATGCGTACCTCGCCATGACTATCGGTGAGGGTTTGCGGCTCCATGTATACTTTGGCGCCACGTTTCACCGTCTCCTCAAATGCCTTGTAGGCATCGTCGACCCATAGGGCGAGCACTTTCACGCCATCGCCATGTTTGAGGATATGCTCGGAGATATTGCTTTTTGAGTTGAGGGGTGTAGTGAGCACCAGGCGTATCTTGCCTTGCTTCAGCACATACGACGCGCGGTCACGTACCCCTGTTTCCGGGCCGGCATAGGCCAATGATTGAAAACCAAAGGCTGTCTTGTAATAATGTGCCGACTGCTTGGCATTACCTACATAAAACTCGATATAGTCTGTCCCGTTGATCGGGAGGAAATCCTGTGCCAGTAACATTTTCTGGCTTACTGTTTGCGTCTCCATTTCTGTTTTTTTTAATAATTTATATTACCTGCGATTACTCTATCCAGCTATATACGTACTGATCGTCTTCGATGCCTAACGCATCGCTGGTGAGGATGAGCGGATGAAAGGTATCGACCATAACCGCAAGTTCCTTTGTTTCCTTAGCGCCTATGCTCCGTTCTACAGCGCCGGGGTGCGGGCCATGCGGGATGCCAGAGGGATGCAGGGTGATCATGCCGCGCTCCACATGTTTACGGCTCATAAAGTCGCCATCTACATAGTACAGCACTTCATCACTATCTATATTACTGTGGTTGTATGGTGCAGGGATTGCCAGCGGGTGATAGTCAAAAAGACGCGGCACGAACGAGCACACCACAAAATTATGGGCGTCGAAAGTCTGGTGTACGGGCGGTGGTTGATGTACCCTACCTGTAATAGGCTCGAAGTCGTGAATACTCAGGATATACGGGTATTCGCAGCCATCCCAACCGATGACATCGAAGGGATGTGTGCCATACCATATCGGGTATAACAGCCCTTTCTTTTTTATCTGTACCAGGAACTCGCCTTTCTCGTCGAATGTTTCCAGGTCGGTTGGCTTCCGGAGGTCGCGCTCACAATAGGGCGAATTCTCCATCAACTGGCCATTCCTGCTCAGGTACCTTTTAGGAAAAGTAATGGGGCTGAATGACTCTATGATAAATAGACGGTTATCTTCGTTATCGAACTCGATCTGGTAGATGGTACCCCTGGGTACGACTACATAATCGCCATATCCAAATTTCAGCCGGCCATACTGTGTTTTCAATGTTCCGGTGCCTTCGTGTATGAACAACACCTCATCTGTATCGGCATTTTTATAAAATACGTTCCCGGTGAGGCCCTTTTTAGGGCCAGCAAGGGTAAGTTGCACGTCACTATTGAACAACACGGTTTTGCGGCTCTTGAGGTAATCAGCGTCAGGGGAAATTTTAAAGCCTTTGAAGCTCCTGTGCTTCAGTATATTTGGCGAAGCAGCAACCGGGGCAATGTTGACCGGTTCTTCTGTTTTCAGGATCTTCGTTGGCGGGTACACATGGTACAATAACGACGAATTGGAAGAAAAACCTTCAGTGCTGAATAATTGCTCAGAATATAAGGCGCCATCAGGTTTCCGGAACTGCGTATGCCGCTTTGCCGGTATCTTTCCTAACGAATAATAATGAGGCATTTGTCTTTTTTTGTTTGTCCAAAAATACGAATTTCCGGCATCTTTAACCCATCCTTTTCTTTTTCCGGCTAAAATAACAGTAATTCACATGTAGTTCCGGACACGAAAAACGGACCAGCACCAGGTAATAATTAAACATAACCGTAACAGAATAAATGAATAACGACAGAACGCCACAGAAAACGGACACCCTTAGCGCACCGGGACGATTTCACCCAGGGTGAACGCGGAGCCCCCCACCAGGCACTTGGGGCAAAAAAATTGACGGGAATTATATGGAAATTGATATTTTTGATAAATTTGAATGCCAATTCCCGAAATGAACAACATATTCATCCTGATAGCAGAAGACGATGCTGATGACAGGTACCTGTTAAGCTCCGCTTTTCAAGAAAACGGTTTTACTGACGATTTACATTTTGTGGAAAAC
>Ga0302192_10002569_pt1 | contig 11400 bp, 11 predicted proteins | sample II_Bog_E3_2_FD_200230 | JGI IMG/M metagenome (GOLD analysis project Ga0302192, IMG submission 200230) | Peat permafrost microbial communities from Stordalen Mire near Abisko, Sweden - II_Bog_E3_2 | ecosystem: Environmental > Terrestrial > Soil > Wetlands > Peat | place: Sweden: Abisko...
TAAACTTTAAAAATAAATCCTATTTAATTAACTTTTGCTATCAAAAAGTCAATTTTGTTTGTTCCGAAAAAATAGTTTTCAGCTCACCCAAATGATTGCGATACCAGTTTACACCTGCATATTGCGCGTTGATGGCATAAATTTCGGGCCTCTTTTCCAAAAGCGTTAAGATATCTTCGCACGAAAAATTTGGTTTTTCCGGATACAATTCTTCAAATACCCGGTTAATAAAATCGTAGTCGGCTTGATAATCGATGGTAAACCGGTGCGACATGGAATAATCTTTACCGGTGTCCGAAATTACATTACCAATCCTGAATTTATCCGGGTTTTCCCAAATATAGGGGGTTGTATGTTCCAGCTCGAGTTGCCGTTTCGCGTCGCGCCAGGTCTTTTCAAGGCAAGCCATGGTCATGATCTCCACATCATTACCATCGGGAAAAGTAGCGGGGTGCAGGTTGCTTACATAATCAAATTGTCTTGGATCGGCAAAATAAAAGCCAAGCACCTGGTCAATAATTCTGGGATCTATCAGGGGGCAATCCGACGGAATTTTTAGTACGACATCGGCGTTATGTTTCCTGGCCGCCTGGTAGTGACGGTCAAGCAGGTTGTTTAGGTTGCCGCGGAAGCAGGGTACCCCTACCCGGAAGGCTTCCTCTACAATAATATCATCGGATGGTTCTTCGGATGTAGCGATTACGATGAGCGCCTTATGCCTGATCATTTGCAGGCGTTCTATCATACGGTGCAGCAGGCTTTTTCCCAGTATCGGCATCAATACCTTGCCGGGCAAGCGGCTCGACGACATCCTGGCCTGTACAATTATTACCGTGTGATCGCCCATAAAACTTTCATCTTTTACATGCTTAGGCATACCGCAACCTGCTTGGTTCGCTATCAGCTGTGAAGGCAAATTCTTTCAGAAAATTTTTTTTCCTGCCGTCAAATTTAGTGTACGCCCGGCAAATTTGCGCAATGTTTTTTGCCGAAGTACCGCCATTTTGCAGCGGAGCAAGGCGTTTAAGGGTCTCCAGGTCGAAATAGGAATGTACCTTTTTGCCGAGAACAATGCCTGTGTAAACCACGGTGGAATATTGCGTGATCAATTCACAGCAATTGGCTATCATATGATTGGTATTGCCATTGCTGAAGGTCAATGTCCCAGCCGGAGCATATTTGACTATCTCCGCCTCGGCCCGGCTGACTTTTTCGTTGGGATGCAATTTAAACAATAATTGACGGCCATCGGCAATTTTTGCCGCTTTCTTTATAAAGGCCCTGCGGTTTTCAAAACGATAGGTTTCCCGCATATCTGACGTTGCCACCATCACATAATTGTGCAGCGGGAAATCGTTGTTCATAAATTGGTGCTGGTTGTCGTAATTCGGAATACCGGTAACGATCAATTTTGATGGGTCGGTGCCATAATTGGCAAAGTAGTCTTTGTACCCCTCCGACGCAGCGCAGTAAATGTCGCAGATATTGGTCGACCCATTTAGCGATGTATCAGCCGTGAAGTAAGCTGGCATTCCGAATGCTTTTACAAGGCCTGTTAGCAAGGTGGGCTTATCGATCATGCCTTCCTGTACCCAGATGGTTTTGGTTTCCCGGAATTTTTTGGCCACGATCATATCGCTGCAATTGACCACGAGGTCATATTGATTTTTTTCCCCACGGTAATCTATCTGTGCCCCAAACTGCTGCAGGTAATGTTCTGATTTTTCCCGGAAACTTTCCGCAACTACCGTTCCGTCGGCAAACGTCGTGTGCTTTAACAGGGCTCTTAAGGCTGCAGTGTCGGCAAATATCTGGCTAAACCAGCAGTCAAAGTCTTGCAAATGCCTGGAAATCTGCTGCATTTGCGAGGTTTGGTTTATAGAGCCTGTAATGAACAGTATCTTCTTCCTCATCTCAACGCTTAATCAATTTTCAAAGCTACACATTGGGTTTTGCCTTTTGTTAATCGGGGATTAATGTTAATACCTGCTTAACCTTTACTTAACCTGTAGCATGGAATATTTATTGGTTAGATGCAGTTTGTTGGGATAAAGTTACAAAGATGTAATGAGTATTTAAATGGGCATGGCATTACCCTGAAAACCATAGAAAATGGTCAGCTTATGGCATATTTGTGAATAGCTTAACCTACTTTCACACTTATCTCCTATTTTTGCCGTTTTCCATAGTATTATGAGCGAAGAACGGTCGTTAAATTTTTTAGAAGAAATTGTTGAAGAAGACCTGGCATCCGGCAAGAACGGCGGCAGGGTGCTTACCCGTTTTCCGCCCGAGCCCAACGGTTACCTGCATATTGGCCACGCCAAATCCATCTGTTTAAACTTTGGTTTAGCTTTGAAATATAGCGGAAAAACCAACCTGCGTTTTGACGATACCAACCCTGTTAGGGAAGATGTTGAATACGTTGACAGTATAAAGGAAGATGTTAAATGGCTCGGCTTCGAATGGGCCAATGAGCTTTATGCTTCGGATTATTTTGAGGAACTATACGAATTTGCGGTTATCCTGATCAAAAAGGGGCTGGCTTATGTAGATGATAGTTCTGCCGAGGAGATCGCCGCGCAAAAAGGCACGCCTACCGAACCGGGCACGCCAACCCCAAACCGCAGCCGCAGCGTGGAAGAAAACCTGCAGCTTTTTGCCGATATGAAAGCCGGCAAACACCCCGACGGCGCAAAAGTGCTTAGGGCAAAGGGCGACCTGGCCTCGCCCAATATGCACATGCGCGACCCTTTGATGTACCGCATTAAGCATGCGCATCACCACCGCACCGGCGATGACTGGTGCATTTACCCCATGTACGATTTTGCCCACGGGCAATCAGATGCCATTGAGGAGATTACCCACTCGATCTGCACGCTGGAGTTTGTGCCCCATCGCGAGTTATACAATTGGTTCATAGAAAAACTGGAGATATTCCCTTCTAAACAGTACGAGTTTGCCCGCCTCAACCTCAACTATACGGTTATGAGCAAGCGCAAGCTGCTGCAGTTGGTTAATGAGGGCTTTGTAGAGGATTGGGACGACCCCCGCATGCCCACCATCAGCGGTTTGCGCCGACGTGGTTACACCCCTGCTTCCATCCGCGACTTTTGCGAGCGCATCGGTGTAGCCAAGCGCGAAAATATGATCGATGTGAGCCTGTTGGAGTTTTGCATCCGAGAGGACCTGAACAAAACCGCATGGCGCCGCATGGCAGTGCTCGACCCAATTAAGTTGGTGATTACCAATTATCCCGAGGGCGAAACCGAAACCATGTTCGGCGAGAACAATCCTGAAGTGGAAGGCGGGGAAGGCGGCAGGGATATTCCTTTTAGCAGGGAACTGTGGATCGAGCGTGAAGACTTTATGGAAGAACCGTCTAAAAAATTCTTCCGGTTGGGCGTGGGTTTGTCGGTTAGATTGAAAAATGCATACATCGTAACCTGCACCGGCTTTGAAAAAGATGCTGAAGGAAACATAACCGAAGTGCAGTGCACCTACCTGCCCGAAAGCCGTTCGGGCAGCGATAAAAGCGGGCTTGTAGTGAAAGGTACCATCCATTGGGTGAGCGTCCCGCACGCCAAAATCGCCGAAGTACGCTTGTACGACCGCCTGTTCCAGGTAGAAGACCCCTCCAACGAGGACGGCGACTTTAAAGACTATATCAATCCCAACAGCCTGCAAATATTGCCCAATGCCTATATCGAAAATGACCTGGCCAACGCTATCCCCGGCAAAGGCTACCAGTTTATTCGTAAGGGTTATTTTGCCCTGGATAAACGCTCTACCAATGATAAATTGGTGTTTAACCGTACGGTTACACTGAAGGATGGCTGGGTGAAGAAATAACCTCGTGAAATTTTCTTATTGTGACAAATAATTGTGTAATAAAAGTTGTTATATTACGACACCTTTAATTACACAGTTATAATGAAAAAGCCTATTCTTCAAATCCTGCTGTCGTTACTGCCTATTTCTTCATTTGCGCAATATAGCATTAACTGGAACCAGGATTTTGCCGGTGATGACCGTGAGGTGACAGATGTGCGAAATCTGAACGACCATCAGCAAATCGTCACTATGAATACTGACTACAAGACATTTGAGGTTTTCCCGGTCGACGATAAGCTCAATATTCCCTGGCGAACAAGTTTAGAAGGCTACGCTTTATATTCCGGGCCATTTAGGGGGCATATCCTGGTGATTGCAAATGTGCACATCAAAACTTTGCAATTGGGAGGAGAACGTGGCGCATATATAGCGTACCTCCTCGATGCTAAAACTGGCAAACAGGAATTAAGCCGGGAAGTTTTCAGGCAACCTGTTAGTGATCAGGAGGTAACCGAAGTGTATTTTAGCCCGGAGGGTTCGGACTTTAAGTTGCTTGTGGAAAATTACCGGGTTGACAAGTATAGAATAGCAATGGTTCGCGAAACTAAAATTATAGCTGATTTGTCATTAGTTAGTTTAAATGAAAAGTTGGAACCTTCTACCCTTCAGCTATCGCTACCATCCGACAATGCTATTCAACTGGCCTTCAATGAAAACGGAGATCTATTCCTTTTGACGGAGCAGCAGGGTGGCTTTGGTCTTGTGAGGTACGAAGCCGGCCAAACAAAACCTTCCGCGCCAATAACACAATCGCTGGCGTATCGCGATGATTTCAACTTCCCCGCCGCATTGATAGGGTCGGATGCGGATCGTAAAATATGCTATTTCTCATTTGCTTATAAGAATCCCGATAAAGAAATGGCGCTTGAGATCGGGAAAGCCGATTTCAACAAACAATCGTGCCTGGCAACAGCTGAAACGTTTGACAAGGCCGCCATTAAAAACATCGAAAAAAACACCCCTCCCATTGACAAAATGCTAAAAGAAACGACGTTTGGCTGGCTAGAGGGTTTGTTGCCCATCCACCTGGAGGAATACAATGGCGGTTTAGTTGTAAACATCGCAGAGAAATACCTTAAGACCAGGGCAACCGTGAGCACTATGCAAACCGGTCTTAACAGCTCGACCACCAGCTACGGTTCATCCGATTATGGCGTTTTGAGTTCTTTTATAATTGAATGTTTTGACAGCCAGCTTAACAGGACTTTTCAACAGGCATTGCCAAATTTTGCAGGCATGAGTTCCTCGAGTGAGCCGCAATATATTATTAAGGACGGCAAATTGTGTTTTGACGCTGTAACAGAATATAAAAATAAAGCTTTTCCGCTGTTTTGCGAGCTGGACCTAAAAACCGGCGCATGGGTAAAAACAGATCTTCTGTTGGACAGGGAAGACAAAGATTACGCAAAATATCACCCATTATTAAACGGAACTATGTGGTTTAAGGATTCATTTGCAGTTCCATATAACCTTGAAAAAGGGGGTTTGCGTTTCAAATACACCGAAAGCTACGAGCTTCAGCAGAATAACTATTAAAAGGTGTTCCGTTGCAGCCATGGTTCTCTTTCAGTGGGTTAGGGGTCTACGGATTATACTTCCCCACCACATTATACAGCACGTTCAAATCCAGCTGTGTCAGCTTTGGCTTGATATCCGTTTGTACGAAGTGGCGTTTAAACGCCACGATAGCGGCGTTAATATCCGAGGTATCGTAACCGATTAGTTTCAGCGCGGTAACATAGTCAAAATCGGCAGGGGCAAGTTCCAGTATATCGTCGCTCCAATAGCCAAAGCCATGGGTGGCAAGGGTTTTCCAGGGGAAGAAAGGCCCTGGGTCGGGTTTGCGTTTGGGAGCAAAATCCTGGTGGCCTATAAAGTTTGCCTGGGGGATGCCGTAATTCTTTTTCAGCTGCGCCAATAGCACAAGCAGGCTGCTGATCTGCACATCGGTGAAGGGTCCGTTGCCATTATTGTCGATCTCAATCCCTATCGAGCAGCTGTTCATATCTGTCACGCTGCCCCATTTTCCCAGGCCGGCGTGGTAGGCCCGCAGGTAATCGTTTAACATATGGTAAACCTTGCCGTTTTTAGCGATGACGTAATGCGCACTCACCTGCGTGCTGGTAATGGTGAACGTATGCAGCGTTTGCCCTATCGAATCCTGCGCTGTAAAATGGATGATCACAAAATTGGGCTTTCGGATGCCGAAATTTACCGTGCCTACCCAATCCGAGGGGATTTGCCGGCCGGTGCTGTCGGCCAGGGAATCAGGCAGCTGGGTTTGGATGGTTTTTACATAGCCTTTTGTTTTATCGCTGTACACTTTGTTGGTAAGGGCATAAGGCCCTTTGGGCGAGCAGGATGCCGTTATTATAAGTAGCAGAATAAAGTAGCAGCAGCAGTATTTCATAGGTAGCTAATTTAAGCAATTTTAAGGCATTTAGGTTTGATGAGCGTCACTTCCCGGCAAAATGTCGGACCAAAGGGCGGGTGTCTATTTGAAGCGTCCAAAAAACATTGATCGTTTTAAGGTTTACAATTATACCTGGTAATTTTTTCTCGTCGAGTGAGCACCTTGCCTTAAATAAGGTTAAAGGCGCCATTTGAACGCTTTATCATCGACCGCCCGCATGGTGCAAAGTATGCCGTTGAGGTGGTCGTATTCGTGCTGCAGCAATTCGGATAAGTTACCCTCCATATGCCAGGTTTGGGGCTGCCAGTGTTCGTCAAGGTAGTTGATGGTTAGGCTGCAATGGCGTCTTACACGCACCAGCAAATTGGGGAAGCTCATACAATCGTCCCAAAGTTCAAAAAGATCATCGCTGAGGGAAGTAAGCTCAGGGTTTATAAATACCACGGGGCGGTCGATATGCATGTAGATCAGTTGTTTCATAATCCCCAGTTGCGGTGCCGCAATGGCCCGGCCGAAACCGTATTTCTGACGTACCTCGTGCATTACATTGTCAAGGTCGGCTACCCAGCCGGCAACCAGGGGGCATTCTTCGGGCATTACCGGGTCACAGGTTTGGTACAGGCGGGCATCGCCAAGCAAAAGCAGGTCGGCAAGGGTTTTCATTTTTTTTGATTACACCGATTAGGCAAAGGTCGATATATGCTCAAAACCAATCTAACCGCGTCCAAAAATCGGTGAAATCATTAAATAATCGGTGTAATCCCGACAAAAAAAACAGGGCTTCTTTTCAGAAAGCCCTGCCTGACGAGTAAAAAACAATTAACACTAAGTAAATTTTGTGCCCCGCTTACTTTGGTGTCCCCGCCGAATAATTTAGAGCGCATCGCGCGTAATTCTAAACCTCTCACCAAAAATAATAGTTGATTTTATATCCAGGTTGTACAAAGCCATACAAGATGATACAAGATCGTTCAAAACGGTTTTACAGCGGTTTTTATCAAAAAAAGCGTGAAACAACGCGTTTTACCTATTTTAAACCTGCCGCCAATTTGTTGGCTGCGTCCAGGTGACCCTGTACGGTCGGCAAAATTTTCGTTGCAAAGGCTTTTAAAGCCGGATCCTTACCGTTTTGCGACTCATTGGTCAGAAGGTTAACTGCATCCTTGTGGTCGGCAACCATCAGGTTTATATAGGCTTTGTTAAAATCATCGCCGCTCATTTTTTGCATGGCGTCATACTTGCTTTGATGGTCGGCATCCAGGGCGGTTGGCAGCGTAATGTTTTCTTTTGTGGCAATAGCCATCAGGGTATCGGCTGCTTTGGTGTGATCAGTGATCATCATGGCGGCAAAATCCTTAAGCTTGCCCGCAGCCACTTTTTGCGCGGCAAGTTTGGAGAAATTGATCTCGGCCATACCGCCACCGGCAAGTGTTTTAGCGAATTTAACATCAGTGCTGTCGACTTTAGTTGTGTCGGCAACGACTTTTTTGGATGAATCAACGGTTGTAGTATCCGTTGTAGTAGTCGTTGTGGTGGTAGAATGGCAGGCCTGCAGGGCATACGCTGCAAAGGCGACCATAACTAAATAGCTTATTTTTTTCATGGCAGAATAATTTGGTTTACTTTATCTAATACAAATTATTCATCATTAGGTTTTTGGGAAAATTAATGATTGCGGGAAAGACGATTGTTTATGCAGTAATAAAATACAGGTACGTATACACCACCGGGGCGGCAATGAGCAGACCGTCGAAGCGGTCGAGCAGGCCGCCATGACCGGGAAGAATACCGCCGCTGTCCTTTACATTGATGCTGCGCTTAAACATGGATTCCACCAAATCGCCCAGGGTGCCGAAACAAGAGATTAGAATAGCGATGGAAACCCATTGGTTCCATTTCAACTCGCCAAAAAAATGGCCGATCAGAAGTGCGATACCGGCACTGATAGCGATGCCGCCAATAAAGCCTTCCCAGGTTTTTTGGGGCGAATGGCGCTCAAAAAGTTTGGTTTTGCCAAGGGAACGGCCCACCAGGTAGGCGCCGGTATCGTTGCCCCAAAGCAGCATCAAAAAAGCCAGCGGGAAATGAAAATTGAATGCCCCTTGCGTATACGCCATCGCGAAGAAAAATGTGAAGGGCGCGATCACCAGCAATATGCCCAGGCAAGTATAGCCGATGTTGTTAAAGGGCATCATAGCCTTAGTAAAAAGCTGCCGAATGAATATAGCCGAAGCCGACACCGGCAGTAAAAACAACAGCGCGTGGGTGGTTTTATAATCAATCAGCAGCGCCATGTTGTTGGAAAGGGTGAGCAACGCAAACCCCGCAAAAACCATTATGCCGTTAATAATACCGGCAGGCACGTCGGGCTTTGCGACGGTTTGGCCAACCAGCTTATAAAACTCGTAAAGGGCAAGGCTGCTTAAAACCAGGTAAAAAGCACCGAATACAAATTGCCCCAGCAGCAGAGAGCCAACCATAACAATTACAAATAAAATGCCGGTAATGGCGCGTGTTTTCATAAATTAATCTGATTGAGGATGATCACTTCGAGCGCATTGCTGAAATCATTTTGGTGAACATAAACTTCCACTTCGCCAAAGTTGTGATAGGAGGAATCCTGTTTACTTAAAATTACGCTGTCGATATCATAGCCTGCAAGCGCCTGCTTTACCATTTCGGAGCGGTAATAATTGGCCGAAGTAAATATTTTAATCCAGTTCTTCTCCATTGTATGCCCGGATTGGTATTTTTTCGGCTGCCGTTTTCCGGTAATAAAGCATCAGTGCCAATATTGCGACAATGCTCACGAGGTAACCGGTATTATTAAACATGTGCTGATCGTCTGGATTGGTCTTTGAAATTCTATGCTGGTACAGGTAGGTCAGCACAACATCGGTGCCATTATTTATAAAATGTCCCCAAACCGCCGGCCATATACTACCGCTCCAGGCTACAAAATAGCCCAGCAAGGCCCCTAGCAGCAAGCGCGGCAGGAATCCGAAAAATTCCATGTGAAAAGCACTGAATAAAATGGCTGTCATCCAAACCGCCGCATGCACGTTTTTGGTCCAGCGGACAAAAATGGTTTGCAATACTCCCCTGAACATAAATTCTTCAACGATAGCCGGTACCAAACCAATAGCGATCACATCAAAAACCATCGCCCAAACGGATTTCATGTTGAGCATTACATTCATCAGTTTTTCTGTGCTTTCTTCATTGTCAATCCATTTTAACCAGGTCGGCAAAACCATTTGCTGGTTTACGTTGGATAAAAATTCAATTGCAGGGAACGCCATAAACATCACCACGAACACCAGGGGCAATAACTTCCACGAAAATCGGTAAGTAACTTTGAGGTATTCGGGTACATCGCGAACCACGAGTGCTGAAAAAACCACCGGTGCTGCTAAAATTGGAAACGTAGTGCCGGCAGTTTGTAATATCCATAAAATGGCGCTCGTGTTCGGCGAAGAGAAGTTCAAATTCGCTACGTTCGTCACTTCTTGTAAACTAAAAGCAACGGCGGCAATACCGAGGCCCAACAGATTGCCAAAGAAGAAGATCAGCAAAAAGATGCCCGCAAATATCAAAAACTGCAGCCACGGGCGAAAATAGCTTTCACTCGTTCTGAACGGTTTTTGCTGCGGGTTTAACATGCGGCCTAAAATTTTGTAATTTTGGCACGAAGATACGTGATGCCGGTACAAATTGGAAATATTGATTTAGGGGAGTTCCCGCTGTTGTTAGCGCCGATGGAGGATGTAAGTGATCCGCCTTTCCGTTATGTGTGCAAGCAACATGGGGTGGATATGATGTACACGGAATTTATCTCGTCGGAAGGCTTGATCCGCGATGCAGCTAAAAGCCGGCAGAAGCTGGACATTTTTGAGTATGAGCGCCCGATTGGCATACAAATTTTCGGTAGTGATATCGAGCATATGCGCGAAGCCACAGAAATAGCAACCCTGGCCAATCCCGACCTGATGGACATTAACTATGGCTGCCCGGTTAAGCAGGTGGCCTGCCGTGGCGCCGGCGCAAGTCTGCTGCAGGATATTGATAAAATGGTGGCCATGACTAAAGCTGTAGTGGAGGCAACTCATCTGCCGGTGACGGTAAAAACCAGGCTCGGCTGGGACGATAATACCAAAAACGTGTACGAAGTTGCCGAAAGATTGCAAGATGTGGGGATAAAAGCCCTCACTATCCACGGTCGCACCCGTGCGCAGATGTATAAAGGTGCCGCCGATTGGACTTTAATTAAAGAAATAAAAAAAAATCCCAGGATAAACATTCCCATATTCGGCAACGGCGATATCGACTCGCCTGAGAAGGCGGTTGCGTGGCGCATGGAGTTTGGTGTCGACGGGATGATGATCGGCAGGGCGGCAATTGGTTATCCCTGGATATTCAGGGAGATAAAGCACTATTTTAAAACCGGCGAGCACCTGGGAAAGCCCACCATTGCCGAGCGTATTGAAGCCTGTACCAGCCACTTACAAAAATCAATCGAATGGAAAGGCCCGAAGACTGGCGTTTTTGAGATGCGAAGACATTATTCCAATTATTTTAAAGGTATTGAACATTTTAAAGAATACCGAGTGCAATTGGTTACCGCAAACACACATGAAGAGGTGTTGAACATATTAAATGACGTCGCCAACGACCACCGGTATCTTGCGGAGTCACCCGTTTTTAGCATGCAGATATAATCAGATGCCCCACCCGTAGATTTTCACTGGGTAAAATCAATTTCTTGTAATTTTCCGGCACAAATGGCTTGATTTTTGAATGTATCAGGTTATATTTGAAAGATTTCAATGATCACAATGGTTACTACTATTACCGACGGTGTTAAAGTTTCAGTTGAGACAATATATCAGCCTGAGTATTCAAATCCGGCTAACGACCATTTTATGTTTGCATACAAAGTAAACATTGAAAACATGAGCAACTATGCCGTGCGGTTATTAGCGAGGCACTGGTATATTTTCGACTCGAACGGTGCAAAGCGGGAAGTTGAAGGCGAAGGCGTAGTGGGGCAACAGCCGGTGATTGAACCGGGCCATTCGCACGAATATGTATCC
>Ga0302192_10002585_pt1 | contig 11366 bp, 10 predicted proteins | sample II_Bog_E3_2_FD_200230 | JGI IMG/M metagenome (GOLD analysis project Ga0302192, IMG submission 200230) | Peat permafrost microbial communities from Stordalen Mire near Abisko, Sweden - II_Bog_E3_2 | ecosystem: Environmental > Terrestrial > Soil > Wetlands > Peat | place: Sweden: Abisko...
CGACCGTCCCGTCATGGTCCATCGCTATCCCGCCAGCGTAAAGGCCTTCTACATGGAGCCCGACCCGCAGCGTCCTGACTTGGCCCTCTGTGTCGACGTCCTCGCCCCCGAAGGCTACGGCGAAATCATCGGAGGCTCGCAGCGCATGGCCTCCTACGATCTGCTTTTACAGCGCATTCACGACCACAATCTTCCCGAAGAAGCCTTCAAGTGGTATCTCGACCTCCGCAAGTACGGCAGCGTCCCCCACTCCGGCTTCGGCATGGGAATCGAACGCGCCGTAGCCTGGATCTGCGGCCTGGAGCACGTCCGAGAAACCATCCCCTTCCCCCGCATGCTCCACCGTTTATATCCGTAGCTATCACCGCCGAGACGCAGACAACCGATCTGGCGAAGGTTCTTCACATAGCGCATCGAAGGATACGCTGGATGGTCAAACCGGCCAAAATGAAGCAGCTTTTCTCGCTGTCTCGGTGGTGAAAATGTCACGCTTAACTTTGTGCTTGCACTCTATGCCTGCACTGCCTACACTTAATGCATGCAGTACACCATCCGAGACATTCCGGATCATCTCGACAAAGCCCTCCGCCAAGCCGCCCGTCAACAAGGCAAAAGCCTCAACGAAGTGGCCATTGAAACCCTGGCTCGCGGCGCTGGTATTACCGGGGAACGTGCCCGCCAGCGCGATCTCGCGGACATTGCTGGCACTTGGCGCAAAGACTCCGCGTTCGATTCCGCCCTCGCCGCCCAGGACACCATCGACGAAGAAATGTGGCGATGAAACTGGCTCTCGATACAAATCGCTACACCGATGTTTGCCGCGGCGATGCTTCTGTCGTAGAAATCGTCGAGCGCGCCGACGAAGTCTGGCTACCGTTCATTGTCCTCGGAGAATTGCGCGCGGGATTTGCCGTCGGCACACAGGGACCGCGCAACGAAGCGGTGCTCCACCGATTTCTCCTGAAACCTGGCCTCGGTGTGCTTTACGCCGACGACCAGACCACCCACCACTACGCCACCGTTTACCGCCAACTCCGGAAACAAGGCACTCCCATCCCCACCAACGATATGTGGATTGCGGCGCTCGTGCTGCAGCATTCCCTCGTGCTGTGCGCGCGCGACACGCATTTTGACGCGCTTCCTCAACTCACGCGTCTGTAGGGCCATGCGCTGATGGTTTGTCACACACCGCGCTTTTCGAACCTGGGCAGATTCCACACTCCTCAAACTCCGTTTTCCTCGGTGCCAGAAAGGCCCATCGCATCCCAACCCTCTTCCAGCTAAAATAGAGTTGTCACCAACCAATCTATGCCCCTGCGAACCACGACGTTCAGCAGCATCACTCCTCGCCAGATCCGCGTGATCGGCGTTCCCCTTGACCTCGGACAATCCCGCCGCGGCGTGGACATGGGTCCATCCGCCGTTCGCGTTGCCGGACTCGAAGCCCGCCTCGAAGCCATCGGACATATTGTCGAAGACGCCGGCAACATCGCCGTCGCCATCCCTGAGCAGAAAAAGGTAGGCGCGGTGAATTCCAAATATCTCAAGGAAATCACCGCCACTTGCACTGCCAGCGCCGAACTGGTGCTGAAGACGCTCGAAGCCGGCAAGGTTCCGCTCGTCCTCGGCGGCGATCATTCTGTCGCGGCCGGAACCGTTTCCGGCGTCTCCAAGTACTTTCGCCGCAAGAATCAAAAGATTGGACTGATCTGGATCGACGCCCACACCGACATGAACACGCCCGACTCGTCCCCCAGCGGCAATGTGCACGGCATGCCCCTGGCCGCCCTTATGGGACTCGGCCCTACCGAACTCGGCAACATTTTTGAATTCTCTCCAAAAGTTCAGCCGGAGAACTGCGTGCTCGTCGGCATTCGCGACGTCGACAAATTCGAAAAAGAAAACATCCGCAAAGCTGGGGTCGCCGTCTTCACTATGCGTGACATCGACGAACGGGGCATGCGCGCCGTCATGGAAGAGGCCACTCAAATGGCGAGCAATGGCACCGCCGGCTATCACGTCTCTCTCGACATGGATTGGATCGACCCCGAAGACGCTCCCGGAGTCGGCACTCCAGTCTGGGGCGGCGCCACCTATCGCGAGGCGCATCTCGCCATGGAAATCATCGCCGACCACGGAGGCATGTTGAGCTTCGAAATTGTCGAAGTAAATCCGGTCATCGACGAACATAACCAGACTGCAGATTTAGCCGTGGAGTTGGCTCTGTCGGCCTTTGGTAAGAAAATCCTGTAGCATTTTGCTGAAACTAGAAACTTGGTCGAAGCCCTCGAGAAGTTTTGTCATCCTGAGCGTAGCCATAGCATTCGCGAAGCGAACGCTATGGCGGGGTCGAAGGATCCCTATAGTCCCTACGAACTGCCTGACAGACTTCGCGCCATCGCCTGAAACCGCTGACGACAATTTCACGAGACGCTCAGCGAAATCTGCCCTTACTGTACGTCCGAAACCTTCCCGTTCAAGAACGTCACCTTAATATCCTTGTAAACAAAAATCTGTTTCGGCCCCAGATTGATGATTTTGTCGGGATTCCCAATTGCCGCTTTCACCTGATCCGGTGTCTGTCCCTTCTCAATCTGCGCGGGCTCAGCGGCCTGCTGCGATTGTCCGCCGCCACCACCACCTTGATTATTGCCGCCGCCCTGGTCATTCCCATTCCCATTCCCATTCCCGTTTCCGTTGCCCTGCCCGTTGCCATTGCCGTTTCCATTTCCATTTCCATTGTTGCCCTGATCACCGCCGCTGTCATCAAGTGCCAGCAATCCCGCAATCGCGTCTTCAATCGTCGAAGGATTCGCGCTCGCCAGCGATCCCTTGGCAAACTGAAACACAACGTCTGTCTTATAGAACGTCTTCGGATCGGTGTTATTACAGGAATCGCACGCTATGATCCCCATTACCACCTGGTCTTTCGCCAGGTTCACGGAAATCTTCGAAGGATAGACCTTGGTGTCCTTCTGGAAAAACTGTGTCGTCGGTGCTGGCCTGCCTAATTTCCCCAAGCCAAATCCCAGCGCTTTCGCGGCCATCGGGTTCGGCGAATGCACCGTTCCGTTTTCGTACTTCGTCGGGAAAATCGTCTGGTCGGAATATGGCACTCCCAGTATTCCGCCCTTCTTCACCACCAGGATGGTGCCCTGCTCGACCACCGCAGCGCCACTCGAATCCTCACCCATTTTCACCAGCGTGTATTGCGCTTTGAGCTGATCCTCTAACGACACCTGCGCCACCGCAAGTTGCGCCGCCATTCCAACCATCAGCAAAGCCACCCCCAGCAAGCCCATCTCAATTCGCTGCCGCATTGCAACTTCCTCCTGTGAAGCCGCTGCTTCCCAGCCCGTCGGCCGGACGCGCGATTTTCTATTTTTGTAAGCTCAGATTTTTCTTAAGCCAGGTTTTCTTAGCCAAGTTTTCTAGCTAAGAGAAGTATTGCCATAAACGCGGGGAGCGTCTTCGCCCGCATTTACCCATGCTGCGCGACGCTCCCGCATTTTAGCGAATCGGCTTGCCGTCAGTTGTTCGACTGTTTCGCTTCCGCCTCCGCCGCATCCGCATCCTTCTTTTGCTGTTCAAGATCGCTGGATACACTCGTGTCCGGCGTCGGCGCTGGCACTTCCCCAGTCGTCGTCTTCGTATCAGGAGCCGCTGGCAACCCGTTCTTTCCCTGCTTGTCCGCCAACTCCTTCAAACCGGCGTCCATCTGAATCCGCAGTTCGTTGTGCATCTCCTGCAGATCGTCGACCGCGACTCCAACTGTCGCCCCGACGGCGCACTCGTCTTTCTTGCTGCTTTTCACGAGAGCGTCCACCATGTTGTCGTCGTCCGGCTTATCTGTGGTGCGCGAAATCACGTCCCCCGCGGTCAGGGCGCATTCCGTCCCGTCCGACGTGGTCAGATCTTCCTCGCTCGACACCACAAAGATTCGAACCTTCGGATTCAACGCTGCCGGTATTTCATTTCCACCAGAACTCGTGGAGTCTTTGTTCGCCGCCGCATCTTTCTCCGCCGCGATCTCATTCTTCATCTCATCTGAAATCGCGTTCTTGATTTCCGGAGTTAACTGCGTGCTTTGCGCCGCCGCCCCGCCACCCAACATATAGGTGCCGTAAGTGGCCTGCAGTTGTGCCGCGACCAGCGGGTCCGTCGACCACAACGCCGCAATCTCATCCCCGGTCGCGTTTTGGATTGCCGGTGGGACGAGCTGCCCGTTGCCATCGCCGTTGTCACCGTTATCCTGTTGCGCCGCATACGCCGCTTGCAAACTCGCCGCGAGCAGATAATCCGTCAACCAAAATGCTGCCGTCGGATACACCGGATACGGTGCATAATATGCCCCGTAGAAGCCATACCAAGGCGCTCCGCCCCAGCCCCATCCGTAATAAACCGGCGCGGGCCACGGATTGTAAGCCCAGCCGTAGTATCCCGGGCCATAGTAGTACGCCGGCGCATATCCATAATAAGGATGCCCGCCGTAGTAATAGTTGCGGTAGCCGTACGCGTAATAATGCCCGCCCCGATAGTAGGTGCGCTGGTAGTACGAATGGCCGCCATGGTTGTAGTACGCGCGCTGGCTGTATCCGCCGTATCGCCCGTGACTTACAATCGTGCGCCCGTTATGCGTGCTCGTGATGCTGCGTCCACCATGCACGCCGTGATTGATCGTCATCCCATGCGTCTGAATTGTTCGCACTTGGCCATTCTTGCGGAAGGTCGCGCTGCCACCATTCTTCATGGCAACCGTTTTACTCCCGGCTGGCTGATGGTGATTCCCCGCCGCTCCGCCCGCCCCTCGATTACCGGCGTTGGCTGTGCCGCCGCGATTGTTGCCACCATTCGCGCCGCCGCGGTTCCCGGCATTGTTCGCGCCACCGCGGTTTGCATTATTGTTCGCACCGCCGCGGTTATTCGCATTGTTATTGGCGCCGCCGCGATTATTATTCGCGCCCGCCTGGCCGCGATTGTTAGCCGACGCACCACCCGGCCCACGACTATTGGAGTTATTCCCAGCCTGTCCCGGACGGTTCTGCCCACCCGGTCCACGGCTGGCAGAATTATTGCCCGCCCCACCGGCGCGATTTCCCTGCGCTCCACCCGGTCCGCGATTTTGTGCGCCGTTGCCCGCCCCACCCGGACGCCCCATGTTGGAGCCGCCACTCGGATGCGACGCTGGCGCGTGGGATGCCGCCGGAGCCGCATGGCTCGGCGCCGAGGCGTGCGGCGCGGGTGCCGATTTCGGGGGCCCACTCGCCTTTGCCCCGGCTGACAACACTGCTACCACCGCCAATACAACCAGCAATACGGACCATTTCGGCAGGAAGTTCTTTCCTGAGATCTCTGCTTTCATAAACTGCTCCTGTGAGAATGTGAAGCTCGTTGCCTTACAAAACACCAGTGGATCCTATGTGCAACCAGATTGGACGTCATCCGCACACACTCCCGCTATGTGTTTTCTTCGCCGAGAGCTTTCGGGTCCGAGTGCCATGGGGGAAGGGCCGGGCACCGGCCTTCTGAGTCCGAATAATTTCACACCCGTTTTCCCACCCTGTCAAGCGAAGCGGGATGAATTTACATATAGAGATCGATTCGCGCGCCTTAAATCCGCATTACCGCCCTCCGAACATCACACCGGCAACCTCGAATCGGAGAGAAGAGATGTTCCCTTCTCCCAACCCTCCGCCCGCTTTACCAGCCTTAGGGTCACCTCTCAGAGTCACCACGGTAATTGGGGAGTGTTCCATCGTTCGCCGATGGAGCTAATGGATCACAATGTTTCCTCACCTCCAATTTCGCTCCATCCTTCTCGCCTTCGTGGCTCTCGCCGCTACCTCCGCAGCACAGTCCTCTGACGCGGTCACGAAGCCGTCTTCCCTTCTGCCTACGTACCACAGTACTGTCTCTGAGGTTCGTGTTACCTTCTTCGCTACCGACGAGAGAAATCACGCGCTCGCCACCGTCTCCCCCTCCGATTTCGCCGTCGTTGACAACGAACGCGTCGTCCGCAACTTCCGCAGTTTCACTCGCTCCGACGAAACTCCGCTCGACATAATCGCCCTCGTCGACATGAGCGAATCCATGGCGCCGCGCTTTTCCGCCGCCATCAACGATGTGCTGCAACTCATCGCCCGCGAACAATCCATCCCCGGCGATAATATTTCCGTTCTCTCCTTCGGAGGCTCACCCCACACCGCCTCCCCCAACTCACCCGTTCCAACTTCCCCGCAGTTGCATCCCGCCATTCTCTGCGCCAGCGCTTGTCGCGCTCCTGACTCCGTCGCCCAATTCCAGTCACTGACGACCAGCGGCAATACTCCTCTTTACGACGCACTCATCTTCGGATCCGATTTCATCTCCCATAACCGCCGTCCCGCCGCCCGGACCGTGGTCATTCTGTTCTCCGATGGCAACGACACCATCAGCCTGCACTCCGCCAACGATGCGCTTCAATCCGTCGCCGACAGTGGAGCACTCGTCTACTCCGTCGACATGGCAGGTTCCAGAAAGTCCTCATCGCAGCGGAACTCGAACTCCAACACCAACTCCGGTAGCGCGTTCCTGCAAGAGCTCGCAGAAACTACGGGAGGCCTTTATTTTTCTCCCCGCGTCTCGTCAACACAAGGCGCCGCTGCTTTGCTGAACTCCATACTCGAAGATCTTCGCGACTCTTACGTCGTCACCTATGAACTACCCAGCCATCAGGCAGGATTCCACACTCTTCGCCTCTTGCCCACGCGTAACCTCAATCTCACCTTCCACCAGCGAAACGGCTATATCTATGACCCAAATCTTCGTTGACCCTCAACCAGTTATCGAGAAGCAACGATCGACACCAACTCACGATTGGAGCAATATGAAATCCCCTCTACTCTCAACCCTGGCTTGTCTCGCCGTACTCTTCAGCTTTTCACTCGCCTCGGCTACGCCGATCGGAAGCTACCAACAGGGCACCGTCATTCGCATGCGCATGGGCGACTGCATGCTCACTCACGGAGGCTTCATCACCGCCTTCGGACCGCCGCAAGCCCAGATGCCCGAGGGCACCTGTCCCGAATACACGCTCCTGACCGACAAAGTTGTCTTTGTGATCGTCGGCAAATCCTCTAATCAACTGGTTCCCCTCGCCGAAGTTGTCGACTTCCGTTTTCAGAAAAAGGAGCTCGCCGTCCGCATCGATGACTCTCGCCATGAAGCCAAGTTCGCCATCAAAGAGATGACGCTGCGCTCGGAGTGGGAACTGCTTCAAAGACACATCGAAGATCAACTCAACGACTCTCATCGCGGCATGGATACCGCGTTAGCCCTCAGAAACCGCGACTAACCTCAGACCGTTTACAAAGGATCGCTAGCATCAGATCGTTAACATCGGATCGCCGATTCCTTCAGACTTTCTTCAACCGAGGAGCCCAGAGCGCGCGAAAAAGCAAGAAATCTCTTCGCGCACTCTGCGCTCTCTGCGGTTACCCGCCACCGCTGAACCATCCCTGCGATTGACGGAAAACTCGCCGAGCGCCAGACTGAAATGTCATGGCAAAATCAAGTTCAAAAATTCGTGTCGGCATCCTCTTCGGTGGACGCTCCGGCGAGCACGAAGTCTCCCTGCTCTCCGCCGCCTCCGTCCTCAACGCCATCGATAAAACAAAATACGATGTCGTCCCCATCGGCATCACCAAAGAAGGACGCTGGCTCACCGCCGAAAACGCCGAGCGTTTGTTAAAAGGCAGCGCCTCAGAACCCTCCGCCGCTGCTCCCACCAACCTGCGCGCCGGCGATCCCGAAGCCACTCCCGGAGCTGCGCTCCTCGCCGCGGGAGAGTCCGTAGTCGTTCCTCCCGAACCCGCGCGCCGCGATGCTGGACTCACCCCCTTCCAGACCGACGCCGCCAATCTTCGCCGCGCCTCCGACCGCGCCATCAACGTCGACGTCATCTTCCCCGTTCTCCACGGAACTTTCGGCGAAGACGGCACCATCCAGGGCCTTCTCGAACTCGCCGACATCGCCTACGTCGGTGCAGGAGTCCTCGGCTCCTCCGCCGGCATGGACAAAGACATCATGAAGTCCCTCTTCCGCGCGGCCGGACTTCCCATCGTCAGGCAAGTCACCATCCTGCGCCACCAATTCGAAGCAACGCCCAAGAAAATCTACAAACTAGTGGAGTCGAAGCTGAAGTATCCCGTCTTCGTAAAGCCCGCGAACCTCGGATCCTCCGTCGGAATCTCCAAGGCGCACGACCGCAAAGAACTGGGACCTGCCATCGCCGAAGCCGCGAAGTTCGATCGCAAAATTGTTATCGAAGAAGGTGTCGGAGGAAAGAAGAACAAAGCTCGCGAAATCGAGTGCGCCGTCCTCGGCAACGACAATCCCCAGGCCTCCATCGCCGGAGAAATCATTCCCATCAAAGAGTTCTACGATTACGACGCGAAGTACTTGGTCGAAGGCTCCGAGCCCGTAATCCCCGCCAAGATCACCAAATCAGAAATGAAGACCGTCCAGAAGCTCGCCATCGCCGCCTTTCAAGCCGTCGATTGCACCGGCCTCGCCCGCGTCGATTTTCTGATGGACCCCAAGTCCCGCAAGATTCTAGTGAACGAAATCAACACCATGCCCGGCTTCACCGCCATCAGCATGTATCCCAAAATGTGGGCCGCCACCGGCCTGGCCTATCCCGACCTCATCGACCGCCTGATCCAGCTCGGCATCGAACGTCACGAAGATAAGAAAAGAAATCAATACAGCCGCTGAATTTGACCGTCGCGCCCCGCAGTCATCCCAATTTGTCATCCTCCCGCGTCCCCGAAAGTTACCCCAATTTGTCTTCCTGAGCGGAGCGCTGTGAAGCGAAGCGTAGCAGCGCGCAGTCGAAGAACCCCTACCCAGACCGCGTCCCGATGTCGACGCAAGACATCCTCGCGACGCTGTTCACGCCCGGCATCCCATACTAACGACGCGGGGTGCCCACACATCGCAAAGTGCTCGAAGTATGGGCACCCGGCCCGAAGTCTGGAAATCCAGATTGCTCAATGTTTCCCCGCTGGAATATATTCAACTGCTACGATTTTGCCCACCCCGATTAGAGAGCGTTATTTTTGTGCGACAACGCCGCCACTTTTCCGTCGTATTTTGCCTGGCCCCGCTCCTTTGCATGTGCGGCTCGCCGCTCTCTGCCCAATCAGAAACAATCAGCGCCGAGCAGGTGATCGCCAATTATGTGACCGCAATCGGAGGCAGGGAGAAATTTGCTTCCATCACCACCTTTTCGGAGAAAGCCGACATCGCGGGAAAGTGGCATGGGCCGGGACACCCCCTGAACCGTGAGGATCACCAAGCCCTCGAATCTTATTTCAAAGCTCCCAATCTTCGTTTTGCAGTCGTCCTTCGCGAGAATCAAGTGATCGCGAATATGTATGGTTGCGATGGAATAACCTCGTGGTACATCGGCTCAGACGCAGTGCATCATGAGTACAAACCCACACCCGACAATCAATACGAATGCACGAACGGTTACGACCCCGCGCGAGCCTTCGCACCTTCCTCGAAAGCCCGGCTTCAAATGAAGGGAAAGAAAAAGATCGGGGATCGATTCGCCTGGGCCATCCGAGTCGAGGAGCCCAAATCGCCCTCCGCCAACACCTACTATTTCGATGCCGATACCTTTTTGTTGTTACGAGAGAGCTTATTTCGCCGCGACCTGTATTACTCAGATTATCGCGATGTTGGCGGAATCAAAGTCCCGTTCATGATTGTGCAAGAATCGGAATCGTACTCCTCGACTCTTATCTTGCGAGAAGTTAAGATCAACGCCCCCATCGAAAACGCGCGGTTCGAGGAGCCGCAGGTCTCAAGAGATCCGAAGAACCGGCAAGTCTTCCACAAGAATACTTCGCGCCAAGTGGAAGACCCCGTCGCCTCCGCTCTTTCCACTCGTACAAATCTTCGAGAAGTGTTTTCCAGCCTCACATTTCCAGATGCCCAGCTCGCACCAAACTACGCGCGGCCCGTTCCCGCAGATTCTGTTTCATCCCCCGCTGTCGCGAACAATAGCTCCGTTCAGCAGATCTACCCTGAGCCCGCCGCACCGCCCCTTCCCGAAACCAGTTACTCCCTCGTCACCACGTTTGTCACCGCTTCCCCGGCGGCTCTCGCGCACCTCGTCCCCGAATTGAAAGGACTGAAACCTGCGATCGACCAACAGCCTTTGACGACGCTTCTTGACAAGGTCGGAGCTCGCACCGTCGATCTATCCCGGAAAATGCCGAATCTGATTTCGCACGAACAGGTCGTCCAGTCCCAGCCCGGAAGTAAGCCAACCACGCAGAGCTTTTCCTATCTCACGCTCGCTCATAAAGGAAAAGACGCCGTCACCCTTGACGAATTCCGAGTCGACTTGAAGACCGGGGCGACCCTCGAAACAGGCTCGGCAGAGAAATCGGATGCGCCGAATGTTTCTCCATCGCAGCTGACAGAGTTGAAGCGTGCCACCGAACGCGCCAATGTGCCCGGTTCCGCCGGAGGCCCGCCCTTAAGCCTCGGCTTCGCCTCCATGTGGGTCCGGTTCTATCCCGCCAACCGTTCAGAGTCCTCGTTCCGCTATCTCGGACAACAGAAAATCGATGGCCGGCGCACCTACGTTCTTGCCTTTGCCCAAAAACCGGGCTCGGTCCGCTTGCCCGGTGAACTGCGCTTCCGAGATCAGACAATCCTCGTGTATTACCAGGGCATCGCTTGGGTGGAAGAATCTGACTTCCGCATCCTCCGCCTAAGGATGGACCTGCTTCCCGCAAGCGATCTTCCGGTAACTCAACTGACCGCCGAGATTCAATTTGCCGAAACTCAAGCCACCGGATTCACCACCCCGTTGTGGCTCCCTCGTGAAGTCCTCGTCACCACCGAAGTCAACGGAAATACCTTCCGCAACAAACACACCTACTCGAACTATCGCTCCTTTCAGGCTCACTCCAGAATCCTCCTGGGAGACTAGCACCTACGGTCATTCGTCCTGCACCGCCGAAACAGAAAGAACTGGGTTTCATCACTTTTTTCATCACAAACCCTCTGTACGCACCGTCACAGACCTGAACCAGATCTTGTGCAAAACTAGACTTCTGCCTGGAGCGGCGAAGCGTGTGCCTATGCACATCGCCGCGCCTTGCCGCGTCGCTCCGAACATTGCATTGCTCTTTGAAAGCCGGAATTTCACACCCTCACTCCCACTTTGAAATCACGGGTGGGTCGGAAGTCCCGTAAGTCCTTATTTCGGAATACTTTGGTATAACTCCTTCTTTTTCAAAGACCGAGTTCAAAAATTCCTCCTAACCCACTGATTCCCGGAGACCACGGGGGGAGGGGGTGGGATA
>Ga0302192_10002598_pt1 | contig 11328 bp, 6 predicted proteins | sample II_Bog_E3_2_FD_200230 | JGI IMG/M metagenome (GOLD analysis project Ga0302192, IMG submission 200230) | Peat permafrost microbial communities from Stordalen Mire near Abisko, Sweden - II_Bog_E3_2 | ecosystem: Environmental > Terrestrial > Soil > Wetlands > Peat | place: Sweden: Abisko, Stordalen...
TTCAGCACCCTGCCTTTCATATCCAATACTTCCGCGAGTTCCGCTTTGTCGCTGGCAACATAGGTGGACATGGCCACGGAACTAACTTTTCGAATGGTTTGCAGCATTATGGGGTTTACTCCGGCCATGTCCGCCGTATCTTTCAGCCAGGTAATTTGGGTCGAATTCTTTCCATTCTCTTTTACTGCGCTCAGCACAAACCGGCCGGTATCGATAAAAACAAGGTTCGTAAAACGAAACAACCCTTTACTATCCGTAGTAGCGGTTAAAACCGGGCCGCCTTTGCCGGGAATAAGGGAGACAACTCCATTGGCGACCGGCTTATTGAAAACATTATCCACCCGGCCTTCAATCTCCATTCCCTGTTCGGGCTTGAACTTAACTGGCTTGGCCAAGCTATCCAATACCTGCTTCCACTCAAACCGGCGGTAGCCCTGGGTAAGCATCAGTATATCCAGGTTCTTCCGTGCTGTTGCGCTGGTATCTTCAAAATAATAGCCGGGTTGTTCAATGTAGCCTTTCAGGTCCGATGTCAGCAGCAAATTGGTGAGAATATTGTCGCCCATGGTGCCTTGTTCTTGCACTTTGCTTTCATCTGTAACAGCCACCGAGAAATGCCCAGTTGCTGGATCGCCTTTGCGGTTAAGGGCGTTGAGTTTAATGCTTACCATCTCCCGCTTTGCGTAGCTTTTTTTATCACCTGCGATCTTCAAACTCAGCTGGTCGTAATTCTGAATAAAAAGCAGGCGCTCACACAATGGTTCGTTCTTCGGCGAAAACAGGGTGACAGTCGTCACACCCGTATGCAGCTTTCTTTTTAAAATATCGAGCTTAATTACCGGGCTGTCCAGTTTGCAGTTAACCGTTGTTGCGCTGCCCTGCGAGTAGATGACGAGGGTATAGATTTTACCGTGGTTTTGCTGGAAATAGCCTGGATTGGCTGCTATCTGCACTGATGCTTCCGGGATAGAATCATTGTCGACCAAGAGCGATATTCCGCTGGTCGCGGCTTTTGGAAGATCAACCAGGTCCTGCTTGCCATCCGGATAGTTGATTTTAGCTTTATAGCTTTGCCCTTGCTGTGGCGTAAGATAAAAATAACCCATACCCAGGTGGGCCGATTCAAATTTGGAAATCTCATGCTGATCATTGTCAACTATGGTCCCTCGTACAGTTACCCCGGTACCATTCGGTCCGACAGCCTTGAAAGCCACTTTTGAGCGGATGCCGGTAACCAGGTTTCCACCTTCAGGGAAAAATTGCACATCGGGCTTAAGGTTCGAAACAGGTTGTTTAAAAGCGCTTTCCGGGATTTTTTCCGCTTTAACTGTACCAACGGCTATCGTTTTTTCAAAAAAGCCAGCCTCGCCGAAGTTTCGCATCCATTGCGTGTAGGCCCTTACCCGGTAGTTCCCTGCCGGCAGCGAATCGGGCAAAGCAAAATCGCCCCAGGCCAGGCCGCTGTCGAGTTTTAGCTTGATGGATTGATCGATCTTATTTTTGGCGTTGATCAGCTCGACATGCAAAACGCCGCTCACATTGCTCAGTTTATGCAGTGCGCCGGCAGTTACATAGGCTTTAAAATAAATGGTGTCGCCTGCGGCGTAATAGGGTTTATCAAATTGCAGGTAGGCTTTTTCGGTTGGGTAATTCGCCTCAAAAATGGACAACTTATCCATGATCTTTTTCGATTGATCATTCCCCTGGGCATTGGCGGTGGAGCACACTGCGCCGATCAGCAAAGAGAATAGCAGCATGGAGCGTGTCCGTTTCATCATCATGTCATTTTACTTCGTAAACATAAACCTGCCTGCCGATATTGCCGTCTTTATCAATACCCTCAACAGTTACTTTATAAGTCCCTAAGCCATCGGCGTTATAAAAATCAAAACTGGCGCTGCCGCTTGCGTCGGTTTGTATCTCCGGGTTCCAATAAATGGTGGAGCGGAGATCGGCTGGTGTACCGGCTGTTTGGGTGGTTTGGTATTTTGGAGAATAAAATTCGCGCGCCTTGTAAAAGCCGGCCACTTTTATGGGCAAAACCCCCATGGCAACCACATCGCTGGCCTTCGTGCCCCCGCCTTGTTTGGTGGTAATAACCAATACGCCATGGCCGCCATCCGATCCGTATATGGAGGTATTGGCCGCAGAAGTTAACACTTCAACGGTCTCTACATCGCCGGGGTTAACAATATCAATTCCCACAGGGTCTTTGGATTCGATAACCAATCTTACACCGTCGATATAAACCGCCATGGTACTCGGGCCCAGGGGCGAAGTTAACGAAATCGGTATGCCGCCATCAAAAGCAATGCCATGCAATTTCCCGTATAACAAGCCGGCAAGGCTAGGCCCGTACCCGATCTGGTCGGCATGCAGTATTTGGTCCGCATTGCCGGCGCCGGCCAGGCTTTGGGTGTGGTAGGGTTCATCGGGTTTTCTGCCACGTACTTTCACCTCCTTCAGGGCTATTTGTTTTCCGTTAAACTGGCTGATCATTGCTTGCTGGCTTGCCCGTTCGTTGTTAATAAAACCTGAAAAGGCCGAGTCCTGTACCGATACGGTCGGTTGCGGGGACGGCAGCGTGAGCACCTGATTGATCGGTTTTTGCGGGGAATAAATGATTTTAGTGGTGTTTTTCCCGTTTGCGTCAACCGCGCTCAATACGAATTGCACGGTATCGGTAAACACCAAATTTGAAAAACGGAACAGGCCATTTTTGTCCGTCCTGCTGTTTAAAAACAGCGCGGCGTTAGGCTGCAATAGGGTAACGGTACCACCCGCAACCGGCTTATTGCCCAGCGTGCTTACCTGGCCCGCAACTTCAATGCCCGTTTCGGGCTGGTAGGTAATTGGCTGGGCCACTGTGTCCAATACCTGCTTCCATTCAAACCGGCGAAAGCCCTGTGTAAGCATTAACAGGTCGAGGTTTTGCCTTGTCCCAGGGCCGGTATCGCCAAAGTAGTAGCCCGGCTGTTCAACAAAGCCTTTCAGGTCGGAGGTGAGCAATAAGCTTGTCAGGATATTATCGGCATTATTATCCACTTCCGGCATTTTGTTTTGATTGCTAACAGCTACGGAAAAATGCCCTGCCGAGGGGTCGCCCCGGCGGTTAAGGGCGTTGAGTTTGATGGTTACTTTTTCCCGTTTGGCATATAGCATTTTATCGCCGGCGACCGATAAGTTTAGCTGGTCGTAATTCTGGATGAAAAGCAGGCGCTCGGCCAATGGCTCATTTTCCGCCGAAAATAAGGTGACGGTTGCCACGCCGGTATGCAGCCTTCTTTTTAAAATATCCAGCTTAATTACCGGGCTGTCTAATTTGCAGTTTACGGTAGTTGCGCTGCCCTGCGAGTAGATCACCAGGGTATAAATTTTGGCGCGGTTTTGCCGGTAATAATCAGGCCCGGCGGCTATGCGGACCGTTGCTTTTGGAATAGAATCATTGTCGACTGATAAAGTTATTCCTGCTGCTTCGGTTTTTTGCAGATCCGCCAGGTCCTGCCTGCCATCCGGGTAAGTAATTTTTGCCCTGTAAATTTGTCCGTCTGCGGGCGTAATATAAAAATAGCCCATGCCCAGGTGGGCTGATTCAAACCGGGTGATCTCCTTATTATCATTGTCAACTACTGAGCCTTTCACACCGACACCCAGCCCATTAACGCCAATTGCTTTAAACGCGACCTTCGACCTAACACCGGCCACCAATACGCCACCCTCGGGGAAGAATTGCACATCCGGCTTGAGCGATGGATTTGCCGATTGCTTTGCGGGGCTTTCGGGCGCCTTCCCGGTTTTTGTTGAGCCGATGCAGACCGTTTTTTCAAAAAATGCCGTTTCTCCAAAATTTCGCATCCACTGGGTATAGGCCCTCACCCGGTAATTGCCAGCAGGCAATGAATCGGGCAAGGCAAAATCGCCTGTGGCCAGGCCGCTGTCCAATTGCAGTTTGATGGATTGGTCGATCTTGCTTTTGGTGTTAATGAGTTCGACATGCAAAACACCGCTTACTTCGCTTAGCTTGTGCTGTTCGCCGGCTGTTACATAGGCCTTAAAGTAAATGGTATCGCCGCTGGCATAATATGGCTTATCAAATTGCAGGTAGGCTTTTTCGACCGGGTGATCTGCCAGGTATTTTTCCAGGCTCGCTATTACATGCTGATCGTCATTTGCTAAATTATTTTGCAGCGGCGTATAGTCGTATGGTAAAAGCTCCGCCACCCGGTTTTTGCTCCATACCCCCAAAAATGTGGTGCTGCCCAGGTTAAGTATGGTTCCGTTACCGTCAAATAGCGCATTGGAGCCATTAAATTTTACGAGCGTGTTTTCGGTATTGTAATCATTGTATATATAGTTGGTATTATCACTAATTCGGTAATGGCGGCTTTTATTATAATCAACATACAAACCGTCATTTGCACAGTTCAGCAGGTACACCCCTGGCTGGCTGGTCGTCTCCACAAAGTCTCGTTTGCTTAGCGGCCAGGGCATTAGCTTTTCAAGTATCTGCGGGAGCTTCGATCTTTTCACCCATAACGATAAACTGTCTTTCTGATCAGGAGTTGGGGACGCTAAGGTTTTATAGAACTTTATTTTTGCATTGACTAGGCTATCGACGGGCCGGTCGGGGTTTGCATAAATGGCGTACTGCTGTACCCTAAACCCTTCCTGGTCCAGCCGGTCGGCAAGCGCAGCGCGTAAAAAATGCATAGGCGAATTATAGTAGGCGTTCTGGCGGTTTATTTCCCAGGTGTTTTGCTGGGAGAGGGTGCCTTTCATCTCGGTAAAAAAAACCGGGCCCTGGAAGGATACATTTTTACGGTTGCCATCGTTTACCTGGAGCAAGAATTTTGTTAGCTTATATTTGATGTGATAGCCAAGCGCATCATTCTCTATATCCAAAAAATCATCTGACGAGGCGGTGATGGCGCTTGTAGTATCATTGTATTCAACATCAAGTACCTGGGGATTCAATATTGTACATTCCCTGGCGCGGACGGACGTTCCCAAAAATTCCCGTTTAAACATTTCGAGGTCGGCTGCCAGGTGTGGATCTTTATGCGATTTGATCTTTACCTCGCTTAATCCAATGGCTTTTGGGAAAACAGTAATGTCGTGCAGGTCCAGGTTATTATAGCCAACGACTATGGGCTGTTCGTAGGTTTCAAACCCGATGATAGATATCACCAGGTCGTATTTACCAGGTTTTACATTATGAACGGTAAAAGTGCCGTCGGCCGTCGTTTGGTCGCCGAGCGTGGTATTATTTAAAAACACACTTGCGTTGGCTACTGGTTTAGTGTTGGCCTGGTTCAGCACCCTGCCGGTAATAACCACCTGGGCAAAGCAGGCTACAGGCATTAAAATGCCCAGCAGCGATAAGGTTTTTTTCATAAAGTTGGTTACCCGTTTCATTGTTTGGTGATTTGAACCGAAGGTAATTGGCCAAACTAAATTGGAAAGCTAAACGAATATTCGAACAATTGTCGGATGAAACAACAATTGGTACTATAACAATAACGGATATTTTTATTTGTGCGAAAGAACGACTCTGTGATAGGACGTGTAAATAAGTTAAGCGATTTAATATCGAACACTGAATTTAGCATGATGAATAATAAAGTTAAAACTTTGAACTGCTATACTCGACGTTCAAAATTCATTATTCGATTTTGAGCACGCGTATATTTAAAAAAAAGCTATTGGATACACCTTCCGATGCACCCAATAGCCACTCATTATTTAAAAGAAAGGAAAAAAATTCAGGAAATCATTGTACCTTATACCTGAGCACCTGCATACCGATGTTTCCTTTGCTGTCGGCGCCTTGTATCTCAACCCGGTAGGTGCCTTTCCCATCTGAATTGTTGAAACTGAATGAAGTGTTTCCGCCGCTGTCGGTTAAAAGGTCGGGCTTCCAGAAAATGGTGGTGCGGTTATCGGCAATTTTGCTGCCGCTGTTTGGAGACTCATATTTTGGTGCATAAAATTCGCGCGCCTTGTAAAAGCCGCCCGGTTGAATGGCAAAAATTCCGGGTGACATTTCTGTGCTGATGGGCTGGTTGCCGCCATAACTCACCCTGGTAGTGATCACCAGGACGCCGGCGCCGGCATCTGAGCCGTAAATTGTTGCGTTGGCGCCTGTTAACATTTCTATCGCCTCGACACTTGTGGGGCTAATCAAGTCAATGTTATACCCTACACCCATGTTTACGCCATCAACCATTACCAGCATCATGCTAGCGGATTGGCCGGACGAGCTGATGCTCACGTTGCTATTTAAGTAAGGCGCGCCGCCGGTGTATTGAACCTGGGGCAAAAACCCCTGCAGGCCGCTCGAAAGCATCGTGTTGTCTTTAATTTGATCGCCGAGCACTACGCGGTCGGCGTGGCCAGGCCCGCCGATATTTGACGAGCGGTAGTTGTATTTTGTCGGCGCTGACTCAACCTTTGCGGTGTTGATGGCCAAATTGGTTGTGCTGTTGCTGGCGGTGAGCGCGCCCTGCCCCTGGTTGTTTTGCAGCGAGGCCAGGATGTCGGCGCTGGCATTGTATTTGGTGTCGAGCGGGTTTGCGGCGCTTATTTCTGGTCCGGCCCCGGCTTTGTCGATTGTCAGTACAAGATTTTTTCGTACGGATGTTTGTGCTTTGAGGATAAACTTCATCCCTGTGGCCACGAACACATTTGCGAACTTGAATTTTCCGGCGTTATCGGTGGTTTGCACCTGCGGGATGCCGCCGTTTGTGCCCTGTGCAATCAGTGTTACGGTACTATTTGTCACCGGGTCGCCCGATTTGGTTTTCAGTTCTCCGGAAATATCGATTTCTTTTTCCGGGTTAAAGGCTATGCTGGTCGGTGCCGGCGTATTGTTTTCCAGTTCCTTCCAGTCAAACCGCCTGAAGCCCTGGGTAAGCATCAATACGTCCAGGTCGCTGCGGGTTTCACTAGTTACATTGGCAAAATAAAAATTAGGTTTTTCAATGCGCCCCTTTAGTTCGGAAGTCAGCAGGAGGTAAGAGAGGATAGAGTTTTCTTCATTTTCATCCACCAGGATCTTGCTTTCGTCCACAACCGACACCGAAAATGATCCGCTCACCGGGCTGCCGGTTTTATCTTTTGCGTTCAGGTTTAAAGCCACATTTTCGCGGGTGCCATAAACCGGCTTGCTGCCGCTTATGGACAGGTTTAACAGGTCGGAGTTTTGAACAAACACGAGCCTTTCGTTAAGCGGTTCGCCGGTTTCCGATAGCAGCGTAACCTTTACGATGCCGGTAGGGAACCCCGATGCAGGCAGGTCAAGGCCGAGGATAGAGTTATCCAAAACCGGTGAATAGCGCTTTAGCGACCCCGAATAATAGACCAAAAGTTCGTATTTCTTATTGATGTTCTCCTTGTAATAGGGGCGGTTGGCCCGGATGGTAATGGCAAGCTTGGAAGGATCGTCAGTATTGACAGCCAGCGTGATGCCTTTTTGCTGAACCACAGGCAGGGGTAATGTGTATTGCGACCCATCTCCAAATGTTACCATGGCCTGGTAGGTTTTACCCAGCTCGGGTATAAAATTAAATTCGCCCATGCCCATATGGGTCGTGGTAATTTTGGCCATTTCCTTGTGGTCGTTGTCAACCACAATGCCCTTAACATCTATCCCGAGGCCATTGGTGCCAAGGGCTTTAAAAGCAATTTTTGAGGGGACCTCGGCTACCAGACTTCCGCCCTCGGGGAAAAATTGCAGATCGGGTTTTACACCCTGTACGGTATTGCCTGCCACGCGGTCCACACCGTTTACCGTGCTAACGGATAAAAACTGGTCAAAATACGCAGGTATCTTTTCGTTACGCATCCACTGGGTGTATGCCCTTACCCGGTAAACGCCCTTTTGCAGGGTATCGGGTAAAGCGAAATCTCCCCAGCCGGTGCCGCCGGTCAGTTGAAGTGAAATGGAGTGCAGCAGCACGTCATTCTTATCGATCAGGTCGACGTGCAATACATTGCTGAGGGCTGTAGGCTCGTGGCGTTCGCCCATAAAAACATAAGCCTTAAAATACACGATGTCGCCGGCAACATAACAGGCGTAGGGCCTGTCGAAATGCAGGTAAGCCTTTTCGGTGATGTGGTCGGTGAGCAAGGTTTTTAGGTTCGACACCGCATTGGTAACAAGGTCGGCGCCGTTTTGGCAAAAAGCAGTCGACTGGAGAAACACCAGGAAGACTGCTATTGGAAGGATAATCTTTTTCATATCTAATCAGATTTAATTTATTGGCCGTATTTTACCGGGAAGAGCGGGAAGCACTACGGCCCCGATGGCTTGCCGCGCCCTTGCCCGGATTTAATATGCTATTAATTGGTTAATTTGCTCAATAGTCGGATGGCGGTTTAAATGGTACTATATGTTTAATAAATATTTTTACCATGGCCCCGCCGATTAACTGAAGAGTCAGCCAGCACCGGCAATCAAAGCAACATCCTGAACCGGCTGTACGGCGGCGACAATAAAAGTATAGCGGGATTTATGTTGGCAGTATAAATATAGCCATCTTTTAAAAAACCTGGTTATATTTTTGGGGAATAATAGCGTATTAAGTGCAGCCGGCTAACCGATTGGCTTAAATGACCCCACCGTTTCCAGCAAAAGATTGTCGCTGATCAGTTCAGGGTTTTCAAATTGCTGCATGATCAGTGTTTCGGGGAAACAGATCACCCCGCCTGTCGTTTTTACCAGCACTTCAGCGCGTTTTAATTTATGGTCCTTGTAGTCGCCGATCACTTTGTTATAGCGGGCCAGCCGCATCAGCAGTTCAACAATGGCATAGGTAGGCAGGTTATTATTTTTCGACGTCGTTCGTAGCATATATTAATAAATCAGCAAGTAATCATTATGCTGTTGTAAACAAATATACACTCATTTACTTTTTGTTAATAATTAATTGATAAGAAAATTCCTGGAATCGGTCTAAAAACGATTCAGTGTAATTAACACTGACCAAAGTTTATTGTTTTTCACCTGGCCAACGGGATATCGGGAAGGGGAATGCGCAGCGGTATTTTTGTAGGTGTAGCGCTACAAGTGCTACACCCTGCTACAAAGCGCTACAGAACTGATTATCAATAATTTAAGTACTGACAATATTTTGACAGTGACAAAACCCTGTCAGCATTTTTCACGGCAATGAAGAATTTATATCATTTTTAGATTGTTTTTTAGGGCTATAATTTAAGCTTGCGTGATGGCGCCGAATCAGCTATCAGGCATGGTTACAACAGCGGCATCGTCTTGGTTACTGTCTTCTTTAATTTTCGAAACCAGGTAAACGATAAGCAAACCAAAAAAGGTAACGATGCCGAATGACAAACGCAGGCTGGCGGCTTTGGCCACATAACCCACAAATGGCGGGATAATAATAAAACCCAAATAGCCCACCGTTGAAATGGATGCCAGCGCCGAAGAACTGCTCATGTTTTTTGATTTGCCCGCCAGGCTGAATACCATGGGCACCACGCAGCATACGCCAAAGCCAACCAATATATAGCCCAAAGCCACCGTAACAATATAAGGCAATGCCACCGTAATGGCCAGCCCGCAAAAAATAAGGATGCCGCTGAACTTGAGCACCTTTTTTATGCCGATGGTATTAACGATCCTGTCGCCGAAGAAGCGGCCAATGGTAACGGCGGTAAGAAAGACCACCAGGGCGGCAGTGTACAGGGTTTTATCGGGGTTAACCTGTTTTTGAAAATAAACGGCGCTCCAATCGTACATGGTATTTTCGCAGGCCATGCAGGCAAAGCAGATGAGCGCAAATTTTAACAGGTATTTGTCGGGCAGCGCATAGGCGCGTACCCACCAGGGCGATGTCCGTTCTTCCTGTAAGGTTTGCTGCGGATCGGGCTGCTGGTTTATCGTGTCCCTGATAAAATAAAGACTAACAGCCGCAAGGACAATGCTTACGATAGTAAACTGGTAAGCCGGCGCCACATTAAAGGAGACCAGTATTAGGCTAAGCCCGGCGGCGGCAAAGCAGGCTAAACTCCAGATGCCATGAAAGGCCGCCATGATGGATTTGGGATAAAGCGCCTGCACGGTTACCCCTTGGGTGTTGATTGACAACGTCATTAAATTGCGCGCCGAACCGAAAAAAAGCAACAACACCAGCAATTGCCAATAGCTGGCCGCAAAACCCACCAGTATTAAAATAGCACACAAAAACAACGAACCGAAAAGCATCACCACCCGGCTGCTGTACCGCGTTAACAACCATTTGGTGAAGGGCATGGTGAGCATCAACCCCACGGGCAGCGCCAGTAGAGCTGTGCCCAGCTGGCCATTGTCCAGATGAAGCTGCTGTTTGATAGTGGGGATACGCGACGCCCAGGTTGAATAGCCAAAACCGGATATGAAAAAGAAGACGGCAGCGCTTAGCCGGTATTGTGCGGGTGTACGGTATGGTAAGGATCGATCGTCCACGGGATGGTTTGCGGGTAAAAATACGGTTTTGATGGGGAAGGTGAAACACCAGGGCCCGAAAAGAATTACCTTACTTGAAGGCTTTGGTCTTTTTACGCCATTAAAGCGCCGAATTCATATTCATGGATATTTAAAATATTTTTTAAAATCATTTTATTTCTTGAAAAATGTATTTATGTTTGATTATTCCCAATTCAGGGAAACCTTTAACTTTTTGCGAAATGAAACAAATGACCTTAGAACAAATGGAAAGCCTATCAGGCGGTAAATTTTGGGGAACAGCATGTGGTCCGGGAGCTCCGGATGGACTATATGTAACTATCGAATCATCCAGCGGTGGTTCAACACAAGTACCGGAATGTAAACAAACTTGCTCTTATTACGTTTTGGGAATTGCCGTGTCTACGTATCCCAATTATTACGAATGCAGCGCCGACGATTATTAAACTGATTTTTTGGAATTTTATATAGTGCCTCGATTTCCCTCGCGGCACTTTTTTTTAGTTAAGATGATAAAATCTATCCTATTCTTGTTATTTATTCCTAATTTTTTTTACAGTTCAAATTGTTTTTCCCAGGGCAGTCGGAAAATATGGGATCTGAAAATTATTGACGCAAAAAAAAAAAATCCTATTTCCTATGCAACCGTTTCCATAAATCAAAAAGTTTATTTTCCCGCTGATTCCGACGGTGTACTTAAATTGGATTTGGCAAAAAATGCTTTAAAAACAGGAGATTCCGTTCTGTTTTCCGCAGTAGGTTATGTCTCAAAGCGAATAGTTATCGATTTAAATTCTGCTTTGCCAAGTATTGTTGAGTTATCGCCGGATGTAATAAACCTAAAGGAAGTAAAAGTTTCTTTT
>Ga0302192_10002603_pt1 | contig 11314 bp, 11 predicted proteins | sample II_Bog_E3_2_FD_200230 | JGI IMG/M metagenome (GOLD analysis project Ga0302192, IMG submission 200230) | Peat permafrost microbial communities from Stordalen Mire near Abisko, Sweden - II_Bog_E3_2 | ecosystem: Environmental > Terrestrial > Soil > Wetlands > Peat | place: Sweden: Abisko...
TGAGCCACCTTACGATACGCTGCTCTCAAGTACTGTTGATGATAGCAAGCAAGGTTTGCTTCAAGGTGCGAGTCAAAGTCTTCAATCTGGCTATCGTGCAATAATTCCACTGGTCGCCGGTGGTATCTATTTCTTTAGTCATAGCTTGGTATATGCGACTGCAGCATTCCTTGTAATCATCGGTATCGTATTATTTTCTAGAGCACGAAGGAATAGTGACCTGGTAAATATTTCTACATCAGACGCTCTCCATGTAGAACTATAACGCAGCTAATACCTTATTATTATGTTTATTGTGCATGGATATAGTACCTTAACCATAAACTGTAGCCTTATCGAATTCATGAACATCTGTTAAACTAGGGTAGTAAACCATAAAAATAAAAAAGAATATTCTTTAAGATTAGCTGATACATGAGTGTTAATCGAAAATTAGTTACGACACTTAAAATAACAATCGTTGCGATTGCTTTTCTTGCTGCGAGCAGTGTGTTTGCTTTATCTTTATATAAACATCTTCATCCAACGGTAGTGCCTTCGACAGTCACTGTGAGCAAAAAGACATCCACTCCGACAACAGTTGCTGTCGTTAAAACGGTCACCGCAACAACCACGCCTACAACAACTCCAGTTACTACGACTAAAAAAGTCACTACTCCAACAGTAACCACTCCTGTCGTAACTACTCCTCAGCCGACAACCCCACCTGCTACAACAGTCGTCACCACTCCGACGAGTAGCGTCAATACGCTCACTCCGACGCCTACTGGTTCGCAGTCTTCAGGTAATACGAGCAGTTATACGTCTACGAACTGGTCAGGCTATTTAGCAACGGGCGGCAGCTACACGGCTATTTCTTCGTCATGGGTAGTACCTTCTGCAACAGGTAATGGTTCTTCTACGACAGGAGATGGAACATGGGTGGGTATCGGCGGCGTGAGTAGCTCGGACCTCATACAAGTTGGTACGACAAACTTCGTTTCAGCAAGTGGACAAGTAACAACCTCTGCTTTTTACGAAATGTTACCCGATACCGCAAGGACGATTCTTACAATGACCATATCGGCTGGTGATTCCATTAGTGCGTCACTCAATGAGACATCGTCAGGTGTATGGACAGTTTCAATTACAGACAACACCACAAGCCAATCGTATAGTAACGTTGTGTCCTATGTGTCGACTAATTCCTCTGCCGAATGGATAGAGGAAGACCCTAGCTATTCGTCTGGAAGTGAAGTACCTTTTGATGAATTTGGATCAGTTAACTTTTCTGGAGCGTCCGTTACGAGTACCGGTACGGTTTCAAATCTAACACAAATTAGTGCATCACCTATAACACTTGAAAACACATCAGGTCAGACACTTGCTAGTCCATCTGCCATAGGGGGCGACGGCGCAAGTTTCACCGTGACACGTAGCAATTAATATTACGCGACCTTACGTCCTCGAACGAAGTGTACGATGATTAAGACGATGCCTATAAGTATTAATAGGTGAATAAACCCAATTGTAATATGGAAGGCTACAAATCCAAGGAGCCATAATGCTAGTAATATAATTCCAATCGTCAATAACATAGATTATTTCCTTTCGTTACTTAACATACTAACTGTATCACTCAAGTTTTCAGTTGAATGTAAGATTTAATACAAAAAAGACTGTCTATTGCGACAGTCTTTTAAATATATTATTTTTTCTGAGATTTCAGTTTTTTCTTCAGGAGGCGTTTTCGTGCAGCTCCATGCCAGTTCTTGTGCTTTGCCATCTTATGTTTCCAATCTTTTATAGTCGTCTAATCATATCACGTTGTGGTGGGTAAAAGTGAAAAAAGTGTTTTAATAAATAATTTTAATGGATATGAGGAAAGTCTTTTGGGGGAACAGGGTCGGCCTAAGCCGTCTCCTATTCCCCCGTACACCATCGTGTTAAGATGATTAGACCTTATAACTCGTGCTACTAGTGGTTCGAGAAACCGCGCACCTTGGTGTCTGGCTGCATAAGCAACGTAACCTTGTGGGTTTCGCACATCGCGATGGTTTCGCTGTCGCGCCTCGATCCACTGCTTGTGAAGATAGCTCCGATGCCAGCCAGAGCAAGTACTTCAGGGCCGTCAGGCGCGGGAAAGAAGCTGTCGCTCCACGCCACTGAATCTCTCAGGTCATGCCCTGCGTCCTTCGCTCGCTTAATGGCAAGCTCGGCAGCTCCGACTCGATCCTGCTGTCCGACGCCGTTTCCGAGGAGTTGACCATCGCGCACGATTGTAATCGTGTTGCTGTTGCTGACGCAACCGATAGCCCACGCCAGAATCAGGTCGAACTGTTCTTGCTCGGACGGTGTATCGCCGTACGAGTCAGATTCATCGAGCTTCAGCACGAACGTATAGTTCGGCTGTTCGGTGAAGCCTCCTCGTAATTGACGAATCCGTGGAGCGGTGTCGAGAGACGTGATACCTAGATCCGCAAGAGCGGGGTTAAACATCATGCGACACTTACCTTGGCGGCGACGAAGTACTTCCGACGCATCCTCAGTGAACGAAGAAGCGAACACTCCATCGAATAGCCGAGGAGGGTCGTTTTCTTCCTTCGCCATCAGAGCTTCGGCGACTTCGCGCGTGATCTCGAAGTTGGTCATGATAACCCCTCCGAAGATCGCACGCTTATCGCCGGCAACCATCTTCATGATGACTTCGATCGGATCGTCGCCCACAGCAGCGCCACAGGCATTGCCATGTTTGACACCCACTGCTATGAACGGTACCTTCTCGAAGTTGGCGTCAAAGCCAGCTGCGATATGTGTCAGAACTTGCAGGAGCCGATCGACGTCGGTTAGACCGACGAGACTGCGCTCATCGCCTTCGAGCAACTGGAAGTTGTGAACGGCCAGCGGATCGTCGTTTGACTTGTAGAGAGCGGCTGGTGTCATGTACGGGTTTTCACCGTACTTCAATGGTTCGACACGCTCTCCGAAGATCCCGTCGTAGAGCCCACCGGAGTGGTACTTAGCAGCCGGAAGGTAGTAGCTCGAAGTGATGAAGTACGCCTTGGCAGTGAGTGCCTTGACAAACTCATCCTTGTTCGGAGAACCTTCCTTGAGCCAGTCGATCACCTTTTGATAGTCGTTCGGGTCGCCGATGACGATTCTTTGGCCTTTTGCTCCCGAGTTGAGAGCAGTTGGGCCACCGATATCTGTCTTCTCGATGACTGATTCCGGCGTCGCCTTGGGATTCGCGATCTCCGCCCCGAGGGGATAGAGGTTGAAGCAGACAAGGTCGAGGTAGGGGAGCCCGAGAGCTTCCATCTCGGCGATGTCTTCCTCGATGTAGCGAGCCAGGAGCCCTGCGTGAACTTCACGCGAGAGCGTTACGACTCGATGACCAAGGATTGCACATCCGTGACAGGTAGTCCTGCTGCCGCAATTGCAGCTGCAGTTCCGCCGGACGAATAGAGTTTCCAGTCGAGCGCTACGAGCGATCGAGCAAACTCCACGATGCCAGCCTTATCAAAGACCGACAGTAAAGCGTTTTTTTGAGTCATAAGGTACTCCCACCCTTTTCTATCGGAAAGTCCGATAGGGTTATTATCTCAGTTAAAAACTATTGAGACAAGCATAAGGGGAGAGTAAGAGAGCTTCTAGATACTAAGGCTATTCCTTGCTTGTTTAGCGGTCGCAAGTGCCTCGTCAATTGAATTACCAAGTACAGTTATGTGGCCAATTTTTCGAGCAACTTTTGGAGTCTTCCCATAAAAATGTGGATGGGTATCGGGAAGCGCTAATACAGAATCAAGTCCTTCTAATGAAAAGGCTTCTTCTCTTTTTCCGAGAATGTTAATCATGACTGCCGCGGGAGCCTTTAAGGCGGTTGAACCGAGCGACATACCGGTTATCGCACGAATATGTTGTTCGAACTGGGGTGTCACGTTAGCTTCGGTAGTTAAGTGGCCAGAATTATGAACTCTTGGAGCAATCTCATTTACAAATACAACTCCATTGACAACAAACATTTCAATTGCAAATATTCCAGCTCCGTGTAAATGGGATAAGGTGGCTTCTGCTATATCGTTTACTTGCTTCAGTATGTCTGGAGAGACGTTTACTGGAGACATCACAATGTGACAGATGTTGTTTTCATGTATAGTTTCGACTGCGGGGTAAGTAGAGATGTTCCCTTTTTTATCACGAGCAGCAATAATAGCTATCTCTTTTTCAAAAGCAACGATTTGCTCTGTATATACTTCTTGATCACCAAAGGTCTTCAAAATTAGGGGATCATCCAAACTATCGACCTTAAGGTTTCCGCGGCCATCGAATCCACCACGTCGAGTCTTTATCATGTAAGGACCGCCACCTATAAAATTGTCTCCGTTAACACCTTCGTTAAACGGTGCGACAGGAATATTCACCGACTGTAGAAATTGTTTTTGTCGAAGTTTGTCTTGAATCATGAAAAGAGTAGAGGGTGAAGGCTCAATGTTAGCCCCTTGTTCTACTAGTGTGATGAGATATTCTGACGGAATATGTTCAATTTCCCATGTCATTACATCTGCATTCAGTGCAAGTCTATCGATTGCTTCAAGGTCGGTCAATTTTCCTAGTATTTGATGTGCTCCTACTTGAGCAGCGGGAGAGTTTTCTACTGAATCCAGGACAGTTACTCCAAAGCCTAGTTCCAGGGCTGGACTAGTTAGCATCCTGCCTAGCTGTCCTCCTCCAATTATGGCAATATTTTCGATTTCTTTATGTGTTTCACTCATTTATTAAAGCCTCAAGTAAATCATTATTATTCTTTCGGTTTCGCCAAGTATGCTCTCCAGCCGATTTCTGATAATTCAGCATCTTTAGCTAAAACACCATCCCTTAGCTCTGCTATATACTTTTCATATTGCTCGGCTAACTCAGGATCATTAAGCGCCAAAATTCGTACTGCTTCTAGGCCCGCATTAGCAGCTCCAGCTTGATCTCTGCCCATTGTCGCGAGAGGAATACCTTCTGGCATACTAACCATCGAACCCAAGGCTGAGTTCATAGTATCTGGTGAGCTTGCAATCGCCACACCAAGTACTGGTATGCGAACATGACTTGCCATCATTCCTTGTAGGTGTGCAGAACCACCAGCTCCAGCAATAATAATTTTAATACCACGTTCAACCGCCTCGTGACCAAATTTTGTTAATGCATCTGGCGTACGATGTGCTGATACAATTCGTGTCTCATACCCTACATCAAATTTTTCAAGTTTTGTTGCTGCGTGTTGCATTGTCGCAAGGTCACTATCCGATCCCATGATAACGCTTACTATTGGTGCTTTTTCAATCTCTGACATTTTTTATACCTTTCGTTAAATTTCTAATATGGAGCCTAACCTATGCGGAAAGGTCAATTTTCTTAAGAGCATAAATAATGCTTCGTTCTATATCATTTAGTCTTTGTTTTTCAGTTGGTGCAGCAGCTGGTTCAAACTTTTTACCAATTACGCGCTCGTAAAGCTCAATATATCTTCTACTGACCTGATGTACAAATTTTGGTGACATATCGGGAACTTGTTGGCCAGGATGTCCATTAAAACCTTGTGCGGTGAGCCATTCACGAACAAATTCTTTAGACATTTGTTCAGGCCTTCGATTAGTATTGCCATGCACGTAGGCATCGTATTCAGTAGTAGGGAAGTATCGTGATGAATCAGGAGTGTGGACTTCATCGATGAGTACAATTTCATCGTTAGATAGACGGCCGAATTCGTATTTAGTATCAGCAAGTAGTAACCCTTTTTCTTGTGCCATAGCTTGACCTTTAGCGAAGAGATCGAGAGCGAGCTGGGACATGTGTGCATATTCACTCTCAGACGCTAAGCCTTGTTCGACAATTTCTTTGGGAGTTATGCTTTCGTCATGACCAACCTCAGCTTTTGTAGTCGGAGTCACAAGAGGAGTATCGAAAGATTGAAACTCGGTCATGTCATCATCAAGTGATACTCCGCCTAATTCTCTCATGCCATCTTTGTAGGCAACCCAGGAACTACCGAGTAGAGCGCTTCGTACAATAACTTCGAGCTTAAAGGGATTTGCTTTTCTTCCGATAGAAACATTTGGATCAGGCGAAGTGATGAACCAGTTTGGTGCAGTCTCTCTTGTTGCTGTAAGAAGCTCTGCAGAGATTTGGTTGAGGACTTGGCCTTTATAGGGGATGTTCTGAGAGAGAACTCTGTCGAATGCTGAGATTCTATCTGTACGGACTAGGACGAGAAGGTCTTCTCCTTCATGATCAACTGTATAAACATCACCGACCTTTCCTCTATAGAGTTCGCCTTTTTGATTAGGTAGTGAAAAATTAGTCTTTTCAATACTCGCCATATATTCTCCCTTTCTAACTTTCATCTTCTAGCCCAAGTTGCATGGCTGCTATCTTAGAGGCGATGCCAATATATTCAGCAGGAGTAAGGTTGATTAAAGTCTGCTTATCCTCTTCGCTCATATCAAGGTTATTGATATGTACGGCAAGCTCTTGTTGAGTAATACTTGCTCCACGAGTAATTTCTTTTATGACGTCGTAAGAATTTGGTATAAGACTGACTCTCATCATTGTTTGAATTGCTTCTGCAAGAACCTGAGGACTAGATGCTAACTTTTCTTTTAGGTGTACTTCGTTAGGATAAATTTGTTCGAGACCCGCCTCCAGACTTTTGTATCCGATAACTTGAGAGCCAGCGGTGTCTCCAATGTGCCTAAGAACAGTTGATCCACTAAGGTCTCTTTGTAGTCTTGAGTGAGCGAGTCTGTGTGCAAGGAACGTCCAGTTATTGGAAGCTATTGCTAGTCTGCCTTCGCTATTTTCGAAACGAATAGGATTTACTTTGTGTGGCATTGTAGATGATCCAGTAGCACCTGCTTCAGGGATCTGTCCAAAGTTTTCGAGCATTATCTGCATCCATACATCGACATCAAGACCTTGTAAGATATCATTTGCATGACTCATATGGTTGGCAAAATCAATAAACCAATCAAGGGGTTCAATCTGAGTAGTATAAGGATTATAGGTAAAGTCACCAAGTGACTCGACGAACTTCTTTTGTTGTGCTGGCCAGTCCACTTTTGGATCTATTAATTCGAGTGCATTGGAGTTTCCAGTTGCGCCATTAAATTTACCTTTTATTTTTATTGCTTCGATTGCTTCAATTTGACCATCGAGCCTACGTTCAACAACACGTATTTCTTTACCAACAGTAGTAGGTGAAGCTGCTTGTCCATGAGTAAGACCAAGTGAGGCTATGTCAGCCCATTTTATGGCTTGAGAGCCTAGCTTTGTTTGAATTTGCTTAAGGTGAGGTACGAATACTTCAGATCTCAAATCCGAAACCATCATTGCATAGGCGAGATTATTAAGATCTTCTGATGTTGCTCCAAGATGAATATATTCGAGATATCCACTAAGTTCAGGGTCATCACCAATTTTGTCTTTAAGCCAGTACTCGAGTGCCTTTACGTCGTGCTTAGTGACGCGTTCGTGTTCTTTTATAGCTGCCGTATCCTCAAGACTATAGTTATCAAGTAGTGTAGTAAGTTTTGCGAGCGCTTCAGGAGATGCTGCAGGAATCCTCTGCGTAACCTCACCGGATAGTAAGAACTGTAGCCATTTAACTTCAACAATAGAGCGATAACGCATAAGTCCATGTTCAGAAACAAAAGGTGCTACTTCACGTGTTTCTCTATTGTAACGACCATCGAGTTGACTGGCGGCGGTGAGTTGAGTGTTGCTTCTTTCAAGTGTCAGTGCAGTCGCGATTTCTTGCTCTAGTTGCTCCCTTGTAAACAGCGGTTCATTATTTTCTGATGTCTTACTCAGTTCAGTCATGCAGCCTCCATGTAGATAATATGATTAGTATTATACATCGCTTATGGTGAGGCAAGCATAAGCAATATCTGCTAGACTTATAGAATGATTGCAAGAACTCATGATGTCGCAGCTATTACTGCACTCGGTATCGTTTTTATTCTTATGCCGGCTCAAACGATCACTCTCTCGACGGCAATTATTGCTGTTATTGCTAATATCGTCGGTGGGGTAACCCCTGATATAGATCAGCCAACTGCACCACTATGGCGTAATCTTCCAGTGGGAAAATACCTCGGTAAATTGTTTGAAAAAATGTCTGGAGGGCATCGATTTATAACACACTCCCTTATAGGAGTGGCGATACTGTCGTATCTTCTCTATGTGCTACTTACGTTCCTTCATCCGATTATGGGAAATGTGAATATAGCTATTGTCTGGTGGGCATTCGTCATTGGGATTGGCTCTCACCTTGTTATGGATACATTAACTAAAGAGGGTGTTCCATGGCTTCTTCCACTACCTGTTAAATTTGGATTTCCACCTATAAAAAGCTTACGTATTACGACCGACCATTGGGTAGAGAACTGGGTAGTGTTTCCACTTCTTGTCATATTCAACGTCTGGTTTTATTTCGATCACTATAAGCAAATCCTCTATATTCTAAAGAATTTGATCGTCTACTAATGAAGAATGTTTACGGCTCGTGATACAACAAGGGCAATCGTAACAAGTGATGCAATTGACTGAATCAGCATGAGTAGTTTTGCTCGATGTGTCAGTGGTAAGGTATCGGTTGGACTAAAAGCGGTCGCATTTGTTACAGATATATATAAGTAATCAAAAAAGAATGGCTTCCATTGAGTATCTTTTAACGCATTTGATTGTTGAGCGAATAAGAAATCGGGGACTGCCTTACGAGTATTATCAAGCTCCCAATACCAGAGTCCAAAGACAATAATGTTAGTAAGATAGATTGCAACACTTGAAACTATCAAGTCATGACCGTTAACGTCAACATTCCCGAACAAAGCACTGATAACTACAAATAAAGAAACAATATTGGCAAAAGAGATAAGTCCTAAAAGAAGGATGGCAAATACTCGTCTAGCTTTGGCTGAAAAGTGAAAGATAGAAAGAATGAGGAGAAGAAGAAATTCAAGTCCTGCTACAAAGTCTTTTGTTCCAAAGGTTATTTTATCGTTGAGTACTAACTCAAGCCCTATGGCAATTAAGATTGCTATTACAATGTGCCAGGTCGGTTCAGTACGTGTTCGCCTACGAAGTTCGGATAACTGCATGATTAACTCTTTTTTTCGCTTTCTTTTATCTTATTTTTCTTCTCTCGATATTCACCATAGAAGTGGAAACCTATAAAGAGCAAAATAATAACAGCGATGGTTACAATAGATGGCACTATGTGATGATCGACAAGCTTTCGTATGTCGCCACCGTAATGATGGCCAATAAGAAGCCAAAAGATCGCCCAAGCAATAGTTGAAACAAGGGTACTGAGTATAAATACACTGTATTTAATTCCGGAAATTGCAGCGAAGATAGTGACAGGAGCTCTCATTCCTGGAATATGTCGGCCAAAGATAATCGTAAGAACTCCGAATCGATGAAATAACTTCTCGGCTCGTTCAATATCTGATTCCTTCAAGAAAATGAATTTACCGATTTTATGTACAATTGAACGCCCCCAACGTTTAGCGACGTAATAAAGGATAGTTGAACCGATTAACACTGCAATTGTTGCGACCACCGTAGCGGTAATAAGTGACACAGAAGGCCCGTTATTCTTAACAGCTGATCCAACGTAGGCTAAAATTGCATCACCGGGAACAAGTATTGGTATTCCCATTTCTTCAACTGTAAGAAGCAACAATGGAGACAAGATCACATTCGTGTGAAGAAAGAGTGAAATAAAGTCCGCATACCTGTCGATCCACATATTCACATTATACCTTACTAAAGAGAAATTACTTCTTTGTCGATACGATTATGTATATACCAGAAATTTGTAACAAACACTAAATGATGACGTATACTTATATTAACTTATGGAGGAATGGTCATGGCACGAGTTTTAACACAAGATAGTCCAATCGAACCTATCTTAGCTTCATACCCAATAGGGTCTATCGCGGCAATTGGTGCCACGCTTGGAATAGTATTTTGGGGTTTAAGTGCGTGGGTGAATTACTATATCGTTGATCAAGTACTCTGCCGTTCGAGTACGACTCTTTCGGCATGCATAAACGCAACAAATCTTTCAGGAAGCATAGCGACGATTATTGTAGGAATTATTGGTGTTGGCTTGTTGATACGATTTCGATTTCAGCATCCTCTTATTATTGCCATAGCTTCAGCGGCTGTGTTGTGGAGTCTTGCTGATTGGACAGCGGGACTTAGTTGGATCGAGACAGCTATTCTTACTATTGCTATGTATGTTCTAACCTATGGATTATTTGCATGGCTAAGCCGATACAAGCAACTTATACCTGCGCTTTTTGCATTTGTACTCGCCGTTGTTATAGTTCGTCTCATCGTCATAAGCTAAGAGTCCAAGATGCTATACTAAGAGTATATGGAACAGCTTATTCTTATTATCGTATTAGTCGTTGTTGTTATTGGCTTTATTGTTCTTATCTTTGGTTTTAACCAACGTCTAAAAGACCTAAAAAGCTCAAGTGCGGTAGATTTCTTAAAAACCGACGTAACAGAACTAAGTCGTACCATTGCTAATCTTCAACAATCCATGGGAACGAGTCTCGAAAAGAGTAATACGATGATGCAATCTTCGATGCAAAAACAGTTAAGTGAAAGCGCAAAACTTGTTGCTGATGTCACTCAACGTTTGGCAAAGCTAGATGAGACAAATCGAAGAGTTGTCGACGTAGCAGATGAGCTAAAAACGCTCCAGAATGTTTTACAAAACCCGAAGCAACGCGGTGTATTTGGTGAATACTACCTCGAGTCTGTACTTGAAAATATATTACCGACGAAGAATTATGAAATGCAATATAAATTTAAAAATGGTGAGATTGTCGATGCTGTCGTTTTCTTGGATAAGGGCCAAATTCTAGCGATAGATAGTAAGTTTAGCCTCGAAAACTATAATCGTATGGTAGGTGAATCTAATAAATCAGAGCGCGAAAGGTGGCTTGCAAAAGTACGTGTTGACCTAAAAGCTCGTATTGATGAAACGAGTAAATATATCCGACCGAGTGAGAATACGATGGAATTTGCTTTCATGTTTATACCAAGCGAATCACTTTACTACGACCTTCTTATTGGAGACGTAGGTACAGGATCAAGTGCACGAGATCTTATTGAATACGCATTTAGGGATAAAAAAGTAATCATCGTTAGCCCTACAAGCTTCATGGCCTATCTTCAGACTGTTTTACAAGGCCTGAGGAGCCTTCAAATTGAAGAACAGGCAAAGGATATTCAAATAAGAGTTGGCAAACTCGGACAACATATC
>Ga0302192_10002612_pt1 | contig 11293 bp, 5 predicted proteins | sample II_Bog_E3_2_FD_200230 | JGI IMG/M metagenome (GOLD analysis project Ga0302192, IMG submission 200230) | Peat permafrost microbial communities from Stordalen Mire near Abisko, Sweden - II_Bog_E3_2 | ecosystem: Environmental > Terrestrial > Soil > Wetlands > Peat | place: Sweden: Abisko, Stordalen...
TGTGCCATGTTGGAACAAAATGCAGCCTCTGTTTTACCGAAAATCCGTCGGGCAGGTTGTGGCGGAATCGCCACAACTTTTGCCCCGATTTTTACCGTCACGTTTATAGCAAACCATGGGACGACGTTTGTGTAACGGGTTACACAAGATGTTGGGCTGAATGGCCAGCTTGCCAGCCGGTCAAATCCGCCTTGGTCCCGATCACCCCGCCGATTTAACCGCAAATTCGTTTGGCAGGTTGTAATGAATTCATAACAACTTGCATTTTGATGTTGGCGGCGATGCTTCATCGTTTCAGTCACGTCGGTCTCGGAACGCACGACGGCCAAGGCCGGAACAAAGTGCGTTTCGACAAGTTTCCCCAAGGCGGAAACGAGTCCGCACCTGGGGAAGTATTTTTGTGGGGTCATCGAGCCGACCGCAAACAGGCGGTCAAACTCTCGCCAAGGAAGCCTCAATTGAGGGGCGCTTTCGCTTTGCAGGCAAAAAACCTGGCCTATGTTAGGCAAAGATTTGACAGGACGACGGCATGGGCGTTCATCAAAAAATGAAGCGGCAGGGCAACGCGCCCAAAACCATGCAACTCGCGGGACGGAAAAGCGGCAGGCGATGCGCGGAGCATCGCCACGCTGCCCGGCGCGGCAGCCAGAGCGCCTAATAAGCAGGACAGCGACATTCATTCGCACGGCACGGCACCAAGGGTTCGGATGCCATTCCGCCAAACCAGCAACGCCACCCTAAAAGCGTCTTTGCAGGCGGTCAAACAAATCAGCGGCACGATACGCGGCAACGAACCAGCAAGCCACCGACACACGACCGGCGCGAATACGATTTCCTGTCCGGTTGGTGACGACGAACGGCCCGACGTGCGGTGCGGACATTCAAACTAAAACACCTTGTGTCCGCTCCGGGCGGCGGGATGGGCGGCGATCACGAACCGTCCAACTTTTAATGAAGCGAAACAGGCGGGTTGCTGGCAAGGTGCTTGCCGATTTAGCAATGCAACCATGCCAGCAACCGGCCTGTGAGCGTCCAGCAGCGGATGCGCCGTCGCCATTCTGACGCAACTGCGTTCAACCATTATTCAGTCCAAGTTTCGGCTGGCCGTCACCGGCTGCGTTCTTGCTCCGGCCAGTTTGATTTGCCGCCGCTGGTGGTGTGGTGGGCGCGGCGATGGGGTGGTCGCGTTTAGCTCCACGTTTCTTTGCGGCTCCCTTGCCGCCCGCCGTCCAGCGGTTCAAGCATTCGCGCACACGCGCCGGATTGACCGGCACTCCGGCAGCTTTCAGTTCTTGCGCGAGTTGCTGGCTGCTCCAGCCTTTACGGTGCAATGCGATTATACGCTCGCGCAGCGGTTCCAACAGGTCAACGGCGGTCTTCCGAGTTTTCGGCGGTTCGCATTCTGCCAGTTGTTCCAGTTTTTTATCCAGCGTCGGATAATCCAGTTTCGTGGCGATTTGTCCGTAATCAATGCGTTTGCTCATAATGTCTTGCTGTTCATTTCATGGCCGATGATCCGGCGTCGTGGTGTTGAAACCGTGCGGCAGTTGCCAGATTTCCTACCGGCAAGCTGACGGTTTGATTTCGATCATTGTGACGGCGTTTCATCCGATGGCGTTTAGCTCGCCGATTGGTTTTCCGTCCGGCTTGGCGACGAGCGGCCAAGCGAGTCGGCTTCCGGCAGCGCGCCCACTGGCGCTAGGCGGGGTAAGTGTCATGGCATATTCTCCGGTTTCCACTGGCCATCCGTGAACTGGAACAGTTCGCCGCCGCCAGAGTTCGCAAGGGTGGCATTCAGGAACAGGATCGCACCACCGGTAACCTCGTCGGCGCGGCTTTCCTGCATACCACGTCACGCGCACTTGATCCGCAGTTGCATACGCATTTCGTCCTGTTCAACTGCACCTGGGACAAGAAAGAGGCGCGTTGGAAGGCATTGCAGACGGGCGATATGTTCGGAGCCATCAACTATGGCACGGAAGTCTATCGCAACGAACTTGCCAAACGTCTGCATCAAATTGGTTATGTCACACGGCGCACCGGTTCGGCGTTTGAAATTGAGGGAGTTGACGCCAAGCTGATTGAGCAATTCTCGAAACGCTCACAACAACGAGACATGGCCGTGAAGCGGCAGGAAGACAAGGTCGGTCGCAAGCTCACCAAAAAGGAGATTGCCCATGTCGTCCATCAGTCGCGCCCGAAAAAATTAAAAGGCGTGTCCGATGAACAGGTACGTGACCAACAACTTGGCGAGATCGGTTTTTTTGAAAAGCGGGTATTGCGGCAAGTGGTTGCCGCAGCCGATGGCAAGCCCAAAGCCTTCGCCCAATACGTCGGGCTGCATGATGCCCTTACGCACGGCCTCGGCCATGTCTTTGAACGCCGTTCGGTCGCCCCGCAGCACAAGATTTTGGAAGCGGCTCTCATCAAAGGTTGCGGTCAACTGAACTTGGGGCGGCTCAAGGATAGACTGACCACTGATGACAAGCTGGTGCGGGTCGGGTCGGAGTTTTCTACGCGGGAAATCCTGTCCAAAGAGCTTTACCTGATTCGTGCCGTCAATGCCGGGGTCGAGACGGTCGCGCCGTTCGTCCGCTATTACGAGCCAGCCGCCCACCTCGGCCCCGACCAGCGCAAGGCGTTGGCGCATGTCCTCACCAGTCCTGACCGTTTCACCGGCTTTCGCGGCCTCGCCGGTTCCGGCAAAAGCACAGCCTTGTTGGAACTGGCGGGCATAATCCGCCATGAAGGTTTTAAGCCGCTCTTCTGTGCGCCGACGGCCTCCGCTGCCGACACGCTCCGCAAGGATGGCATGGACGCCATGACGCTCCAAAGACTGCATGGCAACTTGGCGGGTGGCGGCAGGCTTTCCCCTGGTGTCGTGATTGTCTTGGATGAAGCCGGTGCGGTTGGCCTTGATGACATGGTTAAACTGTTTGAACTCGCCCGCCGCAACGATTGCCGCGTCGTCCTTTCCGGCGATACCGGGCAACATTCTTCCGTTCCGCGCGGCGATGCGCTCCGCATCATCGAGCAGTATTCATCCTACCGTTTTGGCGAACTGACGACCATTCGCCGCCAGAAACCGGAAGCGTTCCGGCAGGTGGTTGAACTGGCCGCCGCCAAGCAAACCGACAAGGCGTTTGCCAAGCTCGTCGAGCTTGGTGCGGTCAGTGAAATGGCGAATGATGACGGACAGCTTTATCAACGTGCCGCCGATGCCTATGTGTCCGCCACCAAGCAGGGCAAATCCGCTCTGCTTGTCTCGCCGACGTGGGCGGAAATTGATGCCGTCACCGAAAAGGTGCGCGAGACCCTAAAGGCCGGTGGCGTAATCAGTCCGCAGGATGAATCCGTCGCCGTCTTTGATTCGCTTTCGTGGACGGTTGCCCAAAAGAAAAGCGCCCTTGAATTTGAACCCGGCCAACGGCTGCGTTTCATCCGGCATACAAAAAACTTTGAGCGCGGTGAAACGGTGGAAGTGGTTGCCACGATGGAAACCGGCCTCCGTGTCCGGCGTCCTGGCGGCACGGAAGTGGATTTCATTCCTGCCAGCGCCGCCGCGTCCTTTGACGTGGGCGAGTCCCGCGAATTGAAAGTTGCTGCCGGTGACTGGCTCCTGTTGCAAGCCAACCACGGCAAGGAATTCATCAACGGCGAACGGGTCCAGGTGAAGACAATTCAGGACGGCCGCATTGCGCTCGCCGATGGTCGCACGCTGCCAGTCGCTTTTAACACCTTCACGCACGGCTATGCGGTCACGTCGCATTCGTCGCAAGGCAAAACCGTGGATGAGGTGCTGCTGGTCGCGTCCTCAAAATCCTTCGCCGCCGTCAACCGCGAACAATTTTACGTTTCGATCTCGCGTGGTCGCGAGCGCATGCAGATTTTCACCGATGATTCGGAATTGCTTGCCCGCCGCGTCGCCGATTCGCACGAACGCAAGGCGGCGGTCGAACTGGCTGAACTTCGCCAGGAACTTGCCAAGCTCGGCTTCACCCGCAAGGAAACACCCGCGCCGCCGGTTTCCGTGGACGTTCGCAAAGACTTCCGCACGGTGCGCCCGATGCGTTCACCAATGGCAAACCGCCTGCACCGAGTCACACGGGTCTCGCCGGTGCAACGGCTCGCGCAAATTGTCGAGGACGTGCGCCGCTGGCTCGGACTCGAACATACGCAAGCCGTGGCGGAAAAATTGGCGCCCGCAGAATCCGTGACACCCGTGGAAAAAATCTCGCCCCCAACCGAAACGGAAAAGCTTCGGCGCGAATCGCGCACGGCCATCAAACCAACCGAACCGCCGCGGCAGTCGCGCGGTTTCCGCGTCTGAACCTCAATCGAAAGAATTATGTCAACATTCCCGAAAGACGCCTGTTATCAAACCGCCAACACCTACGCCGCTTGCATCGAGTTCCATCTGGATGAACACCGCCGTCGTGGTTTTAATTCTAGCCAGTTGATTACCTTTGCCCTCGACCCGAATCCCGATGGAGAAGACGACAAGAATCTGCCGCCGCAAAAACTGTCGCTGACGTTCTCCACCGCCGATGTCGTTGTCCTCGGCTGGCGGCTCGGCCTCATCGCCGATTATCTCCGCGACAATAAACTTTCTGCCATTGGGATTCTTCCCAAACGCTACGCGGAATTGGAACGCAACGCGGCTTTTATTTCAGCCATCACCATTACACCTATTGAAAAATAGGTGAAACGAAAGCCAACATTTATTGACAACGGAGACGATAAAAACGACTTGGATAATTCGTGCATTGTGGATCAGTGAAATAAAACGAGTCACTTGTTAGCGTATTTGTTTGCACGCATCGCCAATCGGAACAGGATAAATTTGAGCAAGCTTCCACCACCACTTTTTGGCCTTTCGCCCACTTGATGTTGAAACCGAACTGCTTTGCGTAAGCAGCAGGATTGACACTGATTGTTTGTGCCTGCGGCAACCAGAGCGCGGTGGGGGCGTCAGAAAATGTCGGACCCCAGCCTGATGTGCCTGACAAATAATAAACTGTTACGTTTGGACTGGCGTCAAAAAGAAAATAACCGACAAGGCTTGGGGCATTGCCCTCAAAATATAATGCACTCAAATTGGGGCAATAGTTGAAAGCCCAATCCCAAATGTTGGTGACGCTGCTGGGAATGGTGAGGCTTTCAAGTGCGCTGCAACCGCCAAAGGCGTCTATTTCGATGGTTGTGACGCTATCGGGGATCGCAACTGCGGACAGGCTTGTGCAGTCAGCAAAAGTGTCTCTTGCAATGTCGGTAACGCCATTTAGAATTGTGGCATTGGTCAACCCAAAACAATTTGCGAATGCGGCTGAACCCATATTGGTCACACTTCCAGGAATAGTTACGCTAGTGAGGGAACTGCAATTTTCAAAAATAGAACTTCCAAAGCTTTTAACGCCATCCGCGAGGGACAAATCAGTCAGCCTTTGACATCCCGAAAACGCGTTGTCACCAATATGCGCGACGCTTGCCGGAATGGTGAGGCTCGTCAAGTATATGCATTGGCGAAATGCGTTGCTACCAATGTTGACTGTGCCATTGGGAATTGCAACATTTGTCAGCCCATAGCACTCTTCAAACGCCCAATTTCCAATATTCGTAACGCTATTGGGAATATTTATTTCGCTGAGTCCGGAAACATAAAAAGCCGTGTTTCCGATGCTGGTGACACTATCAGGAATGGTCACGCTGGTTAGGTTGGGACATAACGCAAAGACTCCATATCCGATGCTGGTGATGCTGTTAGGGAGAGCCACACTAATCAGGCTGGTGCAGCCAAAGAACGCCTCGTCCCCAATATTGGTGATACTATCGGGAATCAAAACACTTGTAAAACCGGCAAAGTAAAAAGCCTCAATTCCGATGCTGGTGACTGGATAGCCGTTGGTGGTGCTTGGAATGACAACCGCCTCATCAGATCCGGTGTAACCAGTAATGGTTATAGCGCCATTGTTGGTAACAAATGCGAATTGCGCTTGAACCGAGGTGGTTAAGTCCAGTAGCAACATTGCCAGCAAATACAATTTAATAGTTTTCATTCAGAGCAACACATTTGCTATTTCAAATTTACATGATACACGCTCGCTTTGATAGCACGCAAAATCAAGTCAACGTCATTTCTAATTTTTCCGCCTCCGCGCCAAAAATGTTAACATTTCGCAAAGCTACTTTTACGCTTCCTCGCTTCTGGCAATTTCGATTGCTTCATTCAGATTTTGCTTAAAATTTTCCATATCACGAAACTGTAAGTGAAAAATTGGTTTTTGCCAATTTTCTTGCTTCACAACGCTTAGAACAAATTGACCTTGGGAGTTAAATTCTGGATGCCATCCCAAATCAAGGATGACTGTTTTCCCAAATCGAACCTGAAACAAGTCTTCCTTCAATAAAGCAATTTGGGACTCAATGCTTTTAGCAATGTCTAAGTCATCTATATCCCAACTTGTAACTTCTCCGCTTTTCCAATTGATTTCGGTTTTTTTCATTCGGTCTTTTTAGTAAGTTTTTGAAATTCTTGTTGAGTTATGGGGTGACCATGAATGACACCTCCAGATTCCTCGACACGAACCCAACTTGAAGACTTGCCTCCGCTTGCTCCAATTTCCCCTGTAAACTCAGCCACCTTCCAAGGCTTGCCATTACTTGCGGGCACGCCAACCGCCCAAACGTCGCGTTCGAGTTTCTCAATGTTTATTCCAGGCTTGTATTTTGCGGCTCCCGATGTTGTGCCCTCGATTATCGCTTTCCACGGGATATTTGACGGCGCAACATGTTTCCCTCCATACGAAGACCATTTCACTGCATTTGCAGCATCTGCGGCAACTGCTTCGCCGGCCTTTAGAATTTTCCCGCCGACTTTAATAAATACTGGAACTGCGGCCAATACACCCGATGCCGTCCGTTGTTTCCAACTCAATTGGTCGCCAGAATAAGCTTCCTTGCCAGTTGCGGCTTCGCCAATTCCCATTGCAGTTCCGGCTGGAGTGATTGCCACTGCCGTTTTCATGACCGTAACCATAGTTCTTGCTGATTCGTGCGCTGATTGAACAACGCGTGTCGCGTCTGCATCTTCATCTTGCAGCATTGCTCGCCCCGATGCTCCGGTATAGACATCCTCGTGGCCACTTGGGTCAGTGTATTTTAGGGGATCGTTGAGGACATAGCTGTAACGGTTATAGCTTTGCGGATTACCAAGGTCTGAAATAATATCATCTGGCTGAATAAAACGTCCAAGCTCTGGGTCGTAATAACGGAAGTTGTAGTAATAAAGACCAGTTTCATTGTCGAACACTTGTCCAGTGAAACGGCGCGACACCTGAAAGCTCGCTTGCGGACTAGCCGTTTGCGTCCGGCCAAATGGATAAAATATATTCACTTCCTGTTGCGAACCGCTCGAACTGCTCAAGGCGCTGGACGAATTCAAATTATCCTCATGATAATAATCCCCAACTTTAGTCGAATCGCTTCCACCCATCAGCAGTGAGTTCGTTTCAAAGGTGCAGATTTGCTGCCCGCCCGCAAACACATGGAACAAAACTTTCCCACCCTTTTCCTCGTAAATGTTTCCAATCCACACCTGCAACTGGTTCGTGGTCTGGTTTGACCATTTCCATAACCTTGCGCCACTTCCGGTATAGCCGCACTTCATCAGCAGAAAATTATTCGTGCTGACTTGCGCCACGCGCACCAACTGATTTTCCGCGTCATAGGTCAACGCCTGTGAATTCGTCGCGCTCGTGCGGCGCACGATCATGTTGCCGCATAAATCATAGAGATACGTTTTGCCATTGAAAGATTTGACGGCTTGCGGACGGCGGACACCGTAGCCATAGGCTTGCGCGCTGCCGCTTTCAATGTTGGTAGTGACTGTTCCGACGGGATCATAACCGTAATTACCAGACAGTCCGCTGTAAGATTTAATACGATGCAAATTGTAGTAGCTGACGCTCATCGTCCCACTGATGCCCGTGCCAACAAGCGATGCTACGTCGTCGCCCGCCGTGTAAGTCAGACTCCGGCTGAACACCGAGCCGCTCGAACCAGCCGAAATGCTTTGCAGGCGTTTGGAGACGGAGAAATAGCCGCGCGTGGTCGTCAAACTGTTTCCATACGCAAAACTGGTCACATGCTCAAATTCATCATAAGCCGATGCGTTGACCGTGTAATAATTGTAAGAATTTCGGGACACCTGATTGATACTGCCGCCGTGGAAATAAGTGTTGGTGATGATCGGGCCGGAATTCGGATAGGCGATGGACGTAACATTGTCGCCATCGTCAAATGTGTAGCCTGTGGTGTAGGTGATGGTGTTTACATTCAGATAGCGCGTGGTCTTGATGGCGCGTGCGCGTGTGTCATAACGGTTTTTCTCCCAGCCTTGACTGTCAATTGTTTTGTAGAGCAACCCAGGATAAACGGTGTAGGCACTGTCACCACCGTTAGAATCGTATATGTTGGTGACGGTTGAAACCAATGTGAAGGTATTAGATAAGTAGTTTGTGGCATACACTTCTTTCCATTGCAATCGGCCAAGCGGGTCTTGGTAGCCGGTGGTTGGATTGATGTAATATAGTTTGACGACATCACCGCGCGCATCAGTTTGGACACGCACCCGCCCAATGTAGTCACGCTGATAGATCCACTGGCCTAGATAGGGATCGGCCATCGCCACCAAGCCGCCTGCGTCGTTGAATGCCCAATAGATGTTTTCGCCGTTCCCATTGACGAGGTTGGTAAGGTTGTCGGCGAGGTCGTATTTCAATAAGTTGGTGTAGATGCTGCTACCATCCACTTCTTGGATTTGGTTCGTGCGTCCAAAGGCATCCAAGCCATAGCGCCGGACTTGGCCGTCCTCATCGGTGTAGATGATCCACCACGGGTCAGTGCCATTGACATAACTCCACGTTTCCGCAGCTAGCGGAGAGCCTGTGTCGCCGGTCAGGTCAGTCTTGCTGCTGAATGCCCCGTTGGAATCGAAGGTGACATTCACTGGCCGATTTGTCGCGGTGCGACCGGGTGCATCGTATCCAGTCCATGACGCCGTCTGGCCGGAAGTGGGCTTAGTGAAACCAATGCCAGTTCCAAAGACCGGCCATGTCGTCAGGAAAATTTCACCGCGTTCATCATAAGCGGCTGACGCCACGCGGTAGTTGCCGTTTTCACCTTGTGTGCGCGTTTGGATTGTCCGGCCAAAGCCGTCAATATAAGCGCGGTTAGTATAACCGCCAACACCATCGTTTATTACGATGTCGGCATAATTGGTCGCATTACCGGAGGCGACGGCTTTTAATGTTGATGGATACCCGAATTTTTTTATCCAGACCGCCGAACCGCCCACAGGAATTTTATCGCTCTCGGTCGGTCGGAAAAGAGCGTCATAAGTATTGGTCACCGTGATACCCGTCAGAGCGGTTGAGCCAGTCAACAAACCGGAACGCACATCATAACTTGTTGCTGTAATCAGATCGTTGCCAGAGTCTGAGCCGGGCGTCACACGAATACGCGTCGTGGCTGGAAAAGTATTGTAGGTTGATTCGTAGTTGATTTCAGTCTGAACACCGACAGGGTCGGTGGTCAGACCAGGCAGCCCATACGTCGTGTAACTGCCATAACTGTTGGTGGCATAATTGCCTGCGGAAATACGAGTGAGTTTGGTTGCCAAAGTGCCGCCTGAATTGTAGGAATAATCCGCCTCCTTGACGATGTTGTTGCCGCTGTCTGCCAGCGTCACTTTATCGGGATGATCAACGATGTAAGTGCCGATGGGTGTGAAGTGGGTATTGTAATAGCGTGCGCCCGCAGCATTGATATTTGTAAAAGAAAAACTGCCCGTGTTAGACGGATTGAATCCTGTCACTTCTCCATATTCAATTTTGTTTGTTAGATTGCCGGTAGTGAAGTCATACGCGAAGTCCGTGGCCGTTACTCTGGGCGTGCCGTTGCCGGGGTAATCACAGTCGAACGAAAGCGTCACAAATGGGAAGTAACGGCTATTTCCTAAACTCGCCTGATCCACCTGATTGACTTGAACGTGATAAAGCGCGTTATCATTGCCGTAAGTCTCAACCCGAAAAGCCATGCCATCTTTGGCAAAATCACCTGGGTCAAGATATTCGCCCAAGTTGGTGCGGCTCTGTCCGCCGCCTTGATGGTAATAATATACTGTGCGTCGGTTGTAGGAAGCGGCAATCGGCGACGGCGGGTTGGTGACTGAAACCACGGCGAAGCCGTGAAACTCGCGACGTGTGCCGTCATAAAATCCACCGGCATAACCATAGCCAGTGGTGCGGGCTGGATTGACGCCATCGGACTCGGTGACGGTGGATACTGTTTGCATTACGAAGGGCAATTCGCTTCCCAAATTGGGACTGCCGGGGACTTTGCTGTTATCGTAGGAAGTGGAAGGCTTGTAAGTGATACCGATTGTGCCGCCGATGCCGTTGTTGGCGTTGGTCATCAAATCAGGAAATGGCCCATTATTTAACTGCACCAAGAAGATATTTGATGAAGTGTTGGCATTGTTGAACCCGTTGTCGTAAACCTTCATGACTCGGTCAAGCAGGCCGTCGCCATTCATGTCAATCAAAGTCGTCACCGTGCTGTTGCCGTTATTGGGGTCAAACCAACTCAAGCCGTCCCATTCACGGCTTGCAGGTGAAACCCCTTCATTGTCAATCGGCACTTTGATTGGAGTGGTGTCAAATCCGCGACCATTGTTCAGATAAACGAGCCACTGAGCCTTGTTGGTAGCATACGCGCTTTCATCAAGCATGACGCGGTCAGGCAAGCCGTCGCCATTGAGATCATACATCCCGACGACGGGAAGATTCTGAATAGCGTTGTAGTTGTAAGGCACGGCACCAGATTGCAAGACGACGCCCGGCCATTTGTCCGCCGCACCGCCGAGTGCGGTGGACGTGTTGGTGGACTCGAACGAATAGCCGTCATTATATTCAATGGCGAAATAATTGAAGTTCGGGTCGGTGGATAGCAGTGCATTCCCCGAACTGTCCATGGGCAGCATGACGTGGTCGGGCAAACCGTCGCCGTTCATGTCCAACGTCATTGCGTATGGAGTATTGATGCCGGACCACGGTATGCCAAAAACGCTATTGGTATAGTTCTGACTGCGATACGGCCCAAAATACTTCACTGGCGAAAAGTTTGTGCCGGTGTTGAGTTGCACCTTGAAATATGTTTGTGACTGGTTATATAGGGCCATTACACGATCAGGAAGGCCGTCACCGTTGATGTCGAACAAGCCTACATAAGGTTG
>Ga0302192_10002624_pt1 | contig 11280 bp, 5 predicted proteins | sample II_Bog_E3_2_FD_200230 | JGI IMG/M metagenome (GOLD analysis project Ga0302192, IMG submission 200230) | Peat permafrost microbial communities from Stordalen Mire near Abisko, Sweden - II_Bog_E3_2 | ecosystem: Environmental > Terrestrial > Soil > Wetlands > Peat | place: Sweden: Abisko, Stordalen...
CGTCGTTGTTGTAGAACGTAGAATCGTAGCTCTCGGTGGCGCGACGCGCGGTCCATCCACCTTCGAGCAGGTGATCTTTTTGCCAGCTCCAAATTACGTTGCTGCCGGCGACCCACTCTCCGTAGTGTTGGCTACTCAAGGGCGCGTTAGCGGGATTCCAATATTGAAAAGGCGCTTGCAGATAGGCGGCATGCGTTTCGACGAGGAGATGTGGATTCGCGGCCCAGCGCCAGCCGGCGCGTCCCATCATGAAGTCGTTGGTGGCGCGTTGAATGTCGTTGGGACTGGAAGTGTAAGTCGGGTTCAGCAACTCATAGAAAGTGTGGCCACCGACCCCGTAGAAAGTGACGGTTTGCCTGGGAGTGAGGTCGTAGGAGAGTTTGAGATCTCCATCATAGAACGAGATGTTGTCGGAGGTATCGTTCAGGCGTCCGCGAAGAAGAAAGCCAAGATAACTCTTGCGGGCGGAGGCGAGCCACGAACCTTTCTTACTTTTTCCCAGCCTTCCCTCGCCCAGGAACTCGGAATCGGCAAGCCCGACCGAGACGCGGAAAAGAGGCGAAGTGCGGCTGCCGTCGCGGGTTTGCAAGTTCAAAGCGGCTCCAACAGAGTCGCCATATTTTTCTGGATAGGCGGCCGGGAAAAGTTTGATGTCTTCGATGGTTTCGCTGGTAAAAATGCTGAGGCTCGCGCCTTGTGTGATATCGGTGCCATGAAAGGGCGAGGGGACGAAAACGCCGTCAAGATAAATGCTGGTGTCCTGGTAAGAGGCGCCCATGACGGAAAACTGGGCGAAGAAATCGTTGCCGCCTTCGGCGGAGACTCCCGGCAGTGTTTGAATCGCGCGGAAGGGGTCGTCGGCAATGACGGTTGAAGTCTCGCGAATTTCGGAGCTGGTGAGATTGAGTTCGGTGATCGCCGGAGAATCGGGTCCCTGAAAAATGTCGCCGTGGACTTCAACTTCTTCAGTGCGGCGAAAGTTATCGGGTGCCAGCGCAATGTCGAATTCCTTGGCCGGTTCGTCGGGCGCCAGCGAAAACGCAACCGTGACGAGGCGATATCCGACGGCGTTCACACGCAAGATGTAGTGACCCGGCGCAATTCGCGGAATGAAGAAGGTGCCATCCTCTTTCGTGATGGTCTTGGGCAGGACAGCGGGTAAATTGGATGCGGCGTTCGCTTGCGCATCGAGGACTGCAACTTCGACACGAGCGAGCGACTCGCCGCGATCGCCGCTTACAACTTTGCCACGGATTTCGGCGGCGTTTAGACGACTGCAAGAAAAAACGATGGATGCCAAGAAAATGATCGTGAAGAAAATAGACAAATATTTCCGGATGAGAGCGGCCAGATCATCCTGCATTTCGTCCTCGATAAATGTTGGATCGGAGCTCGATTCAGAAGAATCGTCACTGGTCCTAGTACTTGTGTCTTAAAATCCTCCTGTGCGCGCGCTTATTTCGTTTGTACTGTTATCGCACCGCGGCCTTCACTTCCACTCCGGCCCACTTCTCAAGCAGCGTGAGCGTGGCGGCGTAGTCGAGGTCCTGCTGGCCTTCTTCGGCGGCAACGTCGTAGACCTCTTCGACGGCTTCGAGGCCGGGCAGGCGTACGCGGGATTCTTTCGCGGCGTCCAAGGCGAGACGAATGTCTTTCAGCATCAGTCGCAACGGGAAATTTGGCGAAAAGTCGCGCTTCAAAATGAAAGGAGCTTTGTATTCGACGACGCCGGACTTGACCATGGACGCCATGATGAGCGGCAGGAGTTTTTCGACGCTTACTCCGAGTTTCGCGGCCAGTGTGAGGGCTTCGGCGAAGCCTTCGTAGATGAGAGCGATTTGCAGATTCATGACGAGCTTGGTGGCTTGCCCTTTGCCCGTTTCCCCCATGTGGAAGACTTGTTTTCCCATCGCCTGAAAAAGCGGCTGGAGCCGAGCCAGTGACGCGTCGTCGGCGCCGACCATGAAGATGAGGTTGCCGGATTCGGCGGCGATCTTCGATCCGGTCATGGGCGCGTCCACCCAGGTAGCGCCGCGGGCACGGGCGCGTTCAGCGAACTGCAGAGTGGCGGATGGAGAAATTGTGCTGGAGTCGGCAACGATCATGCCCTGGTCGAGCACCTTCTCAACACCGGTTGGACCCGACAAGAGGCCCTCGACGGCTTTTGTGTCAGAGACGCACATCCAAACAACTTCGGCGCCCTCTGCGGCTTCTGCGGGAGAGACAGCGGTGCGAGCGCCTTCCACATCTTTACCGGCGCTACGATTCCAGACGGAAACTTCGTGTCCGGCTTTGACTAAATTGGCGGCCATGGAACGGCCCATAATTCCTAGACCTAAGAAGGCGACGCGCATCGGTCTCAACTCCTGGAGCGTAGAAGATTTTGCAGCGGATTGTATGACTTTCGATTAGATACGAGTTGCGAAGGCAGGGTCAAGGCAACGAGGCGGGTTCCAGGATGTTCGGTGTAAAGAGCGGGGTCCGGCGACCGGAAATCATTGACAGGGATCGAACAAGCGGACACGTTGTTGGAATGCTGCCATTTGGCGACCGCAGAAGGGGTGCAGGCCCGGTGGTAGCGTCGGGTAGGAGTCCGAGAGCATCTAAAGTTACTGGAGACTTTCTGTGGCAACGCGGATAATTAACAGAGAATCTCGCGCAACCGCGAATCGGGTGAAATCCTATTGGTTGAAACGATGTTGAAGTCTTCCCTAAAGAATCCAGCTCTACGCAAGCGCGCCAGCGAATTTACACGCCTGGTGCGGAATTCAGCGGTAACCCCACGCACCGGAACGACACACCGGGCGAAGCTGGTAGCGAATGGCGAGCTCGGCGTGACGTTTATTGGCCATTCCAGTTTCTTCCTGCAAATTGGCAAGTACAACGTTGTCATCGATCCTAATTTCGCACGTTGGCTTTTCGTTCTGAAGCGTTTGCGGCGGCCTGGGCTGAATCTGCGCGATCTGCCGCCCATGGATGTGGTGCTGGTGACCCACGCGCACTTCGATCACTTGCACCGCCAATCGTTACGCACGATCGCCCGCCAAACCCGGCGCCAGACCGGCACTGCGCCCACGCTTGTGGTGCCCCATCATTTATTCGATCTCGTATCCGATTTGGGCTATGAACGAATCGTCGAACTGGAGTGGTGGAATACGTATCGACACGGGACGCTCGATATCACACATGTTCCATCGCGACATTGGGGAGCGCGCATCATTAAGGATTCGCACCGAGGCTATGGCGGTTACGTATTGCGCAGCGGAAAGCATTCCGTTTATCACGCGGGCGATACGGCTTACTTTAGCGGCTTTCGCGAGATCGGAAAGCGGCTCTCGCCAGAATTGGCGCTGCTTCCGATTGGCGCCTACAATCCGGAGCAATTTCGCAATGTACATACGAGCCCAGCGGATGCGACACGGGCATTTCTGGATCTGAAATCGCGCTGGATGGTTCCCATGCATTACGGAAGCTTCCGGCTGTCGCACGAACCGATTGAAGAACCGTTGCAGTTGCTGGAACGCGAAGCTCTGGCGGCTGGAGTGAAAGATAAAGTTGTCGTGCTCGAAGAGGGAATTACGCGATTCTTCTAGAACGCCTCGCATGACTGCAGTCGCGACTTGTGTTTCCCGACGAGACGCCACTCTTCAAGAGTATGCTTTCACTCATGGACAAGAAGGAAATTGATTCTCCGAAGCTGACTGAGCACTTTCTGTTTTGGGCCGTAGGGATCGGCGTGTTGGTGATCGCGCTGCTTTTCGCACACTTCGTTTATCACGTCTTCTAAGTTTCGTTATGAGCCGGTATGGCGATAGCTTGCTGAAAATCGGAATCGGCCAGTACGCGCACGCTGCGGGTGTCATCCAAGCTGAGCATGGCGAGATCGCGCAAAACTAAATCCTCAAGCAAAGCCCCTTCCGTCGAGAGTGACCCGGTGCAAGAAACATCTCTGGCCTCAGAAAGCCTCGAGGGCGGGTTCGGCAAGATCGACCTACCGATTCTGCCCCCGTATCCACCGATGGAGGCCAAGTCTTCCGACACAATCCCGGCAGAAGGAAACTACGTTTACGAGCCGAAGTGGGATGGTTTCCGCTGTCTCGCTTTTCGAAGCCACGATCAGATACTGCTGCAATCCAAAGCGGGGCAACCTCTGGGACGTTATTTTCCAGAACTCGTTCAGGCGCTCAAGAGTCTCCCAGCCGAGCGCTTCGTGCTGGATGGAGAGATTGTGATCTTTTTGGAAAAAGAGTCAGGACAATCGAAGAATGCGGAGCGCCTTTCTTTTGATGACCTGCTGCAGCGTATTCATCCGGCGGAGTCGAGAATTCGGAAACTGTCGGAGTCTACTCCGGCTACGTTTATGTGCTTTGACCTGCTGGTGGACGAGCATGGCAAATCGCTGGTTGATTTGCCGCTCACAGAACGTCGCAGGAAGCTGGAGGACTTCTTTTCGTTAATTTCGGGAAAGTCGACATCGTGGAACTCTGCCACGCAACTTGCGACGATTCGCCTATCCCCGGCCTCCGACGAAATCGGCCAGGCGCGGGAGTGGATGCACAAATTGGCTGCCATGGGACTGGATGGCGTGGTTGCGAAACTTGCGAACGAGCCCTATCGGTCGGGCCAACGCACGGCCATGATTAAGGTAAAGCGCTTGCGAACAGCGGACTGCGTTGTGGGCGGCTTTCGGTATGCCGAGAAAGGCGATCGCGTCGGTTCCCTTCTGCTGGGGCTCTATGACGAGCGCGGGTTGCTCGACCACGTTGGCTTTACTTCCAGTTTCGACGCTAGACAACGGGAGGAGTTGAAGCAGATCGTGGAGTCTCTGATTGGGCCGCCTGGTTTTACGGGCCGAGCTCCCGGTGGACCGAGCCGGTGGAGCACTAATCGGTCTGGCGAGTGGGAGCCGCTGACAGGGACGCTGGTTTGTGAGGTTCGATATGACCATTTTTCGGGAGGTCGGTTTCGACATGGGACCAAGTTTTTGCGCTGGCGTCCAGAAAAAAGGCCAAAGCAATGCACGTTTGAGCAACTCTTGAGGGTTGGAGAGGGGAATGGAGGCTGACGGCCGAGCCAAACGCTGTGTCTTTTGAAACGACATACGATGGACGAGAAGGGCATATTCGGCGCGTTTTTATGTCATCATAGCGGCGGGTAGCTAACGATGCGGAGGCGAAGGAGCTTGATTCATGGCAAAAACTAGATTTCAAGGGCAGCCGTCGGAGGAACAAAAACGGCAAGCCCGCAAGAAAGAAAACAATCCCTTTAGCGAGCAAGAGAAGCATGGGGAGGAAGCGCAAGAGCGCGTGCCGAATAAGAAAACCACGGCACAGAAGAATCCATCGGTGCAGCGGCAATCTTCTGAGGTCAAAGAAACGACCGGGAAGCGCAAGCGCGGCTAACGCCATTGATCACTTCCTGCACCATTCCTCAGATCGCATCGTCTACGTGAAAAAAGGAAGTTGGAGTGTGCGATCTAAGGTGAATACTGTATTTCCGACGCCGCACTGATTGAATAGGCTGTGTGTGCGAAGCTATTATCCTCGGCTCCCAGTAAAGAAAATCCAATCCCATGGCCGTCGATGAGTCGAACGCTCGTGAAATCTGACGATTCCCACCAAATAATTTCTGCTGGTTTGGCCACCGAGGAGAGCCCCATCCACTCGCGCGAAGCGGCTCGATCCGAGGCAGCGAATACGGAGATCGGGAAGTCCAACATCTTCGCTTCAGGCGGAGAGATGGGTGCTCTGCTGAGGGGGTACGACTGGAACTCCCATCCCTTGGGCCCGGGTTCATCGTGGCCGCAAAGCCTATGCACGGCAGTGAGCATATGTCTGGAATCGCGGTTCCCCATCCTGATCTGGTGGGGACGCGAATTATTCATGCTCTATAACGATGCCTACCGGTCAATCCTGGGCAAGACAAAGCATCCGGGGGCGATGGGGCAAGCTGGGGCCGCGTGCTGGCCTGAAATCTGGGACGTCATCGGTCCGATGCTGCACGGCGTTCTCGAAAATGGTGAGGCGACGTGGTCGGAAGACCAACTCCTGCTTTTGGATCGGAACGGATATGTCGAGGAATGTTATTTCACGTTTTCGTACAGTCCGATTCGAGATGAGTCTGGAGGAGTGGGTGGGATATTCACGGCCGTAACGGAAACGACGGACAAAATTTTAGGGGAACGGCGCTTGACCGCATTGCGAGAATTGGGAGCGGCGCAGGCAAAGTCAAAAAGCGCACCCGAGGCTTGCGAGACCGCAGCTGCGGTACTCTCCAAGTATTCGCTGGATGTTCCTTTTGCGCTGATTTATTTGGTTGATGGGGATGGATCGAGCGGCGTACTGTCGGCGTCGGTGCATGTCGAGGCTGGATCTCCCGCAGTTCCACAACGGATTCAGTTCGAGAATAAGGAATCAGCGTGGCGGCTTGGGGAAGTGTTGGCCACCGGCGAAGCACAGGTTTTAGATAATTTGCCTTCGACGCTTGGCGATTTGCCGGGCGGCCCATGGGCGGACCGGGCGAAGAGTGCTGTGATCTTGCCGATTGCGGCGGCCGGAGAAGAACAAACTGCGGGAGTACTGATCGCAGGCATCAGTCCGCGACGGGCCTTCGATGAAAAATATCGCGCGTTTTTCTCATTGTTGGCACGGAACCTGGCGGCAGCCATCGCCGATGCGCGTGCGAATGAAGTTCAGCAAAAGCGGGTGGAAGCACTAGCCGAGTTGGATCGCGCCAAGACTGCATTTTTCAGCAATGTAAGTCACGAGTTTCGTACTCCACTCACCCTGATCTTGGGTCCGCTGGAAGATACGCTTGCCTCGGCGAGCGCAAGATTGGACGACGCGGATCGGGAAAGGCTGACAGTAGTTCATCGTAATTCTTTGCGACTGCTCAAACTGGTGAACTCGCTGCTTGATTTTTCCCGCATTGAAGCGGGCCGGATTGAGGCTCTTTATCAGCCAACCGACGTCTGCGCCTTCACCGCCGAACTGGCGAGTTCTTTTCGTTCCGCGATGGAGCGAGCGGGGTTGGAATTTAATGTGGAGTGTGCACAAGGGGTTGAACCAATCTACCTCGACCGCGACATGTGGGAAAAGATTGTGCTCAATCTCCTTTCCAACGCATTCAAATTCACTTTCGAAGGAAGTGTGAGTCTAAAGATTGAATCGATCGACAATTTCGTTCGAATCCACGTCAGCGACACAGGAGTTGGGATTTCTGAAGAAGAACTGCCGCACATGTTCGAGCGCTTCCATCGCGTGGAAGGAACAAGAGGCCGAACCCATGAAGGCACGGGAATTGGGCTCGCGCTGGTGCAAGAGTTGGTGAAACTGCATCAGGGAACGATTGTGGTGACCAGCAAAGAAGGCGTTGGAACCACGTTCACAGTGACGATTCCGAAAGGCAAGGAGCATCTTCCTTCCGAAAGGATTGAGACGGCGCGAACCTTGTCGTCGAGCGCGGTTCGAGCGGAGAGTTATGTCGAGGAGGCGCTGCGCTGGCTGCCGGAATCGGATTCCGAGCTCGCCGAGATCCCAAGAATCAAGGAGTCTCGCGGCCTCGCCGTCCCGTCGTCAGCGCCTTCGGAGCTGGATACAGGAGGGGAACTGATTGTGTTGGCGGATGACAACGCCGACATGCGGGATTACTTGCGACGGCTTTTAGGGGAACGATACCGCGTTCATGCTGTTTCTAATGGAGACGACGCCGTCAAGGCGGCGCGGGAGTTGCATCCAAACCTGGTTCTTACCGACGTGATCATGCCTGGGTTGGACGGATTCGGTGTGTTACGAACTCTAAAAGATGACCCTGTAACGCAGGCCATTCCGGTGATTTTGCTTTCGGCTCGAGCTGGCGAAGAGTCGCGAGTGGAAGGACTGCATGCCGGTGCGGACGATTATCTGGTTAAGCCTTTTGCGGCGCGGGAATTGTTGGCGCGAGTAGGGGCTCATCTAAGGCTGACACGACTGCGCGCCGAAGCAGCGGAGAAGGAGCGTGCGCTTCGAGCGGAGGCCGATCTGGAGCGCGCCCGGTTACGCGAGTCGTTCATTCTGGCTCCCGCGGGCATGGCGTTGCTGGCGGGTCCCGAACACAGGTTTACTTTCGCAAATTCGGCGTATCTCAAACTGGTGGGATTTGACAGCGCCGATCAGCTGGTAGGAAAAACGGTCAAGGAAGTGTTTCCGGAAGTTGAAGAGCAAGGTTACCTTGGTCTGTTAAATGAAGTGTACGAGACTGGGGAGGCATATGTGGCGACGGAACGCGAACTTCGGCTGAAAGGGCGGAGTGGTGATCGGGTGATCTACGTTACTTTCAGTTACCAGCCTGTGAGGAACGTAGCTGGACAAGTCGAAGGCATTCTGGCACACGCTGCCGATGTGACGGGCCAGGTGCTGGCTCGCACGCAACTGGAGGCAAGGGTCCGGGAGCGAACGGCCGAATTGCAGGAAGCCGAACAAAAACTGCGCACACTCAACAGCCGGCTGTTGCAAGCGCAAGATGACGAGAGGCGCCGTCTGGCCCGCGACTTGCACGACAGCGCCGGACAGATTTTAGTGGTCTTGAAGTTGAACCTGTCGATGATTGAGCAGGAACTCCAGAATGGAAATCCCGAACTCGACAAGATGGCGATGCACAGCGTTGAACTGGTGGATGATTTATCGAAGCAACTGCGAACGATGTCTCATCTGCTGCATCCTCCTCTCTTGGATGAGGCTGGACTGGCTTCCGCCTTGCGCTGGTATATCGAAGGCTTTGTCGAGAGAAGCGGCATTCGTGTGGAGTTAGACCTCGATCCGAAATTGCCGAGGTTGTCGCAGGAAACAGAAACCGCCATCTTCCGCATCGTGCAGGAGTCGCTGACCAATATCCATCGCCATTCCGGGAGCGAGAGCGCGGTGATCCGCGTGGAGTACGGTGAAGGCACCATAAAAATCGAGATACGGGATGCCGGCCGAGGGATTTCCCAGTTTGACCCGAAAAGGAAGATGCCGGCGCGTGTGGGAGTCGGCGTGCAAGGTATGCAAGAACGCGTTCGACAACTTGCGGGACAGTTTGAGATTCAGTCGAGTAAGGCGGGAACGGTTGTCACTGTGGCACTCCCGACTTCGTGACGGAAACGCTCGAAGCTTTATCCTGTTTGAGCGCCTTCCTTGAATTGAGTCGAGATTTTTGATTATTTCTGGCGGAATTCGCAGCTGTTCCGCGCGTGTTTCGGTTCGAAAAGCCGCCGCTGCACCCTGCGGTGTCGATGGTCAATCGTCCAGTCGAAACGAGATGAAGTAAATTGACTCTTCGGACTTAGGAGCGAGATTGTTATGCACATAACTGGTTATCGCACGCGTCACTTTCTGCACGTTAGTAGCTTGTACCAAGGATTGCACCAATGAACATGTGATTTTGCTTTGAGTTCCAGCTTCCGCGAAGATAGGTTCATGCAGTCCCTTCCCCGCGTGCTCATCGGTAAAGTGGAACAAGTTCGCCAGCCGTATTCCCACTCGTCTTTAACAAAATATCTTAACCCCCTCCGACCTCAGCCTCATCGCTGTCGACTTATAAGTCGGCGTGAGCATCTGCGACTTATACACCTCTTAGATTGTCCTTGACGTTAGTTAGTTAAAACAAATGTTCAGGCGGTCGCTCGTCGATTAGGTGTCCGGTCGGACATCGCTGTGTCTACTCGCGCGCCGTTTCGTCCTGAACATTCGTCATCTGCCCAAATCAGAGCGATGCCAGAACAATGGCTGTAAGCATCGTGCCGGCGCGGGACCTCATTCTCGCAGGCTGCGATGCGGCTGCTCCCTATCCCCCGCCGTGCGCTTTTGGCGCACGGAACAGGAGAAGCAAGTGAAAAGCCACAGGTACGTCTGGACTCGTCCGGGTTGCGCAGTCATTCTATTTAACGTTTTCTTATTCACTGCAGCTGCCTCAGGGCAGTTAGTCGTGAATCCTTCCAATGTTAACTTCGGCAATGTTCAAATTGGTCAAAGCGCATCGCAATCGGTAGCACTTACTAATAGTTCCGATCGGAACCTGACGATCACGCAAGCGACTCCATCAGGAGCAGGGTTCGGCGTCAGCGGCATCATCCTTCCGGTGACGCTCACTCCAGGTCAGGGCGTGAGTCTGACGGCAATTTTCGCGCCGCAGTCTAGCGGCACCGTAAGTGGGAACATCATTCTTGACTTTTACAGGCCATGGGCGAAACGGCGGTCGGAGATAAGCACCGTGCCCCTCGCAGGTACGGGAATCACCGCCGGCACCCTCAGTGTCAATCCCAGCAGCATCAACTTTGGGAGCGTCCAGATAGGGAATCAACCGACGGCATCTGCGACGTTGTCTAACACAGGAACTGCGAGCCTGACGGTATCACAGGCGACTCTGACCGGAACTGGATTCACCATGAGTGGCCTTTCTTTGCCACTCACGCTTGGGGGAGGACAAAGCACCGCTTTCTCGGTAACTTTCGCCCCTCAGTCGCCTGGCGGTGCGAGCGGCAATGTAGCATTCACTTCCAATGCATCGGACTCGACTCTGAATTTCCCCTTGTCCGGCACAGGGGTGACGCAGGGAAAGCTGACTGCGAATCCGGCCAGCCTGGCATTTGGGAATGTGCAAGTTGGGACTTCAACTTCTCTGACCGAAACTTTGTCGAACAGCGGCGGAACGAGCTTGACGATTTCGGCGGCTGCGGCCAGTGGCACCGGATTCGGTCTTAGTGGCCTGGCTTTGCCTTTAACCTTGACGCCTGGCCAAAGCACGTCGTTCACGGTGGTTTTTGATCCGGCGGCGAGTGGTGCGGTGAGCGGCAGCGTCAACATAACGTCCACGGCTTCGGACTCGAGTCTGAGCATTGCGCTGTCTGGAACCGGAGCGTCCGCAGGTTCGTTATCAGCGAACCCAACGACGCTCGGGTTCGGGAATGTTCAAGTGGGCAACAGCGCGAACTTGTCGGAGACGGTGACTAACACAGGCGGCTCGTCCGTTATCATTTCGCAGGCCAACGTAAGCGGGACGGGATTTTCCATTAGCGGATTGAACCTGCCAATTACTCTTACGGCAAGTCAAAGTGTGACGTTCACCGCAACGTTTAAACCGACGGCCGCAGGCGCGGCGAGTGGAAGCCTGTCAGTGGTCTCGAACGCATCCAATTCGCCGCTTAACATCGGACTTTCCGGAACGGGAACGGCGGCAGGGACGTTGGCCGTGTCTCCAACGAGCCTTAGCTTTGGCAACGTGGTGGTGGGAACAAGTTCGTCTCTCACCGGCACTCTGACGGCA
>Ga0302192_10002627_pt1 | contig 11273 bp, 9 predicted proteins | sample II_Bog_E3_2_FD_200230 | JGI IMG/M metagenome (GOLD analysis project Ga0302192, IMG submission 200230) | Peat permafrost microbial communities from Stordalen Mire near Abisko, Sweden - II_Bog_E3_2 | ecosystem: Environmental > Terrestrial > Soil > Wetlands > Peat | place: Sweden: Abisko, Stordalen...
TTAATGATCAGGGCGCTTTTAGTTTCCCTTATCGTGGTGATGATCATCCTGACGGCAACCTACTATTTTTATAAGCAAAAGAAATTATTGAGCTCAAAGCTGCAGGAACAGCACAAAGCGCTGCTCGATCAAAAACAGCTCATTGAAGCGCAAACCGCTAACCTGCAAAAAGTAAATAATTTGAAAGACAAGTTATTCGCCGTAATAGGCCACGATTTGCGCTCACCGGTGGCCAACCTGAGCAATATTATCGAGATGTTCGAAGACGGATACCTTACAGCCGACGAGGTACATGAGTTAATGAAAAACATTAACCCGGTAGTAAAAGGCGTTCAACTGACCTTGTCAAACCTGGTTGAATGGGCGGGCAGCCAGATAAAAGGGATTAATGTAAACTCCTCAAATGTCGATGTGTTTTTAATGGGCGTAGAGATGGAACAAACATTTATTCCGGCGCTGCAGGCTAAAAGCCTGGAGTTTGTAAACAACGCTTATCCCGGCCGCGGCGCAGTGGCAGATGAAAACCATTTGAAAGTGATTTTACGTAACCTCATCAGCAACGCCATAAAATTTACGCCGGACAATGGCACTATAACCCTGGGTACCACCATTGAAAAGAACGAGCTCATCATCAGCGTTAACGACAGCGGCAAAGGCATGTCGGATGAAGAGGTTAAAAAACTCTTTTTTATCAATACACATTTTTCCCATTCGGGTACATCCGGCGAAAAAGGCACCGGCATAGGCTTATTATTATGTAAAGAGCTGGTTGAGCTGAACGGGGGCCAGTTACGCGTTAAATCGGAATTGGGTAAAGGCAGCACTTTTTATTTTAACCTTCCGCTGGTTAAAGCTTATGCGTAACAATAGTATATCAGCTATTTAAACATCGACTTTCATTCAACTAAAACTTTTTGGGTATTTTGTTGTTTAAATTAAAAAAACAAATTATCCATGAAAAAAATAATCGCATTATTATTGTTTTGCTCGGCATGCACTTCGTTATTCGCGCAGCAAACCGTCACTAACGATAAAGATCACGACAAGGTAAAGAAGACTTCCAACCTTGGACAAAAAGTTCACAATACCTTCAGTAAACACAAACATTATAACGGGTATAAAGTGAAACACAAAAGCACCGAGAACGGTCACGAGGTAAAAACCAAAAAGAAGGTGAAAACCGACGAATAAACTGATATTTCAATTTAAATGAAAAGGGAAAGCTGCGGGTTACGTGGCTTTCCCTTTTTTATTTGCCCTGTTCGCCGGCATTTGCAGTGAAAAATTTAAAAAGCGCACTAATTGTTACAAATACACTATTACATTTACAAATGTAATTTCTACCTTTAGAAACCCAATTGTAGATTTTTAAACCAAATGCCAAATGAGTAAAAAAATATCTCACCTGTTTTTTTGCGCCTGTTTTGCGCTTTTATTTTTTCAAAAGGCCGCTGCACAAACCCCTGTCGGGATTTTCGACGGGCAAAATGATATTGGCCGTGTTAAAACCGCGGGTACCGGGACCTACGATGATAAAATGCAGACTTATCAGATTTCCGGCTCGGGCACCAATATCTGGGCCACCCATGATGAGTTCCATTTTGTATGGAAAAAAATGACCGGTGATTTTATCCTGCGCTGCGATGCTGAATTTATCGGCAAAGGTGTTGAAGAGCACCGCAAAATAGGATGGATGGTACGCTCATCGTTGGATACGGGTTCCAAACATATCAGTGCCGTAGTGCACGGCGCCGGTTTAACATCGCTGCAATTCCGCCGGGCAGCCGGTGGGGCTATGGAGGAGAAAAAATTTGATATTCTTGGTCCTGATGTTATCCAACTGGAGCGAAAAGGCAATGTGTACGCCATGTCGGTGGCGCATAAAGGTGAATTATTTGTAAGCCAGGAAATAAGCGATGTGGACCTGGGCGATGACGTGTATGTTGGCTTGTTTATTTGCGCCCATAATCCGAACGTGGTGGAGAAAGCGATTTTTAACAACGTTCGTATCGTAGTCCCTGCCCCGGCAAGCCTGGTGCCGTATCGTCAGTACCTTGGCAGCGACCTTGAAATACTTGACCTTGAAACACAAAACAGCCGTATTATTTACCAGTCGCCAAAGTCGATACAAGCGCCAAACTGGATGAAAGACGGTAAACACCTGCTCTATAACAGCGACGGCCTATTATACACCTACAATTTAAAAACCAACGAGCCGACGCAACTAAACACCGGTTCCGTTATTCATAATAACAACGACCATGTAATTTCATTCGACGGCAAATGGCTGGCTGTCAGCAGCAGCGACCAGAGCGGCGCTTCGATGGGCTGGGTTTTACCTGTAACCGGGGGCGAACCTCGCCGGTTGACACCGGTCGGCCCTTCCTACATGCATGGCTGGTCGCCGGATGGCAAGTGGATCGTGTTCTGTGGCGCGCGCAATAACGAATACGATGTGTATCGCATCCCGTCAGCAGGCGGCTCGGAAGAAAGGCTTACCACAGCGCCAGGTTTGGACGATGGCCCCGAATATTCGCCGGATGGACAATACATTTATTTTAATTCCGTTCGCAGCGGCCTGATGCAGGTTTGGCGTATGAAAGCTGACGGCAGCGAGCAAACCCAGCTTACCAACGATGATTATGACAACTGGTTCCCGCACGTTTCGCCTGACGGCAAATGGATAGAATACATTACTTTCCTAAAGTCCGAAGTTAAACCCGGCGACCATCCCTTTTACAAACATGTTTATCTGAGGGTAATGCCGGTTGGCGGCGGCCCTTCAAAAGTAATCGCCTACCTTTATGGCGGGCAGGGCACCATCAATACCCCGTCATGGTCGCCTGATAGTAAACATCTTGCTTTCATCAGCAACTCATCATTGTTATTTCCAATATTCCCAATCAGTAAATAATAAAAAACTATGAATACCTCACGACGGAAATTTATAAAAACAAGCGCTGTAGCAGCCCTTGGTGTTGCAGTTCTGCCAAAAATGTCATTTGCAAAACCCAAAAAAATAGAAAGGCTCGGCGTACAATTGTATTCCGTGCGCGATGCAATGTCCAAAGACCCTGCCGGTTCGCTGAAAAAACTGGCCGATATGGGTTATGTACACGTGGAGCACGCTAATTATATCAACCGTAAGTTCTATGGTTACAGCGCAAAGGATTTTAAAAAGTTACTGGATGACACCGGTCTGCAAATGCCAAGCGGCCATACCGTGATGGTAGCGGCGGATTGGGACGACACCAAAAATGATTTTACCGATAAGTGGAAATACACCATTGAAGATGCTGCGGAGGTTGGCCAGCGCTATGTGATCAGCCCATGGCTTGATGAAGCGCTGCGGACTGACATGGACAAACTTAAAAAGTTTATGGACCAGTTTAACAAGTGCGGCGAGCTGTGTAAATCGCATGGGATGTCATTCGGTTACCACAACCACAATTTTGAATTTAAAACCACCATTGGTACGGGCAACCTGTACGACTATATCCTGGCCAATACCGATCCAACGCTCGTACTTCAGCAAATGGATATCGGCAACATGCTTGGGGCCGGTGGCATAGCGCTCGACCTGCTCAACAAATATCCGGGCCGTTTTGAGCTGATGCACGTTAAGGACGAAATAAAAAGCGATACCGGGCAAGGTATGGATGGTTACGACAGTACCATACTGGGCATAGGCGTTATGCCGGTACATGATATTGTAAAGGCAGCCAGAAAAATTGGCGGCACCTCCCAGTTTATCATCGAGCAGGAATCCTACCAGGGCAAAGACCCATTTGATTGTGTAAAAATTGACTTACAAACCATGAAAAAGTGGGGGTTCTGATGATATTATTTTAACTTGAGCGTTCATTTCAATACTACCCCGGTTGAATGAGGTGAATAAGGATAGAATGCCCGCCAAAAGGATAAATGTTAATCTAACAATAAAAACGAAGTCATATAAATGGACAGGCGAACGGTAATTAAAAATTTAGCGTTAGTGATAGGCGGCGCTACGTTGCTTCCTTCTTGTATCAAGGGCAGCGGTAACTACATTCCGCTTAAGCACATCAACATAACCGCCGACCAGGAAAAATTGATCAGCGACATCTGCGAAACCATTATCCCCAAAACAGATGTGCCCGGCGCCAGGGAGTTGAATTTACACGTGTTCGTGTTAAAAATGCTGGACGACTGTTATAAAAAGAAAGACCAGCAAGCCATCATGAAAGGCCTGGGTGAGTTTAATGCGCTGGTGCAAAAAAGGTATAACCAATCCTTCGGCGATTTGAGTGTGAAGGACCGGGAAGCGGTGCTCACCGGCATTGAAAACAGTCATAAACCAAAAGCTGGCGGCAATAAACCGCCTGCACGCAGTTTCAGGCCGCAAAAAGATCTGCACGTACCGCCGCTGGATGCTTTTTACCAGGCGATGAAACAGCAAACTATCTTTGCATACACCACTTCCCAGTTTTTTATGACTAAGGAAATCGTGTACGAACTTGTTCCTGGCCGGTATAACGCCCATTTCCCCGTAAAGAATTTAAAGACCGCTTAGAATGGCTAACCTCAATACTGAAAGCGTTAAACAGCGCACTTTTGATGCAATTGTGATCGGCTCGGGTATGAGCGGTGGCTGGGCGGCTAAGGAGCTAACGGATAATGGCCTTAAAACGCTGATCCTGGAGCGTGGCCGCGATGTTAAGCATGTAAAAGACTATCCAACCACCAACTTGTATCCATGGGAATTTCCGCATCACGGCGTGTTGCCTATGGCGGTGCAGGAAGCCAATCCCATTGTTAATCGCTGCTATGCTTTTGGCGAGGATTCCGCTCATTTTTTTGTAAAAGATGCCGAACACCTTTATGTACAGGTGAAGCCCTTTGACTGGATACGGGGTTACCAGGTTGGGGGCAAATCACTGCTTTGGGCCAGGCAAACCCAGCGCTGGAGCGATTTTGATTATGAGGGCCCGGCGCGCGACGGTTTTGCAGTAGATTGGCCCATTCGGTATAAAGATATTGATCCCTGGTACAGCCATGTTGAGAAATTTGCAGGCATATCCGGTAACCGGGATGGGATACCTGAACTGCCGGATGGCGAATTTTTACCCGCCTGGCCGTTGAACGACGTGGAGTCTTATTTTAGCGACTTTGTAAAAAAGAATTATAAAAACCGTTACGTCATCAGCGCCAGGTGTGCGCATTTGTCGAAACCCAATCAAATACACCTCGACCAGGGCCGCTCGCAATGCCAGGAACGTGAATTATGCCAGCGTGGATGCCCATTTGGGGGTTATTTCAGCGCCAATGCGTCGACAATCCCATGGGCGTTAAGGTCAGGCCATGCTACTTTACGGCCATTTTCGGTTGTTGAATCTGTTATTTATGATGACAAAGCCGGGAAAGCAACCGGCGTGCGCGTTATTGACACGCATACCAAAGAAGCCATTGAGTACTATGCTAAAGTTATTTTTGTAAATGCGGCAGCTTTAAATTCTAACCTGGTTTTGCTTAACTCCAAATCCACCCGTTTCCCCAATGGCTTGGGTAACGACAGCGGCGTGCTTGGGAAATATTTTGCGTTCCACAACTATTCTGCCCATATCGGTGCTGAAGTGGAAGGGTATACAGAATGGACTACTGATGGCCGCAACCCGGCCGGCGGCGGCTATATCCCGCGTTTTCGCAACGTTTACAAGCAGGAAACCGATTTTCTGCGCGGTTACGCATGCGGCTTAAGCGCTTACCGCTACCGCCAGCACAAGTACGACGGGGTGGGCGCCGATTTGAAAGAAAACCTGGTTAAAGGCGATTTGAGCCCCTGGTACATCGGCTCTCACATGATGGGTGAGACTATTCCGAAAGAAACAAATTTTGTGGCACTTGATAGCAGCAAAAAAGATGAATGGGGTGTACCCTTGCTCAATATTTCTGTTGATTATGATGATAACGACATGAAAATGCAAAAGGACTACGTTGAGCAGCTCACCGAAATGTTTACTTCGGCAGGTTTTAAAAACATAAAGGCTTCAACCAACCACCAGGCCCCCGGCCTTGACATCCACGAAATGGGTGGCGCAAGGATGGGCAAGGACCCGAAAACATCCATTTTAAACGAATGGAACCAGGTGCATAGTTGCAAAAATGTTTATGTGACAGATGGCGCGTGTATGACGTCTACTTCATGTCAGAACCCCTCGCTCACTTATATGGCATTAACCGCCCGCGCGGCCAACCATGCTGTGGAGGAGTTGAAGAAAGGAAATATTACTTAGTAGCAGTTGCAAGTAGCAGTAGCAGTTTGCATTTTACTGCTACCACCACTGCCGCTGCTACTCAAGAAACCCATTGTGTAAAAAAAACACAATGAAAATTTGTTCGGAATTAATTTGTTCATACATTAGTCGGGGTAACCGATTTATAAATTTATTTAACCTTTTATTAAGATAATATGTCTGCAAACACTTATGACGCGATCGTCATTGGTTCAGGGATTTCGGGCGGATGGGCTGCGAAGGAATTGACCGAAAAGGGGCTGAAAACGATCATGCTGGAGCGTGGCCGGGATATCGTGCACGTTAAAGATTATGTGAACGCCACAAAAAATCCCTGGGATTTTCCGCACCGCGGCGGACGTACCCAAAAAATGATCGAAGATTACCCGGTTTTAAAACGCGATTATCCGCTGAATGAAACCAACCTCGACTATTGGGCCAGCGATAAGGACAGCCCTTATGTAGAGATCAAACGTTTCGACTGGTTCCGTGGATACCATGTTGGCGGCCGTTCCCTGATGTGGGGCCGTCAATCCTATCGTTGGGCCGACTTTAATTTTGAAGAAAATTTAAAGGATGGCATTGGCGTTGACTGGCCGATCCGTTACAAGGACCTGGAGCCATGGTACGGCTATGTAGAGAAATTTGCAGGCATCTCCGGCAACAAAGACGGCTTGGCCGTTCTACCAGATGGCGATTTTATGCCGCCGATGGAGATGAATTGTGTGGAAAAAGATGTTGCTGCGCGATTTAAAGATCATTACAAGGAAGCACGGTCGTTCATCATCGGCCGTACCGCTAATATTACCCAGCCGCTTCCCGGGCGTACCAATTGCCAGTACCGTAATAAATGCTGGCTGGGCTGTCCGTTTGGCGCTTATTTCAGCACACAGTCGTCAACGTTGCCTGCTGCAAGGGCAACAGGTAATTTAACCTTGCGCCCATGGTCTATCGTTACCAAGATATTGTACGATAAGGATACCAAAAAGGCAAAAGGTGTTGAGGTACTTGATGCGGAGACTAACCAGACCTATGAGTATTTCGCAAAAATTATATTCTTAAATGCGTCAACTTTCAATAGCGCCTGGATACTGATGAACTCTGCGACTGATATCTGGCCTGATGGTTTGGGCAGTAGCAGCGGCGAATTGGGGCATAATGTAATGGACCACCACCTGGGCGTTGGCGCGGGAGGTACGATGGAGGGGTATGATGACAAATACTATTTCGGCCGTCGGGCCAATGGTATTTACGTTCCGCGCTTCCGTAACCTGAATGGTGAAAAACGCAATTATATCCGCGGTTTCGGTTACCAGGGCGGGGCAAGCCGCGAAGGCTGGGGCCGGGATATTGCTGAAATGAATATCGGAGGCGACTTTAAGGATGCGCTGACTGAGCCGGGTAAATGGTCATTAGGCCTTGGCGGTTTCGGTGAAACATTACCTTACCACGAGAACAAAGTTACCCTGGACAAAACCAAAAAAGACAAGTGGGGATTGCCGGTTTTAGCATTCGATGCTGAAATAAAGGACAACGAGAAGAAAATGCGCATCGACATGGAGAACGACGCCAAAGAAATGCTTGAGGCAATGGGTGCAAAAAACATTCATTCAGCCAGCGGGAATCCGTTCCTGGGCCGTGGTATCCACGAAATGGGGACCGCCCGCATGGGCCGGGATCCCAAAACGTCCGTACTTAACGGCTGGAACCAGGTTTGGGATGCACCCAACGTGTTTGTAACTGACGGCGCCTGCATGGCTTCGACGGCCTGCCAGAACCCGTCGTTAACCTATATGGCAATGACAGCCCGTGCTGCAAACCACGCAGTTGAAGAACTGAAAAAAGGCAACGTTTAAAAAAATATCTAACCGGTTGAAATAACATACGAATGACTGAAGAAGAAAAGCCTGCAAATCCAAGTCCCAGTAGGCGGGAGTTTTTAAAAACAAGTGCTGTTGCGGCAGCCAGTTTTATGATCGTTCCGCGCTTTGTGCTGGGCGGTAAAGGCTATACAGCGCCGAGCGACCGCTTAACGGTTGCCAGCGTAGGTGTTGGTGGTAAAGGCTGGAGCGATATCAATTATTTTGATAAAAGCGGCAAAGCCAACGTCGCGTTTTTATGCGATGTGGATGACCGCAGCATGGCGCCGGCAGTAAAAAAATTCCCTAACGCAAAGACATATAAAGACTGGCGAAAATTGTTTGACGAGCAGTCGAAAAATTTTGATGCCGTATCGGTTTCAACGCCCGACCATACACATGCCATAGTGGCTTACCACGCCATGCAACTGGGCAAACATGTCTATGTTCAAAAACCTTTAACGCATGATATCGCCGAGGCGCGCCTGTTAACCGATGCGGCAAAACAATACAAAGTGGTTACGCAAATGGGTAACCAGGGCGCTTCAAATGATGGTACCAGGTTGTTGTCGGAATGGCATGACGCCGGTCTTATCGGAAATGTGCATACGATATATTGTTGGACCAACCGCCCGGTGTGGCCGCAGGGTATTGCATGGCCGGCGCCCGACCCGAATATACCGAAAGAACTGGATTGGGACCTGTGGCTGGGTACAGCGCCTTACAAAGAATATGTCCATAAATTGGTACCGTTCAACTGGCGCGGCTGGTGGGATTATGGCACCGGCGCTTTAGGCGATATGGGCTGCCACCTGGTTGAGGCGCCTTTCAGGGTGCTGGACCTTAAATACGTGAAAGATGTTCAGGCCAGCGTGGGCACCGTATTTGTCGACGAGTTTAAAGAGGGGCATTTCCCGGAAAGCTGCCCGCCTTCAAGTCACATTACGATGACCTTTCCAAAAACCCATAAAACAAAAGGAGATATTACCTTGCATTGGATGGATGGCGGTATTCAGCCTGAAAGGCCCGATGAGCTCGGCGCGTCGGACAGTTGGGGCGGTGAGGAAGGTAACGGCACCTTATTTATTGGCACTAAAGGTAAGATGTTTGCCAGCACATATTCAGACGCGCCTACGTTACTGCCAAAGTCCCGTATGGCAGATGTCAATGCGCCGCAAAAATGGGCGCGAGTGCCGAACGGCGCCGAAGGCCATTATGCGCAATGGATTGAAGGTTGTATTGCAGGCTATGGAAACACGCAATTAAGTTCGTCATTTGACGTTGCCGGCCCGCTTACCGAGGCCTTGCTGATGGCAAACCTGGCCGTACGCGGCCACAGCCTGAAAGGCGGCCGGTTAAAATACGAATGGGACAACGAAAATATGAAAGTGACCAACTTTGATGCGGTTAACCAATATGTTAAACGTACTTACAGGGAAGGCTGGACGATTTAGTTTTGAGTTATTGAATTATTGATTTTTTGGATATTAAGTCCGACATTCATTCAATAATTCACCAACTCGATTATTCACTAACTCAATAAATCAATAACTCACTAATTCAATAACTAAAAATGAATAGAAGAGACGCAATAGGCAGGGTAGCCATTTTAATGGGCGGCGCGGTAATTGGCGCTGAGTTCTTCCTGTCGGGCTGTAAGCCAAAGGGGGCATCAAGCGTTGCCGACCTGTTTACCGAAGATAACACCGCTTTTTTAAATGAAGTGGCTGATACTATCCTTCCTGACACGAAGGCCTCACCTGGTGCAAAGGCAGCCAACGTAGGCGCTTTTATGGCGGTGATGGTGCGCGATTGTTATACGCCTGCCGATCAGAAGACATTTGTTGACGGTGTAGGCAAACTAAACGACGCGGCCAAGAAAAAGTCCGGCAGCGGGTTTATGGATTTAACCCCACAACAACGTACCGATCTGCTGGTGGACCTGGATAAGGAACAGAAAACTTTTACTGCCGACCGGGACAAACAACTGGCTGCTGATGCTGCAAAACATAAAGGTGAAGCCAATTACAAAGGCCCTGAATTGCCAAACCATTATTTCAGGATGATGAAGCAACTCACCCTGACGGGTTATTTTACATCGGAGGTTGGTGCAACTAAAGCATTGCGCTATATTGCGGTACCAGGTCGTTACGACGGCTGCGTTCCTTATAAAAAAGGTGATAAAGCCTGGGCAACCTAATTAAATTATTGAGGGATTGAGTTGTTGAATTGCTGATATAAGCAGTCAGATATTTTGTCTCATCCCAATCAATAATTCACTAACTCAATAATTCAAACCTAAAATGAACAGAAGAGACGCCATCGGCCGTGTAGCCCTGATTATGGGCGGCGCAGTAATAGGCGCTGAATTTTTCCTGTCGGGATGCAAGCCAGCCGGGGCATCTGACGTCGAAGACCTTTTTAAGGCCGATAATATTGCATTTTTAGACGAAGTGGCGGATACCATCCTGCCGGATACAAAAGCCTCGCCAGGGGCGAAAGCCGCAAAAGTGGGCCAGTTTATGGCCGTAATGATACGGGATTGCTATACACTGGCCGATCAGAAAACATTCCTGGCAGGCATCGGCAAATTGAATGATGCCGCCAAAAAACAATCCGGCAGTAATTTTATCGACCTGCCCAGCGATAAGCGTGCCGCTTTGCTTGTTTCGCTTGATAAAGAGCAGCAGGAATATTATAAACAGCTCTATAAAAAAATAGATGCTGATATGGCCAAACATAAAGACGACCCCAATTACCAGGAGCCTGATCAGCCAAACCATTATTTCAGGATGATGAAAGAATTAACCCTGTTTGGTTATTTCACTTCGGAAGTTGGCGCCACAAAAGGACTGCGATACATCGAAACGCCTGGTCATTTTGATGGCTGCGTACCTTACAAAAAAGGTGATAGGGCCTGGTCGGAAGATTAAAGCAATTTTGAGTTATTGAATTATTGATTTATTGAGTTTAGGATAGAGTGTGTTGGTTTTATTTTTAATAATCAATTCCGTATTTTAATCACTTGATCGAAAAAAGCATTCAATAACTCACTAACTCAATAACTCAACACTTCAATAACTCAACAATAAATATGTCTCACAGAAAACTCCGTATGGGGATGATTGGCGGGGGAAAGGAT
>Ga0302192_10002632_pt1 | contig 11259 bp, 12 predicted proteins | sample II_Bog_E3_2_FD_200230 | JGI IMG/M metagenome (GOLD analysis project Ga0302192, IMG submission 200230) | Peat permafrost microbial communities from Stordalen Mire near Abisko, Sweden - II_Bog_E3_2 | ecosystem: Environmental > Terrestrial > Soil > Wetlands > Peat | place: Sweden: Abisko...
GAAAACGGGAGGCTCGGCCTTCGGATTTTGTCCTTTCGAGGCCATATGGGTTTACTTGCGTTACGGCCCGGCGACTCGCTCACCATCCTTGTAGATGGCTTCGTCAATGGGCTTCAGGAATCTCAGTTTCCATCCTTCCTGCCATTCAAGCTACGGGGCTTGGACTTTTACCCCGGTGGGACTTGCACCCACTGATCATGCCAGCCTTCGCTGGACGCACCGTTTTCAGGACAGATCCGGACTTTGGCTTGTAACCCAAGCTTGATGAGTGCCTTGGGCAGCGAGCGAGCCGAGAGTTCTATCTCCAATGGAGTGTTCATTCACTGCGTTCCCTCGGTTCAGAGGTGCCGTGTGAGGACGCTTCGAGCGGATCCTGTGTGGACATGGCTTTCGAACAGATCCAGATCCCGTTGAATAGTTCGCACAACATCATCACTTATCGCCGCCTCGTTTCGGAGCTGGATCAATGACTCGCGCTCGATTTCGAGAATCTCCAACAGCAGGGCATCTCGTTGCATTCGACTTCCTTCTTCGTGCCCTTCGAATTCTTCAGTGGGCAATGCTCGAAGACGATCCTCGTACATCGACAACATTTCCGTAATAACGGCCGCGTCGAAACGCTCCTTTACGCGCCGCCGATTCAGGTAGCGGAGCGCGTCTTCCACAAGCCGGCGCCGTGCATGTCTTTCCTCCCGTTCTTCGTCGCTGGTACTGTCGATCGCCATCAGCCGGATCAAGGATGGCATTGTTAAGCCCTGAAGGACGAGCGATGTCACGATGAGGCAGAACGTCAAATACACGATCATGCTGCGTTGTCCGTAGCTTGCGCCGTTGGAAAGGGTGTACGGGACGGAGAACGCCGCAGCCAGCGAAAGGACGCCCCGCATGCCTCCCCAGGTCAGAACAAATAATTCCTTGTTGCGCGGAGCAGCATTGTCTGGGTTCTTTTGAAGCTTGCGATACCAGAACACGGCGTATGTCTCAGAGAAGATCCAAACCAAACGAAGCACAACAATCGAGATGCTGAAGAGAGCGCCTGTCTGAAGAAGCCGCCAGGTGCCTATCCCCGATAACTGCAATCGCACGAATGGAAGCTGCAAACCAATCAGGATGAAAACGACTCCGTTCAATACGAACGTGATCACGTCCCAGGAGCCAGCGAACTGCAGTCTAACCTGGGGCGACATAAAGCGATGGCTCTCGTGGCTCATCAGCATGCTGCAGGCGATCACAGCCAGAATGCCCGAGGTGTGAAGATTCTGCGCGAAGATGTAAACCGCATAGGAGATTAAGATGCTTACCACGATTTCGATTGGGCCGTCATCGATCCAGCGTTCGAGCATCGATACGAAGTAGCCGATCAACAGTCCGATGAGCACGCCTCCGCCCGAGAGGTAAACGAGCTTGCCGATTGAATCGAACACAGAGGGAGTGTGGCCGCTTACGAGGATTCCGAGGCTGAACTGGAAGGCCAGTAGACCTGTGCCGTCGTTGACAAGACTCTCTGCCTCGAGGACGTCCACAATCCTGCGCGGAAGGCCGAGCCGTCGCGCAATCGAGGTCGCGGCGACGGCGTCCGTGGCACCGATTATGGCTCCGAGGAGAAGTGCAGACTTCCAGTCAAACCCCGGCAAGAGCCAGCGACGTGCTACGACCAAGACAAGAATCGTAAAGACCACAAGACCGACGGCGAGTCTGAGAATTCTGCTAAAGTTTGACTGGAATTCACGCCAGGAGAGCTGCCAGCCCGCGGCAAACAGCAGTGGCGGAAGGAAGACAAAGAAGACTAGATTGGGGTCGAGCTCAATGCTGGGAAGAATCGGCAGCCCACCGAGGATGCCGCCAACGATTGTTAGTAGGATCGGATAAGGCACACGGAGTCGCCGCGCCGCTCCGGCAAAGACGGCGATGAAAAGAAGAAGGAGCAGAAAAGCGCTCTCTTTTCTGATGAATTCCGTTTCCATGTTCTTTCGATTCTATTGACCTCGGAGCACTTGCGGACGATTTTTCGGAATCCCTCGGGCGATGAGCGTATGAAATATGAGATCCGTTCTCGAATGGAACGAACGCTGATTGAGCGGCCAGTCGCCGTAACAATCATTGATCGGGGTGGTCTGCTCAACATCAGCCCAACCGTCGAAGTGAGCTGCCGTTACCAACCGATCAAAATAATCTTGTAGGCCAGCAGAATGATTACACTCGCGATCGCGATCCAGACGGATAGCGTGTAACGTCGGAGAAAATACAACGTCACGCCTACCCAGCAAGAGCAAGCAGCTATTAAAGCGCCACCCACATACGCCACCTCGGCCCCGGCTGAGAAGTTCGCGCCATGGACGTACCTAATCCGGAAGATCTCTCCCAGTGTCCTGACCACGATAAGGAATTGAGTCGTGATTCCTATCTGGGCCCAATGTTCTCTCGTCATGGCGAAAGTGTAGTTGCTCGGCCCGCTTATGCAGAATCGCTGAGTCACCCGTCGCAGTTGGAGACCAGTATTGAAATGTCGGCATGGCGACTGGGATCTTCGCGGGTCTGATGGCTCTCGATACAAAGGGCATTTTTCGTTCCTTATCGAGAAGACACGTTCGTCCGTTCGGAATGGGCTTTCGCGAAGAATGAGTTTGCATTTCTGAAACAGATACGAGCAAGAACGCTCAAACCACTGAGTTGGTGCGGATGACCTCCTTGTAGAAGTCGAAAGAGAGTTTCGGGGTGCGCTTCTCGGTTGCGAAGTCGACATAGGTGATCCCGAAGCGCTTCGAGAATCCGTCGCTCCACTCGAAGTTGTCGAGGAGGCTCCAAAGGAAGTATCCCTTTACGGGGACTCCTTCCGAGACGCCACGATGGAGCTGGTCGAGGTAGTTGCGCAGGTAGAGGACGCGGTCGGTGTCGAGAACGCGACCGTCGGGCCGGAGAACGTCGCTAGAGGAATAGCCGTTTTCGGTGATGTAAATTTCCTTTACGCCCCAGATTTGCGAGACCAGCTTTGGCGTCCAGTAAATGGCTTGGGGAGTGACGAAGAGCCAGTCAGACGACGCATGTGGGTAGCTGGCCGGACGGGGGATCAAGGCGAAGCCCTCAGGCTCGTCTGCGGGCACGGCCTCCTGGGTGGTGTATATATTGGTACCGACAAAGTCGAGGGGGGAGCCGATGATCTTCATCTCCTCGGGCGTGAAGTGCGGGGCGTCGGGGCCGAGGTCGCGCAGGTAGCGATCGGTGTAGCGGCCCTCAAGGATGACAGTAATGTATTGGGCATTCATTTCGCGGATGGCCTGCTCGGCTGCGCGAATGTGGGCGGCATCTTCGATGGCGGGCATGGCGCCGGAAATGTCTTCGGCGAGACCCACCTTGACGGGCCGCTTGCCGGCGGCGCGAATGGCCTGGACGCCCAGTCCATGGGCGAGAACAGCGCAGTGGCGGGCCTGCGCAACTTCCTTGCGGGACAATTTGAGGCCGGGAGCGGATGAGCCATCGCCGTAGCCGGCGTCAATGAAGGAGTCGAACTCATTGATGGTCATCCAGTGAGTGACGCGGTCGGAGAGCTGGCCGGCGGTGTAGCCGGCGTAGTCGGCGAAAGCTTGGGCTGTGGCTCGGCTGGTCCAGCCACCCTTGTCCTGGAGGGCCTGTGGCAGATCCCAGTGGAAGAGCGTGGCGTAAGGCTCGATGCCAACGGCCAGCAGTTCCTCGATGAGGCGCTTGTAAAAGTCGAGGCCTTTGGGATTGGGCGTGCCGGTGCCTTGCGGGAAAACGCGCGGCCAGGCGATGGAGAAGCGGAATGCTTTCGTGCCCAGCTCCTTCATGAGCGCGACATCCTGCTTGTAGCGGTCAAAGAAATCGTCGGCGACATCGGCCGTTTCGTCATGCCAGATTTTGCCAGGGGTGTGGCTGAAGGTGTCCCACACTGATGGTCCACGGCCGTCGGCATTGACGGCGCCTTCGACCTGATAGGCTGCAGTGGCGGTACCCCAGAGGAATCCTTGTGGGAATGAGCGCGGAGTGGGTGCGGAAATCCTGGGCAATTCCGCCGCGGCGGTGCTGGTGCTGAGCCACGGCTGGACGGCGGACGCGGCGGTAAGGGCGAAGGCGGATTTCAGAAAGTTGCGACGTTCCATGGAATGCCTCGTGAAGTGGAGGTCAGCACTAAGAGCATCCAGTGCGGCCGATTTATGAGAGGGCGAGAGCACATGCGGACCCGGCATGTACTTCATCGCCTAAGTATGCGATAGCGAATTCGCTTGAGTCTGATCGCGATTCTACTTTATCGCACTATGGCGATGATCAGCGTTATCCGGCGACGTCTGCACTGATACGGCGAAGACGAACCAACAGCCAAACGATCTTGCTTCAAGCAACAGAATTCTGACTGCACAGAAGGCAGCGATGCAACAGCAACTGCCGCTGTTCCTCGTTGCCCGCCGAAGGCTGCCAGATGGCTGGAAACCGATTCTCCATCAACAATCTCAAAATGTGCCTGGCATCCCGCTTGTCTGTCCGCTGCTCGCGCGGAGCTGAAGCATGAATCGCGCTGGCGTCCCCAACCAGAAGTTCATGACCAAGTTCACTCATCAGCTTGTGAAACCAACGATCATTCCCCGTTGCTTCCACTCCGATGCGCACCGACCTACCTGCCAATGACCGGTAAAATGCTTCCGCTTCTCCGCGATGGCTCAAACGGCGATCCTCGTATTCCCCCGTTTCCTGCTCTACGTACGCAATCTGCTGAAAACTGGGATGAAAGTCACAGCCTATAATCATCATGCTCGGCTCCTTCTCCCGAGCTTCACGGTCGTCTAGCAGCAACCAGTGTAGTCGGGCTGGGGGGAGCCGACGCTGTCATGAAATCAGTTATCTCGTGTGTTTTCGGCAAGCCTGCGTTGTCGAGGATACTTGGTTTATTTCCTGGGGGCTTTGCCGGGACGACGAGCGGGTAAGAGCATCTGGTTGACGCTGTCGATCGAGAAGGCCATCGGGTCGAAGTCATAGCCGAGCCAGTCTCTCAGTTCTTTGTGCTGTTCGTGGTTGGGGTCAGCGATGGCCTCAACGAGATCATAAAATCCTGGAATGCCCCCACAGTCATCCGGCGGACACGCGAGTTGACCATCCGTGCAGACCGGATAGCTCGCAATCGGATCAACTAGTTGCTGTTTCTCCAGGACGATGGCGTGCTCCCAGCTATCGCCGAGATCATAGGTATAGATAAGCTTGGGGCCAGTCTTCCGCAGTACCTCGGAAAGACGCACTGTGCGCTCGTTTTCGACCGGGTCCATTCCCATGCTCCGATATTCGGGGTCTGGCTTACCGAAGTATCGTTGGCCTGCGCGGAACTCGTGCATATGTCCGCCGTGCCACCCCATTGCGGTTTGAACTGCATCGTGCAACTGCGCCAGCGTCAGAGACGAGGGAACAAGCAGACGGCGCCAGATCGGCGGTTTGGTGCCAAGCAGAGTGACCTTGATCTGATAGATGTCCTGAGAACTCGCGATCTTCTTCGTTGCCATATCAGCCCTTTTCCGATGTTAAGATTCGGCGCACGGAAGTGCGACCGATGTTGAGGCGGCGGGAGATTTCAGATTTGCTTAGGCCGGCGCGATGTAGTTTACGGATCTGGCTGGCATGGAGTCCAGCGGTTAAGGGACGGCCAAGCCGCTTGCCGTTCTGCCGGGCATGGGCTAGGCCAGCCCGTACTCGTTCCCCAAGGATTTCGCGCTCGAAGGCGGCGAAAACGGCCAGCAGAGCGGCCATTGCACGACCCACCGGAGTGGTCAGGTCGAGCGCCTCGGTCAACGACACGAAGCCGACGCCGAGATGCTCAAGCTCTTGTAGCGTGGCGAGCAGATCGGTGACCGATCTGCCCCAGCGATCAAGCCGCCACACCAACACTACATCGATCTCCCGGCGTCGCGCTGCTTCCAGAAGTTTCTCGCGCAACTGACGCTGGGACGCGCCGGAGCCGACTTCCTTCACTTGCATTGTGATGGCCCAACCGCGTCGGACGGCATACTCACGCATAGCTCGACTCTGCATGGGCAGCGTCTGTTGATCCAGAGTGGAGACACGAGCATACAGGCCGGCGCGAAGCATTTTGGCGGCTTTCTGCCCCTGGCCAAAAACCATCCCGGATTTTCTAATGCCGGACCCCTGTTTTACGGGCACTTCACGATGCTCCCTGCCGATGGCCGCAGAGTATCCTTTTCGGCCATGTGGCATCCATCATAACTCTGCCGCATCGGAGTTAGACCCCGTTCGCATCAGAGTCTCACGATAGTTCCACGGCAGCCAGGCAGACGGTTGTTCGGCCACCTCGCGGGCGTGCTTCTGCAAGGCGATCAGATAGCCGAGCGATGGGACGCCGTTCAATTCGCAGGTATGGATCAGGCTCATGAACAGATCGCCAACCTGCGCGCCGTTTTCGGTTTTATAAAAGAGCGCATTTTTCCTGTGCAAGATCGCCTTTTTCAGAGCTCGTTCGACCAACGTATTATCCAGCGGAGCGCCGGGCTGACGCAGGAACAGCGTCAACGCTTCCCAGTGGTTATGCATATAGCGGAAGGCATGTCCGAGGCCGGAGTTGGGTTCGACTTTACACTCATCCAGCTGCGCCATCATCCACGCATGCAGCTCGTCCATGACCGGGCCGCTCTGCTGCTGATGGAAGCGCAGCCGCTCCTCGCCCGGCATCTTGCCGCGCCGCGCCAGGGCATCGTTATGGTAAACGCAGCCCAGTTGCTCCAGCACGAAGCGGCATTCGGTGGGGAAGTTCGCCATCACCTCCACGAACTGCCTGCGTCCGTGCGCCAGACAGTTAGCCAGCAGCACCTTGACGCCTTCCGGATACGCCGAGGTGTTCGACGATGAGCCGTCGCACATCTGCACCGGCGCGGGTAATGCAGCCAGACGCCGCTTGAGCACGTCGGCGATGTTTTCGCCGGCATGCTGGCGACCTGTGAAGAAGAGCGCGATGCGGCGGCCTTCGGCGACCGAAACGACGCCGGAGGTGAACACACCGGTTCTCTCGTCGTCCGGCGCACGGGCCAGATGCAGCACTCGCATGCTGGTGTCGTCGTTATGCAGTACTTCGCCCTGCGCCGCCTGGCGGATCAGCTCTTCATGGGCCGGACGGATCTTCTCCGCGGACTCCTTTGCGATCTCCCACTGCGTGGCTGCAGGTAGCGGAATGCCCAGGTTTTGTTCCAGCCGCTCCAGGCGATGAAAGGGTACGCCCGAGCCGTACTTCATCTGCGCGATCATGGCCGCAGCCGTTGCGTCGTACTTCTCTTCGCCCACGCCTTCGGGCGCCTGCGCGGTGTAGATCTGCCCGCAGGCATTACAGCGCAGCTGTTCGAGCGAATACACCGTGGCCGCCACTGGTGCCTGGCCCACGATGCGCACCAGCACCTTCGGCTTTTTCTGTTCGTAGACGTGGCCCCGGCCGCACTCCGGGCAACGATCGCCATGATTCAGCTTCTGGTGCGCGATCTTCACCTGGCGGGCGCCGGTGAAAGCTTCCGCACCGTTGCGGCCATGGCCGGCGGGCTTCGCCGGCTTCCTGCCGTCGGGTTCCGGCTGCGAGGCCGGCTGCGGCTGGCCTTCGAGCAGTGCGCTCATCTTTTCTGATTGCGGGGAGTTGGGCCTCAGCCTGTCGATCAGCGCATGAATCGTGGTCTTGAGCGTCCGGTAGTCGGCTTCGCTCAGCGGCGCCTGCCGCGCCCCATCGAGCACGCGGTCCAGTTCGTCCACGTTGACCTCGATACGTTGGCGCGATGGGTTCTTCATATCTTCATCACTGACTGAGTAACTGGCGGAAACGTGGATCGAGCGCGTAACCGAACACTTCCTTGATGGGACGGTTGGGGCGATTGGTGTGGTCGTTCTTGCCGCGGCCGGTGGTCACGCCCAGCAGCTTCCAGTTCGCGGCGCGATAGCATGTGCCGCGAAAACGGCCGGGGTCGATGAAGGTCTCGGCGAAGTAAACCGGATGGCTGTACATCTGCTCCCAGTCCCGCCTGAGGCGCGCCGTGACGCGGCCCAACAGATGCGAAGCCAGATGCGGAACCCGCACCCAGGGCAGGATCAGAAAGCGTGTGTTGTAAGCGATGAAGCGGATGTTGGCACGCCGCGCCTCGCTGCTCCAGCCGATATATCGGTCGCGGCTGCCCAGATGGCGCGGCGCCGAACTCCACGCCAGGCAGGCAATCGGACGGTTATTGGCCCATGCCAGATACTTCAGGTGCTCGCCCACCGGCTGCTCGTAGCCAAGGTAATGATGATGCTCCATGAGACTGTTGAACAGCGGTTCATCGGCCGTGCGCCGCACCTGTTCCAGTTCTATGGGCAGAAGCTGCTGGAATGAGTCTGTGATCGGCGTCTGGTCGACCAGCATCGCCAGCGGCCGCTCGCGTCGCACAAAAGGGTTCAGCGAGATCTGACGCACCTCGGGAAGCTCGATGACCCCGGCCCGATGAAGCATCAGCAACAGTCCGCGGCAGACCATGTCGCGCAGGGCGCCGTTGGCCTGCCGCCACTGCCAGGCCTCGCATAGCTTCACCGACAGCCTGCGCCGGCTTAGATCAGAGTGCTGCGCGATCAGCTCGCGGATGAAGGTTACATCTTCCGCGCTGATCGTCCGGCCCCGATACCGCCACTGGTCTGACATCGCCGATCAGTGTGACAGAGTAAAAAGTGGAACGCAAGTGTTTTTTGGGGTGTTGTGTATTTATCCGTTCACCCGCCGCCACAGCGGCGCGGCCTCCGTGTCCGGGTTGCCTGCAGCCAGCAGCAACTGCGCCTGATGAGCGAGCAGCGGCTTGCCGGCTTCCGTACTCAACGGCCACCACCGGAAGCGTCCCTTCGACAACCGCTTGGTCGCCAACCAAAATCCTTGCCCATCATACGCAAGAATGCGAATGGCCTTCGCGCTGCGGTTGCGAAAGATGAACAGGCAGCCGGAAAAAGGATCTGAGCGCAGCTTCTCGCGGCACAACTGCGCCAGCGAATCGATACCCTTTCGTCCGTCGATCGCCTCGATGGCCACCAGAATGCGCATCTGCGGCGTGATCTGGATCATCGCTCCGCTTCCCGCCAGGCTCGAAGCAGGCCAGTCCAATCCGGCGTCGAGCTGCCCTTCCACTGAATGCGCATCTTGCTTCCGAGCGCGGACTCGAACTCGATCACGCACTCCGACACCACCCCCTGTTGAGAGGCGATCAACTCAACAAACGCCGGCGCGGCGGACTTCTTGGCCGGTTTTGAAGAGACCGCCGAGGCTGGCTTGGGAGCAACCACAACAACTCCGCCGAGCCGCTTCTTCAATTGCGCATAGTCCAACCGCAGCGGGCGAGCTACCGCATACAAACCATGTTCTCGGGCCAGCGCCACCGCCGCCTGCCATAGCGACCCCGGCAGCCTCGTCCGATGCGCATGGCTGCCGCGGAACTGTTCCAGTTGGCGTTGAAGTTGCACGATTGGTTCGGCAATGGGAGATGCGCTCTTTCTCCTGCTCAAGATCAGCCGTCCTCGCCGGCTGATTCAACTTACCAAGCCCAGCTAAACGGCGTCACGCACGCTTGCCGAAAACTCACCTTGAAAGGACCCCAGGTGAAACGGATCTCTTTGGTTGGATTTTCTGATGTCTACGCTGCTATGCACGGGAAGGACATGATTTACGTCGGACGCGATCAGGCGATGCCAGTGAATTGGTCAGTAAATGTCAGTGGCGAGTGGGAGCAAATCGACGATGCGCGAACCTTGAAAGAGGCAAAAGAACTGGGCCATTTGCTATTCGATAGTGATAAGGCATGTTCGGTGAAGTTGGATTGGCGTTCTGACTGGCATGTTGTTGATGGAACCCAATCAAATGCTGCGAACGCTTGTCCTGAGTGCGGAAACCCCGTCACACATGACATCGAAGATCAAGGTGCGCTCCGATGCCCCGATTGTGGATGGGAGCATCTTTATACTCCGGAAGAGATTGAGTTTCTCAAGGCACGCGCTGCTGGGCAACTCCGCTAATTGGACCGCTGGAAGTGGATGATGGGATTGCGAGTCTGGCTAGACAAGGCCCTTAAGAGCACGGCATTCCACGAAGCAGGGCATACAGTAGCCGCTGCGCTCCTTCAACTTCCGCTGCTTGAAGGCGGAATGCATATCGATATGGAAGGTTCGGGTGTCACCCACTACTGTCACAGACTCCCTGGGAGTTTGGGACAGTCAAACGCAGATCAGATTGAAAGGGAGAAGACAGTTATCGCTCTTTACGCCGGCAGAATTGCACAAAGCAGGTTTTGCCCTGGGCTCGATGATCCTGACGCGTGGAAAGATGATTGGGCAACAGCTGACAAGCTGCTTAGAGAAATGGGTCCAGCTTGTACAACATTAACCCGACACGCGCTGTACGAGCGCGCGAAACGGATTCTGTTTGAGAATTGGCATGCTGTAGAGAGCCTCGCCAATGCTCTCTGGGCAAAGCCTCAAGTCCAGATGCCCCGGTGCGAATACGAGTCAGGTTGGTCTCGGGCCACGAAAAAGCAAGAGAAGCAGCTTACGGGGGCCGAGGCGAAGGCCTTGCTTGCCGATTTCAATATCGTGTGTACAGTTGTTTCCGAAAAGAACGCGTCTCGACCTGATGCGGACACTTGAGAACCTTCCATTGTTCATTCGACCCGGATCACGCGAACCTCAACTGGCGAGGTCGGCAATGCTGCCTCCTTGAAAATTCCTCGCCTAGTACCTCGGTCGCTTGTGCCTATTATGCGAGATTCTTCCCGACCCGACGATGGCTGAATCGGAATTCATAATCCGCCGGAATTACAACCATCAACTGGCCATTCCGGCCAGTTGATGGTTGTAGTGGCATCGTATCTCATGCCGCCGCAGGCGCCTCCATGTACGCCGACATATGGTCGAAAATACCCTGGACCGAAGCCATACTTTGCTCAGCCTGTTCGGCCTCACGATTGCGAATCGCCTCATCCATGCGGGAGACGATTCCCGCTGCCTCGGTCGCCGTGACCACGCGCAGCAACTCATGCTTCTTGAGATCGTGCGCCGTGTAGGTGCAGAGCTTCTGGCGGGCTTCCTCGGCGAATCGATTCAACTCCGGGTCGCCCGTGACGTTGAGGCGAGGCAACAGTTCCACCAGATCGAAGATGTTCGTCACCAGCGTCGCGTGAAAGCGCGATTCCGGCTCATTCAGCCGGTCCACCATGTGCGAGACCACATCGCGCAGCCGGCTCCAAAGATCCTCCGTCCCGCGCACCA